>Ga0334889_1000043_pt1 | contig 184691 bp, 164 predicted proteins | sample GraSluR1_MG_2_FD_207222 | JGI IMG/M metagenome (GOLD analysis project Ga0334889, IMG submission 207222) | Sludge microbial communities from methane-producing bioreactor in Wageningen University, Netherlands - Granular Sludge_8_08-R1 | ecosystem: Engineered > Bioreactor > Anaerobic >...
TTGTACGAGTCCTTCGAAGATTACTTAAAATCTTCTTTTGACTCAATTTCTACACTATGATGTTTTCAAGGTTCTCTGCTCTTTCTCAGAGCGGCTCCGCTTTTGAGCGGAACGTTTTTATTATAGGACGCCCCCCGCTGTTTGTCAACCGCTTTTTCGATGTTTTTTTATTTCTTTTTCGATTTGAGAGACCTTCCGATTTTCAAGGCCTCTCGCATTCCGGTGTCGATTTCTGTATAATGAATGCATCGATTTTCTCAAATTCTTCGGAGGTACGTCTCATGCACCAGCGTAATCGAACATCTCTTCTCACGGGCATGGCCTTGCTGGCAACCGTCAGCTTGGTGCTTACAAGGTTTCTTTCATTTTATGTTCCGTTTATGGGCGTCCAGTCCATGCGGGTAGGATTCGGAGAGGTTCCGGTGATCCTTGCCGGATTGCTGCTGGGCGGCCCCGCAGGAGGATTGACCGGCCTTGCGGCAGATTTGGTTGGCGCTACTCTATTTCCCGCAGGTCCATATTTCCCCGGCTTTACGCTGTCCGCTTTTCTGACCGGCTTGCTGCCGGCGATACTTATGAAGCAAATCGGGAAAAAAGAACAAGGTCCCGGAAGGGCCATGCTCTTTTTATCCATACTTCTGACACAGCTGATCACCTCAGCAATACTCAACACGCTGTGGATCGTCCTGCTTTATATGAGTCCCTTCACTTTGGACAAATTCTGGGCTCTGTTCCTTGTTCGGGCACCTTTTGCGGCAATCATGAGCTTGGTCTACACCGTCGTGGTGCATCCCCTCTACTCAAGATTGATGAAAGAAGGATTGTAAGCTCCTGCCCAGTTCCCGAGCTTTGTCAAGGGCCGGATGGCCGTCGATGTCTCCCGCATCATTGACGCCTTCTGCGGTGACGATGCCCAGATCCTTCCAGCCGCTGTATCCCGTAAACACTTTGTAATTATGGATCAGCGCTTCAGGCACTGTCGTATCCGTGTCTCCATAAACCGCAAGAAGGACGCAGGAGTCGATCGCCGGCGGCTTTGCCAGGGTGGCATACATGCGGTCCAGGGCCAACTTAAGTTGCGCCGTCATTGCGTAATAGTACACGGGAGTGGCAAAGACAAGAGTCTTTGCCGAATACAGGTGCGGCATGATTTTTTCCATGTCATCCCGCTGGATGCAAATGCCTTCGTGCGCCTGACAATATCCGCAGCCCTGACAGGGCTCGATTTTCAATTCTGCCGTATGGATGACCTTCACATTCAGGCCCGCTTCTTCCGCACCCTCGGTGAAAGCCTTCGCAAGCATCCGGGTGTTTCCGTTTTTTCGGGGGCTGCCCGTCAAGACAAGAATATCACTCATTTCGAAAGCTCCTCCCCGCAAATCGCAATACCTGCCGAAGCGCCGATCCGATCCGCGCCGGCAGCGATCATCTCTTCCGCGGTTTTTCGGTCCCTGATCCCGCCGGAAGCCTTGACTTTGACATTGGAGCTCACCGATTTCCGCATGAGCGCCACATGATGAGCGGATGCGCCTCCGGTGGAGAAGCCGGTGGACGTTTTAACAAAGGCAGCGCCCGCCGCTTCCGACAGCTTGCAAGCGCGCACGATCTCTTCATCTGTTAAAAGGCAGGTCTCCAGAATTACTTTTACGATGGCCCCAAAGGCTTCCGCAGCATCCACGACAGCCCGTATCTCCTGCAGGACTTCATCGTCGGCACCCTCCTTCAGGGCTCCGATGCTCAGGACCATATCGATCTCATGAGCACCTTCACGGCAGGCATACACCGTCTCGCACACCTTCGCCTCCGTAGCGCAGGCGCCCAGCGGAAAACCCACGACACAGGCAATTCTCACATCGTTGTGCTCCAGCTGTTTCCGGGCAAGGGAAACGAAGCGAGAATTGACACAAACCGCATAAAAACGATGCTCAGCCGCTTCCCGGCAGAGCCGGATCACATCTTCGCTGCGCGCTTGGGGGGCCAGCAGCGTATGATCGATGGTGGATGCCAGATTTTTCATGGCTTACACCAAAATCTCTACTTCCATGCCGTTGTTGAGTCCGGCGGCATTGGCTTCGTCGGTATCCAGATGAACCTCTTTTTCGTGTCCCGGGCCGGAACGAACCAGCACGTTGTCAAAGATCAACCCTCTTTCACCCGGCACTTTCAGACTGACCATCTGCTTGTCTGTCACGCCGGCTTCCTTCGCCTGTTCGGGAGAAAGATGCACGTGGCGCAAGGCCGCAATCGCCCCTGCCGGGATGTCCACCGTTCCGGCAGGCCCCACCAGGCGTATGCCGGGTGTGCTGTTCAACTTCCCGCTCTCTTTGACCGGAACGCTGACACCAATAGTCCTGGCATCGGTAAAGGCCAGTTCCACCTGGGTCTGAGGCCGGACGGGTCCCAGGACGCGAACCCCTTTCAATGAGCCCTTCGGCCCCACGATATCCACTTTTTCTTCTGCAGCATACTGCCCCGGCTGCTTCAAATCCTTGGATGGATGCAATTCGACGCCCGGTCCGAAGAGCTTCTCCAGATCCTCCTGGCTCACATGCAAATGCTTGTTGGATATTCCTACCGGAACCATATAACCCATGATCATTCTCCTTTTCTTCCAAACGGTGCAACTTCTGTTTTTTCTATTCTTCCTTTATCCATGAGATGAAGGGCAGGTTGCGATATCGCTGATCCACATCCAGGCCATAGCCTACGATGAACCGGTCCTCCACCTGAAATCCCACATAATCGCCCCGGATGTCCACCTTTCTTCTGGAAGGCTTGTCCAGAAGGGTGCAGATCTTGAGCGAATTGGGGTTTCTGCCCATAAAGTATTCTTTTAAATACGCCAGCGTCAGGCCGGTGTCGATGATGTCTTCGACGATGATCACATCTTTACTTTTAATATCGGAATCCAAGTCCTTCAGGATCCGAACGACGCCGCTGCTTTTCGTGGAGCGGCCGTAGCTGGAAACCGAAATATAATCCACTTCCAGGTCGTCCAGTTTGATATGGCGCATCAGATCGGCGATAAAAGGGATCGATCCTTTCAGGATACCGATCAGTACGATGGATCTTCCTTCGTAGTCTTTGGTGATCTCTGCGCCCAGCTCAGCGATACGCTTCGCCAGGGTCTTTTCGTCGATCAGCACTTCCGACAGGTCATAATGCTTTTTGCTCTGGGCCGCTGTCATACTATCTCCTTATGTGTGCAGGTTGACTGTTGTGATAAGTTATTTCTTGATTTCTTCGTATGTTTCTTCTTCCACGGTGTAGTCCACATTATCCACGATGTTTTTACCCGAAAACTTCTCGGCAGGCGTTCCACCCGGCCGATTGTCGACCCAGTAACGATCCAGCTCATCCTTCAGGTATGAAATGATAAACCCCCAAAGAATGGCGTCATCGAAAAACCCAAACACCGGGATGATGGGCGGAATCAGGTCGAAAGGCAGAAATAAATAGACCAGTCCTGCCACCACCAGCGCTTTTTTCCAAGGGGAAACCGCCGGATCCTTCATCATCGGCTTGATCGCAAATATTCTTTTCTTCAAAATATATATACTCAGGAATCCCATTTTCTTTCCCTTTCTATCTTATATTGTACAGTTTTATTCTATCAAAAGCAATGCATCCAATGTCTCCAGGATCTCTTCCACACCGGTGCGTTTTAATGTGGAAACCGGCAGAACCACGTCCTGATCGCCCAACTGCAGTTCATTGCGAATGACGGCGATGCTGCGGTTCAGCTCGTTTCTGGAGACCTTGTCCGCTTTCGTCGCGATCACGGTTCCGGACAATCCAAAGTGACGGAGCCATTCGTACATCTGACAGTCCTGCAAGGATGGTTTGTGGCGGATGTCCACCAGTTGGATCACCCGGACGAGATTTTCCCGCCCGGTCAGATAGTCCTCCATCATGGGACCCCAATCCTCTGAAATGGATCTGGACACTTTCGCATAACCATAGCCCGGAAGATCCACGATCCGGAACTCGTCGTTGATGTTGTAGAAGTTCAGCGTTCGGGTCTTCCCGGGATTGCCGCTGACTCTGGCTAATTTTTTTCGATTGAGCAGCAGATTGATCAGCGAAGATTTTCCTACGTTTGAGCGGCCTGCAAAAGCGATTTCCTTTCGATCCTGGGGTGGGTACTGGTTCTTGCGAACCGCTACCGCTTCCAGTTCCGCTTTTCGGATGATCACAGCAATGCCTCCTTGATGGCGTCGTCTACTTTTTTGATCAGGACGAACTCCACCTCTTCTTTTACGATAGCGGGAAGTTCTTCCAGATCCTGTGCGTTGTCCGCGGGGATCAGCACTTTTTTGATGCCCGCACGGTGCGCGGCCAGCATTTTCTCCTTGATCCCGCCCACAGGCAGTATTTTGCCTCGCAGTGTAATCTCCCCTGTCATGGCCACCTCCTTGCGGACCGGACGCCCGGTCAGCGCAGAAATGACAGAAAGACACATGGTGACACCTGCCGAAGGGCCGTCCTTGGGTGTCGCACCTTCGGGGATATGGATATGGATATCTTTTTCCTTGTAGAAATTCTTATCCAGTTTCAGGTGACCGCTCTTTGCCCGAATGTAGCTGATTGCGGCTTTTGCAGACTCCTGCATCACGTCGCCCAACTGGCCGGTGAGAGAGAGTTGACCTGTTCCGGGGAGCACCGCCGTTTCAATAAACAGCGTATCGCCGCCCACGACGGTCCAGGCCAAACCGGTGGTAACGCCCACCTCGTTTGAACCCTGCATCCTGTCGTAGCGAAAACGCTTTTTCCCAAGATACGTCTCCAGGGTTTTTGCAGTGATGCTGCTTTTTTCCTGATTGCCCTCCACGACCTTGCGGGCGACTTTCCGGCAAAGATTTGCGATCTCTTTTTCGAGATTTCGCACACCGGACTCCCGGGTGTAGTTGTTGATCAATCCGTGGATCGCGCTGTCAGCCAGCGCGATATTCTTTCGCGTAAGCCCATGGGCTTTCAGCTGTTTGGGAATCAGATACTTCTTGGCGATCTGCACTTTTTCCTCTTCGGTATAACCGGAGATCCTGATGACTTCCATCCGATCCAGCAGCGGTCTTGGAATCGTGTCCACCGTATTGGCTGTGGTGATAAACATAACGCCGCTCAGGTCGAAAGGAATTTCCAGATAATGGTCCACAAACTCCTTGTTCTGCTCCGGATCCAGGACTTCCAGCAACGCAGAGGCCGGATCACCCCGGAAGTCCGCGCCGATCTTGTCCACTTCGTCAAACAGAAATACAGGATTGTTGGTTCCGCATTCTTTGACGGCACTCATCACACGACCGGGGATCGCGCCGATATAAGTCCGGCGGTGACCTCTGATTTCGGCTTCGTCCCGCACACCGCCCAAAGACATGTGCGCGAATTTCCGCCCCATGGCCCGTGCGATGGATCGGGCGATAGACGTCTTTCCTACACCGGGAGGACCTACCAGACAAAGGATCGGCCCTTTCTGCGATTTGACTAACGACAACACTGCCAGATATTCCAGGATTCTTTCCTTCACCTTCTCCAGACCGTAATGATCCTGTTCCAGGATTCGATTGGCCTCCAGCAGGTCGATGTCCGACTTTGAAGCTTTGTTCCAGGGCAGGTCCAAAATCCATTCCACATAGGAGCGGATGACGCTGGCCTCGGGCATATTGGGCGCCATTTTAGACAGTCGTCCGATTTCTTTCTCCACCTTCTGGGTGACGACAGGAGACAGCTTCAGCTTTTTGAGCTGCTTCATCCAACTTTGGATTTCCGAATCCACCGATTCGTCCTGCCCCAGTTCTTCCTGGATCGCACGGAGCTGCTCCCTCAGATAGTATTCCCGCTGGGATTTGCTCATCTGCGTCTTGACTTTGCTGCTGATTTTGTCTTCCAGGCGTAGGATCTCGATCTCCCGCGTCAGGTACTCCATCACCAGCCGCAGCCGGACAGCCGGATCGATAGCCTCCAGAACCTTTTGGCTTTCCTCTGTTTTCAATTCCATATTGGAAGCGATGATGTCGGCCAATCTGCCGGGATCTTCCAACGCTTCCACACCGGAGATCACATCCAGCGACATTCTGGGATGACGGTTCAGATATTCCGAAAACAGATTGATCACCGTGCGCATCAATGCGATGATGTCCGGTGTTTTCGGGCCCGCTCCTTCCTCCTGGATTTTTTCTGTATCACAAAGAAAATAGGGAGTCTCCTGGACCACTGCGAGCATTTTTGCTCGATACTGCCCGTCCACAAGCACTCGAATGTTGTCACCGGGAAGCTTCAGCATTTGCTTGATCCGCGCTACCGTACCCATGTGATAAAAATCATCGGCTGTCGGCAAATCGGTTTCCGCATCCTTCTGCGTCGTTAAAAATATAGATTGATTCAACATCATGGCTCGCTCCAGCGCCAAGATGGACTTTTCTCTTCCGATGTCAAAATGGAGGACCATGTTGGGAAACACCGTCAATCCCCGCAAAGGGATCAATGGCATCACTTCAGTCGTCTTCTGCTCCTGTCCGATCTGTTCGGACGATTTGATCGGTTCACCCATTTTATCCATTCTCCTTTCTTTTAAACAGGGGCGGCCATTGGCCGCCCCTGTTCGGTATTCAGGAGGCATCAGCCTCTTCGTTTTTTGTCTTTTCTTTTTCGGATAGCACCAGCGTGGGTTCTCCGCCTTCAATGGTCTTTTTCGTGACCACGACTTTCCGTATATCTTCCCTGGAGGGGATCTCGTACATGACATCCGTCATGACTTGTTCCAAAATGCTCCGGAGCCCTCTGGCGCCGGTTTTTCGCTCCTGGGCTTTTTCGGCCACACGTTTTACAGCGGCCGGCTCCACTTCCAATTCCACCCCGTCGATGTCAAACAACTTTTTGTATTGCTTGAGGATCGCGTTCTTCGGCTCGCTGATGATACGAACCAGAGCGTCTACAGTTAATTCCTGCAAAGTGACGATCACCGGCAGACGCCCGATGAATTCCGGGATCAACCCGTAGTGCAGCAGATCTTCGGCCTGGACCTTCTCCATCAGCTCCCGGCTGTTCTCTTTGGACAATACGCTCTGAGAGTTGAATCCGATGGTTTTTTCGCCGATCCGCCGCTGAATGATCTTGTCGAGTCCGTCAAAAGCGCCGCCGCAAATAAACAGTACATTCGTGGTGTCGAACTGCAGGAAGTCTTGATGGGGATGCTTCCGTCCGCCCTGAGGCGGAACGTTGGCCACGGTTCCTTCCAGGATTTTAAGCAACGCCTGCTGAACGCCTTCGCCGGAAACGTCCCGGGTGATCGACGGATTGTCGGTCTTCCGCGCCAGCTTGTCGATTTCATCCACATAAATGATGCCGCGCTGAGCCTTTTCGATGTCGTAATCCGCAGCCTGGATCAGCTTGAGCAGGATATTCTCCACATCCTCCCCCACATAGCCGGCTTCGGTCAGCGCTGTTGCATCAGCGATTGCAAAGGGCACGTCCAAAATCTTGGCCAGCGTCTGCGCCAACAGCGTCTTACCCGAACCGGTCGGTCCGATCATGACGATATTGCTCTTCTGAATCTCCACCTCTTCCTTCTGCTTATGCTCCTCGGCGTGTGCTCCGGAAGCAGGCTTGGACATGCTGTTGATCCGCTTATAGTGATTGTACACTGCCACGGCCAAAACCTTCTTGGCCGGGTCTTGATCGATCACATAGTCTGACAAAACCCTGGATATGTCCTTGGGCTTTGGTACTCCGCCATCCGTATTTATTTTAGCCGATTCCGTCAGGGCCTGGAATTCCTCTTCGATGATTTCCCCGCACAAGCGGATGCATTCATCACAGATGTAGACATCCGGTCCTGCGATCAGCCGCCTGACCTGGCTCTGCGGCTTGCCGCAGAAGGAACAAGTCAGCTCTTTTTGGTTATCGTATTTTCCCATTTTTACCTCTTTGATATCACTTTGTCGATGAGCCCGTATGCCATCGCTTGTTCCGCATCCAGGAAATTATCACGGTCGGTATCCTCCGCGATTTTATCCAGCGGTTGTCCGGTCCGGTCCGAAAGGATGCGGTTCAGTTTTTCTCTGGTCCGAAGAATGTGTTCCGTGTGGATCCGCATATCTTCGGCCTGTCCGCGCATACCGCCCAGAGGCTGGTGGATCATCACTTCCGCATTGGGCAGCGCAAAGCGTTTTCCCTTCTCTCCGGCCGCCAGAAGAAATGCAGCCATGGAAGCGGCCATACCCACGCAGATGGTGGAAACATCCGGCTGGATGTACTGCATCGTATCGTAGATGGCCAGTCCGGCCGTAATCACTCCGCCGGGGCTGTTGATGTAGAGATTGATGTCCTTTTCCGGATCTTCGGATGCCAGGAACAACAACTGCGCTACCACAAGGCTGGCCGTATCGTCGTTGATCTCTTCTCCGATGAAAACGATCCGATCTTTCAGCAATCTGGAATAGATATCGTAGGAACGTTCCCCTCTCGAAGTCTGTTCCACCACCATTGGAATTAAGCTCATGGTTACCCCCTGATTATGACAGTGCTTTGCCTGTCTCTGTTCTTATTCTTGCGTCTCGTCTTTTGCGGCGGTATCCGGTTCTTTGATTTCCGCCTGGTCGTAAATAAAGTCAATCGCCTTGCGCATCCGGATGTCCTGGATCAAATATTTGCTGTTTTCCGCATCAAACAAGCTCTTGAGTTTGTCGACTTCCATATTATATTGCTTCGCCATGGCAGCCATCTCGCTGTCGATGTCTTCCGGTGTCGCCTGAATATCTTCCGCATCGGCAACAGCCTCGATGATAAGCCGAGATTTGATACGCTTTTCTGCGTCGGGCATCAGCTCTTTACGAAGGTCTTCCTCTGTTTTCTGGAGATACTGACAGTACATTTCCAGATTCATACCCTGCTGGGACAATTGCTGAGAAAATTCCTGCAACATCTGATCCGCCTGGTCTTCGATCATCACTTTCGGCACATCGAGTTCGTTTGCCGCATACACCTTTTCCATCACAGCGTTTTTCGTTTCGTATTCCGAAGCTTCCAACGCTTGCTGTTCCAGTTTCGTTCTGATATCGTCCTTAAACTCCTGCAAGGTGTCGAATTCACTCACATCCTTGGCAAACTCGTCGTCCAGTTCCGGCATTTCCTGCTCTTTGACATCGTGGATTTTGCACTTGAAAACCGCTTCTTTGCCAGCCAGTTTTTCGGAGTGATAATCTTCAGGGAAGGTGACGCGAACATCTGTCTCGTCGCCGGCGCCCACGCCGATCAGCTGTTCCTCGAAGCCGGGGATAAAGGTGCCGGAGCCCAGAACCAAGGTCTGGTTTTCGGCAGTGCCGCCTTCAAACTGCTCCTCGCCCACAAAGCCGGAATAGTCCAGACTAACGGTATCGCCATCCTTGGACTTACGTTCGGCCACTACCAGCCTGGCATTTCTCTTCTGTAGCGTTCCCAGTTCCCGATCGATATCCTCGTCCGTTACCTGGCGATGCGCCTTTTCTGCCTGAACGCCTTTATAGTCTTTCACTTCCACCTCGGGTGAAACCGTGACGGAGACCGTGACGGAAAAAGCCTTGCCTATTTCAACTTTTTCTTCGCCAAAGTCCAGATTGGGTCTGTCCACAGGCTTTAATCCCAGCGCATCGATGGACTCGGGATAGTTCTTGCGAAACAATTCGTCCAGCGCGTCCTCGAAGAAGACTTCCTCGCCGTACTTCGCTTCGATGATCTTCCGGGGCGCCTTGCCCTTGCGAAAACCATCCACCACAAACTTATTCCGCTGCGCTTTATAAGCTTTCTGCAGCGCGTCCTCGAAGTCTTCTGCAGTAAAAGCCATCGTAAAAGTAGCTTCGTTATTTTCTTTGCGAACCAAAACTGGTGTCATGAATATTTCCTCCTAATTTGCCAAATGCGAGTCTATAGTTTATCACAAAACAATTATTCTGACAAGCAAATGCTGTCAATTATAGTACAATCCTCTGATATACGCGTTCTTCAAGCCCGTCCAGATGCTCCTGATTCGGATAAATCTTGATATCGACCGGCTTTTGCGCGCCCACATATGTAATCCCGGCCTCCTTTATTGCAAACGGCCGCCCGTGACCCGGAACGATCACATCCGCAACGGCAGGAATCTTCCCATAGCTTTCCAATCCGATCTGCCCGTCGTAGATCGCATAGGGCGGGATGCCATGAGTATAGTCGTAAGCATTTTTCACCGCATCTCCGGTGAGGATCACTCTCTCTTTTTCAAGAATGAGACCCGAAATGCCTGGAGTATGTCCCGGCAGGGCCACGGTGGAGATTCCCGCTGCCAGCGCCTGACCTTCTTTGAAGGTTTTGAACCGCTGCTCGTAATATTTAATCATGCCGTAAGGAATATAGGGATCGCCGTACTTCTTAAACTCTCCGGAGATCACATACTCCAGTTCTCTGGCCGACACAAAGATCTCGGCATCTTCAAAGACTTCGATATTGCAGCAGTGATCATAATGCAAGTGCGAAAGGAAGATTGTATCGATCTCTTCGATCGCGATCTTCATTTTCTCCAGTTCTGCACAGATCTCAGCCCTGTCGTCGTTGGAACCTGTATCAAACAGAATCGTCCTGTCTGCGGTGCGAATGACGCTGATGTTGCACCAGCCCATGGCCCCCCGATTGGAACTGGCTCCGATTGCCGGCAAAACGACCTCATACTTATTTTCTTTCATGTGGGATCCTCCTCATCGCAGTACAATTTATACATTAACATAAGCTCGTATTCTATTCAGTGAAAATATCACAAACCGTCGTGGGCGGCCAGCAGCTCATCGATGGCGCGAAGAAGCAAATCCTTCTGTTCGGGCAGGTTTCCTTGCAGCGTATAGGTATCCAGCACAGTTGTATCTTCGAAAATACAGTTCGTAACTGTCAGGTTCTGAAGGAGAAGCCGTAGCTCAGCCAGGACCTCTGACGGCGCCATGGGGTCGAAGCTTCCCGCTTTGCACTCCTGCGAAAGCGGCGTTCCTTCGAAAATCGCCAGCTTAAGGCACCAGATGCTCCGGGGATGGGTCTTGTTCAGGAGCCGGGCCGTCTCAATGGCGTGAAGGCGTGAATAGTCTTTCCCGCCCAGGCCCAACACCACAGTCAAGTGATAATCGATCCCGGCGATCTCCAGCAGCCGAAAAGCCTCCAGCATCTGTTGGGCTGTAAGTCCTTTTTTTCGTTCGGCAAGAATGGAATCCGAGCCGGACTCCACACCGATGTGCAGCGCATCCAGCCCGGCGCTGCGGAGTGCTTCCAGTTCGGCGGGATTCTTTGACAATACATCGTCGGCCCGCGCATACATGGCAAAGGTCTCCACCTTCGGCATTCTCTTTCGGACCTGAGCAAAGAGATCCAGCAAAGCATCTGCGGGAAGGACAAAGGCATTTTCGCCCAAGAAAAACACGCGCTCCTTATTCGGGAACAGTCGCGACAGGCCTTCGATATTTTCCAGAATTTTGTCCCGGGGAAGAATACGGAAAGCATCCCGCGCAAAATCGCAAAAGGTGCATTGCCCCCAGCTGCAGCCAATCGCCACTTCCAAAGGCGCGCTCTCTTCTTCTCTGGGCGGAATATAGATCGTTTCGTGGGTATATATGCTCGGAGACAATCCGTTCTCCTTTCCGGCTTATATTGCAGTACGTCGGTTCACAGCGGTTTCCAGCCGCTTCACGGCCTCCCGAACCACCGCATGAGGGCAGGCCAGATTCATGCGCATATGCGTCTGGTTTTCCGGATCGAATTCCGAGCCCTCGGACAGGTCAAGACGGGCTTCTCTGATCAGAAATTCTTTGAGTGCCGCACCGCGCAGTCCGGTTTCCGTAAAGTCCAGCCACAGGAGATACGTTCCCTCCGGGCATCGAGTCCGAACGCCCCGGATCCGCGTGTTCACCGCCTCGGTCGCATACTCCGCATTTTCTCGAAGGTATTCTACCACAGCCTCCAGCCAGGCCTCGCAGCCCGGATCGCTGTAGAGAGTCTCCACCGCAATGGTTCCGAATGTGGTGTCCAGATTCATGGCCCAGGTGCCCAGCACTTTGCGATAGCGGGCCATCAGCTCAGCGTTGGGGATGATCACAGAAGCTGTCATGAGACCGCCCACATTGAAGGTCTTGTTGGGAGACATCAGTGTGACACTGCTCTGCTCCATGCTTTTGATCTTTCCAAGGGGCGTGTGGACATGAGGTTTATACACCAGATCGCAATGAACTTCGTCGGAAATCACAGTAACTCCGTATCGGGCGCAGAGCTCTCCCGTCCGCTCCAATTCCTCCCGGGTCCAAACCCGGCCGGAGGGGTTGTGCGGAGAGCAAAAAACCATCACCTTGATCTTGTATTCTCTCAACAGTTTTTCGAAAAGGTCGAAGTCCATTCGGAATCCGCCCTCCTCCTCGATGAGCGGACACCGTATCAGAGATCTTCCCATGTCCTCAACCGCGCCGTACAACGCATCGTAGTTGGGCATGTGCATCAGGATCGGATCGCCCGGCTTCGTGAGAATGTCCAGAAGGATCGTGACCGCAGGGATGACGCCCGGCGGACAGTAGCAGAGCCATTGCGTATCAACAGTCCAGTCAAAGCGTCTGCGGAGCCAGCTCTGCATGATCTCGTAATAGTTCTCGCCTCGCTTTGTGTACCCGAGCACGCCGTGCTCAATGCGTTCCTGCAGAGCGTCCAGCATCGGCTGGGGACACCGGAAATCCATATCCGCCACCCACATGGGCAACACGTCAGGGGTTCCCAGATTCCGCGTTTCGCTGTCCCATTTGTACGACAGCGTTCCTTTTCTGTTTACAGGTGTGTCAAAATCAAATTTTACCATTTCTTCTCCTTCTGCTCTTTCTTCCAAAAATGCCGGTGATTGAAGCGATCCGGGAAGCCAGCAGAGCTGTCGGCTCGCCGGGAAGCATCCGCCATTGCCAGTTGGCTCCGATCGTTCCGGGTGTGTTCATCCTGGCTCGCTCATCCAACCCCAGCCAGTCTTGCATGGGAACCATAAAAAGCCTCGAAGGAGAAGCCATCCCACCTCGAATCATTCCGGGCACTTTCCCTTCGCTTTCATTAAGTCCGAAATAACGCTCTGCCAGCTTTACGTCCGCAGCCATTCCTTCTTTGAACCACCCCGCTGTGGTGGTATTGTCGTGAGTGCCCGTGTAGCACACGCTGTTCTCCGAAAATGTGTGCGGAGCGCCCCGGCCCGGCCGGGAGGCGTCGAAAGCAAACTGCAACACTTTCATGCCCGGATATCCGCTGTCTTGAACAAAGTCCATAGCCCCCTTGGAGAGAAGTCCCAGATCTTCTGCGATGACCGGCAGCTCCGGATATGTCTTCTGCAGCGCCCGAACCAAATCAAGCCCCGGACCCCGTCTCCATTTTCCATTCCGGGCCGTAGCGGAATCGACCGGCACGCTCCAATAATCGTGGAACCCTCGGAAATGATCGATCCGGACCGCATCGGCGACCCGTTTGACGGCACCGATGCGCGCAAGCCACCATTCATAGCCGCTGGCGGCATGGGCCGGCCAATGGTAAAGAGGATTGCCCCAGCGCTGCCCGTCGGGAGAAAAATAGTCCGGCGGAACACCTGCGACATGGCGCATACGCAGATCGCTGTCCAAATCAAACAGGCCCGGCTGCGCCCAAACATCCGCCGAATCCTCCGCTACATAGATCGGCAGATCTCCGATAATCTTGATTCCCAGATTATTGACATAGGTCTTTAGAGCATCCCACTGCTTATAAAACAGGTATTGGACAAAGCCGTGATACTCAATGTCCTCCTGAAGTTTGTGGCGATATCGTTTCAACGCATCGGGCCGGCGCCTCCGTAGATCTTCCGGCCATTCCTGCCAGGAGTCTGCGTTGAAATGCTCTTTGATCGCCATAAAAAACGCGTAGTCGTCGAGCCACTCTGCGTTTTCCGTGAAAAAATCCTGTGCCTCTCGGCTCTCCGATGCGGAACGTCGGCTGTAAGCTTTGCGCAGAAGTTGCTTGCGATCCTTCTTGATGACTTCATACGCCACACGAGCCGGATCCGAAGGGGCTGCGATCTCCTTCAAGTCGTCCGCAGTGAGCAATCCGTCATCGACCAGGATATCCAGGTCGATGAGCACGGGGTTGCCGGCAAACGAGGAAAACGCCTGGTAGGGAGAATCTCCGTATCCTGTAGGTCCCAGCGGAAGTGTCTGCCAATAGCTCTGGCCGGCCCGCTTCAAAAAATCGGCAAATCGATAAGCGCACGCCCCCATGGTTCCGATCCCATACGGCGCCTCCAAGGATGTAATATGCAGGATGATCCCGCTGCTGCGCTCCATCTGCCGCCCTCTCTCCGATCCATCAGTGCTCCCTTGCCCGCGACCATTATACAATAATTTGCTTGCAAAACCTATACTCGGATGGTAGTATTATGCCTGCATCTGAAGAAAGAGGATATTATGGAATCTGAGCTAAAATATAGAATCAAAGACCGGGAGATGGCTGACGCCCTTTGGGATGATGAATGTCTCCTGGCGATCGCGGATCCTTCATCCAGAGAAAAATTGGTAATGAAGGCGGTCTATTTCGATACGGAGGACCACGTCCTTTCCGACAGCAACATGGCCTTTCGCGTCCGATTGGAAGGCGAGAGCATTTTTGCGACGCTCAAATGGGGAGGGCACAGTTCCAACGGCTTTCACGAGCGAGAAGAGATCAACGTGCCCGTTGCGGGAGAACAGTACTTTATCAAGCCGCCCACAGACTTGTTTGCAGAAAGCGAAGATGGGAAAGCGCTGGTCCGAATGATCGGCGACAAACCTTTGATCAACATGTTGGAAACGCGTTATCTGCGCCGCCGCATGCGGGTGGATCTGAATGACTGCATCATGGAGATCGCCATCGATACCGGCAGCATCGTTACCGACATGGGCGAGGAATCCATACTGGAACTGGAGATCGAGTTGTTTGCCGGTGAAGTAAAAACATTAAAAGAGCTGGGGCGAAAGCTGGCGGAAAAGTACGGACTGGTCCCGGAAAACCAGTCAAAGCTGGGCAGAGGGCTGAAGCTTTTGATGGGCTCCGCCTCAGAGACAGGCGCTGCGGAAGCATAATTATAAGAACTGAATAGAATGAAGAAAGCCGATTGCATGAAATGAAATGCAACCGGCTTTTTATTGTTCAGCGAAGAGCTTGTTTTTGAATCCACAGAGCCTGCCGGTGTTCCGCACGATCCCGGGTGATCAGTTCGTAGACCAGATATTCCGGATCGATGCGCCGGATCAGATCATCGACGCCGCTGCAGGCATAGGGTTTGTGCGTATCTGCCCGAAGCACATATTCCAGCAGCTGCCACTGCCGCTCTTGGTAGGTTTGTTTCAGCACGGGGGGATCGGCGGCCACCCGGCTGAGATAGGCGCCGGTGATGGATTGATTCAAGTGTACGCCTTTTATCCACTTTGCCAAATCTCCGTGGGCATCCAACTGACGATGGATATAAGCCAATCCTTCCTGCTGGGTGCGGATGGACGGATCGGTGTGCAGCAAATGACCTGTATCAAGCATGATCCCTTTATTGGGATAACGAACGCCGTCCAAAAGCAGCGCTGTCATCTCCGGCTTCGTAAAATCCAACCCCGGATACCAGAGGTTTTCCAACAAGAGCATCGGACCGGTCTGCCGACCTTCGAACAAAATGTTTAATATCTCACAGGCTCCTCGGATCACCTCCCGGTCGCCGTGCCGGAATTTCCTGGTGAATACTTCCTCTGTGGTACAATCCGATACATGGAAGACCACATATTCAGCACCGTATTCCTCGGCATGGTCCAGATCCTCACGGAACCTCCGCACAAGGGACATGGGATCAGTTCCGCCGAAACAGCTGCGGATATTTTCTTCTGTGTCAAATTCCTTGAGCATCGCAGCTCGGTCTCCGTTCCAGAAATCCAGCCAGGAACCGAAGAGACTCATGTGGAGCCCTGTCACAAAGGCCGGGCGCAGGATGTCACGGTCATCGGGGCCGCAAACCATCAGCTCCAGTCCGTCGAATCCCCGCAAAACCGCTGCCAGATCCGAGCTGTCCCGGAACCGGAGCAGATCATATCCATCGGTCGTCAGGTTAAATAGTGTTTTCATACATCATATTAAAACACCTCAGGATGAACATTGCAACCTCCGCCCGACTGCTCCGCCCCGAAGGATCCAAAAGATCCGAAGACCGTCCGGTGATCAGCCCCTTGCCGACGGCCCAGCCGAAAGCGTCTGTCGCCCAGGCTGAAACGCGATCGGCATCTCTATATCCTTCCAACACCCCGGAAGCAACATCCCGGATCATATTCTGAGACAGGAAGTACCTGTAGACAAAAACAATCATCTGCTCCCGGGTGACCGGCGCGCCCACGCCGAAGTGGTCATCGCCCATACCCTGAACGATATCATTCTCGGAGGCCCAGGCTATGTACCGGGCGTAATAGGAATCTGCTGCGGCATCGCCAAACCCGGTCGGATCTCCGGCGGCGGCAGCGCCGCCCGCCTCGTGGAGGCGACCCAGGACCGTCACGAACATCTCCCGGGTCATGGGGAGATCCGGCCCGAAGTTCTGATCGCTCATACCGTTGAACAACCCATGGCGCACCGCGTCCTGCGCAGCTTGCTGATACCAGGCACCCTGCGGGATATCGGAAAAGACTCGTCCCCCGCCGGCTTCTTCCGGCAATTCCCCCGGAAGGAGTTCCTCTTCCTCCAGCTCATTCAGCGAAGACTGGACATTGTTGTCGGAAGTGTAATCGCTGGTATAGTACCAAACGACATTGTCGTCCGCTTCCAGTCGGTACGCATCCGCTGCGATCGAACCGGAGAGTTCTCCGTTCACCATATACAGCCATCCGGATCCGGGGCCATGATCGAATTCAGCCAAACCGTTGATCGCGCTCACGTAATTCCCGCTTCCGGTGATCGTTAGATTCGACTCATCCAAAATGTCCCGGGCAGTCATGCCTACGAAATATGTGTGCTCCGCTCTGGAATAAAGCGTCGTCCCCCGAAGTCCTTTCACTGTCAAATAGACGATAGAAGAAGTTTGAGTCTCGCCGGAGCCGCCGCCGTGAGAAGTTCCTCCATCGGCTGTGAGCGTGACGGTGGTCCCCGCTGGCAGGCGGACGATTTGAGGGACACCGTACGCGTCAACTTTTGCGATCTGAACAGTATAGGTGTCCGCCGCCACGCCAGTTAGACGGAAGATCCCCGATGCATCGGTGATGCCGGACGGTGTCGTTCCGTTCCAGATCACTGAAACGCCTTCCACCGGTGTGTCGCCGTTTAGCACACGAAGCGTCACTTCGCTGCCGGAGGCTTCCGTCTCAAGTCGAACCAAGTCCGTCCCCCACCCCGGGAAATAGCCGTAATATACGATGATCTCATCATCGTCATCGATCACTTGATTCCCCAGTCCGCTCCCGGGCTGACCGTTCATATAGTAGACCCAGCCATCATAAAAATTCGGATCCATAGAACCTGCAAAGGTTCCCTCGACTTCACTGAGATAACCGGCACTGTATGTATAAGTCTTTCCGGCGTCCTCCAAAGCTCGGACAACCGCGTCGCCGGCGGTAAGGCGGTCTTCGCCGCTGCCGACCACATCGATGGCAGAATAGTACAAGATGTTTTCCGTAGGTCCTTCGATGCGCACGGATACTGTTTTATTCTGCGTCCCGCCGGAAGCCATGTCGATGTAGGCCGGCAAGAGCGCTACGGTTTCGCTGATGTCTTGCACCGGAGCATAAGGCGGTTCAGAATTGCTGTGGGTTGCCAAGGCATCTAACCGTGTCACCGCGCTGATCGGCGCCCAGGAAAGAGCTCCTGCCGTGGTCGTCGTCAAGTCGCTGTATCCGTCGCCGTTCACATCCACCCCAATGGATCCCAATGCGACATCGGTGCCGTCGGCCAAAGTCAACTGTCTGAGCGTAAAGGCTGCTGTGCCCTCAAAAGGAATCGCCGCCCGGGGCACCCCAACGTCGCTGTCCTCCATTGAAAAATAGGCGATACCGTCATACGCATCCGCAACGGCAAGAATCGTGTCGCCGTCTGCTGCTGAAACAACAAGAGTTCCCTCTACATAGCAGTCATATCCGCCGCTGACCGGAGCATCGATGGCCTGGGAAACGAGGTCGTCCATCGAAGCATCTGCGGCTGCCGTAATTCTTTTCTCCACATAGGAGCCGTCGGGTTTAACGACCTGAAGTGTTAGACTCATGTGCTCGATGGCATTGAGACAGATGTTGGCATAAAAGGATTCTCCGGTTTCGATCTCGGCCAAGGCAAGAGCCGCCTGCCTGGTTGCCATGGCGTTCCAAGTCTCGGATCCCACGGACCATCCATCTGTTTCGTTATATAAACTGCTGTTGACAAGGCCGATGGCAGGATTTGTGGTCCAGGTGCTTAAATCTTCGTTCGATGCTGAAAAGCCGAAAAGTACACACGCCGTCGAGTTGGCGCTCTCTGACCCTACCGAATTCCAATAAGAGGAATAGGCTCCACTGTTTTCCTGTCCGGCACGGATCCATGCGGTAAGATTTGCTATTTCTGCGCTGATACCAGGATACCCGGAAAATTCCGGCAGCGAAAGAGCCGCCAAAGCCCATCCGGCATCATCGTAAGAGGGGTCCTCTCCGTTGTTGTATCCTCCCTGAGGATTCCGCGATGCCAAAAGGTGGTCGATTGCGCCGCTCGTACTGTATACCACAGGAATGACACCGGTGCTTCGATTATAGGCCTCCAGAGCAAGAATGCGGACCGCATAAGAAGAAATGAACCCCGGATCGATGATGGTTCCGCCTGCGACCAGGCTTCTGGCAAGGACAGACGCAGCATCAGCATCGCCTTTCATCAGCGCTTGAAAAAGCCCTCCCGAACCCGTACCGGCATCAGGCAGCACATAATCGCTCAGGTCCACCCCCGCATCGTAGATTCCATCACTGATCCAGGCATAGACTGCCGCCAGTTCTTCCCAGTCATCGAGAACATTTTCCTGAGAACCTTCATAGTAGTTCTCCATGACGTTCGTCAAAGGGGCTTCATAGGCACCTCCATAGACAACCTGTGCAGAAAATGTGCCGGCGGACCCCAGGCAGAGGCATAGAGCCAAAAGAAAAGCCAGGGGTTTTCTAAATCGTTTATTTTTCATGTTATCCTCCCATGATATTACGGGGGAAAAGCAAAAACTGTGGATCGCTCCACAGTCCGTTTTTACTGTTTGATGTCAAACAAGCTTTTCCGAGTTCCGCGTCGGTTGCTTTGACCGGATGCAGGTCTCCTGGCTTGCGGATCGTCGCTTCGATATCCTTCCCGGTTTCCCAGTGGATGCTTTCGCATTATCGTCGCTCCTCGCTTACAGTGGCGGGACCGCACGGGATGTTCGCCCGTTTCCCTCTTAGCCGGCAATTGCCGGAACATCTGGCCTATTCAATTTGTACTTTCAATCTACCACAGTCCGAGGTTCTTCGCAAGAGGTGTTCCCTTACAGGCCGTATTTTTTACGTATCCTCTCCAGCCGCCGCCCTATGGGTTGCTTCAGCAAAACCAGAAATACAGCGTTTGAAACACCATAGATCAAGGTGAACGGCGCGGCAGTGGCCAGGATCGCCAAATAGCGGGACCACTGAAAACCATCGCCCAGGGCCAGCACGGTCCAGACATCCATGATCAGAGAGAATGTGATCCCGGAGCAGAAGCCGAAGATCGCCAGCTCAAAGCGCCGGTTCAGGAATCCTTGTTTGCCCAGCGCGCCTGCGGCATATCCCGTAAGTCCCCAGGCCATCATCTGAAAGGGCATCCAGGGCCCCTGTCCGAACAACATATTGGATACGACAGCGCTAAGCGACCCCACTAGAAACCCGGAAGCCGGCCCGAAGGAAAGCGCCGTAAGCGAAGCGATCGCAGTCACCGGGCTCATGCCGGGCAGCGGCGCGAAAATCACTCTTCCCAGAACGGCCAGGGCGATCATCACGGCGATGAGAACCAGCTCTGCCGTCTGGTTTTTTTTTCGTTCAAAGGACAGATAAAACGGCAGGCAGGACAAAAGCGCCAAAAGAAACGAGATGACATCATACTGTTTGTCGCGAAGGAACAGCGCGCCGATCCACGCAACAGCAGGAAAGACGACCAATATGATCAGCGGTGTCAGCCAGGCAGGGCGGGATCGCGTCAGCATGGTTCCAGCTCCCCGTTTTCCCGGCACAGGCGCACCACATCCTCCCAGGAAACCGCGTTGTCGTAGCGATGACGGGAGATCCGACTGGCCGCTGTGGTATAAAACGTGTTCGTGGAGAAAAAGGAATTGGGCGTCCCCACCGAGACCAGCTGCCCGTCAAAAAACATCGCGCAGCGATCCGAGGTCATAGCGGCAAATTCCACATCGTGACTGACCATGACGATGGTGATTCCTTCGGTTTTCAATTCATTCAGGATTCGCCGCAAAAGCTCTTTGGAATAAGCATCGATCCCCTTGGTCGGTTCATCCAGAAGAAGGATGGAAGGACGCAGCAGCAGCACTTTGGCCAAAGCAGCCTTCTGCTGTTCGCCGCCGGACAGATCGTAGGGATGCCGATCCATCAGGTGATCGATCTGAAGGCGCTTTGCGACCTGATCTGTCAACTCAGCGGAAGTATCCGAGCGGTATTCCATCAATCCGCAAACTTCCTCCAGTTCCTCACGCACTGTGAATTTAACGAATGCATTCTGAGGATTTTGCGGAAGCAGGGCTACACGGGTATTCTTCACGGATTTACTGTCGTACCCGTTTTTAGGGATGTTCACAGATCCTTTATACAGACGGTTCAGGCCGGCCAGAATGGTCAATGCCGTAGTTTTACCGGTCCCGTTTCCGCCCAGAATGCTAAAGGTTTCCCCCCGATGGACCCGCATGGACAAACCGCGCAGAATGTCGGGTCCTTCTCTCTCATAGCGGAACCAGCCGTCTCGTACTTCCAAAGCGATGGGCGTGGTCAGTTCTTTCTCGTGGACCGGGATCCTTCGAATTGCGTTGCCGTAGTGCTCGCTCAGGAATGTACGCCCTTGGCGAACGGTAAGGGGGCAGGCGCCCCGGGCATCCAGCGCGTGGTAGATCTTTACCGCGCTGGGAAGGCCCGCCAGCATGGGATGGTCGAACCGGAGCATGCGCAGGGCCTCGCCGGCTTCCGCCGGCGCCCGGTCCACAGCAATGCGGCCTTGATCCATCACCACAACTTTATCGACGATGGGAAACAGGCCTTCCAGCCTGTGTTCCGCCAACAGGATGGTCGTCCCCAGTTCCCGGTTAATCTTCTGAAGTGTCGCGATAAAATCCGCCGCCCCGATGGGATCCAGCTGAGATGTGGGCTCATCAAGGATCAGAAGCCGGGGATTCATCACCATTACAGCAGCCAGATTCAGCAGCTGCTTTTGCCCGCCTGACAGTTCGGCGGTATTGTGGCGGAACCAAGTCTGGATGCCGAAAAAGCTGGCCATCTCTCCCACTCTTCTGCGGATCTCGTCGGTGGATATCCCCAAATTTTCCAGTCCGAAGGCCATCTCGTGCCATACTTTATCCGTCACTACCTGACGCTCGGGCTGCTGCATCACAAAGCCGATCTCCGACGCCGCTCTTTCCTGATCCAGCGTCCGAGGATCCTGTCCGTCGTAGCGGATCTCTCCCGAACAGTCCCCGGCCGGTGCAAGCTCGGGCTTCAGCAGGCGAAGCAGTGTGGTCTTTCCGCAGCCGGATTGACCGCAGAACAAGATAAAATCGCCTTGCTTCACCGACAATGAAACCCGATCCAGAGCCCGTATCCCTTCTCCGTTATAGGTGAAGCTTACATCCTTGATCTGTATAAGTTCCATAACATCCTATCTGCTATTTCGATCATAGCGGGCAGCAGCATCATCACGCCGATCAGGATCCAGACGGCCGGATCAGCCAGCTCCGGTTCCGGCGCAGATACAGCCGGATAATACGTAAAATCCAAAGCGCCGTTCCAAGCGCCGAGGGCAGCGGAAGCGCCAAGTATCAAGGTCACGATCAGCGCGATCCCATCGGTCTTTCCAAACGTAAAAAGGGAAAAAGAAGTCCGTCCGGGAATTCCATAGCCCCTGGCTCTCATGGAATTGGCTGTATCAATGGCATTTTCCAGCGCCCAGGTGAGAACGGCGGAAAACACTCTTGCGCCACCCAAAAAGCGGTCGCTTATAGCTCGACTGTCATACATTCCCATGGTTTTCTGCACTTGATAGACTCCGCGGATCTGCCGTGCAAATAGGGGGATGAACCGAAAAGACATGGACAAGATCAAGCTCAATTTCGGGAAAATACGCCCGAACAGATACAGAAACTTATCAGAGGTCATGACAGTGCCAATCCCTTTGAACCACAGAATGACCGCAGCCAGCATGGCCCCGGAAACGCCACCGTACAGCAAAGATTCCAGGGTGGCTACCTTGCCGAAAATGACAAAGAGCGGCGTAACACCTCGATGCATGAACAAAGGATTCGTCAGGGTCACCAGAAGAATGAGCAGAAACGAAAGCCCCAGTATTCTCCCGACAGCCTGCATTCCTTCCGCAGCCACAAGAAAGAGCACTGATCCCATCAAAGCCAACGCGATAACCAGCGGGTGGCGCGTAAACATAACAACGCCCAGGAGCGATACGATATACACCAGCACTACAGCCGGATGGAGGTTCGTCAAAAGTCTCAAGGTGTTTCCCCCGCTTCCGTGATATCCGTGTATCGGCCCAGATCGCACGTATAGATCCATTCCACCCGATCCCCGGGCGCAAGCGGATAGCCGCTGCTTCCCCGATCAGGGAATTCCCCGTTTACCGAATAGGTCCAGCCGGACAGCGGTCCGCAGGAAAATTCGTACAGATGCTGGATGCCCCGGATATAAGCTGTTCCGTAAAGCGTGGAGTCCGCACCCTGGTAGTCCACTTGGAGGTTCTCCATGGCTGCCACCCGCATCAGCACGTCAAAAGCAGTCTCTCCATCCGTAAAAGGAACAGAGGTCTCTGTAAGAAAAATACCGTCCGCCGGAATATAATCGCCTTCGATCAGAGCCGGATCCAGATCCTCTTCGTTGTCCCACACAGTGGAACAATCGATACTTACCGTTACGGTATCCCCGGTCTCGCCGCTCAGCTGCCCTGCCCTGAACTGTTCAAAGCTCTGGGGATTGGCCAGCAGATAAAGGGACGCGGCCGCCAGCAATGCGGCCAGCAAAAGCCACAGATCTTTTTTTCGGCCAGTCGTCTTTTTTAGGCCGATCCAGAAACACAAGCCGCTGCCCAACAGCGCCAGAAGGATCCCGCCGGTCCGGGTCAGACCGTTTGCCCCAGGCCCGGTGCCTTCCTCCGGAAGATCGACCGGATCTTCCGAAACATCTCCGTTCATCGCGCCTGCACCATCCTGAGCCGGATCCTCGACGGCGAGCCCTTCCCCGGAAGGAAGATCCGAAGCGTTTTCTCCGACAGCACTGCCGGATGCCGTTGTGTGTCCGCCTTCTTCTTCAGAACCTCCCGTTTCGCCGATCGCATCCGGCGCAACCTGCTCCAGCGCCGGCGATCCTCCGCCAAAGCGATACAAACTTCCCTTGCCGTCCATTTGCCGCACCAATGCAGAGATCGCACACAGCGCCTGCTGCGATGCCATCCAGTCCTCCGTTCCGCTTTCGGTGTGACGGATGCCTCCGCTGGGAAGCGCCATGGACATCAATCGGCTGACCGGCGTATTTCCGTTCTTGTCGAATCGGCTGTCTTTCTGCGGGTCGATGCCCAAAGCGGTCAAGGCCATGATCACCTGAGCTGCGCTTTCTGTGTTTTCCACACCTCTGCTGGAAAATCCACCGTTGGCTGACTGCTGAGCAGACAGGAAGGAAACGGCTTTGTCGATCTGGGTCCCGCAGACTTCCCGGTACGGCGCCAGGGCCATGAGCGCCATGGCTGTCACGTCCACATCCCCGCTGGTGCCGAGCTGTGCAAATCCGCCACCGGACAGCTGTACATCCAAGATCTTCTGAAGAATATCCTCTCTGCCTTCGTAAGCATCCGCAGGGGCCGTATAGTTTTTGGAATCCAAGGCGATCAGTGCGAAGATGGTGCCATTGTTTCCCTGCGTGTCCAGAGGCTTGGTCAGACCCCGGTCGTAGGTGCCGTCCGCGATCAGATCTGCTCCACCTGTATTTTTCGGATCGCCGCCGCAGGCCAGCACGGCCAGGGTAATGCGATGCCACTCCGTGGCTTTGGAGGCGCTGAGCTGCTCCGGGGAATCGTAGCGTGCCTGGACATTTTTTGCCAGCGCCGACAGATATCCGGCGTAGTCGCCGGGCAGACCCATCTGGCTCATGGCGATGACGAACCAGTCCGAATCGGTGGTTCCTGCATTTTTGGCAAGCAGACCTCCCATCAGATCTTCGCCGACCGTGCCGCCGGCTGCTGCGCTGCACCAATTCAGGATGCCATTGGCTGCATCGATCAGATCCTGTTTGGAATACGTCAGTTTTTCAGCTGCGAACGATGGCACAAAAGAAGCGATAAAAAGTGCCCCCGCCATCATATACGCTGCAGCTTTTCTGAACATGCTGCGCCTGGTTATCGATTTGTCCATTCTTCCACCTTACTGTTCTCGCTGGAGCGGCTGTGCAAAAAACGGGCCGGAGCGATCCTTCGCTCCGGCCCGTTTTTACCGTACTGCTTGTGCCGCCTGGTCCGATGACCCGTCGGGGCGGCCGTCTGTCCATGCAGGTCTTCCGGCTCTCGGATCTTGGTGCTGGCTCGTCTTCCCAATTTCTCAGTGACCGGCAACAGCCATGAGACAGCACTCCCCGATTACGGCGGCGGGACCGCGCGGGAATCTCACCCGCTTCCCTATCAGCCGGCGCTGCCGGCACATGGATTCTTCCTATGATGCTATTCTTTCAGCTCGCCGGACTATTCGGCTTGAGCTTTTTTCTTATATCCTTCGACTCTTTCCTTGGCGTTTTCTTCGGCCAACCGGAACAATTCTTCCGCATCGTCTGGGAATTCCATCGCCAGTGCGGAATAGCGCACCTGATCCATGATGAAGTCCCGGAAGGAGCCTGTGGGCTCTTTGGAGTCGAGAATGAAGGGGTTCTTTCCTTCCTCTTTCAGCTGCGGATTGTAGCGGTACAAGCTCCAGTAGCCGCTCTCCACCGCCAGCTTCTCGTTCTCTTGAGTCTTGCCCATGCCTCGCTTGATTCCGTGATTGATGCAGGGAGCATAGCAAATGATCAGAGAGGGACCCGGATAGGCTTCCGCTTCCCGAACGGCTTTAAGGAACTGATTTTTATCTGCGCCCATGGCGACCTGGGCTACATAAATGTATCCATAGGTCGTAGCCAGCATGCCCAGATCCTTTTTCTTGATCTTCTTGCCCGATGCGGCAAACTTGGCGATGGCCGCTGTGGGGGTAGCCTTGGAGGATTGGCCGCCGGTATTGGAATACACTTCGGTGTCAAAGACCAGCACGTTGATGTCTTCGCCCGACGCCAGGACGTGGTCCAGACCGCCGTAGCCGATGTCGTAGGCCCAGCCGTCACCGCCCAGGCACCACACAGACTTCTTGACAAGGAAATCTTTCTTGTCTTCCAGCTGCTTGGCCAGATCTGCAGCGTCTCCGGTCAGGGAGGCGTCTTTGAGTGCTTTCACAAGCGCGTCGCTGACTTCCTGGGTCTTGCCGCCGTCTTCCATGTAGGTCAACCAGTCTTCGCATGCGCCATTCAGAGCTGCGTCGCCTGATTTTTCCTTCAGTTCCGTAATGATGTCTTTCGTCTTTTCCCGCATCTGCTTGATCGCCATGGCCATGCCGAAGCCGTACTCCGCATTGTCCTCGAACAGAGAGTTGGCCCAGGAGGGACCTTTTCCCGTCTTATCCGTGGTATAGGGCATCGACGGCGCCGATCCGCCCCAGATGGAGGAGCAGCCCGTTGCGTTGGCAATCATCATGCGGTCGCCGTACAGTTGAGTAATGACCTTGATATAAGGGGTCTCTCCGCAACCTGCGCAAGCGCCGGAAAATTCAAAATAGGGAGAGGCAAACTGGCTGCCTTTGACCGTAGTTGTAGGCATCAAATTGCTCTTGTCGGTCAACCCTACCGCAAATTCCCAGTTGGGCGCTTCGTCCATCTGGGTCGCCAGGGGTTCCATGGTGAGCGCTTTGGTCTTGGCCGGACAGATATCGGCGCAATTGCCGCAGCCCAGACAATCCAGAGGCGAAATCTGGATCTTGTACTGCAGTCCCGCCAGTTCTTTTCCGGTGGCCTTGATGGTCGTAAAGCCTTCCGGCGCAGCCGCGACGTCTTCTTCGTTGAGCAGGAACGGCCGTATGGAAGCGTGGGGGCAGACGAAGGAGCACTGATTGCACTGGATGCAGTTTTCCGGATGCCACATGGGCACGTTGACGGCTACGCCTCTCTTCTCGTAAGCGGCTGTTCCCAAGGGGAACGTTCCGTCCTGACGATCCATAAATGCGCTCACAGGCAGGTCGTCGCCTTCCTGACGATTCATGGGCACCAGAACTTCTTCGATGAACTTCGGCATATCCTTCTTATCTTCTTTTTCGTCCCGGGCGTCTTTCCATGCGGCAGGCACTGCCACTTTGTGGAGACCGTTTTCGCCCGCATCCACAGCGGCCCAGTTCATATGGACGATCTTCTCGCCCTTCTTGCCGTAGGCATGCTCGATGGATTCTTTCAGATAACCGACCGCTTCCTCCATGGGAATCACGTTGGCCAGCTTAAAGAAAGCGGACTGCATGATCATATTGATCCGGTTGCCCAGCCCGATCTCTTCGGCCAGGGCGGTGGCATCGATGGTGTAGAACTGAATATCGTTCTCCGCCAGATAACGCTTCATGGAAGCAGGCAAGTTCGCGTTCAGCTCGTCATCCGTCCAGATGCAGTTCAGTACGAAATTTCCACCCTTCTTAAGACCTCTGAGCAGATCGTACTGATGCACGTAAGCCTGGTTGTGACAGGCCACAAAGTCCGCTTCCGTGATCAGGTATGTGGACTGTATCTTGTTTTTTCCGAACCGGAGATGGGAAATAGTGACACCGCCGGATTTCTTGGAATCGTAGGAGAAATAGCCCTGCGCATACAGATCCGTGTTGTCTCCGATGATCTTGATCGCCTGCTTGTTTGCGCCGACGGTCCCGTCGGAGCCCAATCCCCAGAACTTGCAGCGGACAGTCCCTTCCGGTTCCGTTGCGATCTTGACGGTAGGCAGGGAACTGTGATACACATCGTCTTCGATGCCGATCGTAAACTGGTTTTTCGGCTCTTCTTCCTTGAGGTTGTTGAACACGGCCACGATCTGTCCGGGTGTGGTGTCCTTGGAGCCCAGGCCGTAGCGTCCGCCTACGATCAGCGGAGCATCGGCTTCGCCGTAGTACATGGTCTTGAGGTCCATATAGAGGGGGTCGCCCATGGCGCCCGGTTCTTTTGTTCTGTCTAATGCCGCGATCCGCTTGACGGTCTTAGGCATGACGGTTCTGAGATATTCGGGAGCCCAGGGTCTGTAGAGGCGAACCTTGATAAGGCCGACTTTTTCTCCCTGCGCAAGCAACACGTTCATGGTCTCCTCGATGGTCTCGCACACAGAGCCCATGGCTACGATGACGCGATCCGCATCGGGCGCGCCCACATAGTCGAAGAGCTTGTAAGGCCGACCGGTCTCTTTGCCCATTTGATCCATGTAGTCTTCCACGATAGCCGGCAGCTTATTGAAATAGTCGTTGGCCGCTTCCCTTGCCTGGAAGAAAATGTCGGGATTCTGCGCCGTACCGCGGATCACAGGATGCTCGGGATTCAAGGCATTTTTGCGGAAAGCCTGAACAGCGTCCATGTCAATGAGCTTGCGGAACACTTCGTAATCGACCACTTCCACTTTCTGTACTTCGTGAGAAGTCCGAAAGCCATCGAAGAAATGCAGGAAAGGCACTTTGCCTTTGATCGCAGACAGATGCGCAATGCCGGCCAGATCCATATCTTCCTGCACTGAGCCGGAACAAAGCAAGGCAAACCCGGTCTGTCTGGCCGCCATGACATCGGAATGATCGCCGAAAATGGACAGCGCGTGGGTTGCCAGCGTTCTGGCTGTTACGTGAAAAACGCCGGGCAGCAATTCGCCGGCAATCTTGTACATATTCGGTATCATTAAAAGCAGTCCCTGAGAAGCTGTATACGTAGTCGTCAATGCGCCTGCTGCCAGGGATCCGTGAACGGTTCCCGCAGCGCCCCCTTCGGACTGCATTTCAACAACTTTGACCTGCTGTCCGAACAGGTTTTTCTCTCCGTGAGCCGCCATCTCGTCTACGAGTTCGGCCATGGGAGAGGATGGTGTGATCGGAAATATCGCAGCTACGTCAGTAAACGCATATGACACATATGCGGCAGCGGTGTTCCCGTCCATGGTTTTCATTTGCTTTGCCATGATTTGTTCTCCTTTGTGGTTCGTTTTGTACGAAAAATTCCATTGATTCTCTCGTTCAGCTATGCTTTTTTCATTATAGTACAATTCTTTCGACCGTGCAACTTGAAACCCGCCTTCTGCAGCGCTTCCTCGATGCGGATCCGATGGGCAGCATCCCTTGTTTCCAGGACCAGCCGCAAATAAACCGCGTTAAGGCGCGCCTCCGGATCCGTTCGGTCGTGATAAACCGATACCACATTGGCGCCTTCCTCTGCGACGATCTTGGCCACACCCTCCAATTGGCCCGGGCGGTCATCCAGTTCCACAGTGATTTCCGAGGAGCGGCCCAGCGTGGACAGACCCCGGCTGATCACCCTGGATAAAATAGTCACGTCGATGTTTCCGCCGGAAACCACGCAGACCACTTTTTTGCCCGCCAGGGGTAAATCACCATAGAGCACCGCCGCCGCCGATGCGGCGCCGGCTCCTTCGGCGACCACCTTCTGGCGCTCCAGAAGCGTCAAAGCCGCAGCGCTGATCTGGTCGTCGGTGACCGTCACAATGCGATCCACGTACTTTTTGCACAGTTCAAAAGTAAGCTTTCCGGGCAGCTTGACAGCGATCCCGTCGGCGATGGTGGATACTGCGGGCAACGCCTTTAAACTGTTGTTTTTTAAAGCCTCGTACATACCCGGGGCTCCGGCTGCCTGCACACCGTAGATTTTACATGCAGGATTGACGGATTTCACGGCCACGGCGATACCCGATATCAGTCCGCCGCCGCCGATGGGCACGATCACCGCATCCGCATCGGGGAGCTGCTCCATGATCTCCAGTCCGATCGTCCCCTGTCCTGCGATCACATAGGGATCGTCGAAGGGATGAATGAACACGTAACCTCTCTCTTCTTTCAACTCCAACGCCCTGGTATACGCATCGTCGTACACACCACTCACAAGCTCGACTTCCGCGCCGTAGTGCTTTGTTGCTTCGATCTTGGATATAGGCGCGCCGTCCGGCAGGCAAATCACAGACCGAATACCGTTTTCCGATGCGCCCAGCGCCACACCCTGGGCGTGATTGCCCGCCGAACAGGCCACAACACCTCTGGCCTTTTCTTCCGGGGACAGCCTGGATATTTTATTGAATGCGCCTCGGATTTTAAACGATCCGGTACGCTGAAGGTTTTCCGCCTTGATGTAGACGTCACACTCCGGGCTGAATCCCGTGGCTTCGATCAGATCCGTTCTTCGAATCACCTTGTCCAACACCTGTCGGGCGTCTTGTATTTCCTTGATTGTAACCATGTTCCACGCCTCCTGTCCGTCCCGATTATACCACAGCAGTCCACCGTCGGCTACTGTTGACAAGAGATAATGATTATCTTATAATCATTTTAATAAAACGATGTTTCACATAGGGGAGAATATCATGCGCTACGAAGAATATGCGAAAAAACTTGCAGACGACTACCTGAAAAGCGGCATCATAGACGGAAAAAATTTTCCGGACATCGAACTCTATATCGATCAAATGGCCAAGTGCCTCAATCAGGAGCTCCGTCTCTACGGTGACGGAAAGAGCACTCCGATCACGAAGGCAATGATCAGCAATTATACGAAGCATCAGATGATTCCGGGACCGGTGGGAAAACACTACACGAAAGACCATCTCATCTTCATGACCCTTGTCTTCTATTTAAAAGGCTGTTTCAGCATGGAAGAGATCCGTCGATTGATGAAACCGCTGCTGGACAACTACTCGTCCGAGTGGGACGAACCCATCGATTTTGTGAGCATGTATGCAGAGATCATCGATTTTGTGCGCAAAACCGAAGCCGACTTGCCGCGCCGTCTGGAGCAGCAGATCAGCGATGTCAAAAAATTTCTGGCCAACAGAGATACAGCCGATGACGACACATCGGAGCTGATGATGCTGGTCACAACATTGGTGATGCGTTCCAACGCGGAACGCTTCATCGCGGAAAAACTCCTGGATGAATATTTTGAAAACCTTAAAAAGGGCAGTAAAAAGAAATAACGGAACGCTGATTGATATCGACGAAAGAAAAAGGACCTGACGGTCCTTTTTCTACGCTTTCCTTGGCGGCCGAAGGCCGTAGTATTGATAATAGTTCGTTTGGATCCGTCCGTTATACAGCTTTCTGCGCCGGTCGGCAGGTCGGCCGAAGCGCCCTTCGAAGGAAGAATCTGCAGTGATCAGGAACAGCGACCAGGTGGGATTCTGTTGAAAAAATCCGGACAGGAATCGATAGATATCGTTCAACTCCTTTTGTTGTCCGATACGCTGGCCATAGGGCGGATTCGTGATGAGAACGCCGTATTCTTTTTCTGCTGTGAGGCGATGCAGCGGCGCGATCTTAAAATCGATGCAGTCCTCCACACCGGCCTCCAATGCGTTGGCCCGGGCTGCTTCCACTGCATTTTTATCCCGGTCGCAGGCAAGAATCTGCAGGGATATGTCGTGCTTGATGGCGTCAAAAGCTGACTTCTTCTCTTCTTTCCAGAGCGCCGCAGGGATGGCCGGCCAATCCTGAGCGACAAAAGAGCGTGACAAACCGGGGGCGATGTTGCGACCCAGCATCGCCGCCTCGATGGCAAGCGTGCCTGAACCGCACATGGGGTCCACCATGGGGCGGTCCGCCCGAAAAAAGGACAGTTGTACCAGCGCCGAAGCCAGCGTCTCCTTGATGGGCGCCTCCACGTCACGAATACGATATCCTCTTTTGTGCAAGCCGACGCCACTGGCATCCAGCATCACCGTCACTTGATTTTTCAAAATAGAAAAGCGCACGGGGAACAAGGCGCCCGTCTCCGGAAACCACTCTTGCTCGTAGGTCTGTTGCAGACGTTTGACCATGGCTTTTTTCATAATCGCCTGACAATCCGGAACGCTGCGCAAATCGGATTTGACCGAGTTGCCGGACACTGTAAACTTCCCGTCGGGCGGGATCCATTCCTCCCAGGGAATGGCGGCGCAATTCTGGAACAGGTCTTCAAAGCTGAGCGCTTCGAATTCAGCCATTTTTACGTAAACACGATCTGCGCAACGCAGCCAGAGGTTGGAGCGGACCAGACCCCGTTCGTCGGATGTATATGTGATCCGTCCGTCACGAGAGTCGGTAACCTGGTATCCCAAGGCTTCCACTTCCCGTTTCACCACCGCTTCCAGACCAAAGGTGGCCGTAGCAATCAAATCCAGTTTTGACATCTTGTCTCCTTTAATAAATACCGATTCCGATGAGACCAAAGCCTCCTGTATTGCATTATACTATACTTGTGTGCTAAATTGTCTGCATCTGCAGAACTTCTGTCCGGACAGTGAAAATGGATCTTTCAACGAATCAAAAAAACTTCATGCGCGTTCTCCGTCGAATAAGTCGGAGCCTGCCGGCCCTGTTGCCGGGTCTTCTGATCGCGCTTTTCTATCTGGCAAAAGATCTTTCTGATTTCATGGAAAAGATCTTTCGCGGAATAACGGTGCCCGTAGGGAACCGACTGTCGCAGTGGACGTCTCCCATCCCTTTCTCTCTGGGAGAAGCACTTATCGTCCTGCTGATCCTTTGGAGTATATTGCACATTTTACGGGGGTTTTGGGCGCCTGTCGAAAAGAGAAAAAGACTTCGCAGCTTGCTCGTGCGGACGGCTCATGTGACAATCGTGTGCCTCTGGCTGTGGGCGGGGATTTGCTGGCTGTGGAGTATCGGCTACTTCGTTCCCGGGATTCCGGAAACTTTGCCTCTGGAACGGGGAGGCGTTACTGTGGAAAAACTGGAGCGTACGGCAGCCGGTTTTGCCGATATCCTGAACCGTTATGCCGATGACATCCGGCGGGACGATTCGGGCTTGTTCGATCACGCCTCCGAAGAGTTCTTCCCGGGGGCGATCAGGATCTACGATCGTCTGGAACAGGAATTTCCGACATTGACGCTCCGGGATGCAATGCCGAAAAAACTCCTGTTTTCGAGATTTCAAAGTCATCAGGGGTTTTCCGGCTTCTACTTTCCGTTCACGGGCGAATCCAATATCAATACGGATATTCCAAGCAGCAGCCAACCCTTTACCATCGCCCATGAACTGGCGCATCAGCGCCTTGTGGCTTCCGAGGACGAGGCGAATTTTCTGGGCGTTGCCGCCTGCCTCTCCTCAGAACAGCCGATCTACATTTATTCCGGCGCCTTGGCCGGGCTAAAGATGCTTGCGGGTCCGCTGTACGATGCGGATCCGCAAGCCTGGCAGACCATTGCGGAAACACTTCCGCCGGAAGTTGCAGCCGACTGGAACAACAGCGCAGCGTATTGGGCTCAATTCAAAACACCTCTGGAGGAATGGTCCAGAGATGTTTATGATACGTTTCTGAAATCCCAGGGCCAGGAACTGGGAATACGCTCCTACGGAGCCTGCGTGGATCTGATCGTAAACTATTACTCTGCGGCAACTCGGGTGAAGCCATATTCCGAATAAACCGAATCGCAGGTGCCGTCGGCCATGTAGTTCACGAATTTGGCAGCCTCTGCGGGATGCGCCGATGAATGGATCGCCGCCAGGGTATACATCGCCGGCACGGCATCTCCTTCTTCCGTCGATTCCGGCTTGGTCATGAGATCCAGCCGGCTGTCTTCCAGCAACAGATCGTTGTCGTTGGGATTGCCTGTACCGCTTACGCTTCCATCCAACCAGTCCATATACCGCGTGTCATCGGAAAGATAGACGTCACAGCGGTATCCCGCTTCGATCATGGCCGCCAGCGTAGCGCCCTCGTCGTACGTGATCCGCACCTCGACACCAGGGTAGTAAGCACTGTACATATGCGCCACGGTGACCGCCACTTCAAAAGCGGCATCCGGGGCAAAAAAGTCCAGTGTGATAATTTCCGGCGCAGCGGACTCGACCGGTTTGCCACATCCCCCTGATGCCAAAACCGTCAAGATCACCGTTAGAATGGCTGCGTTTCGGATCCATGACTTCTTGCTGCTCATGTGTTTTTCAATATCCCTTCCGAATTTATCCGGCGCAAGAACTTGTAATGACGCCGTGTACGCTATAAAATGGTACAGACTATTTTATACCATATTTTACGAAAGGTCCGCAACCGTTTATGATAAAAAAGCTCTTGGCATCTGTACGAGAATATAAAAGAGATACGCTTCTGTCTCCGCTTTTCATCATGGGAGAAGTTCTGCTGGAGGTGTCGATCCCGTTGATCATGGCCGATCTGATCGATCTGGGCGTCGAGGCGGGAGACATGGAACAAATCCTGAACAGAGGGGCGCTCCTTGTGTTATTAGCGTTGACGTCATTGTTCTTCGGCGTGCTGGCCGCCAACGCTGCGGCAAGGGCTTCTGCAGGATTCGCGAAAAATCTCCGACAGGATCTGTTCCACAATATTCAGAATTTCTCCTTCTCCAACCTGGACAGGTTTTCATCCTCCAGTCTCATCACCCGTCTTACCACCGACGTTACAAATGTGCAGCAGGCATTTATGATGTCCATCCGTATGGGCGCCAGGAGTCCCGCCATGCTGATTTTTGCCATGATCATGGCTTTCCGGATCAATAGCCGTCTTGCGTTGATCTACCTCTGCGTGCTTCCTTTCTTGGCAGCCGGACTGATCCTGATCATGAAAAAAGCCCTCCCGATCTTCGAAAAGGTTTTCGCTACCTACGATGTGCTGAATCGCGTGGTCCAGGAAAACCTCCGGGGTATACGCGTGGTGAAGAGCTTCGTGCGGGAAGATCAGGAAATCGATAAATTTTCCGACACCTCGGAAACCTTGTATCGCTATTTCGTAAAAGCCGAACGCTTCCTTGCCGGTACGATGCCCCTGATGCAGGCCAGCGTATACATTTGCATGCTGTTGATCTCCTGGGTGGGCGCCAAGCTGATTCTGAGCGGCAGCATGACCACCGGCCAATTGATGAGCATGATCACGTATACGATGCAGATTTTAATGAGTCTGATGATGCTGGCCATGGTTCTGGTGATGTCTACGATCTCCAGAGCAGCGGCCGTCCGAATCATCGAAGTACTGGACGAAGCCCCTTCGATTACCCAGATCGATCGTCCGGTTCAGCACATAGAGGATGGATCCATTCGCTTCAACAACGTTTCCTTCAGCTATACAGGAGATTCTTCCGCCTTGTGCCTGTGGGACATCGATCTGACGATCCAATCGGGACAGACCATCGGGATCCTCGGAGGAACGGGAAGCGGAAAGAGCACTCTGGTCCAGCTGATCCCAAGACTGTATGATGTGACCGGCGGCGCTGTTTTCGTGGGCGGGACCGACGTGCGGAGCATCGCTCTGAAAACCTTGCGGGACAGCGTTGCTATGGTGCTGCAGCGCAACACGCTCTTTGCGGGAACCGTTGAAGAAAACCTGCGCTGGGGGAATCCGGATGCAACAAAGGAAGAGCTAGTGCGGGCGTGCGAACTGGCTCAGGCCGACAGCTTTATCCGCCGGTTCGAGCTCGGATACGACACCCACCTGGAACAGGGCGGCGCCAACGTATCCGGCGGGCAAAGGCAACGCCTTTGCATCGCCCGCGCTCTTCTGAAAAACCCAAAAATTTTGATTCTGGATGATTCCACCAGCGCGGTGGACACCCAGACTGAAGCGCGGATCAAAGAAGCTCTGAGGCGCGAAATGCCCCATACCACCAAGCTGATCATCGCCCAACGAATCTCTTCCATCCAGGATGCAGACCGCATCCTCGTACTGGACAACGGACGGATCAGTGGATTTGGCGTGCACGACGAACTTCTTGCACAAAATACTGTATACAGGGAAGTGTACGAATCTCAGACAAAAGGAGGTGACTTCGATGTCCCTGCCTAACAGACCCGGACCCGGACATAATCCGGCCGCCCAAGGGAAGATCCGCCTGGATAAAAACGCTCTGAAAACGCTGAAGCGTGTTTTGGCTTATGTGGGGGAATCCTACCGGACCCTCTTTGTGTTTGCGTTGATCTGCATTGCGCTCAGCGCGCTGGTGAGTGTGGCTTCCGCCCTTTTTTTGCGGGTGCTCATCGATGACTATATCACTCCGCTGCTGCTGTCCTCCACACCGGATCTGAGCGCCCTGGCCCGCACTATAGGAAAAATGGGGCTCCTCTACGCAAGCGGGATCCTCGCCGCGCTGCTCTATCAGCTCAGCATGGTGACCATTTCCCACGGTGTGCTCAAGACCATTCGAAACCGGATGTTTTCCTCGATGCAGCATCTGCCGCTGCAATACTTCGACACCCACGCCCACGGAGACGTGATGAGCCGCTACACCAACGATACCGACGCCATGCGCCAGATGCTCTCCCAGAGCATCCCCCATGTCTTTTCCTCCCTGCTGACCATTGTCTTTGTTTTGGCAGCCATGATCGCCCTCAGCCCGATGCTCACAATACTGGTTTTGGGCATGGTCGCAGTGATCTTCCAAGTGACCGCTCGGATCGGAGGCAAGTCCGCCGAGTACTTTAAGCGGCGTCAAAAGGTTCTGGGCGAAGTAAACGGTTATGTGGAAGAGATGATCAACGGACAAAAAGTCGTTCAGGTCTTTTCCCGGGAAAAGGCTGTAAAGCAGACCTTTGACGGGAAAAACCATGAGCTTTTTGAACAGACCGCCCAAGCCAACCGTTACGGAATCATCCTGATGCCGATCTTGGGCAACCTGGGCAATCTCCAATATGTTATGCTGGCGGTTGTCGGCGGCTTGTTGGCTATGGGGGAACAATCAGCCCTGACATTGGGAGGCCTGGCATCTTTCCTGACCCTGTCCAAAAACTTCAGCAACCCGGTCAGTCAGATCTCCCAGCAGATCAACTCCGTCGTCATGGCCCTGGCCGGCGCCCGACGCGTCTTCGATTTGATGGACGAAGCCCCTGAGGAAGATCCGGGATACGTAAGCCTGACCAAAGTGATACGCAAAGGAGATCATCTGCAGGAGTCCGAAGGACCGAACTCCTTGTGGGCATGGAAGGAAATGCGCCCCGATGGAAGCTTGCAGTTGACTGAACTCGCCGGCGATATCCGGCTGAACGGAATCCATTTTGCCTACGAAACCGGCAAACCGATTCTCCACAACATCGATTTGTACGCCAAACCCGGTCAGAAGATCGCCTTTGTAGGCTCCACAGGCGCAGGCAAGACCACGATTACGAACTTGATCAACCGCTTTTACGACGTGCAGGAAGGAGAGATTTTGTATGACGGCATCCCGATCCAACACATCCGAAAACCGGATCTGCGGCGCACGCTGGGCATGGTCCTGCAGGATACCAGCCTTTTCACCGGAAGCATCCTGGACAATATCCGCTACGGCCGGCCGGATGCCACCGACGAGGAAGTGATCGAAGCGGCGAAGCTGGCCAACGCCCATGGATTCATCAGCCGGCTGCCTCAGGGATATCAGACAGAGATCTCCGGCACCGAAAGCGAACTGTCCCAAGGACAGTGCCAGCTGATCTCCATCGCGCGCTGCGCTGTAGCCGATCCACCGGTGATGATCCTGGACGAAGCCACCAGCAGCATTGATACCCGCACCGAGCGGTTGATCCAAAAGGGCATGGACCGCTTGATGGAAGGGCGTACCGTCTTTGTCATCGCCCATCGGCTTTCAACCGTTCAGAATGCTCAAGCGATCTTAGTGCTCGAAGAGGGAAAGATCATAGAAAGAGGCGACCATGATGACCTTATCGCCCAAAAAGGAAAATATTATCAATTATACACAGGTGTTCTCAGCCCAACGCCACATCCAGGATCATCATAAGGACAAAGCCTGCTGCCGTGCTCACCGTCCCAATATTGGAATGGGGATCGGCTTGCGCTTCGGGAATCAGCTCCTCCACCACAACATAGATCATGGCGCCGGCGGCAAAGGCAAGGATGTAGGGAAGGACCGGGATCATCATGCTGGTCAGTACCAGTGTGAGAAGGGCGCCGGCGGGTTCCACCACACCGGACATAAACCCTAGAGAAAACGCCTTTTTCCGACTGAGCCCCTGCGCGATCAGCGGCATGGAGATCACAGCGCCTTCGGGAATATTCTGCAAAGCAATACCAATGGACAGGGCCAGGGCGGCTGCGGCAGTCAGCCCCACGTCACCGTTTAAAAAGCCTGCGAATACAACACCCACAGCCATCCCTTCCGGCAAATTATGCAGCGTAACCGCCAGCACCAGCATGGTGGATTTTTTTAATTGGGCAGCTGTGCCTTCGGGTTTTTCCGAATTGACGTGCAAGTGAGGGATGAGCATGTCCAGAAGAAGCAAAAATCCCACGCCCGCCACAAAACCCACAGCCGCCGGAAGCCAGGGAATCACACCCTGGGCTTCTGCCATATCGATGGCAGGGATGATCAATGACCAGACGGAAGCCGCAATCATGACACCGGAGGCAAACCCCAGCATCATCTTTTGAAGAAACGGCTTCATCTGCTCCTTAAGGAAAAACACGAACCCGGCTCCGAAAACGGTACCAGCCAACGGAATGAATATTCCGATCAGCACCAGTGTCCAATCACTCAAACAACTTCACCTGCTTTCTGTATACCGCCCGCACACAAAGTTATGCCTTTTTTTTGCCTTGTACATATTCTGATCTGCCTGGGAGATCAGATCAGAGGACGGCACGATAAAAGAATCCCAGTCATAACTGCTGATACCGATACTGGCAGTCAAGTGAAGGATATTATCCTCATACGTATAATACTCGCTCTCTATACGCTTACGGAGTCGCTCGGCGACATTGAACGCTTGTTGATTCGTCGTATTGGGCAGGCAGGCTATGAACTCGTCTCCGCCGTAGCGTCCGCAGAAGTCGTAAGGGCGAAGGTGCCTGACGACAGTCCTGGCAAAGGCCTTGAGAACGGCGTCTCCCGCATCGTGGCCCAGGCGGTCGTTGATCGATTTGAAATAATCGATATCCAGCATCAGCAGGCTCAGAACACGCTCTTCCCGCTTTGCCCGATTCATCTCCTGCTGTAGGCGATCGATAAAGGTCTTCCGGTTCAAGATCCCGGTCAGAAAATCGTGAGACGCAAAATGCGTCGCATCTTCCTGGGCCTTTCGAAGAATCGCTTCCATCTGCTTGCTTTCCGTGATGTCCCGCGCAATCAAAACCGTCCATCGCCGGCCTTTATCATCTTTAAAAATGGCCGAAGTGACATCAACCGGAAATCGACTTCCGTCTTTTCTGATAAATGTCAATTCTGCCCTGACACGACCTTCCCGGAGGCGCTCAGCCAATGCGATGGTCAGCCGAGAGTCGCTTGTGTCAACGATCCCGTCTCTACCCAGCTTGCAAATCTCAGCTTCCGTTCGCTGGAGCATTTCGCATGCTGCATGATTGACCTTAAAAATCCTGCCGTCCGTACGGGTAAGCATGATGGCATCCAGGCTGTTGTCAAAAATAGATCTGTAGTATTCGTCGTTGATCCAGTTGTTCATAGCAGCCCTCCTCAGTTTACTCTTTGTCCTGATTATACAAAAAATGAACATATTTGTATACATAATAAAAGGACCCCTGCTAAAAGCAAGGGTCCTGTGTTGATCGTCAATACAGGTCGATGTCGCCAAGAGCGATCGCCACATGCCCCATCATTGATCCGAAATCGAATACCGGAAGACCGGTTGCTTCGCTGATCCGCTTGGCATAGGGCGGCAAATCCGTGCACTCCAAAACGATGGCGCCCATATCCGGAAATTGCTTTACACCGTCTTTCGCCACGTTAATGATCTCCCGGCTCACGACTTCAATATCAAAGGCTTCGTCCGGCTGATCGAAGATCTTGCTCCATTCAGGCGCATTCTCCAGACCCAGAACTTCCACTTTCATGTCCGCAGTGATACCGCAAGCCCGAAGATGCGTTTCCGTCAGCGCTGATTTGTTGGCTGTGATGACTCCTACCGTCCGCTGATAGCCGATCGCACACTGCACAAAGGGCACCTGCAGCAGCGCCGAGGTGAACACGGGAACCGTCAGAGCCTCCGCCAATTCCTTCTGGAAAACCGCGTTAAATCCGCAACTGGTGGTGACGGCCTTAATATTTTCCTTATCGATCATCTCCTTAGCGATCCGAATCATATCTTCCAGTACCGCCTGGCTGGGATGTGTGATCACGGTTTGTACGTTGGCGCCTTTCACGTGGACCATTTGAACAGGGAACGGATAGGACAGCGGATTGGTGCTGTTGCCCGGCATGGTCTCCAGCTGCATCAACCCTTCGGGCACATGTCCCGCTTCCCATCTTAAAATAAGTATCTTCGGTGTCTTTTCCATGGAAAACCTCCTGTCAGATATATTCTGCATCGTGGCTGTTTGATCGGATGGATTCGTATTTCCAGTATACTTCATCTCCTAATGATGTCAAATTGACTTTCTCGCGTGTATACCGATCAGTACGCGAAAATATTCTCAATAACCACTTGACAGAGGTGTTATTATTCCTTATAATTCCTTTGTAGGGCACTATAAGGAATATAAAGGAGTTGTTGTGATGAAAGAGAAATACTATACAGTGGAGCAGATCGCAGAAATGATCGAGCTCCACCCAAAGACGATCCAGCGCTACATACGCGAAGGGAAATTGCGCGCCCAGAAAGTCGGCAAAGCCTGGCGGGTAACAGGGCACGATTTGAGCACATTTATGGAAGGTCCGCAAGGAACAGACAGCAGCAGCTCATCTTCCGGGATGCAGGAGCTGATCGGCGGCATCGTGAACGACATCAAGCTATCCACCGTCGTGGACATTCCGGTCAGGAACAGCGCAGAAGCAGTGCAGATCGCCAATTGGACCGGCGCGATCCTGAACAGCCGTTCTCCAGAGCAGGGCCCTGCGTCCATGACTTCTCAGTACATCGAATCGGAGCACACGATGCGTCTGATGCTGTGGGGCACCCTTCCCTTCGTGGAAATCTTTCTGCGATCGCTGAGTGAGATGTTGGAATAGAAATGCGCAGATCGAAAACCGGTTGCGCATCATCCCAATAACCTTTATACTTGGAAAGAAATTTATTGAGAGGGTCGTATATTGGGCATTCTTATTTTACTGGTTTTATTGGCATTGGAGACGGGCTTTCTGGCCTGGTCGACCACATCAAAAGAGGCACACAGCAAAGAAAAAAGCGTAGTCCGGATCATCCTGGCAGGATTGTTCGGACTACTTCTGTTTATGGGCGTACTGGAGTGGAGCTTCCGCTATGGACCGCTTGCGCTCCTGCTGATCCTCCAAGCCCTTGCCGGCGCGAACGTGCTGCTTCGAAAAAAGCAGGATCTACTCATTCCAAAGAAAAGCACTCTTGGTTATGTAGTCCGTGTCCTTCTGATCGTTCTGGCGTTACTCCCGGCTGTTCTTTTTCCACAATATGAGCAGCCGAAAACGACCGGCGATTATTCGGTACAGACCGCAAAATACACTTGGACGGATTCCGACCGGAAGGATGCGTTTTCCGAAACCGGTGAAGTCAGATCCCTGACTGTGGAATTCTGGTTTCCACAGGATGGAGTTGCGACCTATCCCCTCGTTGTGTTTTCCCACGGCGCGTTCGGCTTTAGCGGAAGCAATTATTCCACCTTTGCGGAGCTTGCCTCCAACGGCTATGTCGTAGCCAGCATCGGACATACCCATCATGCATTCTATACGATGAGCACCGATGGGAAGCTCACCATCGCAGACAGCGATTTTATCGCAAAAGCAGGTGAGATCAACGAAGCTGTCGGTCCGGAAAGCAAAGAAGTGGTATACAACACCACGCGAGAATGGATGACACTTCGAACAGACGACATCGCCTTTACGATCGATACGATCCTGACAGCAGCCGGCAGCGACGGAGCCGAACTGCCCCTTTCACTCATTGACAGAGAAAAAATCGGCCTGATGGGACACTCCCTGGGCGGCGCAGCCTCTGCGCAAACCGGCAGAGAGCGCAACGATATCGACGCTGTCATCGTACTGGACGGAACCATGCTGGGAGAAGAAGTATCCCTTGAGAACAATGCGGTCATTCTCAATGAGATTCCATATCCGGTCCCGCTGTTGAACGTTTATGCCGAGGACCATTATACTGCAGCGATCGAAGCAGACGGAGATGCCTACGATAATTTTTACGCATCCCGGAATGCACTCTGTTCTTATGAAACAGTCTTTCTGGGCGCCGGCCATTTGAATTTTACGGATCTTCCGCTCTTTTCACCGATGCTGGCCCGCATGCTCGGTGTGGGAAAGATCGATGAACGGTACTGCATCGAAACGACGAACCAGGTCGTTCTGGAGTTTTTCAACAGCTTCTTGAAGGATGCACCCGCACCGAATATCAAAGCAGAATATTAAATCCGCTTGACAGCAAGACTTCAAACGCGTACTATGTTAGTAATTTAGTAAATTATAAACGTAGTACATGTTTGTTTTCATTCAAAAGGAGAACGCCATGAAAATACCAACCACACTCAAACACAAACCGGTGATCGTCGCTGAAAACTATGAAAACATCGACGGCCGCTTCGCTTACAATACCGACGCCAAAGGGCTCTCCCTGGGACTGGCCCAATGGAACGACCGGGGCAAAGTGGACATTTCCGCAAAAGTATGGCGTTACACAGGCGAAAAGTGGTCCCGGCAATCCGAAGAACTGCCGCTACACAGGGTCCTGGATCTGGCGATCTTCCTTTGCGCGGCCCAGAAGCACTTTCGGGAAGCCTACCGGTTCCCGGCACTTTATGACCCCCAAGATCCCCTTATCGAGCGTGTCGGTCTTCAGGGAGACGCCATGACGGTATCGGTGTGCACGGATAATGAAAAAATCGATGAAGATATCCGCCTGCTCCGGGACGCGCTGGTAAAAGATGACGAGCTCCTGAGCGAGCGTTTCGCCGTGCTCGCCAGATCATTGAAAGAATTAGGATATTAAAGAAAGCGAAGAGATACAATGAATAAGATCGACGGAATCCGCAAAAAAGAACTGATTGCGGAATATAAACAGCAGGACACCACCGGCGGCGTCTTTCGCATCTGGAACAAAGAGTCCGGAAAAAGCCTGATCAAAGGCGACGTCAATCTGCAGGCGGTGGAAAATCGCCTGCGATTTTCCCAAAAGGTGGACTCGCCCTATACTATCGCATTGCAGCAGGACTGGGCCCGCTACGGGGGCAATTCCTTTTCGCTGGAGATCCTGGAAGAGGCAAAACAAAGCGCCGAGGAAAGCCTCGGCGCCTTTAAGGACCGTTTGAAGCGGATGGAAGAAGCCTGGAAGGAAAAGTACCCGCCCCAGTCCATTTATTGACCTTTACTCGTAGCGCAGGGCCTCGATGGGATCCAGCCTGGCTGCTTTTCTGGCCGGATACAGGCCGAAGAACATGCCCACGACCGCCGAAAAACAGACGGCCAAAAGGACTGTCATGGGGTCGATGATCAGTGCCACCCCGGCGACGGCCATGCCGATAGCCGCGATGCCGATGCCCAAAGCCGTGCCGATCATGCCGCCGATGGCGGCCAGGATCATGGATTCGATCAGAAACTGTGTCAGGATGTCCTTTGTCCGCGCGCCCAGTGATTTGCGTATCCCGATCTCCCGGGTCCGTTCCGTCACGGAAACCAGCATGATATTCATGATCCCGATCCCGCCCACGACCAGAGAGATCGCCGCAATGGCCCCGATGGCCACCGACAGCGTGCCCAAGATGGAATTGATGGTGTCCATCTGGACTTCGGCCGATTCAAACCGGTAGAATTCCGGCACCTTGTCCTTGATTCGGGCCAGATAGCGGACGATCTCACCGCCCAGCACCGTCTGGTCCTTGTCGCCGTTGGTGTAGAGCTCCAAATAAGAAGTGGAGTCGTCAGCGGTCTGGAGCAGCGAGTATGGAATATACGTCGCATAAGACTCGCTGGTGTTCAGCTGGTCAAAGAGGCTGGCCTCTTTCCGAAACACGCCCACCACCGTCAGGTCCCGGTTTTCACCGTTGATGCTGACGGTAAAAGTCTCCCCCACACTGTCCGACTTGTTGAAAAAATACCGGGAGGCCGTTTCGTCGATGACGATCCGGTCTCTCTTGCCGTCCAGGTCGCTCTGGTTGATCATCCGGCCGTGGATGATCTCCATATGGTAGTATTGATTGTAATTCGCGGCGACGCCCTGCATGCTCAGCTTGCCCCGGACACGGCCCACAGTGGTTTCGCTGGAGCCCGACACCGCCGGCGCCGCATAGAGAATATCCTCGGGGAACCGGGCTTTGAGAGCCTCGATGTCCTCGGGCAAAATCAGATCTCCGTACTGGATCGGCTGGTCCCGCACCACTTCCCAGTTCAGATACACATACATATTGTTCATGCCGAAGCTCTCGAATTCCTTGCTCACCACGGCCTCGGCGCTGGCGCCGATGGAGGTGATGGCAATGACGGAGCTGATGCCGATGATGATGCCCAGCATGGTCAGAAAAGAGCGCATCTTGTTCATTTTGATGGAAGAGAGCGCCAGTTTGATGTTTTCCATAAGCAGCATCAGGACACCTCCCGGAGGGTCTCGTCTTTGATGACGTTCCCGTCCTTAAACGTGATGATGCGGTCGGTGAATTCCGCCACATCCCGCTCATGGGTGACGATGATCACCGTGTTGCCTTCTTCCCGGTTAAGCCGGCAGAAAATATCCATGATCTCCACGGAAGAATGGGAGTCCAGGTTGCCGGTGGGCTCGTCGGCCAGAATGATCTGGGGACGGTTTGCCAGGGCTCTTGCGATAGCGACCCGCTGCTTCTGCCCGCCGGAGAGTTCATTGGGCATGTGGCGGGCCCGGTCGGCCAGACCGACCTGATCCAGCAGGGAAAGAGCGGTCTCCAGCCGTTCCTGGGCCGGGACCTTCCCATAGATCATGGGCAGCTCCACATTCTGGAGCGCGCTGGTTCTCGGGATCAGATTAAAGGACTGGAAAACAAACCCAATCTTCCGGTTGCGGATCTCCGACAGCTCGTCGTCGGTCTTTTCGCTCACATCGATCCCTTCCAGATAATATTTCCCTTCCGTGGGACGGTCCAGACAGCCCAGGATATTCATGAGCGTGGACTTGCCGGAGCCGGAGGCGCCCATGATGGCGATAAATTCGCCCCGATCGATTCCTATGGACACTCCGTCCAGGGCCTTGACCGATACGTCGCCGTTCTCGTAGGATTTCGACAGCTTCTCGATCCTGATGATCTCTTGATTCATGTTAAGCTGTCCTCCCTACTGCGCGGAGAGGACGAGTACTTCCATACCGTCGGTCAGGTCGAAGGTCGGGCTCAGGACCACAGGGGTTCCCTGGGCAATCTCACCCTCGCCCACCTCCAGGTAAAAGTCCCCTTCCACACCCGGGGTAACGGCCACGCGACGAAGGATGGTCCCCTCCAGTGCAAGCACATAAGATGCGCCGGTCTCCGGGTCCTCCAGTACAGCGTCGATGGGGACCGTCATGACCTGGCTCCTGCTTTCGATCAGGATCCGGGCCTTGGCGGTGACACCGGCAATGAGGCGGCTTTCCTGCTGATCCACATCGATCTGGACCGGGATCACCATCTCTTTGGAGGAAGCATCCTTCTGCTCGCCCGTGGGCGAAATACGGCTGACGACGCCCTGGACGCTGTCCTTGCCCAAAACGTCGGCAGTGATGGTGACGCGCTGCCCCACAAGGATCTTGCCGATGTCGTACTCACTGATCTTCACATCCATTTTCAGCTGGGTCAGATCCTCCACCACGAACATGGGCTTGTTGTCCTCCGTATCGTTGGCATAGCGGCCCAGGTTTACGTTGACTCGCGTAACGGTGCCGGCGATGGGGCTGCAGATATTAGTTTTTTCCGCTACATCAAAGGACGCCGCGGTGATCCGGGCGTTGTCGTAGGCGTTTTTTGCGGAAAGGTATTCAGATTGGGACAAAGCGCCTTCTTGATAGAGCAGCTTTGAGTTCTCGAAATGAAAACGAGCTTCTTCCAGCGCATTGGCGGCTTTTTGGTACTCTTCCAGAAGATCTTCCCCATCCAGAACGGCCAGCACCTGATCCTTCTCGACCTTGTCCCCCTCTTCCACAAGAATGGAGATGATCTCGTAGTTCAGGGACGAAACGACTTCTGCGGACTGGGCGCCGGAAATGACGCCGTTGACGCCGACCGTTTGCTCCAGGTCCATGATCTCTGCCGTCCCCGTGGATACCTGGGGCAGCATGACGCCTTGCCCCATCATCCGGGGAAGGATCAGAAGCGACAAAACCGCCAGGGCAATGACGCTGAAGATAATAACTCTCTTACGGGACTTGAACAGACCTTTTTTGAATGACTTTCCAACAGAAGCCTCCCCCGCTTCTGCCGGAGCCATACCCTTTTTCTTTTTAAACATATGATCCCCCTGATAACTGAAAAATCTAATCTTCCCTATGGTAGCACTCCCTGTAAACTTCTGCAAGTTTCCAGGCAATAATTAAGGATTTGTTAATAACTTCACAGCGCTGCCAGATCCGCCGCAAATTCCTCCGAGAATTGCGTAACGCCCACGCGATGGACATGACCTGTCATAAAGACCGATTCATCGGGCAGGATCTCGATCTTCAGCTGCCCCCCGGGCATGTGCACGGTCACATGCCGATCCACGAGCCCAAGCTTATAGGCGGCGCTGGCAGAAGCGCAGCTGCTGGTGCCGGAGGCCAGGGTATAGCCAGCGCCCCGCTCGTAGATCTCGATCCGGATGTTGTTCCGGTCCAGGACCTTCAGGAGCTGCATATTGATCCTGTTGGGGAAGTTCTTTGAGTACTCCACATGAGGTCCCAGCTCGCAGGCCAGCTCTTTGCTGATCTCCGCCATAGGAATGACACAGTGGGGATTCCCGATGGACACGCAAGTAACATTATAAGTCTTTCCGTTGAATTCCATGGGCTCGTCGATGACCATCCGGTCCGGTCCGGCCACAGGGATCTCCACGCTGCGATAGGTGGTCTTGCCCATCAGGACTTTCAAATAGTCGCCGGATTCGTTCAGAAACTCCACCAGGACCTCTCCGCCCAGTGTGACGAGCGTAAATTTCTGCTCTGTCACATATCCGGCATCCTTCAAGTATTTGGAGAAGATGCGCACGCCGCTGCCGCTTTTCTCAGCCTCTCCCCCGTCGGGATTGAAGATCCGCACGACAGGCTTGCCGTCTCTGAATTCCGGTCCGTAGAGGATCCCGTCGGACCCCACGCCGAAATTCCTGTCGCAGATGAGCTTGATCCGCTCTTCGTTCAACTCCATCGAATTAAACTTGGGGTCGTAGACCAGATAATCATTTCCCAGGGCGTGATACTTATGTACTTCCATTCTTGTACCTCCTTTGGCGATGTTTGACACTCCTATTTTAGTCCTGAATCCTTCTATATTCAACCGGTTCCTCGTATCCGGCCACCCGCTCCGTGTCCCGCAGCAGCAGCTCTTTGACAAGAAGCCGCTCCAACGATACAGAGAGGCTGAACAGGAACGTCGTATCTTCCGAAAAGCGGCTGCAGTTTTCGCCTCGAAAGACGCCGTCTTCTTCTTTCAGCGTCAGGGGCTGGAATCTTGGCGACACTTCCAGCTTCAAGTAATCCAGGCGGATCGCCGGATCATCGTTGGTGAAGCGTTCCTTTGGTATTTCTGTAGGAATGTTGTAAGAAGTGAGCCGGACGCGACCCGGCTCATCTTCGTCGTACAGAAACAGATAATGCTTTTCGATGCGCTGCTCCTCCAGGTCGAAGCGGCTTTCCTCGATCACAAAATAACCGCTATAATCTTCGGGAAGGTGATCGATCTTTTCGTTGCACAGACCAATCACATGGCGGGCTCTTGGATGAACAGGACGGCCGGAAAGTGATTCCCTGTCGTATTGCGCCCGGTTGTCATAAGTACCGCACAACATTTCCATCAAACGATCCAAAGCTCTCATCTTACATCGTCTCCCGCCGTACCGGCTCCCTGCAGATCAATGCCTTTTATGACAGTATCCCCCATTTCGCCGACGAGAGCAATCACAACTGATCCGACATAAACAATATTTGATACAAAATATTTACACGCTTCTCCATCCCATATATACTACTTCAATAATGCATAATCACTGCCACATCATCGACTTCAACTGGAAGTCCAAGGAGGAACCCATGAATTCTTCAATCGTCAGAGCATGGATCATTGCCGCAATGATTCTGGTAGTGGCCTTCGTACCCCTGCCGGGGATCACGCCGGATGCCTACGCCGGGCTGACCACCGTGTATGTAAATTCGTCTACCGGCAGCGACAGCACCGGAGACGGGACCGAGGGCAACCCCTATCAAACCTTTACGAAAGGCTATGACATAGTCCCGGCGGGAGGCATCCTCGATCTTACAGGGACCTTTACCTGGACTGATGCGGCGGAGACCGGTGATGTGGCCAACGACGGGTTTACCATCCGCAAAAATATAAGTATCCGCGGACACGGCGCCGGCGCGACGGTGATCCAGGCCGCAGCCAGCTTAGGCGGCAACATCAGCCGCGTGTTCACCATGAACAATGGATCTACGGGGGGAATACCCCTTGTTGTCTCGTTGAGCGATCTGGAGATCCGCAACGGATATCTGGGCGGGGCAGATGACGGCGGAGCACTGATGATCGCATACACAACAGCCTCGATTCGCAACTGTTATATCCATCACAACCAAGCGCGCCAGGGCTTTGCGATCGAGTCGGGCAACTCCAATTTGACCCTGGAGAACTCTACCATCTCGGAGAACTCCTACAGCCCCATCGCCAGCGGAAATGCCACCGGTGCGATCAACGTCCATGGGAGCACCGACAGCGAGTTCAGCATCAAGATGACCAACTGTACCGTATGGGGCAACACCGGCGCAGAGTACGGCGGCGGCCTATTTGCATCCTATGGTACGCATTATGTGACCAACTGCACCTTTGCACACAACAGTTGTGAGCTGGAAGGTGCGGGGATCAGTGTCGCAGGCAACGCAACGCAAGGTACTGTGTATCTGAAAAACACGATCGTTGCCAACAACACCAGCCTGACGATGCCAGGCAAAGACGATTACGATGATGCTTACAGCGGTCACACCTACGACAACGGATGCAACATCGTGGAACACTATAGCTATGCTGATGGTTTGTATTACCTGACGGGAACCGGCACCATAACCGGGGAGCAGGGCAGTCTGAACCTGAGCGCTTCACTACAGGCCAACGGAGCCACCAACGGCATCCCGACGCTTGCCCTGTCTGCCGGAAGCATTGCTATTAATGCCGGTGCGTCGGGCACCAATGGTACCGTCTCCGTGCCCGATACGGATCAGAGAGGCTTCGGAAGAAATGGAAGCCCCGATATCGGCGCATTCGAATACAACGGGATCGCACCGACGCCCGCCGTAACGAATGTTTCCCCCGCCAGCGGAACAGTAGCAGGCGGCACAAGCGTCACCATCACCGGAACAAATTTCACCGGCGCAACGGCAGTCACCTTCGGCAGCACGTCGGCTTCTTATACAGTTCTCTCTTCGACCCAGATCACAGCAGTATCCCCTGAGGGCAGCGCTGGGACTGTGCACGTCACGGTCACCACTGCGAGCGGAACCAGCGCGACCGGCGCAGCCGATCAGTTTACGTACACCTCCGCGCCCGAGATCAACATCCAGGGCAACGGCGTCACCATCACCGATGGCGACACCGTGCCATCAGAAACAGATGACACTGACTTCGGCTCCAGAAGCGTTGCCTCGGGGTCGACGACAAAGACCTTTACGATCCAGAACACCGGAACGGCAGCACTGTCGCTGACGGGAGCCGCCCCCTACGTGGCGCTCAGCGGCGCCCATGCCGACGACTTCAGCGTGACAACCGCGCCATCGGCCAGCATCGCCGCAGGCGGCTCCACCACCTTCGACATCACCTTCGATCCCTCCTGGACCGGCACGCGAAGCGCAGAGGTATCCATCGCCAACGATGACAGCAATGAAAATCCTTACAATTTCAACATTGAAGGAACAGGGACCAATCTCGCCCCGGTCATCAACAATCTGAACGGCGACAGCGTCACTTATATTGAAGGCGATCTCCCCATAAAATTGGACGACGGGGCCAACGCTTGGGCTTCGGACGATGACAATGCAAATTTGAACGGCGGGAACGTGACAGTCTCCATCATCGCCAATCGGCTTTCTTCGGAAGATGTTCTCTCCATTGACAGTCAGGGCACAGAGGCCGGCATGATCGGCGTCAGCGGCAGCAGCGTCACCTGGCAGGGTCTGGAAATCGGCACCTTTACCGGAGGAACGGGTACCAACGACCTGGTGCTGACGCTGAACGCCAACGCAGATAACAATGCGCTGGGCGCGCTGGTTCGCAGATTCACTTATCAAAATACAAACGATACCGATCCAGATACTTCTTCCCGCACCGTCCGAGTCACCATCAGCGACGGATGCGGCGGCACCTCGGCCAACGCAGATGTGACCGTTGCCATTGCGGCGGTCAACGATGCGCCGACTTTGACGGCAACGGCACTGACGCCCACCTTTACGGAAGACGGCAGCGCCGTGGCCCTTTTCAGCGACGCGGCGGCATCTGCGGTGGAATCGGGGCAGACCTTCACTGAACTGACCCTGGCTGTATCGGGCCTCATCGACGGCTTCCAGGAGATCCTGACCGCAGACGGCAGCCAGATCGTCCTGACGAACGGGAATGCCGGCACCACAGCCGCAAACAGTATCGATTACACAGTATCGGTTTCCGGAGGCACGGCAACGGTAACGCTGGCAAAGGCCGGCGGACTGTCGGCCGCAAGCCTGCACGCCTTGATCAACGGAATCAAGTACAGCAACGGTAGTGAAACGCCGACGGACGGCGACAGAACGATCACGATCACCTCCCTCAACGACAGCGGCGGCATCGCAAACGGCGGCGAGGACCGGACGACGCTTTCCGTCGCCGCCACGGTCACTGTGACAGCCGTCAACGATGCGCCAGCCATCACGGCGCCTGCTTCCTTGACCGTAACGGAAGACATCGAAACCGCGCTCACCGGCATCAGCGTTTCCGACATCGATGCAGGCAGCGCTTCTGTCTCAGTAACGCTTTCCGTGGATTCGGGAACCCTGAATGCCGCGGACGGCGGCGGCGTAACTGCCGACGGAACTGCGACCAGCCGGATCCTGACCGGCAGCATCGCAGACCTGAATGCATTCATTGCCGCAAGCGGCATCACCTTTACCACAAACCTGAACGATACCTCCGGCGCGGTGCTGACCATTTCTGTCAACGACAACGGCAACACTGGCAGCGGAGGAGACCAAATTGTGGCGGACACTGTTCTTATATCGGTGACACCCGTCAATGATGCTCCGACGAACATCACCCTGTCGGCAACTGCCGTCAACGAAAACGTGGCAGCGAATTCCTCGATCGGTACACTGACCGCCACGGATCCCGATGCGGGAAACACCTTCATCTATACTCTTGTTGCCGGAGATGGAGATACAAATAACGCTGCATTCAATATCAGCGGAGAGAATCTTCGCATCACAAGCAGTCCCGATTACGAAACAGCCGGCAGCTACAGCGTCCGACTCCGTACTACGGACCAGAGCGGCTTGTACTTTGAAAAATCCTTTACGATCACCATCAACGATGTGAACGAAACGCCCACAGACCTCTCTCTCTCGAGCGTCACTGTAGATGAAAACGTGCCGGCAAATGCATCCGTGGGAACATTGAGCACCACGGACCCCGACGCAGGGAACACCTTCACCTATGCCCTCGTGGCCGGAAACGGATCCGGTGACAACGCCGCCTTCAACATCAGCGGCACCACCCTCCGGATCACAGACAGTCCCGATTACGAGACAAAAAACTACTATTATGTTCGTATTCGCGCCACAGACCAGGGAGGCCTGTTCTTTGAAAAAGCCTTCACGATCCGAATCGCAAATCTCAACGACGCGCCTACAGACATCTCTTTATCTTCAAACTCTTTTAATGAAAAGGAGTATGGATATTTAAGAGTGGGCATTTTCAGCACAACTGATCCGGACGGAAGCAGCTTCTCGAGCCATGCTTACAGCTTGGTTGCAGGAGACGGAGACGACGATAATGCTCTGTTCAATATCAATGTCGGCGACCTCAGAACCAACGAAAGCTTCGATTATGAAACAAAAAATAGCTATACGGTACGAGTCCGTACCACAGACCTGGCAGATTCAAGCGGTCTGTTTTACGAAAAGGCCTTCACGATCACCATCAACGATTTGAACGAAGCTCCTGCTGACATGAACCTGTCAAGCAGCTCCGTCAACGAAAATGTGGCCGCGAACACGGTGGTCGGCGCGCTGAGCACCGTCGATCAGGATGCGGCGAATACCTTTTTCTATACCCTTGTTGCCGGAGCCGGAGATACGAACAACGCTGCGTTCAACATCAGCGGAGCGAACCTTCGCATCACAGGCAGTCCCGACTACGAAGCAGCCGACAGCTATTCCGTGCGGATCCGGACCACAGATCAAGGCAGTCTGTTTTTCGAAAAAGCTTTCACGATCACTGTCAACGATGTGAATGAAAGTCCGACGGACATCACGCTTTCCGGTACGTCCATCGACGAAAACGTTGGGGCAAATTCCACGGTCGGCGCACTGAGCGCTTCCGACCCCGATGCGGGAAACACTTTCACCTATACCCTCGTAGCCGGCGCAGGAGACGATGACAATGCCGCCTTCAACATCAGCAGCAACGCCCTTCGAATCACAAACGTGCCTGATTACGAAACTCAAAACACTTATTCTGTCCGTGTTCGAACCGCAGATCAAGGCGGATTATTCTTCGAGGAAGTCTTCACCGTGACCGTCAACGACCTGAACGATCCTCCCGTGATCACCTCGGGCACAACAGCAAATTTTGCCGAAAACGGTATCGGTACGGTCTACACCGCTACGGGAACCGATCCCGAATCGGACGGACTGACCTGGAGCCTGGGAGGCGCCGATGCAGCCCTGTTCACCCTCGACAGCGCCGCCGGGACCCTCACGTTCCTCGCCGCTCCGAATTTTGAGGATCCCCAGGACAGCGGTCTGGATAATGTGTACGATCTGACACTGACCCTCACCGATGACGGCAGCGGAAACCTGACGGATACCACTCCGCTGTCCATTACGGTCACCGATGTGAACGAAGCCCCTGTCATCTCCTCGGCCGCCACGGCCAGCGTGGTGGAAAATACCACGGCAGTGCTCACGGCAGCTGCCACAGATCCCGACGGGGACGCCATCGTCTGGAGCATCAGCGGCGGCGCAGACCGGGCGCTGTTCACCATCGATGCCGGGACCGGCGCCCTTGCCTTCGCGGTTACGCCCTCTTACGGACTGCCCGGCGATGCGGATGCCAATAATATTTATCTTCTTGATATCACTGCCGATGACGGAGCGCTCACAGACACTCTTTCTGTAACCGTCACAGTCACCCGGCGCAGCGGAGGGTCCTCGGGATCGACGCCGGCGGACGGCGCGGTGGTGGAAGTGAACGGCGAGCGCCAGGATGCGGGGCAGACAGACACTCAGACCGAAGGCGGCACCACGACAACAACGATCACCGTGGACGATACGAAGCTCAATAACATCCTGGAGCAAAAGGGGAATAATGCCACGGTCACGCTTCCCGTGTCCGCCGGCTCCGATGTGGTGGTCGGCCAGCTCAACGGCCAGACTGTCAAGACCATGGAAACCAAATCGGCGGTCCTGGAGATCAAAACCGACACGGTCACCTATACCCTGCCTGCAGCCCAGATCAGCATCGATTCTGTCTCGGGGCAATTGGGCGAAAATGTATCTCTTCAGGATATTATCGTAAACGTGAAAGTTGCCGAACCGCCTGCGGATACGGTCAGGATCATGGAAGACACCGCAAGCCATGGCGGCTACCAGCTCGTCGTGGAGCCGGTGCAGTTTGAGATCACCTGCACCAGCGGCGACAGGACTGTCCAGGTTTCGCGCTTCAACGGTTATGTAGAGCGCACGGTGGCCATTCCCGACGGCGTGGATCCTTCCAGAATCACCACCGGTATCGTGCTCAACGAAGATGGAACCTTCCGCCATGTGCCGACTCAGATCATCATGATCGACGGCAAATATTACGCCAAGATCAACAGCCTTACCAACAGCGTTTACTCCGTGATCTACAACCCGGTGAGCTTTGCCGATGTGGCGACCCACTGGTCGAAGGAGGCCGTCAACGACATGGGCTCCAGAATGGTGGTCACGGGCGCCGGCAGCGGCTCTTACGAGCCGGACCGGAACATGACCCGGGCGGAATTCGCCACCATCATGGTGCGGGCGCTGGGACTTTCCGCCGACGACAGCGCAAGCAGCTTTGGCGATGTCCGGTCTGCTGACTGGTTCCGGGGGTATGTGAATACCGCAGGCACCTACGGCATCATCACCGGCTACAACAGTTCGCAGTTCGGACCTCAGGATACCATCACCCGGGAGCAAGCCATGACCATGATCGCAAGAGCGATGAAACTGACAGGACTCTCCGCTGTTCTCACCGATACGGAACAGGCTGCGCTGCTTTCCCCATTTAGCGACAGCAGCCGGTTGTCGGCCTATGCCAAAGCCAGCGCCGCCGCATGCCTCAAGACCGGCATTGTGACCGGCAAGACCGCCACGTCCATTTCGCCGGGCGCCCCGGTCACCCGGGCCGAAGTCGCCGTCATGGTCCGCCGGCTCCTGCAGCAGTCCGGATTGATCTGATCCCGAAATCAAAGAGGCCCTGTGCATACGCCGATCGTATGCACAGAGCCTTTTCAATTGAACGGTTAAACGAAATAGTCGATATGCTGCACCGTGCCCGCTGCGCCGCTCTCCTTGAGGTAAATGCCGGTTTTCGCAAGCTCGGCCAACGACGCGTTGCTGCTGTCTTTATAAGTGAACCCGGTATCGATGTGGCCCAGGTAGATTGCGCCGATCCCCGCTTCTGCAATCGCCAGAAGCTGGTCATTGCCAAATTCATCCTTCGTCCAAACAGACAGTTTTTGAAAAACAGCATCCGCCTCGTCGATCCAGTTGTTTCCGTCCGCATCATGCTCGGCCAGCTCGGCAAACCCGTTCCCGCTGTTGGGGCCGAACAGCTCGCTTCCATTGTTGATTTTGCCGTCGCCGTTATGATCCAGGGCCAAAAACCCGCTTCCCTGTGAAAGAAAGTGGATCTCCTCCTCTGTTCCGTCCGAATCTAGGTCAAAACGGATCTTCAGCTCGGACAGGCCGGCCGAAGGAACATCGAGGTTGATGACCAAAGGATCCACTTTTGCCGCGCCCAGCTGCAAACTGAACGTCTCCTGGAACGCAAAGCTTCTTGACAGATTTATGGCAAGGTCAAAGGTGATCTCTTTTCCGTCCGAAGTTCGGACAATGCCTTGAGACGAGTAGGCCATGGATTCGGTTTCCTGATAGCTGCCGGCATAGCTGTAGGAAAGACCAAAGCCCGATGACGCGGCTCCCGGCTGCAGCCCGCTGCTGTTTGCGAAAATCTTCAGACTTGGCGCAGAATGGACTTCTGCGGTAGGGATTTCAGGGATCCGTATTTTTACTTTTTTGTGAAACAGTTTCTGGAGAAAGGTTTCCAGCAGTTTGATTTTCAGTTCGTCCTCTGCGCTGAGGGACATCTCGTCGCACTCGGATAACGAGGAGGACTCGTCAAGGCCTTGGGCTTGCACGCCCCTTTGCTTGCTTTCTTCGGAAAGCATCAGTACGTCCTGCCCGGTATTGTTCCAGACATTCAGAGATTCCGATTCTTGCTTGTGTGCAGCAAAAGAATACCTGCTGCTCATATTGATCTGGGATTCTGCGATCCGCATGGTACGCCTCTTTGTTTTCGATGACAATAACCTACAACGTACATGTCGGACGAAGACCCAAAATCTTTAGCGCTTTTCTGTATAACGTTTTAATACTTCATCGGGATCAATTCGGAATATTCCGATATATCCGCATCCCGCAGGAACAGGTGAATGATCCGTTGTCCCAAAGGATCCAGTAATGGCGTATCGAATTTTTCGACTTCTTTCTTGAAAAATTCGGTCAAGATCCTCGCGCCCTCATCGTAGGCCTCCAAGCCGATCTCCGATTGGGTTTCCGGCTGCAAAAAAGCCTTGCGGATGTAATGCCCGTCCACCTTCAGGGAATCCAAGGCATACCCCAGCAGTTTGCAGCGAGCCGGGATCAAATGCTCCGGCTTGAATTTCGCGCTTCCTCTGCGGGCGATATATTCTCGCGCGATCCACTGCGGCATAAATCCGACCTGATACGCGCCGATATGCTGATTGGGGATCAGAACATACCGGGTACTCGTGGAACGGGTGATCTGAGCCAGGAGCAGGTTCGCCTGTTCCACCATTTTGCCCGTCGCAAAGGGCCAGTAGGAGCCGACGCCTTCGCTGCTCATCCCCACGGTATCCGTAATGCTGGGATTATTGTGACCTCTGGGGGCGACCAAACGCCACAGCCATGCGATGGCGGGGGGCAGGATATGAAACATGCCAAGGATGCCATAGGAAGGCTCTTCCTTGGTGCACGGCGGCGTCCGAACGCCGAAGCTTCGCACATCCACCTCCACCGGCTCGCTGATCACATTGGGCGCCAGGTGGCGAGGCAGGATGATCCGGGGGTTCGGACAGGGCGTTCCGTCGGAATCCTTGGTATGTTCCCAAACAAGGCAAGTCGAGCGGGGAACGGCCTCAATGTTCAGAAAAATCAGAGGCTCTGCAGGTTGAGTAAAGATTTTCTCATACCGCGGCGTCACGCCATACCCGGTGATGTGGTCCAATCTTAAAAACCAGCCCTGCTCCGCGTCCTTGACCACCAGCTTCTTGCTGTTGTTTTGCATGTCGGGATGACAAAGCGCCATGTCGTCGGTCACAGGACGAAGCTCGCAGGTTTCTTTCAGGTCGATATAGGTTTTCTCACCCGTCACGATATTCTGCCCCAAAAGGATCCGTCCGTCCATTTCCTTGTGGATGTTCTCGATCATCTCGCTTTTTCCGCCGCCGGAAGCGCCCTCATGCATAATGACGATTTCGTTGTCGTAGGGCGTGATCACTTTGACGGTGGAAGCGTGGACCGTCACCCATCCTTCATTTTCTCCGATGTTCAGCAGCACGCCGTAAATCCCCTTCTTTGCGCTGGGACCCGGATACAGATTATAGGAATACAGCTCGTGCATCTCCGGCAGTCTGTTGTGGATCACGATCTGCTTGCCTTGGAAATGGGTATGCCGAAAGGGCGGCGCAAGAAAAACAACAGCTTTGGGACAAAAGATATTTTCAACTTCTCTGATGTTGATAAAGCCCTGTAGATCTCCCAGACCGCAGGCAAAAAACGCCGCGTTGACTGGCGCGATCAGCAAAGCGTCGTAACCGTACTCCGGTCCGCCGGCCTTGAAAGGCATCACGATCAGGTCTTGTTTTTTCAACCATTCAAAGGTGGCGCTGCGCAGCGGCTCGAAATCCTGATTGTACACATCGTCGTATTTAGGCTTGTCTGTGTCGTTGTCGTCGGCAACCAGCAGACAGTCGGGATCCCTTCTGCGCATGTAGTCGTCCGGGTAATTGACAACCGCGCCGTTTTTGCAGCGCGTTACCGTAGCTTCCTTGACGATGCCGACACCATCCACCTCATATTCCACATCAAAAATATCGCTGGGCGGCGTCCCATAGGAAAGCGCCAACATCTCTTCTCTTGAGGCGGGACAAATGACCGATTTGCTGTTTTCGATTATGTCTGTAACGTATTGGGGCAGCTTGCACTTATTCATAAACTCTTTCATGATTGAGGCCTCTTTTCTAAGCAAAATTCGAATTTCTAGTTTGGTGTGCAGATATACCAGGAAGCCCGGGTATCCACGTCGATGACTTGCACTTCCGAAAAGCACTCTTTCATTCCGGATGCGCAATTCTCCATTTCGGTTGTCGTGTCCTTGATAAAGCGGAAGTAGTCCCCGCGTTCCAGCCATTCGATAATGGTAGTCCGCAACGCACGCGTTTGATTATAGTCATAAATGATCACTTTATTTCGGGTGACCCGGGCCATTTCCGCATACAACAGCTTTCGCTCACCCTCGCCCATGCCGTGGGCCACATAGGAAGCGATGGAAATGTCAAAGCTCTTATCCTCGAAGGGCAGCTTCTCAAGGGCATTGCCCCGGACATAGTTGATTTTCCCGCCTTCCGTGTGCCGTTTTGCGATGGAAAGCATTTTCGTTGCCGGATCGATCCCGGTGACAGACAAACCTTTTTCGGCCAGAACCGCGCAGAGCGCGCCTGTGCCACAGCCCACATCGAGCACCGTGTCATAGGACGCCAGATTCAGGACTCCGGAGGCGCTGTCAATAACCGCTCCATACCGCTTTTTCTGCATTTCGTAGAACAAGCCGTAGATTGGTGCGATCGCATTGAACAGAAAACTGTTGCTGCTCATGGTCTCATCCCCTCGATCCATAATCAATTTGGATGCCTATCCACCTGAATTTACAGCGTCCATAAATACTTGCGCCACACTGGGATCAAACTGCGTGCCGGCACATCGCTTGATTTCCGCGAGGGCCTCTTCGTGGGACATTGCCTTTTGATAGATCCGGTCTTCGGTCATGGCGTCATAGGCGTCGACGACCGATATGATCCGGGAAATCACCGGAATGTCTGAGCCGCTTAGCCCACGGGGATATCCCTTGCCGTCCCATCGTTCATGGTGACACAGGATGTAATTGGCGATCGGGGCAAGATTCGGAGAAGACATTGCGATCCGATAGCCTATTTCGGGATGCTTTTTCATTTCGATCCATTCGTCGGAAGTCAATTTGTCCGGCTTTTTTAATATCTGTTCTGCCACGCCCACCTTGCCGATATCATGAAGCGTTGCCAGCAGTTCGATCTGGTCCAGCTCAATGGTAGACAATTCAAGGATGCTTCCCACCCTTCGGGACAGCCGGGCGATCCGTTCCGAATGCTCTTTGGTTTCATGACTTTTTTCAAGCATCGTAGCGCTTATGGAAGAAATGATCGAACTGTAAGAACTGTTTTTCTCCAGCAGTTTCCGCTGATTCATATAGTCTTCCGCTTTTTTGGAAACTTGCGCAAAGTCCTCATCCTTCGCTTCCTTAGTGGCTGCGCCAAGAGATATGCTGATCTGAAAGTCCTCATTGGAAATACTGAACTTGTTATGCTTGCAGACATCCTGGATTCTCTTCACGAGACGCAATGCGGCCTCATAGCTGGTCCCGGGTAAAAGGATACTGAACTCGTCGCCTCCGGTCCTGGCAAGAATATCACCGTTCCGGCAACAGCTGCTGAGAATTCTTGCGGCCTGCATGATGATTTTGTTGCCTTCCATATCTCCGAAGGAATCGTTGAAAAGCTTTAAGCCATTGATGTCCGCAACAATGACGGATAGCGGCAATTGCTCCGTTGTGTCGAATTGTGTCAACATCTCTTCGTAATATCTGCGATTATAAAGATCTGTAAGCTGATCGTGGGTGCTGATATAAATCAACTTCGCTTCGGCCTTTTTGCGTTCTGTGATATCTTGGATCGTGCCGCTGTTTCCCATCCATTTTCCGTTTTCATCAAACACAGGTCCGATACGTATATCTACAGTTCCCTCTTGACCGTCCTGCCTGATGATGCGCAGTTCAAATTCCATCACGCGTCTTTCGTTCTCCGCCTTATGCCAGAGTTCGCGCAAATGCTCCTTCTCCGCAGGATGGATATACCGGAAAATTCCCTCAAAAGCGCCGGAAAACTCCTTTTGCGCGATTCCGAATATGTTCGACCCTTCGTCGGAGAATGTCAACTTGTTGCAGGACGCATCGTAATCAAAGCTGCCGACATGAGCAATTTTCTGAGCCGATTTGAGATTTTGCTCACTGCTTTTCAGGTCGTTTAGCAGCCTTACATGGTCTGTGATGATTTCGGTATAAACAATGATTCCGCCAATGGATCCATCCTTCTCATACCAGGGTCGGCATTCCCAGCGCGTCCATTCCACAGATCCGTCTTCTCCCACATAGAAATCCTTTTCCGCACTGGAAATCTCACCCTTCAAAGCCCTCTGATGGACCTCTCTCCACTTCTCCGGCAGATTCGGAAAGATTTCATAATGGTGTTTACCAATGATGTCTCTTCCGTTGACCTTATACTCATCCAGATAACGTTGACTGACATACAGATAGCGAAGCTCCCTGTCATGGACTGCGACAGCGCTGCGATTGTGTTCGATGATATAACGCATCAGGTCATGGGAATGGATCAGCGCGTCTTCCGCCTGTTTACGGGCCGTGATATCCGTGTCGCTGCCCCGATATCCCCGCAGAGTCCCATCTTCGTTAAGAATCGGCAAGCTGTTGGTCGACAGGATTAGTCCGGCACCGTCTTTCGTCAATGCTGTGTTTACAAAATCACGGAAACGATCCTTGCGTTGAAACGTGGCGAATGCATCTTTTATAAGAGCCTCCCGCTCCTCCTCGGGACACAGATCGTAAAAATATTTTTTTTGGATCAGTTCCTCCGGACGGTAACCCAGTACTGTTTCGCTGGCTTGATCGACGAAGGTATACAACCCTTGCACGTCCACCTCCCAGGTATAGGTTCGACTCTGCTCGCTCAGCTGCCGGTATCGTTCTTCGCTGTGTTCAAGCTGGACTTGGTGGTCCAGTAACGCTTTTTCGCTTTCCCGGATGACTTGGTTGAGTGCCATCTGCTCCATTTTTTCAGCCGTCAAATCGATGATGATCTGAATGATATCCAGGAGAAAATTCATGGTCGCTTCCACTTTTTCTCTGGAAACGACCGGGACTTTCGCAAGCGCTGCCAAATAGGACGGCTCGTCAAATCCATAGACAGCCGCCTGTTTTTTAAAGAAAGCAACATCGGGGTCTTTAAAAAGGAACTGCCCGGAATAGAGATTTGCGATGTGCTCACCCCGAATCACGATCGGCGCTCGCACATCGATCAGCCCGTTCAAACATTGATAAAAATGATACTTCTCGCCGCCTTTCGCACTGTTGGCCAACTCGATATCGCTGATCCTGCAATTCTTGGCAGTGTCGGGGTGAACCCGGTGGAAATCCGTACAAATCTCTCTCCAACCCGACTGGGACAGGATGTTTCCGTCAAGGTCCAAGATGGCAGCGACAAAGCCTGTCGTCCGGTTGAAATCATCCAACAGAGTGTTTGCCTTTTCCAAATCGAAATAATCCAGGATCTTCGACCGCATCGTTGCCTCCTTCTGCCATTTGCTTAAGCGGCACTTTTATCCATATTATTTCAAGTCGTCGAAGGTTGCAAGCAGCAATTCCTCGAGCCCGTACATGCTCGACAATACCCAGAGCGCATAACGGGCCCATTCGTCCTTTTGATAGTGCTTCGTCACATATTCCAGCTTCACGAAATGGAAAAAATGACTTTACTTATTCAACCATTCTGCAATATCAATAACCTGTATTCCCTCGTATTGATATTGTTCATGTCTTGTGCGCGCAATCAGCAGCTTAGGATATGCGTCCTTTATTTTCAACAATGAATCGACCTCCCTTTTAAAGGTCTGTTCATTCGAAATATCATCGGCCACTTGAATATATATTTTTTCACTTTGCTTGACTGCAACAAAATCAATCTCTTTTTTGTACAACACACCGACATATATTTCATAGCCTCTTCTCATTAATTCGAGCGCCACTATATTTTCCATTACTCTGCCGTAATCGAGATTTCTGGTCCCTAACTTAGCATATCGAAACGCATGATCACTCAAATAATATTTTTCACTGGAAGCTAAGTACTTTTTTCCACGAATATCATATCTCCTGACCTTGTAAAATGCGAATGCATTACATAGATAATCAAGATATGAACCGACTGTCTTATGATTGATTTTATCCAGATTCTTCGTAAGGGTGTCTGCTATTTTTCTTGATGACGTAAGGTTGGAAATATTATCCATCATATATTCGGCAATCCGGTTCATTTGAACAAGATTTCTGATCTTATACTTTTGCCGGATATCCCGCAAAATCAATGTGTCAAATATATCTGCAAGATACTTATATCTTTCTTCCTGTTCTTTATACACATAAGAACCCGACATGCCCCCGTCTTTCATGTATTGATCAAATGCTGCCTGGATATTGGATATTTCGTAATAACGCAAGTACTCAGAAAAAGAAAAAGGATACACTTCTATTTCAAACGTGCGGCCTGTAAATAAGGTTGCCAAATCACTGCTTAATAAGAATGCATTGGATCCTGTAACGTAAATATCATATTTCCCGGCAGCATGCAGACTGTTTATGGTCAGTTCAAACCGCTCACACATTTGAACTTCATCAATAAACAGATAGTTCTTCCTTTTCCCATCATATCTTTCCTGGATGTAATGATTCAATGCATGATACTCTTTTAGCTCTTCGAACTTCAAATCAGTAAGATCTATAGAAATAATATTGGGATCCGACTCATTCTTCTTGATCCGCTCAATATATTGTTCCAGCAGTTTTGACTTACCCGAACGCCTTATGCCAGTAATAACTTTTATATCCGGCGTTCCTTGTAAGCGTATTAATCTGTTTAAATAAAGTTCTCGATCTATTAATTTCATAACATCACCACCGATATATCCATCTTACCACACTATTTCCCAATATCAATGTTTTTTTATTTATGGGAAATATACAAAGGCTGTGGAGAATAGGGGGATTCACATTCGCCGTCTTCGCCGCCGTCTGCCGCCCTGCGCCTGCCTTCTCGGCAGGCTTGGACCGCTCCCTGCGGGAAAGTCCGCAGGACTTTCCCGCCACGGTCGCGCCCTTTCGGGTTCGATCCCCCCTTCTCCTACCAAACACAAAGAACGCCGCAAGCGGCGTTCCGTGTTTGGTGGAGAATAGGGGGATCGAACCCCTGACCTCATGATTGCGAACCATGCGCTCTCCCAGCTGAGCTAATTCCCCGTACAGCAGGGCTGCAACAGCCCCGCTTGAATATGTTACATCATTTTTTTGATATCTGCAAGCAGAGAATCCACATTTTCTTCTTTGGTGGCCCAGGAAGTGCAGAAGCGGATGGCGCTGTGGGTTTCGTCGATGCGTTTTTCATAAGAATAGCCATAGTTTTCGGCAATCTTGGGCAGCAGCTCATCGGGGAAGATGGGGAACTGCTGGTTGGTGGGGCTGTCCATCAGAAAAGAGACGCCCATGTCTGTCAGCTCGTTTTTGATCTTCATGGCCATGGCGATGGCATGACGGGAAAGCTTCATGTACAGATCGTCGGTAAACAATCCGATAAACTGCAGGGCCAGCAGACGACCCTTGGCAAACATGCCGCCGTTCTGCTTGATGATGTAGCGGAAATCCTTTTTCAGGTCCTCGTTGCGGATCACCACCGCTTCGCCGAACAGCGCGCCCTGCTTGGTGCCGCCGATATAAAAGACGTCGCAAATTTCGGTCAGAAACGGCAGGTCCAGATCGTTTCCGGGCGCTGCCAGGCCATAACCCAGACGGGCGCCGTCCAGGAACAGATATAGTTCGTATTCATCGCAGACCCGCCGCAGATCCGTTAATTCCTGCCGCGTGTAAACCGTACCCAACTCCGTAGGGCTGGACACATAAACCATTTTCGGCTGTACGATGTGCTCGAAGGATTCATCGTGGAAATGCTCATAGCAGTACTCTGCCACCTGCTGTGCGTTGATTTTCCCGTTCTCTCCGGGAATCGCCAGCACCTTGTGGCCGTGGGCCTCGATGGTCCCTGTCTCGTGCCTGTTGATATGGCCGGTATCCACAGAGATGACGCCCTGATGTGTCCGGAGCGCAGAGGATATGACCGTCATATTCGTCTGGGTTCCGCCCGCCAGGATGTGCACATCCACTTCTTCGGACCCGCAGGCCTGACGAATCAGCCGCCGGGCTTCTGTGGTATACGCATCCTCGCTGTACCCTTCGTGCTGCTCCATATTGGTGTCGTTCATGAGCTTCATGATCGCAGGATGTGCGCCTTCGTTGTAATCGCAGTAAAACATAATCATACTATCGTTTTCCCTTTCTTTTCCTTTGCTTATTTCGCCCAGGCGCCTTCCCAGACGATCCTTCGATAATTGATTTGATCCGTGTCGCCTTCCGTGCTGAAGCACAGAACGGTGGACTCCGCATCCAATTCCAGTGATTTCCGCAAATCCTTGTAGCCTTCGTCGCACATCAAATGGTAGCACAGACCCAGCCCAACAGCTCCGGATTCTCCGGAGACTACGACAGGGTCGCCGGGCACCGGCGCCGCCAGGATCCGCATACCCGTAGCCGTAACAGCGTCCTGAAGCGATACAAAACTCCGAGTATAGTCCCGAAGGATCGGCCAACCAAGGTTCGTAGGTTCCCCGCAGGCCAGTCCGGCCATAATGGTATCCATTTCTCCGCCTACGAGGTGCAGCGTGCCGTCATTGGCCGAAACGGTCCGGTAATAGCAGTCTGCCTGGTCGGATTCCAAAATCACGATCTTCGGATGCTCCGGTCCGTACACGTCGGCAAAAAAGCCTGTTACAGCGGCCGCCATGGAACCGACGCCGGCCTGCAAAAAGATGTGGGTCGGCCGCAAATTCCGGGCCTCCAGTTCCTCGAAACACTCCAAGGCCATGACCGCATAGCCCTGCATGATCCAAAGCGGAATATCCGTGTATCCTTCCCAGTCCTTGTCCTGGACCGTGACCCATCCGTTCTTTTCGGCCAGATCCGCCGCCATGCGGATCGTGTCGTCGTAGTTTAAATCTGTGATCGTAGCCTCTGCGCCCAACGCCCTGATATTGGCCAGTCGCTCGGGAGAAGACCCCTTGGGCATAAAAATCACACATTTCTGCCCCAGTTTTTGAGCAGTCCATGCGACACCTCTGCCGTGATTGCCGTCAGTGGTGGAAACAAAAGTGATCTCTCCCAGCTGCTTCCTGATCTCCGGAGAAATCATGGTTTCATAGGGTAGTTCCTGTATGTCCAATCCCAATCTATGGGCCAGGTATGTTCCGATAGCATAGGCCCCGCCCAGTCCTTTAAAAGAATTGATTCCGAAGCGGTAAGATTCGTCCTTTACAAAAATGTGTCCCAGACCCAGTGTTTGAGCCAGACCCGGCAGCTCCGCAAGAGGAGTGATCGAGTAGGACGGGATGCTTCGGTGAAAATCCCTGGCCCGCCCGACTTCGCCTCGACCGACGATCCCGGTATTCGCAGGAGGTGTTTTTTGCAGCGTATTATTGATCCATTTCATCCTTTTACTCTCGTTTCGTTAACCGTAGATCAGCACCAGCCCCAGCAGCATGCCGATAATCATCGACGCCGCCGGCAATTTTGACCGCCACATGAGGATCGATTCGGGCAGCAGTTCGCCGAACACCACATAAAGCATGGCTCCGCTGGCGAAGCTGAGAGATATGGCGTGCCACAGAGGACTGATGGAGCCCAACATGTAACCGGTAAAGGCGCCCAGAACTGTGGGCGCACCACTGGCAGCTGTAACGGCAATGGCTTTGGATCTGCTCATGCCGCCGGCCATCAAGGGAACCGCAACGGCCATTCCCTCGGGCACATTGTGAATTCCGATGATCAGCGCTACGATCCAACCGCTTCCGTCCCAGATGGAAAGCATGTTTTCTTTTGCATAAGCCGCGCCGATGATCATGCCTTCCGGAAAATTATGCAGCGCAATGGCAGAGGCCATAATAATACCCGCCACAAACAGCTGGGAACGCTGTCCCCTGTGGACCTGAAGATGGTCGCTGTGGATCAGTTCGTCCAGATCGTCTGCCGTCCGAGGATGGCAGGAATCCACATGCGGAACTTCCGGATTGGTCTTGTAATCGATCAGATAATTGAGCAGCGCGACCACTCCATATCCCATTAGGATACCGATGATCGCCAGACCGAGATTCGCAGGCTTGGAGCCGCCGGAAGGAAACAGGGTTTCCATGATCAGATCGAAACAAACGACCGACAGCATCACACCCCCGGCAAAACTGAGAAGCAGGCTGACGGTCTTCTTGGAATCCTTCCGAAAACAGCAGCATATCACAGCCCCGACACCGGTACCGCCAATTCCCGCGACAGAGGTGATCAACAGGACCCAGGCAAGTAGACTCATAGCTATTTCCAATGCTCCAAATACGTAAGAATCGTTTCCACGGCGCCCTGCACGCCTACATTGTCCGCAAAAAGACACAGGTGATAGTTTTCCACCCGGCCCCAGCGCCGTCCGGTGTAATGCTCATAATATTTCATGCGCTGCTTGTCGGCCTCTCGGATGTATTTTTCCATTTCTTCGTCCGTATAACCGCTTTTTTCGGGCGCTACAGCTCTTTTTCGCTTCATCCGGTATTCCATGCTGGCCGAAATAAAAATATCCGCGCTGCCCTCTTCTCGAAGCACATAATCAGCGCAGCGGCCGACAATCACACAGGGGCCCTTCGCGGCCAGCGCCCGGATGATTTTGGATTGTTCGATAAAGATCGTATCGGAAAGGGAGGGTTGATAAAAAGCCGTCATGGCCATGCGCCCCAGAGAGGGCGTGCTCAGATCCGGCGCTTTCTCTTCGTTGGCCGCCAGAAATTTCTCGTCGAACTCCCCGTCCCGGGAAGCCAGCTTCAGTAGCTCTTTATCGTAAAAAGGAATGTCGAGCCGATGGGCAAGCTGAATGCCGATTTCCCGGCCGCCGCTCCCGAATTCCCTGCCGATGGTAATTACTTTTTGATTCATTGGGTCCTCCTGACATCGTTCTTCAAATGACGCACGATTATTATACCTTGTTTTGCGGCAAATCGGAACCACTGTTTCCCGGGTCAGAAGCTTTTTTGCGACTCCGCCGCCTTAAAAAATCTTCATTGATCAGAATCATCAGCGATGCCAGCAATCCGGCCAGACTCATTTTCAACCCGGGTTTGCCCAGGGGATAAACGAACCGGATATCTGTGACGCCCTGCCGGACCACCATCAGATTGTTTTCGTTGCCCAATTCGGAAGATGATTCGAATATGTCCTGCCAGGCCAGCGTCGTATTCACGCCGCTGTAGTCCGAGCGGATCCGCATGCCGTTGTCACTGTGCTCGATGTCCAGAGGCACCAGCTCCCGGTGGGGCAGCTTTCTGTAAGGGACTTCCATGATGGAGCTCAGAAGCTGGAAAATTTCCATATCCTCGGCGTCGATGGCGTGGAATACCAGATTGAATCCCAGAAACACGATATTCGGATCATCGTTGTACCCGGCCCAGATCAATCGCTCTCCGGAATAATCCGTATATCCCATGATGTGGTCCAGCTGCACCAGATACTGCGTGTTCCAGGTCGTATACTCTTCAGAAAAAGGCCCGGCCAGCACTTTTGCATCACCGTAGTACATGTCGGGAAAGTGATTGACAAAGGAGATGCCGGAAACATTTACGCCCAGGAAATTCATTCGCTGGGTCACGGGGTCAAAGGGGACATGGGTCACATCGATCACCACTTTGATGCCGCGGTCCGCCAGCGTGCGGACCAAATCTTCTGCAGTTCCCTGGTCCTGAAAATCGAATCCGGACAGGAAAACTGTTTCATATCCTTCAAAATCCTCGATCTTGTAATCATCCAAAATATCGGAAGTGCCTACAGAAAAAGAGGGGAAATAGAGCGGAACCGTATCGGCAAACGCACCGATCGCAATGCCCTCGTAGTCCGTGATCAAACCGAACTCAGGGGGTGTATCTACGTGGAAGATATACATTTTATCTGTTTTTCGGACCAGCCGATACCCGGTCATCGCAGCTTCCGAGATCAAATCTTTTTCTGTTCTCAGGTTTTTCCCCACCGACTCTGCATGGATCGCCACAGTATCGTTGCCCATTTCCAGGCTGCGGTCGAAGAGATAAAGATAATTCTCTGCTTCCAATGCCGTATTGAGAAGCACGATGTTCGATGCGGTCTCAGCGCCCTGCCAGGCCCAGCCGTAGGTGTATGACACCGCATCATCGCCGGTACAAAGCGCCCAGGAAGGATAAGAACCAAACACGCTCAGGTCCATGATTGCCGCTCGCTGCGTCGTGATTCCTTTGATTGTCGACAGCTCATGAGCCAGTGTCCGGGAGTGATCCACGGCATAGCGTCCGAAGGATAAGGATGGAATGCAATCCAAGCCGAGCACCACCACGAAAAAGATGCAGGCCCATCGCCGAATCGTTTGCCATTCCATCATCGAGAAGAAGAAAAACGCATACGCAAACGTAGTGAAACGGATCATCCAAAACAGTTCGCTGGCCGGAAATTGAAGGAGTATGGGAATAAAAGCCGGTGTGATGGCAACCACCAGCAAGAGCGCAAAATAGTAACCCGCCCGGTTTGCTTTCGGGGCAAACACCCCGCCGATCAGAGAAAGGACCACGACAGAAAGTCCGAAGTAGAAGGGGCCGGCATCGGCCAGTCTTGCCAAAGGGTCCAGCTGGTCGGCAAACCGAAAAGCAAGGGCCTGCATGACCACAGCAGTGGAAGACGCATTCATGGATACCAGACCGCCCGACAGCGCCGGGATCAGCCAGAGCCCGGTGAGCATGATCCCCGAAAGCATGGCCAGCAAAACGCGCAACCTACAGATGTATTCCCGGCGGCGAAGGCTGTCGAACACCAAAAACACAAAGACGGCGATCCCCGACATGGCGGCAATCATCACATGCGCCAGCACCATCAGCGCGGAAATCAGGATCAGGCCAAGTAAAGCCGGGCTTTTCTTTTCCCGAAGGTACAGCCAAAGAAAGAAAATCAGATATGGGATCAGCGTGATCGCCAGCATTCTGGGCAGATTTCCTTCGTTCAGAAAGACACGAATGTTGTCCGGCATAAAAAACCACAGCAAGGCGATTATCAGTCCCAGAAAAGGCCTTCGGGTTCGAACGCCCAATGCGATCCAAGGCAGTCCGCCTAAAAATGCGGACAGCGCAAAGTAGAGATAGTATGCAATCTGCATGTCGCCCTGCGTCAAAAAGCGCAAGCCCGCCAAGACGTAGTATGAAAGCGGAGGCCAGTAGCGGTACAGTTGGATCCCGTTGTACCAGTATGGTGTATAGAGCGGATAGCTCGTACCGTTTTGCAGACCTTGATACATCACTTCGGTCTTGAACAAATGGCCCCAGATATCGTTTCCGCTCCCATAGAAAGCGCCCTCCCACATGACACGGGAGATCAGCAGTGATACAAAAGCCAGGATCGCTGTAGCCAGGATCCATTGGAATACGCGTCCTTTATCAGTCTGAATCATGATGACCGCTTCTTTCCAGATATCCATAAACAGCGCGGCGAACGAAGTACATCACGAAAAACGGCACAGCCACAGACAACCCTTTGCTGCTGAAGAAATCCCAAGGAGAAGGAACTTCCACAAACAGGATCGTCTCGCCCCAATAGATCAACGCATCCGCCAGCACCAATCCGCCCAGAAACGTGGCAAAGAAAACACCAAAGCCCCGGACGCCGGATGCCGCCCGAAACACATAGCGGGCGGACAACAAGTAGCTGACCAGAAAGCCTGTTACAACGCCTGCTGTATTGGCAGGGATCACAGGATAGCCCATTCTCTTATACAACAACCAAACCAATACCACATCCACCACGGTTGCGAGGCAGGATATCAGGAAGTAGCGCAAGATCGCCGGCGTTTTTTTAACATCGCTGAACAGTGATTTGCTTGTTGCGGGCTCTTGCTTCATCCGATTCGAACCCTTCTGAGCTTGCGGATCAATGACAGACTCCTGCTTGTGGTGCGCGCCACCTGCATTTTACTGTTTCCGAGCTTTTCATCGTAGCGCAGAGAAAAGGGGACTTCCCGGATCGCAGCGCCGGTCAGGTACAATTTGTAGAGAAGTTCGACCATACAGGCAAACCCGGTTTCCTGAATCCATTTTTCCCCGAAATGCGCTCTTACCTTTTGGAGCGACGCAGTGCGGTACAGGCGATATCCGCAGGTGTAGTCCCGCACGTTTCTGATGTTCAAAAACAGCGTATACACAAACCTTGCTCCATAGCTTACAAAATACCGGTAGAACGGTACACCGTGGACCTCGGATCCCTTCCGGTATCGGGACGCGATCACAACATCAGTGTCATGGGATGCGCGAATCGCATCGACCATAGGAAGGATGTAGGCCGGATCATGGGTATTGTCGCAGTCCATGACCGCAACGTAAGAGCAGTCCGGTATTTCATCAAGAACGTAAGACAATCCCGTCTTCAGCGCTTCGCCCAACCCCTTGTTGACGCCATGCTTCACAAGTGTCAAATTAGCGTGCACTTCCATCTGCACGGTACTGACCGAACTGGTCTCGTCATTGCTACCGTCGTCGACGATCAGGATCCTCAGATCCAGATCACGAAGCAACAGTGCTTCTGCCTGCTGCTGCCAGCGCTCTGCCAGCCGGGGAATGTTTTCCGCTTCATTATAGGCCGGAAGCACGACCGTCAGGAGTTGTCTCACGCTTTGTCCGCTTTCTTGATTTCATCCAGTACATTATCGATCAGTGAATTGGTTGCCTTTGTAACAGTCTCCTCGTCTTCGTTCATGATAGAGATCACATAAGCCCGTGTAGGCGTTTCGCTCATGGAGATCATCAAAAGAAGCCACCCGTTTTCCGATAGGATCTCCTGAAAGCTGTCTTTAAAGTATTCGCAGCAATTCTCCAGCGTCGGATTGATCAGGTCGAAGGGTGGGGTTTCATTCAAAACAGCATCTTGAAACGGCATAATGAACTGATCGATCCGCTCTTCGATTTCATGAAACTGAACAAAACCTTCCCGCACCTTCAGCATATCCAGAGAAATTTCCCAGGTATGAGAGTGGGTTTGTCCCGGTTTTCCTTGTATTTGAATATAGTGACTTGTATTCAAATAGAATTTAAAGCGATACTGACTGTACTTCATTAACTGTCTCCCTGCTTTCTGATCAACGTTCCGCTGCCGCAGGCCTTACTCAGCTCGAACAGGAACCTGTCATAGGCCTCCTCGGCGGTTTCCTTCGCTTCGTCGATCTTGATGATGCCCATCCCCACTTGAAGCCCTTCCACGGCCGGCTTATGGTCCCAGACTGCCTTGATGCGAAGGCGCAGCTCTTCGGCCTCCTGAAAATCGGTGCGATACAATATCGCAACAAACTTTCCCCGGGCCGCTTCGGCCAGAAGATGCCGGGGCGAAAGCAGATCTTTTACGGGATCAATGTAGCTGAAAATCTCATCTTTGCTGTAGTATTTCCGCCCCATGATAAAGCAGATCCCCAGAAGGCAGATCGGTCGAAGTCCGGGATCGTCGGATTTTCGCAGAAAGCTGCGTATCAACTCCGCATCATATACCACGCTTTGATATTCTTCCTCTTCCGGCTCGCAGGTCTCTTCCTGAAGCAGAATCGCTTTTGCCAGAAGGGCTTGGATCTGCTTGTTTTTTTCCACGAGCTCCTGCTGCAGCGTATGATGCTTTTTCCTGATGCGGTTCAATGTGACGGCCGTACCCAAAAACAGTGAAACAAGAAGCATGAATGTGCTGCCTGTCGCCAGGATCAGAAACAGATTGTGGCGAGGCACATTGCCCTCGCTTATGGCTGCGTATCTGGAGGATACCAATCCGACTCGATACGTTTTGTATCCGTGATCAAAAGAGGTATACTCCATGAGCGCGTCCGGCTGCTCCAGGATGTGGTCATGAAAACGATACCAATAGGACAGCGCTCCCAAGCTTTCGGTTGTACTCTGATTTTTTGCGAAGACGACAGTGTTTCCGATGGAAAGAAAGACCCAGCGGCTTCCGGAGACCTGGATGTCTGTTTTCAGATATTCGACGAGAGCTTCCCCGGGTGCACCGTCATGCGCCATCTGATGGATCTGGTCCGCCAGCTGCTCCACATAGTGCCTCCGCTCCTGGCGTATCGACTCCAGAAAACTGTTCTGATTCGAGATCAGCTCAAGACCGAAGAGATATGAAAACAATGTCAACAAGAGCAGCAGGAACAACACCACTACTTTGATCAAAACTTTTTCACTTGTAAGCCATCGGAAAAATGACATAGGATAGGGATCCTTTCGTGCCGTGACTTAACGATTCTCTTGATTCAGCAATTCGTCCGCATGCTGACCGATCCGGATCAACCAGCCAAAATCACTTCGTATCACTTTCATGATTTCCATCTTTTCCTGCTGCAAGTTCATCACACGCCATGATTGCTTTCCGGCCACTGCATTGATGATCCCGGCAAACCGAAACCAGAATACAAGGAAATTGAAGGCAGGAAGGAAGAACACCAGATACCATTTGACGGAATAGTAGCGCCTCAGCTCCTTCTGATCCTTAAGAAAGAGCACGATATTCAAGTAGTACAGCCATCCGGAAATCACATACATGATATATATCAAACCTACAGACACCAGTATCAGCCGCATGGGATAATTTAAGAATGCAAGGCACAACAACGCAAAATACCAGATCATCCGCGGGAATGCAAAGGTATGATCGTATAATACCATCCGAAGCACAAAGCTGGACAGCAGTTTTTTTGCCGAAGGCGGCTGCGCCTTCATGAACATGTGGATGACTTCCATTTCACCGCGCTGCCACCGCTGCCTTTGCGTATACAGCGTGTTCAGATTTTCGATCGGATCGACAAAAAACATCGCGCTATCGCAAATTTCCACCTTCGTACCAAGAGTTTCCCTCAGCTGAAATGTCAGATGCGTGTCCTCCGACACGGTCTCCATATTGAACATCTGCGTACGGAGGATCGCCGATTTTCGAAATGCCGAAAAGGCGCCGGACATCGTATAGATCGCATTGAACTCCGACTGAAAGTTTCGTCCGGCCAAAAAAGCCTGACAGTATTCAAAGAATTCCAGTTTCCGGAGAAACCGCTTCCATAAGCCCGAAGTTGCATCGATCAATTCGGGATTGACCATCACCGAGCCCGTAGCGGAATCCACATCCAATCGATCTTCAAACATCGTTACCAGATTTCTCAGCGCGTCGGGATGCAGGACGCCGTCACTGTCGATGTGCATGATATACTTGCTCTTGCTGTTGAACAGAGCCAGATTCAAGGCTTTCGACTTTCCCTGCTTCGCATTGACCCAGGTCATGACCAGTTCGGGGAAAGCCTTTTGGCAGCGGATAAACTCGTGGAAGCTGTCATCCGTGCTCTCATTATTGGAAAGGATCAGATTGATCAAACTGACCGGATAATCGGATTCCCGCACGGATTCGATGCACCTATAAAGCGTTTCTCCTGAATTATACACGGGAATGATCAACGTGATCTCCGGTTCAAAGGTCAGGGGGGCGGGCTTTTGCCGCTTTTTTCTTTTCTTGTTCAGCAGAATGAAAAAATTGACGGTAGCGGGTATAATTTCCATGATCAGAGGAATAATGATCCACGCCATCCAAAAAGCGATGGCACTTCCCATAAAGCTCCGAAGCCAAGTAAAAGTGGCGAAAACAATCAAGGCATTTCGGAGAAGCTCAGTCAGCCATGTCATAATTGAACCTCCCGATCTTCTGCCTCACGATATGAGACTTGGTGAATACGTAAAAATACAACAATATGGTACAGGCATAGAAAAACAGGCGCCCGATGATCGTATGCGCATAGAAATAAATATCGCCTCCAAAGAAATAAATGCATGCGCAGATGATGAATATCCGGAAAACATTGGCCATGAACACCATCAGGATCCCGGCGGCGGACACCACAATTTTTTCAAAAAAACGATAGACGGGGAAGAACCAAAGCATGGCTGCAAACGCGCCGATTTCGATAATGCCGGAACACTCGTAATCGATGTACAGGGACAGCGAGCCTTCCGGCGTCTGGATGAACAGGATCCCGTACTGAAAATAGGAGGAGTACATGCCGGTCCATGTGCCCAATAAGCCCGCTACCGCCGCCACTGCCTTTTGGAGAGGCGCCGTAAGAATCGGCTGGATCCAAATGATATAGAGCATAAAAGAACCGACGCTTCCGACCAGAAACAACCAAAAATCCAGCCGGGCGCGCTTAAAGACCGTCATCATGTAAAACCAGACTACTGTCAGTGCTACGACGAGATAGTTCATCTATGCGGTTCCTCTCTTCTTCTTTCGAAGCAGCAGGTAGCCGCCTGCGATGAGCGCGCCAAATGCGACACCAAGATAGGGGCCCGAGGATACACCGCTGACGGTGATAAGTTGAGCGCCCAGCCTGGGAAAATACATTGTGATCTCATAGATCTCATTATCCTGGACGCCGAAGTAATCTGCGATTTGCGACAGACTGATATAGTATTCACACTGATCTCCTTGAATGTGCTTTCTGTCGAATATGGTAAAGGCCGCCTCTCCAAGATAGCGCTTGGGCCATCCGTCGTATTCGAAAGCGCCTAAATCGTCCAACAACAGCGGACCTTTCAGGTTGCTCCTTAAAGGATCTCCCATGGTCATATCTCCGTTCACCTCTGCGATCTGGAGCATCATGGAAGTCTCCTCTGTGGGATTCCCCTGAGCGTCGTATTGAATGTTCCCGTTGATATACAGGTGCATGGCCGAGGTGGGAAGCTGTGTGTTGTTCCAATTGTCATCGGCTGCGAGGTGCACGTACAGGTTGTCGTCCTGGAGGACCAGTGCGCCGGAATGGACAAAAGCTCCGCCCCAGCCGATATCACTGTGGAGCACATTATCCCAGTCCGAATAGTATCCGTCGATCTCCAGCCCGGAACTGACTGTCAGCATCGTTTCTCCGAAGCCAAAGGAATCGTCCTCCGGCTCGATGGGCATTTCGACAGCGCCCTCTGTCGTTTCATTCGAAGGGATATCTATGGCGCCGCCGGTGGTTTCCTCCGGAGGGGTCTCCAAAGCGCTGCCTGTGGTTTCCTCCGGAAGGGTCTCCAGAGCGCCCCCGGTGGTTTCCGTCGCCGCTTCAGGTTCTTCTGCGAGAGGCTCTTCCGGCAGGAGTTCCTCTTCAGGGTCTGGCAGGAGAGGTTCTTCGATAGGAGGTTCTTCTTCCGGGTCCTCACCGATCGGTGCGGCGGTCATGGAAGTGTCCCCGAATGTAACCCAAACCACCTCAATCTCCGGAATATCATTATCGCTGTATCCAAGCGCCTCCAAGGAAACACTTATTTCAAAAGACAGGTTTTCATATCCCCAAAACTCTCCGGGGCCGGTACTGACAAACGCTCCGTCCGAATCGGGAATCGACGCGCTCCAACTGTTCAGGGGCGTCAAGACGCCATTTTCCGTCTCTACAGAATCGTTGACACGGATAGCTCCGTAAGGAGGATCCGGCTGCCGGCCGTCTATATATACATCCAAGGCGCAGCTTAACCAATTTGCCCAACTACCCTCATAAGAAATATAGAGATAATCCGTATCGTTTGCGACCTTAACCTCTCCGGACAGTGAACCGTCTTCCACGGATACACCGGAAATCCTGCGCCAATCCCGCAAGGACCCATCGATCGATAGCTCCGCATCGATCCCGTACGCAAACCAAAAGGACGCACAGCCCAGGACCGCGGCGAGAAACAGTGTGATCGGCAGGTTATGGAGGCGAAGCAATTTCATCCTTTTCCCTCTTTGACTTTTTCCAAGATCTCCACGTAGCGATTACGGCGCGTCAGTACGTTTTGCCAGCTGATGCGACTGTCGGCCGGATGAACGGAAGGCAGCATGATACGATCAGAAATGAGAAAGGTCTTGAGCGGGTTTTCCGCGATTTCCAGTTGCAGGCAGCGCCATCCCTTTTCATCCAGAAGCGCATGAAAATCCTGATACATGACTTCGCCCATCCATTCCAAAGAGGGGTAAACACCTTGGAATTGCGGCATGGAATTGAGGTAAACCCCTTTGTACTGGAGCACATAGCTGTTCACCAGCCGGTCGATCGCAGAAAACGGCACCATGCCCTTATCAACTCTGGGTTCGATGGACAAGCTCAGGGTAAACGTATGCTGATGTGCGTTTTTCTGAATATTATCAACGCTGTGCTGCGCGTTGATATAATATCGGCAGACATAGTACTTGTGCATAAAAACTCCCGCGATTCGGTTCAGACCTATTGAAGGCATACTTATTTAACATTATATAATACCCCGGAGTCATTGTAAAGAAAGGCGGTTGCCCGTTTGGACCATTCACGCTATAATCATTCTGACAGCCGCCGCCTCGGACAGGAAGGTACAAAACTTGAACGCTTATGATTTTGATAAAACCATCTACGAAAATGACAGTACGGTCGATTTCTATCGCTATTGCATCAGGCGCAATAAAAAAGTCCTGCTCGCGCTTCCGAAAACTGCTTTATACGGCGTGGCGTATTTGGCGGGTTTCTGTGATAAGACCACATTCAAACAGGCTTTTTTCGGGTTTTTAAAATATTTGGAGAACACATCCGTTACGGTGGATAACTTCTGGCAGTGTCACGCCCACAAAATCAAAGCATGCTATCTCAAGCGGAAACGCCCGGATGACGTGATCATCTCTGCATCCCCCGAGTTTCTTCTCCGTCCTGTCTGCGGCGATGCGATACTGATCGGATCCCGCGTAGATGCCCGGACAGGCGCGTTCAGCGGAAAGAACTGCTACGGAGAAGAAAAAGTCGTACGCCTTATGGAACGGCTTCCGGACTGTGTACCGGAGGAATTTTATTCCGATTCTCTGTCGGATACACCTATGGCTCAAGTTTCCCGGCGCGCCTATATCGTTCTGGGAGAGACGCTGATCCCCTGGGCTGAGTTTCAAAAGAAAAACAACGGGAAAAAACAGCCTACCCGTAAAGATTGACGTAAAACTTCACGTTGGCATTTTCATCCAAATAAAACCAGTCAGAGATCTGGTCATAGGTAAATTCATCGTCGAATTCCGATGCTTCATAGATGTAGTCCCGGTAAAATATTTCCTCGATTTCCTGCGGCGTATAATTCATATATGCCAGAAAATCTTCCGTATCCAGCACATCGCCCTGTCCCGCATCATAATAATACTTGTTCATCCACATGCTGACACCTGATCCCCAGGCCGATGCTTCCGTCTTAAATATGCATATTTGATAGATATCCCCAAAGCGGGTTACAGAGAAATCCGCAGTATACCAGGGGTAGCCGCCCCATTCGCTCTGGCTTGTCAAATCAGCCGGCGTCACATTCAATTCCATATTGCAATCCGCTCCGATCCGGTCATTGATTTTTTTGGCGTTGGGCAGATCGCCGCGCAGCCTGGGGATGCGCACATCGAACAGATACGTTTCAGGAATATTGATGAACTCTTCTCTCCAGATTTCTGTGACTTCATCGTACACGGGCCGCACATAGGTGCTGCTGTTGCGGAAATGATCCATATCCACCTCGTCTTGGACAGAGATCAGCTCAATGTCGGAAAAAAGAGTCTGTTCCGTGTTATACATCTCCGAGTAAATCCAGGATTCGGTTTGAGACAAAACGACCCGGCGAAGCAATCCCTCCTGATCCACATAATACGATATGCGATAATCATCCAGAGAATAACCGTTATAGGAACTCAGCGAAGCCCGAGTATCAAAAAACGCCTCATCCGGGATCAGCTCATAGACCGTCATATCTCCTTCTGTCTCGACCAGGATTTTCTGGATCATGGGAACTTCTTCCAACGTTCTAAACAGACTCGCATTGTCGGGCAGCTCATAGTGGTTTTTCTCAGCGGCGGCTTCCCGCCATTCGAAAGTACCATCCTGATAGGCCGTATAATTATAGAGCGTGTAGACGCCGTTTTCCTGCTTGAACCCCATCGGTACGTCCTGGCCTTGCTCCTGGATGATCTGAATAAAATCATACCCGAGGTCTGTCTGACGAAATCGGACGGTGTCTTCGATCAGCTCCCGATATTCATTGTGCTGATCGCTTCCGGCTTCGATATGCTTTTGTACGTGCTCCGCAGATATCCGTAGGACGCCCGCGTCCAAGTCGCAAAATGCTTTCTGAGCCTCTTGAAGCTGCTGATAGATGGCCTGCAGATCTTCCTGGGGTTCGGCGGGCACATCCACGGGCTCCTGCTGTCCTTTGCAGGCGGAAAAAAGGAATACCAGTCCGATTGCCAGCAAGATGATCGATTTTTTATTCACAATACATCTCCCAATACACCAGTTTGCTGTTGCGAAAAATAGATTGTTTATATTGTATCACGCTGACTATAATAAAGAAAGCCGGCGGATTTTGAAAAATCCGCCGGTATTGATCTATACCATCATGTCTTCAACGGCATCCGTCAAATGAATGGGCAAGAGATGAAATCGATTGAATTTATTTATCATGCGATCGACATGAATTCTGTCGCTGGAGATGCGCTTCACTGAATTGTACACGGTGGACGCATCATCTTCGGAGATTGCTTCTATTCCGTATAGTGTATACGGAGACCGACCCTCTGATTCCATTACTTCGGAACAAATACGATATCGGCAGGTCACGTTCAGCAGTATTTCTGACAACACTTAACTACCTCCTATTGTCTGAGCATACACGCATGATGTGGAAGTAGTTTATTATAGCATAAATTACAGCATTTAACAAGCCCTGAATTCGTTACTATTTCGGTTGTTTTTCAATAAAAGAGAAACATCTGCGGCTATAGGCCTCGACTCATGCCGGTTACTCCGGTACGGCAGACTTCCACCAGCTCGTAATCGCTCATCAGATCCATAAAGCCATCGATTTTCGCCGGTTCTCCGGTAAGCTCGATGATAAGACTGGACCTGGACAGGTCGATGATCCTGGCTCTGAATACCTCGGCGGTCTCCAAAAGAGAGGAGCGGGCTTTCTTGTCCACCATCACTTTAAGCAAAAGCAACTCCCGGTAAAGACCTCCGTTGTTGTCCATCACATGGACTTCCCGCACGACCTCCAGCTTTTCGATATGGGCGACGATCTGCTCCAGTATGTCCGGATCACTGTCAGTGACCACAAGCGTGATCAACGTGACGCCGGGCATGTGCGTCTCCGAGGCCGTGATGGTCTCGATGTTGTAGTTCCGACGACCCACCAGACTTGAAATTCGGGCCAGCGTATTCGGCTTGTTATCGACCAGTATGCTGATCACTTTTCTCGTGTTTTGAATCATGTCCATCGCTTTACTCCGTTATCATATCTTCTACGGTGCCGCCCCCGGGGATCATGGGCAGCACTCTGGCATCCTTGTCTATGGCACAGTCGATCCAAACCGGGCCCTTTTCCGTAAGCGCTTGTTTGTAGCATTCTTCGAATTCCTCTAATGTGCGAGCCGAAAAGCCTTTGGCGCCAAAGGCTTCTGCCATGCAGACAAAATCGGTTTTGCGATCGGGTACGGTGGCCGAATAGCGCTGCCCGTAGAATTGACTCTGCCATTGGTACACCATACCGAGTACACCATTATTAAAAATGACTGTGATGATCGGGAGTCCATAGCTGACGGCCGTACAACCTTCGTTAAGGTTCATGTGGAAGGAACCGTCTCCTGTCAAATGAACGATCCGGTTTCCCGGATTGGCCAACTGCGCGCCGATGGCCGCTCCGTAGCCAAAGCCCATCGTGCCCAGTCCGCCGCTGGTGATGAATCGCTTCGGCTCCGTGTGATGCAAATACTGGGCCGCCCACATCTGATGCTGACCCACATCCGTCACATAAATGGCTTCAGGACCCGATAGTTCCGAAATCTTGCCAATCAGAGAGCGAGGTTCCAGTGCGTCGTCTCCGGAAAGCGTCGGCGCACACTCCGCTTTCCAGGACTGGATATCCTTGATCCACGCCGGATGAGAGGCGCCTTGCACTTGATTTTCAATCGCAGTAAGAGCCTGCCGAAGATCGCACCGCAGCGCGACTTCAACTTTCACGTTTTTGTTCAGCTCACTTCTGTCGGCATCAATGTGGACAATTTTAGCAGAGGAAGCGAACCGCCCCGGATTCAGCGCGACTCTGTCGGGGAATCGTACGCCCACAGCCAGCAAAAGGTCGCAGCGGTCTACCGCCAGATTGGCGGCTACCGTGCCGTGCATGCCCACCATACCCAAGTTGAGCGGATCGTCGTGAGAGATAACGCCGGCCCCCATCATGGAATGACATACAGGGATATCCCCTTTGGCGGCAATACGACGGACCCATTCGGTACTGTCCGAAGCGATCACGCCGCCTCCGCAGTAAAACACCGGTCGCTGGGCAGCGTCGATCAAGGCAGCTACACGCCCCGCATCCGCCGGATTGATGCAAAGAGGTTCGGGAAGTGTTTCCGGACTTCTGTACTGATATTCGCACAGCGCCATCGTGGCATCCTTTGTAATGTCCACCAGAACCGGTCCCTTTCGACCGGAATGCGCAATCCGGAAGGCATCTCTGAGAACATCCGATATATCTGCCGGGTCGTTGACCATAAAATTGTGCTTCGTGATCGGCATGGTGATGCCTGTGATATAGATCTCCTGGAATGCATCCCGCCCGATCAGGTTGGAGGCCACATTGGCTGTGATGGCGACCAGCGGAACGCTGTCCATCCAGGCTGTGGCGATACCGGTGACCAAATTCGTCGCGCCCGGACCGCTGGTGGCAAAGACGACACCGGTATGCCCGCCGGAGCGGGCATATCCGTCTGCCGCATGGCAGGCGCCCTGTTCATGGGCCGTCATGATATGGCGAATCCGGTCCCGATATTCGTAGAGCGCGTCGTACAGGTTGAGGGCGGCGCCGCCGGGATATCCGAAGACCGTATTCACACCGTGCGCGAGCAACTCCTCCATGACGATTTGTGATCCTGTCAGTAACATCGTATCCTCCTTGTCTGATAAAGAAAAACCCTTGCAGCGTCTGCTGCAAGGGTTTGTTGTAACATGATTTACACTCGTTCCCGTATCAGCATAACGCAAGACTGGCATTGCCTGTAATCGCAATGCCGATAATAATGCTGATGATTGCACTGATCTGACGGAACGTAACCATAGGGTCCTCCTGTTGATATGCTGACAGTATAAACCAACGCTTTTGCGAATGTCAAGCAAAAAGAACGGAAGCGCCGGTCTCCGCGGGAATGCCGGACCGTTTCAGCGCAGAGTTTCCTTCAGCAGATCTCTGATCTCCTCCAGAAGCACCAGATCCTTTGGGGGTTCCGCAGGCGGTGCGGGAGCTTCTTCCTCCTTCTTCTTACGGGCAGCCAGCAACTTAACAAAGAGAAAAATGGCGAAGGCTACGATCAGGAAGTCCACGATGGATTGAATGAAAGCGCCATACAAGACCGCCACTTCCGCCACATCGCCGCTGGGCGGCGAGATCACATACTTCAAATCCGCAAAACTGATCCCTCCCATAAGAACCCCAATTGCAGGCATGAGCAGGTCGTTCACCAGCGAGGTAACGATTTTTCCGAACGCACCGCCGATCACCACAGCTATAGCCAGATCGATCACATTGCCTTTCATGGCAAATGCCTTAAATTCTTTCCACATCAAAATACCTCTTTCTGTCATTCTTCCGCCAAGCCATAGGCTTTGCTTACATTCTGCACAAATATGATACCCTTTCCGGGCTCGTCGATCTGGAAATCTTCCCGGATCGAATCCACGATCGATTCGGTTTGGTCCTTGCCGGTAACCATGAGTACAATCTCTTTTTCCGGCTCGATTTCCATGGAAAACACCTTGCTGGTCTCGTGGATTCCGGACCCTCTGGCATTGATGATTGTAGCGCCTCGGGCGCCGGCCTGGGTAGCTGCCTCCACCACAGCCTCAGCCCTCCCTTTATCGACAATGATAATGATCGATTGATACATGGTTTCCTCCAAGCCTCCGTATTCATCAGGGTCGTCGCAGCGGCATGTGCTGGAACCGCAAATGCCGTAGACCGGGATGCTGTATGCGATCCCGTGGTTTCTTTTATGAAGCTTATACGTCTTGTTCAGTTTCTCCAATGCGACGTGGACCTTCTCCCGCGGAGCAACCATCATGACGATCTCTTTGTAGACATCGCTCAGGGCCAGTCTTTCCAGGATCGGATTGCAGATCGTTCCTCTCCCGAGCAGAATCGTTCCTCCGGTCACACCGCACTCCTTGGCCGTTCGGAGCACCCTGCTGCCCATCCCTTCGCTGACAATGGCGTAGATCAACTCAAAGCAGAGCTTTTCAGTTATCGTTTCCATTTTCCCGGACACCTCCTTTTCGGGATTTGACTTTATAGATCAGACCCAGCAACTGCAATGTGATCAACGGCGTCATGGCTACCATGGCGATGATCCCAAAGCCATCCGCGAGAACATCCGCACCGCTGACGGCCTGAGCGGCGCCCTGGGCAAACGCCAGAATGAACGTTGCAGTCATGGGACCCGATGCCACGCCGCCGGAATCAAAGGCAATTCCCACAAAGAGGTTGGGGACAACTCCCATCAGGAGAAGAGAGAGCGCATATCCGGGCAAAAGAAAATGCCAAAGATAAAGGTTCGGCGTCATGATTCGCAGCATGGATAAGGCAACCGCCAGTCCGATGCCCAAAGACAGAGCTCCGAGAACGGTTTTTTTGCGCACATACCCGCTGGTCACGTCCTGGATCTGATCGGTCAGCGCATGCACGGCAGGCTCCGCAATCACGGTAAACAATCCCATTGCAAAGCCGATGCCTATAAGCAAGGGCAGGTTCTGACGTAAAGCCACCTGATATCCGACGATCCTTCCTACTTCCATAAAGCCGGCGTGGACGCCTGTCAAAAGCAGCACAAGTCCGAAATACGCATAAAAAAGACCGATGAGGATCTTTCCCCGCTGCGTTCTGCGTCCGCTTAACAGAACGTTCTGGAGAACTAAGAACAAAATCAGGATCGGCATCAGCGCCAGAAATACTTCCCAAGCGACCTGCGGCGCTGCATGCGCAAAGGGAGAGAGGATTCCTTCCGGTCCTTCCTTTGCGATGGGAACAACGCCTTTGACCTTTCCTTCCGCAAGAAGGCTCATGGACATAACAGCCAGAATCGCGCCGGTGGAAGTAATAGCCACCAGGCCGAAGCTGTCCTCTTCCGAAGCTTCACTGTCTTTTTTTAAAGAAGCAACGCCGGCGGCGATGGCAAGGATAAAGGGAACGGCCAACGCGCCGGTCGTGGCGCCGGAAGAGTCAAAGGAAATCGCCAGGAATTCAGGGGTAGTAAACAATGCCAGCAAAAAAACAAGCCCGTACAAAAGCGTCAACATCAGTTTCAGAGATACGTTGTAGACGATCCGTATCAAGCCGACGGTAAGCATCACGGAGATGCCCACAGATACGACGCCAACGATTTGAAGTTTTGCAATGGCCGAAGCGGTTACTTCATCCACCTGGCTTGCCAGGATATGAAGATCCGGTTCCGCTGCCGATATCAGAAAGCCCAGCAGCAAGCCTGCTGCGATCACCAGAGAGATCTTGTTGGTCTTTGCCAGCGCCGAGCCGGTCAGCTGGCCGATGGGTGCAAGTCCAACGTCGACACCCAAAAGAAATACAGCCAATCCCAGAACGATCAAACATGCGCCCAGCAAGAACCGGATCCAATGCGGAAACGTGAGCGGTGCCACCGTGATGTGCAACAGGGCCACCATCAGCACGATAGGAAGAACTGAATAACCGGCTTCCCTTATCTTCTTGCTCAGCAGAAACAACCACTCACCTCCTCTTTATAGCAGCCATGGCGAAGGTGGATACCCTTCGCCATGTTTTTCGTTACGCGTCTTCGGAAAGCTCCTCGATCTCTTCTTCGACCTCCTCGGCTCCCTCTTTGTAAAATTCCTCTTCTTCCGGATCCAACTCCTTTAAAAGGCGGAGAAATTCTCCCGCGTGGACCCGCTCCTCGTCTGCAATGTCTTTTAATACAGCAATGGCCAGCTTATTGTCGGTGGATTCGGCCAACTGCATGTACAACTGTATAGCCTCGTATTCGGCAGCAACCATAAAACGTATCGACCGTATCAGCTCGGCATCGGTGAGCTTTCGATCCTTTGCCATTCCGGAGAACGGATGTCCAAAATCCGGCATATGATACCTCCTTTTTCACTTTCAGCAAGCAGATCCTTCCGATCCGCCAAAACAACCGCTCAAACTATCGCGTGTCTTTATTGTATCAAATGATTCTTCATTTCTCAACCGGCTTGAGTATCTTCGCCGGAAAGGAGCAAGACAGCTCGGTTTTTCCCCAACGCCTTTGCCTGATAGAGTGCCTTGTCCGCCCGCTTGACGGCATCCTGCGCAATCCCGTCTTCGGCAATAAAAGCAGACACCCCAATGGAAATGGTAATCATTTCGTTGGCCGCATGCAACCCGCAGCCCGGCGAAGCATCCCGTACGACCCGAAGGAGTTTATCCGTGAAAGGTGCAATATCCTCCTGCTTTAACCCATGGCAAATCAATAAAAATTCTTCTCCGCCCCAGCGGCTCAGAATATCCGTATTCCGAATGTGCTTGTTCAGATCATCTGCAATGGTCCGCAAGACAGCGTCACCCCGATCGTGTCCGTACTTGTCGTTGATCTTCTTGAAATCATCGATATCGAGCATGAAAACCGCTGACGCATCCCCCAGAAGACGGTACTCCTCAAAGGCTTTTTTCAGTTCCAGTTCCCCGGCTCTGCGGTTGAACACTCCGGTCAGAGGATCTTTGTAGGCTTCGCTTTTCAGGACGATATTCGTATGCTTGAAATACCACCGCTCCAAATACGAAAGGAGCAGCATCGCCGTAGCGATCAGGACTGCCGTCATTGCGACAACAAAGAAGAGAACTTGCCGAATCTGCTCTTTGCTGGCTTCCGTGCTCTGCGTCACATACGCCTGCACATCGTCAAGGTGTACGCCCATGGCGATGATCCAGTCATATTCTTCGTACAGCTTGGCATACGTGATTTTTTCCGAGACTATGTCACAACCCTTCTTTTTAAAGAAGTAGTTGAAAAACAGCTCGCCGTCCTCCTTGATTCCTTCCAGTTCCGTCAAATAAGGGAGATTTCCGGCAATATCTGTCATGTCTGTAGACAAATACATCCCTTCCGTATCTTTCATGTTAGGATGGATGCGTCGAATGGCATAATCGGCGCCACCTGCGTAATCGATCACTTCGTTGACCCAGATATACGCATCATTGGAAAACTGATATCCGTGGATCTCCAAATAAATGCGTCTCTTCACTGCTTCGTCCACGTCCGGGTGGTCGAAGCCGAGGCGAAGCTGTTCTTCCGCTTTGATCTGGCCGATCCGTCCGATCACATTGTTGACGGTATCTTCAAGAAAAGTCTTCTTCGCATCGAGAATGCTCTGAGAGGCATAACGCTGATATGTCTCCTGTATTTGACTTAAGAAATAGACATACAGTCCGCTGAGGATCAACCCCATTACCACCAGTATGCCGATGATGATCATTCGATATTGTTTCCGCGTTTTTTCCATGGATTCACCGCCGATTATTTAGACTCTGCCCCGGCAAAGTACATTGCCAACGCATCTTCTCCGAATTGTTTGCGGACAAGGGCCATCGCTTCGGACAATTCAGGTTTCCGATCTTTCATATTGTGACAGTCTGACCCGATGCGATGAACTCTGCCGGCTCGCATCCATTGAAAGGCTTTGCGGCGCGGCATCAGGCCGTTCAGGGCGCCGGTATTCAGTTGGAGCAGCAGTCCTTCGCCGATCAGGGCATCCAATGATTCCGTGTCCTTAACAGCTTTATAGTACCGATCGATATGCGCGATCAGAGGTCGCACATTCCTTTGGAAAATCAGCTTTTCCAGACAATCGAAAACTCTGTGGCTCCAGGTGTCCGAAGGCATTTCCACCATGAGGATCCGGGTATCTCCGATGCACAGAGCCGACAGTTCCTCGGCATCCAGTCCTCCCAGCTCATCAAAGTAGTAGACTTCTGCCCCCAGGATGCGGACAGGAAGATCGACGCCTTCGCCGGATTGCTTTGCAATCGCCTGTTCCAAGCGGATCCAGGCATCGTTTCTTCTTTCGAGAAATCGACCGGGCGATTCGTTTTGAGGATAAAAATGAGGTGTCAGCACAACGGCAGACACCCCCTGTAAAGCACTGGACCGAAGCATTGCAAGAGATTCATCCGTGTCCCTGCTGCCGTCGTCGATTCCGGGCAGAATATGCGTATGCCAGTCAGTCACGATCGTTTGCCGCATAATCTCTTCCATAATAGCTCTTATATTTTCCGTAGCGGTAGCTGCGCTTTGCATGAAATGCCTTGTCGTTGAGTACAGTGCCGATCAACTTGGCGTTCACGAACTGCAGGCGATTGACGGCGTACAGCAGCTCATCCCGCTTGCTGATATTTTCCCGGGTCACCAGGATCAAACCATCCAAAAGCCTGGACAGGACCGTGGCGTCTGTCACCACGTTTACAGGCGGCGTGTCGATAAAAATATAGTCGTATTGCTCTTTGAGTTGATCGACAAGCGCTTCCATATTTCTGGAGCCCAGCAATTCCACGGGATTGGGCGGCATCACGCCGCTGTAGAGGATATCCAGATTCTTAAATACAGACCTTTTTACGACAGCTTCCAGATCTACGAATCGGGCCAGCACCTCGGCCAGACCGGGCCCTGATTCCGCCCCGGTAATTCGTTGGATATTCGGTCGCCGAAGATCACCGTCCAACAGAATCACTTTGTTGCCGATCTCGGCAAAGGTAATCGCCAGATTCATCACAGTCGTGCTCTTGCCTTCCCCCGGCACGGCGCTGGTGACGCCGATCACTTTTCCGTTGTCTCCGGCAATGGAAAACATCACATTGGTCCGAAGGGCTTTGTACGCCTCGCGGACATGAAAAGGAGTATCTTCCCCCAGAAGAATATCCCGGACAGGTTGCCTTCCGGTTCGTTTCATCTGCTTTTTTTTCGTGCGGGAAACCGGCTTCGTTTTAACGCTCATAATGGCTCCTGTAATCGGCATACTTGCCGTATCCGTTGGATTTGGAATCCGAAAGGTCGATGGTGGGGATCACGCCCAGGACCGGGATGTCCACCAGGTTGGTGATATCCTCCTCCGAGCGTATGGTTACGTCCAGCATATCCAGCAGCAGCACCAGAAGGACGCTGAGGATCAACCCCAACAGAAATCCGATGGCCGTGTTGAGCTTTACGTTGGGCGTGGAAGGCTCTGTGGGCAGGGTCGCATAGTCGATCACCTTAACAGAAGTAGCCTCCACAAAGTCCATGATCTCCTCCGGTGCGTCCTTCGCGATCTGATTGGCCAGCTTTTGAGCACTGGCCGGATCGTCGGAAGTGACCGTCACATAGAAGATTTCCGTGTTTTTGACGGATTGCGTGGAAACCATAGCCCTGAGCTGTTCCAGGGTATATCGGGGCGCACTGCTGTCTGCCACTTTCTGCAGCACCGTGTTGCTCTTGACGATCTCCATATAGGTGTTGACCAACCGCTCGGAAGCATTCAGATCGCTGATGCTGGTGGTATCTGCCTGGCCGATCCTGGAATTGTTCACGAAAAGCTTGACGCTGGATTCGTAGTAAGGCGTCAGCAGAAACTGACTGACAGAAAACGCCAGCGCCCCGCCCACCAGCGTGATCAGAAGGATCAGCCGGAGATGGGACAGAATGATATCGATCAATTCCTGGATCGTATATCCGTCATCGACTGCGATCTGATCCCCGTATTTATTGTATCTGTTGGATTCTGTATCTGGCATCCGCTTATGTCCTCCCGGAAGTTATAAATAGGATTTTGCCCTGTCCAGCAACGCATTGCGCCGCCCGTCTTTTTCTGTTTTATACGTCGCCTTAAGTTGGGCGATATAAGTATTGATCTCAGTTTCGGCCATGCCCGCAGCCTCCAGTTCGCCGGTAAGTCCGCTCACAAGCGCATTAAAACCGGCGTCGATCTCGTTTTCCATCGCCGTCGCCTTGGCCATGTAGGAAACCGCAAGATTCAAAATCGCCGTTTTTCCGGCTCCCGATTCCTTCAAGGCTTCATATTCCGTCTTGGCATCGGCGATCAAGCCGTCGATCACACTGTTGCCCTGATCCTGCAGTTTGGCAAAGCCTCCCTCGTAGCTGTCGATAACAGCCTGGATCCTGACCGGATCCGGCACGGCAGGCTCGGGGGGCGAGGGAGGTGCCGGTTCCGGCGCAGCCGGTTGTACAGGCGGCGTCTCCGGCGATTCCGTTGCCGGCTCCGCCGGCTCTTCTTTCTGCGGATTTAATTCCGCAAGGATATCCTCCGTGATCGTCTCCATCTCCTGGCTGATTTGCTGTTTATAATCGCTGTCGACGCCGCCGAAGAACGCTTTGTATGCGTTATAGCCCAAAAAGGCCGCCGCGGCCACAAAAACAGCGAGTATTCCGAGGATGACTTTACTTCTGGATACGATCATGCTTTTCCCTTCTGCGTTGAAAGGGGCGGGCAGAATGCCCACCCCCTTTTGATGTCGATTACTGTTTCACAACTAGGTTATATTATATTTTTTTGCACCTGGAAGGTAAGCGAATCCGAGGCGGCGCCGCTGAATGCGACTGTCACGGTATATACTTCTCCATTACTCATTCGGGTAAAAGCGTTCTGGATGGCCGCTTCCAAAGCGGCTTGATCGCTTCCGGTCACCTCTGTTCCGTCGGCAAGCAGATAACTTCCCGTTCGCGAAGTGCCAAGTCGGTCGAACATGTTGGCGATATCATCAAATGTAACACCACCGAAAGCGCCCAGGGCGTCGACGTACACCGAATCCAATCCTGTGGCAGAAGCACTGGCAACTGTCTGATCCATTGCGTTCTTGATGATAAGGCTGGCGCTGTAAGTGCCTGCTCTGACGTTGCTGATCGTTACATCGATCGCTGTATTATCCTTGGTCGCTGTTCCGGGAATGATGTAAACGCCGCCTGTAGGCTCCACCGGTGTGCCGCTGGCGGACACTTCGGCAATACTGATCGCCATGGCCGGCGTCGTCGAGCCACCGCCGCCGCCGCCCGTCGAAGGCTCAGTCACCGTGGCATCGGTACCAGAATCGTTGTTAGTTGCCGTGCCGCCTGCGGGCACTTCCTCGCCGCCGGCTGTGACACCTTCCACGTCGGAAGATACGGTGGTTACAGTATTGGGGGTCGTGATCGAAGCCTCGTCGCCGCCGGCCTGGACTTCTACATCTTCCACGGTGCCTTCGCCGGAGACAGTGACACTGGGCGCTGAAATTTTTACAGTATCAACGGAAGCGCCTTCCTGGACGACCAATTCGGACTGGGTCCCGCTGATGGATGCGGTCTCAACAGTCGAGGTTCCGCTCAGGATCACGACGGAATCTTCTCCCGGGATGGACATGCTGGTGATGGTAGCATTTAAAGCCGTTACAGTGACCGCGTCAGACATTACTGTAACGTTCTCGAATTCGCCTTCCAAGATGACATCGCTGTCGCCGTCTACTTCGGCTTCGGCTAAAACAGCGCCGTCCTCCGTAAGGATCCGGACTCGTCCGTCGGAGCCCCGGGCAATGACGATATTCTTAACATCGGTGTTGGTTCCGATAAATTTAACCGAATTTTCGCCGCCGCCCCGAATGACTGCGCGCCCTTCCACCGTGATATTCTTAAGGATCGCATCACCGTTTCCGACACCGTCGCCGATGACCAAGTCTCCGTCGATGTCCACGCCGTCCAATGTAACTCCGGGCACCCGAATAACGATGTTGCCTTCTACCGCAACTTCTGTATAAGTACCGGCAACATCGATGTACTGCTTGACCATATTGTCCATGACTTTCGCAAACTCTTCCCGTGTAATGGTATCTCTGGGATGCAGCATACCGCCGGATCCTTCAATATAACCTGCGGCAGTCATGGCGCTCAGCTCGGGCTGTGCCCAGGATGCTGCCTGCGCTTTATCGGAAAAAGCATTCAGTGGCGTAAAGACGATTCCCTTATCCTTCAGTTTAAAGGCTCTGGCAAGCACGACGAACGCTTCCTGGCGCGTAATGCTGTCGTTGGGACGCATTTTCGCGTCGCGCATAAATGTCCCCATTTGAATCGCTTTGGCCATCTCGTTGGCATACCAAGCGTTCGAGGGCACATCTGTGACACCTGTAAGAGAAGCCGCTGCCTGCGCGCCGAAAGCCCGATTAACGATCGTTGCCATCTGGGCTCGGGTGAGCGCTTCCCCCGGTTTGATAAAATGGGAGCCATTCAGGTCGAATCCGTTCAGCAGTCCATTTTCCACCGCGGCGTTCAAGGATGAGAATGACCAATGATTTTCGGCTGGCATGTCTGTGTATTCTACCTGACTTCCGGCTGCGGCAGCCTCCTGGGCAAAAACGCCCGGAACCCCGCCCAGCACTAAAATCAGCGCCAATGCGATCAAGATGATTTTACGTTTGAACATAACCTTTCCCTCCCTGGTATCCGAGAATTGGATTTATTGTGAAACATAGCATGGATGTATAAGATAACAATCCTCTCAATGCGAGAATACTATTCAACTCTTATAATATAGGACAATTCCCGAATTTGTCAATGCCCTTTCCTGTATTTTCCAATGGTTTGTTCTTGATTGAGTCATTGATCACCCAGTAAATCTCCTTTAGTTGCGCAGACTGTGCAACGGAGCCGGAATTCTTCCGCCTCTTTCAATAAAGCCCGCACTGCTTTCGGTGTGGACAGCTATCACCGGCGCATGGCCCAGCAACCCTCCGAAATCCACCTGGTCTCCCACCTTTTTGCCGATTGCGGGAATGATGCGCACAGCTGTCGTTTTATTATTGACAATTCCGATGGCCGCTTCGTCGGCGATGATGGCCGACAATGTCTCTGCCGGTGTGTCGCCCGGGACTGCGATCATATCCAGACCCACGGAACAGACGCAGGTCATGGCTTCCATTTTGTCCAGTGTAAGGACGCCACCGGCCGCCGCTGCAATCATTCCTTCGTCCTCGGATACGGGTATAAAGGCGCCGGAAAGGCCCCCTACGTGGGAAGATGCCATGACGCCGCCTTTTTTAACGGCATCATTGAGCAGTGCCAGCGCAGCGGTGGTCCCGTGGGTCCCACAGACTTCCAGCCCCATCTCTTCCAGGATTCTTGCTACACTGTCCCCCACTGCCGGCGTCGGTGCCAGAGAGAGATCCACGATGCCGAAGGGCACCTCCAGTCTTCGCGACACTTCCGATGCCACCAGCTGCCCCATGCGCGTAATTTGAAAGGCCGTCTTCTTGATCGTATCAGCCACCACATCGAAGGGCTGCCCCGTAACCGCTTCCAGCGCGTGCTTTACCACACCGGGACCGGAAACGCCTACGTTGATCACACATTCCGGTTCTCCGACTCCGTGAAAAGCGCCGGCCATAAAGGGATTGTCCTCCACTGCGTTGGCAAAGACCACGAAGCGGGCACAGCCGGAACAGGGCGCATCCGCCGTGGCTTCAGCAATGCTTCGGATCGTCCGACCCATCTGCGCAACCGCATCCATATTGATGCCCGAGCGGGTCGAAGCTACATTGACGCTGGCGCAGACCAGGTCGGTTTCCGCCAACGCGCGGGGCAATGCGTCGATGAATCTGCGCTCCCCGATCGTATAGCCCTTGTGCACCAATGCGCTGAAACCGCCGATAAAATCCACGCCGCAGGCTTTTGCTGCCCGGTCCATCGCTACGGCATAGGTCCAACAGTCCGCATTGGGTGCCGCCTGCGTGAGCAGCGCCATGGGCGTCACGGAGATTCGCTTATTGACGATAGGCACTCCGTACTCACGCTGGACGGTCTCAACTGTACGCACCAAATCCGCTGCCTGCCCGGTGATCTTGTCATATATTTTTTCGCAGCACCGCTTGGGATCTGCGTCGATGCAGTCCATGAGCGAGATTCCCATGGTGACCGTCCGGATATCCAGATGTTGCTGATCGATCATCTCCATCGTTTTGATAATGTTTTGGGTGTTCAACATGAGCGATCGCCTCCTAAATCTGATGCATGGCATCGAAGAGATCGGTGCGTTGGATCCGAATCTCCAGATCCTGTTCTTTCCCGTACGCTTCCATCCGGTCGGCCAGCCCCTCAAAGGACAGTGCCGAACTTTCCAGATCGACGATCATCATCATAGTGAAAAAGGTTCTCATCACCGTTTGGCGGATATCCAGAATATTGATCCCCTGACGGGCCAGTTCGCTGCACACGCCGCCGATGATGCCGACCCGATCCTGCCCGATGACTGTTACTAGTGCTTTCATACTGCCTCCTTTAAGAATAATGGATGTATTATAGCAAGGTAGAGCGTCCATGGCAAGCAAAGTCCGATCGCCTATTGACGATTTTTTCTGCGGCATGGTACAATGGCTCTGTCTTCGAGCCTCGCTTCCTACGGTCCGACTATGGAACCGAGGCCGTACCGGGAAACCGGTTCAGGGTCGCATCCGGAAACAGATCGGCCTTCCGCATTGAAAAGGAGACGGATCACATCGATATGCAGAGCTGTTGCTCTGTTTGTTGTCGTCGTCCGTATCCATGGGATCACGGATTTTTTTTATTTTAGTTGAATTAGAAAGGAAGAATCATCATGAAGCACAAGTTTCTCGCCTTGCTCAGCGCGTCCCTGCTGGTCCTCGGGCTCGCCGGTTGCGGCGCTCCCCGCGCGCCCGGAGATACCGGCAGCGAATCGGCGGAATTGATGATCTTTGCAGCGGCGTCGATGACAGAGACTCTTACAGAGCTCGGCGAACTATATATGGAAGAAAACAAAAATACCACAGTGTCATTCAACTTTGACTCTTCCGGCACCCTCAAGACCCAAATCGAAGAAGGTGCCCTTTGTGATGTATTCATCTCTGCCGGTCAGAAGCAGATGGACCAGCTGGATATCGCCGCAGGAGCAGAAAAAAATCCCGACGGGTTGGACCGCGTGCTGCAAGGGAGCCGCATCGACCTGCTGGAAAATAAAATCGTTTTGGCCGTTCCCAAAGACAATCCGGCTGGTATCCGAACGTTCCAGGACCTAAAATATGCGCTGGGCAACAAGAGTATCCTGCTGTCGATGGGCAATGCCGATGTGCCGGTGGGACAGTATTCCCAAAAGATCCTGGCTTGGCTGGAGCTGGACGAAGCTGCATTGGGCGATAGGGGAGCCATCACCTACGGATCCAACGTCAAGGAAATCGTCACCCACATCGAAGAAGCTGCGGTAGACTGCGGGTTTGTATATGCTACCGACGCAGCAGCTGCTGGTCTCACGGTTGCCGATACAGCAACTGCGGAGATGTGCGGCCAGGTCATTTACCCGGCCGCCGTCATGAACATGTCGGCCAACGGCGACGCAGCCCGGGCATTTCTTGACTTTCTCCACAGCGAAACGGCTTCCGCCGTCTTCGAATCCGTCGGCTTTACGCCCGTCCTATAAGGCGGTTTTTATGGATTGGTTCCCACTGCTGAATTCTCTGCGGATCGCAGGAATCAGCACATTGATCATATTTTTCGCAGGCTTGGCGGCAGCCTACTACATCGCAAAAACGCCCCCGGCGATCAAGGGGCTCCTGGATGTGGTGCTGACATTGCCTTTGGTGTTGCCGCCCACCGTGATCGGCTATTTGCTCTTGCGCATCCTCGGGCCCAATCGATTCTTTGGAGCTTGGTTTCTGGATGTCTTTGGAACCAGGCTCACCATGACCTGGTGGTCGGCGGTCTTTGCCACGACAATCGTCATATTCCCTCTGATGTACCGGACCGCCCGAGGCGCGTTTGAAGCCTTCGATGAAACCCTGGCTTATTCCGGACAATCCATGGGGCTGTCCAATACCTACATTTTCTGGCGCATCCGTATGCCCGGCTGCAAGCAAGGCATCCTGGCCGGCACAGTACTGGCGTTTGCCAGAGCTCTTGGAGAATACGGCGCCACCAGCATGGTGGCCGGGTATATTCCCGGGACCACGGCTACCGTATCCACCACAGTCTATCAGCTGTGGCGAACCAATGACGATGCCTTGGCCTTTCGATGGGTCCTGGTCAATCTGGCGATCTCCTTCACCGTTCTTCTCGCTGTCAACATGATCGAAAAAAACGGCGGAAATACGCGCGGGCGCATTACCAACAACAAAAGGAGTGCCTGACATGTCCCTTTTCGTCGATATCGAAAAAAAACTGGGTTCATTCTATCTGAAGGCGGAGATGACGGCCGAAGACGAGACGCTGGCCCTCCTGGGGGCTTCGGGCTGCGGGAAAAGCATGACGCTCAAGTGCATTGCAGGGATCGAAAAACCTGACCGGGGCAGGATCGTCGTGGACGGCGTGACGCTCTTTGATTCGGAGCGCGGCATTCACCTATCGCCGCAAGAACACCGGGCAGGACTCATTTTTCAAAATTATGCGCTGTTTCCCAACATGACGGTCCTGGAGAATATCCGGGCAGGCGCCCGGCGGGAAAAAGACCCGGCGATCAGAGAGAAAAGCATCTCCGGAATCATCGACAGTTTCGGTCTGGCCGGCCTGACCGGTCATTACCCTTCCATGCTGTCCGGCGGGCAGCAACAAAGAGTGGCTCTTGCAAGGATCCTGGTATCCCAGCCCCGGATCCTGCTGCTGGACGAGCCGTTCTCGGCTCTGGACAGCCATCTGCGATTCCGGATGGAAGAAGAACTGAGGCAAGTGATCCGTCAGTTTGGAAGGACTGTTATCCTCGTCTCCCACAACCGCAAGGAAATCTTCCGCCTTTCTGACCGGATCGCCATTATGAACAACGGGCGGATCGAGGCGATCGGCGCCAGGAGCATCGTGTTTGACGATCCAAGAACGAGGACCGGCGCCATACTCACCGGCTGTAAAAACATTTCGAGGATACGTAAAAAAGACGACTTTTCTATCGAAGCCTTGGATTGGGGCATCGAACTGACTGTCACAAAAAAGGTGACGGATGAAAGCTTCGCAGGCATTCGTACCCATGAAATAAAGTCCGCCGGCTGCGAAAACAAGTTTCGCTGTCGTGTGGTGAAAGAAGTGGAAAATCCGTTTTCCTGCACCGTGCTGCTGTGCCCTGAAGGCAAGGAGCCGCCCGAGCTGATTGGATGGGAAATGGACAAAAGTACTTGGAACAAGATCCGGTCTGACTATATTGAAATCAGTCTGCCACCGGGATCCATTATGCTGCTGAAAGGATGATAACAGTGCTGAACAACCCCGAATATACCGTTGCCCGGGATTTTCTCCTGAGCATGGCCGGCCCGCCGGAGACAGAGACGATCCCTTTGACCAACTGTCCGGGAAGGATCCTGGCGAAGGATCTGTTGGCGAAGGAAAACGTTCCGCCCTTTGACCGGTCTGCCTACGATGGATATGCCCTCCGTTCAAAAGATACGATCAGCGCGTCGACCGGATCACCGGTGATGCTCAAAATCCTGGAAGAAATCCCGGCAGGAACGCTCCCCTCCCGCCGCATTACGGAAGGAACAGCAGCCAAGATCCTTACCGGCGCGCCGATCCCCGAGGGAGCCGACGCAGTGATCCCCTATGAGGATACCTCTTATACCGATTACTGCGTCTTCATCAACAGCCCGGCAAAGCCCGGTGACGCCATCGTCCGGGCCGGCGAAGATGTGAAGAAGGGACAGCTTCTGGCCCGGGCGGGCGACAGGATCGATGCCGGTCTTGCAGGCACGTTGGCGGCCCAGGGAATCGCTGCGCCTTGTGTTTGGCGGCGTCCCTGTGTCGGCATCCTGTCCACCGGAGATGAAGTGATAGAGGTCGATGCGGCGCCGCAAAACGGAAAGATCCGGAACTCCAACCGCTTTATGCTGGAAGCTGCTATCGAGAAGGCAGGATGCGTGTCCCTTTATCTTGGCCTGGCCGGAGACAACACGCAGAGGATCGCAGATCTGATCCAAAAGGGAATCGATGGCTGTGACGCCATTGTGATGACCGGCGGTGTATCCGTGGGCGATTATGACATGACCCCGGCAGCCATCGAAGCCGCCGGCGGCGACGTCCTGATTCGCGGCGTATCGATGAAGCCCGGAATGGCCTGCGCCTACGGATCTCTGAACGGCAAGCTTCTTTTCGGATTGTCTGGAAACCCGGCTTCGTCTCTCACAAATTTCTACGCAGTCGTACTGCCGTCCCTGCGGAAAATGTGCGGCTGTCGCGAAGCGATTCCAGCAGAGATCCGGGTGACTTTGGCATCTCCATTCTCAAAAAAAAGCAAAATGACCCGGTTTCTTCGGGGAACGTTGGATCTTTCCGACGGAACGGCTCGTATGATCCTGCCCGAAGAGCAGGGAAACGCAGTATTGAGCAGCGCCATCGGTTGCAATGTCATAGCCCTTGTCCCGGCAGGCAGCGGGGCGCCGGAAAAAGAAACGATACTGAAAGGATTCCTAGTATGAAGAAAATACCTGTCGAACAAGCCCTGGGCATGACCTTGTGTCATGACATTACAGCCATGCGGCAAGGATTCAAAGGGCCGGCATTCCGCCGGGGACATATAATCTGTGAGCAAGATATCCCCGTGCTGCTGGATCTTGGGAAAAAATCGATTTTCGCGTGGGAGGCGCAGGCCGGGGAGATCCACGAGGAAGATGCGGCCCGGCGCATGGCTGCCGCTGTGCCAGTAAAAGGCGCCCGCTATACCGAACCGTCGGAAGGGAAAGTATTGTTGATCGCAGACAGCAACGGCCTGTTTCGGGTGGATACGGATCTACTTCGGGAAATCAATTCCATCGGCGACCTGACGATCGCCACGCTGCCGGACCATTACCCCGCAGAACCGGGAATGTCTTTGGCGTCCATGCGGATCGTGCCTCTGGTTACCCAAGAAAAGCAGGTTCTTCGCGCCGAAGCGTTGTGCCGCGAAAAAAACTTGCTGGCGCTCAAGCCCTACCATGAACGAACTGTCGGCGTGATCATAACCGGGTCCGAAGTGTATTCCGGCAGGATCGCCGATCGTTTCGAGCCGGTACTGCGCGAGAAGCTCGGCAAATACCCTTGCAGGATTCTGGATATCACCTTCTGCGACGATGATGTTGAAATGATCCGTCAGGCAGCGAGGCGACAGCTTGAAGCCGGCGCCGATTTTCTGATCCTTACCGGCGGCATGTCCGTAGATCCTGATGATCTGACACCGACTGCCATCGCCGGACTGGGCGCGCGCGTCCTGTCCCACGGAGTCCCCGCTCAGCCCGGAAACATGACCTTGGTCGCCTACCTGAAGGGCATCCCGATTCTGGGCGTGCCGGGCGCGGCGATCCATCTGCCCACTACGGTATTCGATGTGCTCCTGCCCCCTGTTTTCGCGGGCGAAGCGATCCGCCGAGAAGATCTGATACGGCTGGGCGAAGGCGGCCTCTGCCAGCTGTGTCCCCAATGCCATTTCCCCAACTGCACATTCGGGAGGTATTGACATGATAGACCACTATTCAAGAAATATCACGTATTTACGCCTGTCCGTGACGGAGCTGTGCAACCTCCGCTGCCGCTACTGCATGCCCGAGGATGGGGTCTGCAAAAAGAAGCACAGCGAGATGATGACGGAAGAAGAAATGATCACAGCGGTGGAAGCGGCGGCCGCTCTGGGTATCACGAAGGTAAGGATCACTGGCGGAGAACCGCTCGTCAAGCCCAACATCCTGTCCATCTGCCGCCGGACCGCCGCAGTCCGGGGGATCAAAGAAGTGTGCCTTACCACCAACGGAACGCTTCTGTCAGACCTGGCACGCCCCCTCAAGGAAGCGGGCGTCCAGCGTATCAATTTGAGCCTTGATACGCTGGATGCGGAAAAGTACGCTTATATGACGCGGCGCGGAAAGCTGAGCGATGCATTGCAGGGTTTGGAGGCGGCGCTGTCGGCGGGATTTGCCAAGGTCAAGATCAACACCGTGCTGATGGGTGGATTCAATGATGATGAAATCCTGTCACTGGCTGCCCTGACCAAAGAATATCCCGTGGATGTCCGCTTTATTGAGCTGATGCCTATGGGCGAAAGCGACGACTTCAGCGAAACATCCTTTCTGCCGTGCGGCGCCGTATTGGAACGATTCCCCCAGGCGATCCCGGATCTGCAGGACAACGGCGTGGCAAAGACTTACCGTCTGCCGGGCGCCAAGGGCAGCATCGGGCTGATCAGTCCCCTCAGCGATCACTTTTGCGGACGCTGTAATCGTATCCGATTGACCGCCGACGGAAAACTGAAGCCATGCCTGCATTCTGCTGAAGAATACGCGCTCAAAGGGCTTATGATCCAGGGAATGCGGGAGCAATTCCGGATTGCGATCCAGGCGAAACCCCCCTGTCGTCCGGAGCTCTCGCCGCACTGTCCAAGTCATGCGGGACGACACATGAACCAAATCGGAGGATAACCATGAACAAAGAGTTTGTGCCTGTTTTTGGCTTTTCGGCCTATTCTGGCACCGGAAAGACTACGCTCATCGAAAAGCTGGTGCGAAAGCTCTCTGCCGAAGGCTGCCGTGTGGCCGTGGTCAAGCACGACGTGCATGGCTTTGAGATCGATCGGGAAGGAAAAGACTCCTGGCGCTTCACCCAAGCCGGGGCTTCGGTTTCGCTCGTCAGCACCGCACAGAAAACCGCAGTGATCGAGCAAAAGACGCTATCCTTTCCTGAGATCCTGTCCCGCATACACGATGCGGATCTCATCCTGGTAGAGGGGTATAAAAAGGAAAACATCCCCCGCATCGGTCTCAGCCGGACAGCCACCGGGCAGCATTTCCCGGACAATATCGAAAATTATATCGCTGTCGTAACTGATTGGGAGATTCCGGACTGTCCGGTACCCAGGTTCGAATTTGACAATATCGAAGGGATCGCTTCATTTATGAAAAACCAGCAAAAAGATTTCACGCATTTTAACGAAGAAGGCCGGGCCGTCATGGTAGATGTGGGCGAAAAGCCTGCTACCCGGAGAGAAGCTACCGCAGAAGGACGAGTCTTGGTGAACGCTGAGATATTTCGGCTGATCCAAACAGGCGGTATGAAAAAGGGAGACGTGCTGACAGTGGCGCAGATCGCAGGGGTCATGGGCGCAAAAAAAACACCGGACCTGATTCCACTGTGTCACCCGATCCCGGTGGACGGGATCGACCTTGCCTTATCCCTTTCCGAAAGCGAATACGCAGTGGAAATTCAGGCCACCGTCACCTGCTTCGGCCATACCGGCGTGGAAATGGAAGCGCTAACGGCTGTCTCCACAGCAGCGTTGACGATCTACGACATGTGCAAAGCAGTGCAAAAGGATATGACGATCACCGGCATTCGCCTGTTGTCCAAAACCGGCGGCATCCACGGGGATTATTTAAGAAAGGAAGATGAATGATGGACAAGACAGCAGCAGTGATTACGGTCAGTGACCGGGGGGCCCGGGGAGAGCGCATCGACACCAGCGGACCGGCTCTTTGCGAAATGTTGGAACAAAGCGGATGGCATGTGCTCAGGCAGACCATGGTGCCCGATGAAATTTCTGCGATCAAAGAGGAACTGATTCGCTGCGCCGACGAATGGAACGCCGCACTGGTCCTCACCACCGGGGGGACCGGCTTTTCCCCGAGAGATGTGACGCCGGAAGCAACGCTGGCCGTCGTGGAGCGGGAAACTCCGGGAATCCCCGAGGCCATGAGAGCAGAGAGCATGAAGATCACACCCCGGGCCTGTCTTTCCAGAAGCGTAGCGGGAATCCGGAAAGGAACGCTGATCATCAATCTGCCTGGAAGTGAAAAAGCGGCCAGGGAAAACCTATCCGCCATTTTAGACTCTCTGCTCCACGGAGTAGAAATGATCCGCTCCGGCGGGTCAGCCGATTGCGCAGTATCTGCGGCCACAGTTCGAGCCGTCTGCATCAGCGAGCAAAAAGGGGAGCAAAAACATCCCGTGGAGTCCATTCATTTGCTCCCGGATCACGGGATCGAAGGAGATGCTCATGCAGGAAACTGGCACCGTCAAATCAGCTTGCTGGGCGCGGAAAGCGTAGCGAAAGCACAAAAGAACATTCCCTTCGAGCTGTTGCCCGGCGCCTTTGCGGAGAACATTCTTGCAGAAGGGATCGTGCTATACGAGATCCCCGTAGGAACGAAAATTCGAATCGGAACGGCAGTCTGCGAAGTGACCCAGATCGGCAAGGAATGCCATGCCGGTTGCGCGATCCGCGAGCTGACCGGCGACTGTGTAATGCCCAGAGAAGGCATTTTCGTAAAAGTGCTGGAAGAAGGAAAAGTCCGCCCGGGCGACACGCTGTGCGTCATGGTGTAAGCAAATCCTTCGCAACGTCGTAAGAAATAAAAAAGTCCATGGGCGACAAAGGATATTGCCCATGGACTTTTTTTGCGAGCTCCGCTGTATAAAGATATCATTGGATTTTTAGTTGGGATTTGAACCCCCACATTTATTCAAAGATAACTTTTTCGGTGGCAGCACAAGTTCATCTACTGTTATTAACATACCCACATAAAACGCTTTTGTCAAACAATAAAACTCATCAGTTAGGAGGTTGTATTAGAGGAAAGTTCACCAAAAGATCTTTTACGGCCTTTACAAAATTTAAGCTAACACTGCTATTGGAAGCGGTTTCCCTGTGGGCGGTGGTTCAAGGAATCTCCCATGCCACTTGGATTGGTTCAAATACACTTTTGCCATTCGTACTAACTCAGGGATTTTTTGAATTGCCAACAAACTGAATTTGGTGCATTTGAAATATGCCATACTCTGACACCTCACACTATTGCGAAACATAGTATCTGAAGCTGTTTTCTTCATCTCATCATACGTTGGCGGAGCATCCCCTTGGCGGAAAGGCTCACAGACTGTCACAAACGCCCCACATTCCGTTTCTGTGACGGTGATGGTGTCTACGGCTTCCTCTGCCACGGTTTCGCTTACAGCGGGGCAACACTCGTTACATTTCTGCATTGAGGTTTCTTCAGCTGTCGTTTCAAAGGTTTCTGACGCAATAGCTTTCATGAGTGCCAGTTTTGAGAGCTTATTTATGGCAGCCAGTTCCATATAAAAAGAACGCTGCTCGTCTGTTTCACAGCAATCTAAAATAACAGTGTTTTGAGTCCAGCCGAGAGCCTGTGCCTTTTGCATCAGCTCCGGCTGATTTTCATAAGTGTGGTAAAAATCACGCATTCTGCGAAGATTGCGCATGGAGAAGCCACCACACTGAGGTAGTTGTTCCGCAAGCAGTATCGCCAGATGTGCCACAAATGCTTTTTCGCCTTGCTGACAAATGCATTTACCAACCAAGCTATAAAGTGCTGTCAGCTGGGTATTGGTAGGTTCTGCGTTTTGTGCATAACAGCTTTGAATCGCAGATACGATCTGCTCTATATAATTCGCACTTTCATTTTTCAGTGTTTTCATGAGGCTTCTCCTTTCCGGCTCGTTATGAGCCTGTTTTATGTACTCGGCAGATGTTCTGCCGGTGGCAATTTGATGTTTACTAATACTGGTTTCTGGAAATTTATTTTGACTCAGAAGATTATTCTATCTCTGTTCTGATTCCGTGGGTGCCTTTATTGCCAGTCGCTTAGATATTTTTCGATGCAGGTACAGCCTACCAACGGGGGTAAAGAGCATATATACACCGCCATGCTTGACGGTTGTGTATTCCTTCAGTTCAGCAAATCCACCTGTCACCATAAAAGCATAAGGCATCAATTGACGATTTTTGGTGCGGTAAGCAAAGCCCATCTCCACCAACAGATAGGTGAACAGCTTTTCAGGAATGTGAAGTTCCTTGGCGGTCTGGCGGATATTGGTGAGAGTGTTTGTTTCTACCAGCCTGTCAAAGTAATCAACTTTTACGGTCATGGCTTCCATCTGCTTTTGCATTTCACTGGTTTTTTGATGCTCCTGCTGGAGTAGCTGGACAAGCTGTGCGCTAAACTCTGGACTTTTTTCCATCTTAGAAAGTACCTCTGGAGTAATGTATGCACCATGCTTACGGAGAGTTGGTAGGACGATTTCCACTACCCATTGCTCAAATTTTTCAGCAGCCGGGAGTTTAGAACGAAAAATCAAGCGGTAGACATCGGGTTCAGGAATAAAGAATAGGCTCTGATTTCCTCCGCTTGTAAGGGTAGAACGTTTCGTTCTACCCTTACAGTGGTCACGAAGTGCCTTTGGTGGATTTGTGTACGCCAATGCTTTTGCCACATCACTGCCGCAGAAAAGAATTCTCCCTTCATCATCCACCGTGGTTCTGATTTCCCCAAATTCACTGTTTTCAAAGATTTGCAGTTCCATATGGTTGTACCTCTTTTCTTTCAAAAGTAAAGGCAGAGCTTTTCGGCTCTGCCTTGTGTTGTTTCTTCTTTATGTTTTTTATGCTGTGTTAAGCTTTCGCACCTTTAAGCTGATACTCTGTTCATAATTCATCAGTCCGCATTTGAAGGTGATTTCCAATTTATCCTCACCCATAACCTTGATGGTATCAATGAGCTGTCGGACAAGGGTATCGTTGTAGGTGTCACTTCGCTCCGGCTCGTTTTCAAGGATTTCTGTGATAACCGCCACTCGATTTTCGATGGAACTTTCTATGTCACAGGACTGCTTATATTGAGCCAGCATATCGCAGAGGGCTTTGATTTCATCTGACATGGCACGGAGCCGTCCCTCATTTTCACCCACAGTATTGCTTCCGATGCTCTGTGCGACCAGCTCCATGGTTTGCGACTTAAGCTCTGTGATGCGGTTTTCTACCTGCTCCACATCTACTTCGCCCTTGGCATTTTCCCGAAAGGTCTGGGTCAGCTGTTCTGCCAGAAATGGAATCATCTCATGTCGGCTAGCTTTTGTGTCGTTAATCGCCTGCATGATTGCTTCATGAAGACTGTTTTCGTCTATGGTAACCGAATCCTTGCAATATTTGGTGCCGTAGTCGAGGCGGCTAATACAGCGCCATACGATTTGCTTTTCGCCATTTCGTTTGGTCCATGTGGTCCGTTTGTAAGGGGTCAGACATTCTCCGCAGATTAAGATCTCGCTGAGGGCATATTTTGCACTGTATTTGCTCTGCTCGGTAATGCTTGCCTTGGACACCTTACGCTTGCTTCCGCGCCGTGACCGCTCATGCTGAACACGGTCATATATCTCCCGGCTGACAATGGCAGGGTGGTTGTTTTTAATGAGGACTTTCGGCAATTCACCGTTATTATTCTTCACCTTTTTGCTGATGGGATCGGTGACATAGGTCTTTTGCAGCAGTACATCTCCGCAGTAACGCTCGTTTTGGAGGATACCCCTCAGGGTACTTTCTGTCCATTCGCCGCTCTTGGAGTGGGATTTGATGTTATCAGCATAGAGAGCTTTGGCAATCGCTCCGATGCTTTCCCCTGCAAGGTAGCTGGTATAAATCCGCTTGATAATCTCTGCTTCCTCTGGAATGATCTCTGGCTGACCGTCTGCACCTTTTTGGTAGGCATAGCATTTGGTGTATTGAAAGAATACCTTACCTTCCTGCATTGCCATGCGTTTTCCCATTTTCACATTAAGGGAGAGGGAATTGAGTTCCTCTTGGGCGAGGCTGGCAAGGATCGTCAGCACCACCTCGCTGTTTTCTTCCAGCGTGTTAATGTTCTCCTTTTCGAACAGTACACCCACACCCATTGCCTTGAGCTTTCGTACATAGCCGATGCTGTCCAATGTATTCCTTGCAAATCGGCTGATGGACTTGGTGATGATAAGGTCAATTTTGCCCTTTTTACAGTGTCGGATCATCTTCATAAAGTCGGGACGTTTTTCTGCCGAGGCTCCCGAAATTCCTTCATCCGCATATGTGCCTGACAGTGTCCACTGTGGGGTTCGCATAATAAGGTCGGTGTAGTAGCTTTTCTGTGCATGAAAGCTGGTGAGCTGTTCTTCAAAATCCGTGGACACTCGGCTGTAGGAGGCTACTCTCATTTGGCGGTTTCTACGCCCTTGAATTGACAGGTTTTCCGATGCCGGTATGACGATAATTTCTCTTTCTGTTTTACTCATGCTGTGGCTCTCCTTTCTCCGCTGTAGGAAGCGGTATGATTTGTCCGTTTTTAAGTACAAATGCGGTTGCCTTTATATTTTTTATCTGTATCTGCGAGAGGATTTCTTGCATCAGCTTACTGTCAAGTCGGCTGTCAGGAAGCTGTGCAATTTTTGTTTTCAGTTCCTTACCATCACCGTGTGTATCTTGGATGAGGGTATATTTCTGTGTGGCAAGTTCCATAATGGTTTGCTGTATCCTTGCATGGTCTGATCCTTGCTGGGATAGGGCAAGGTCAATTTCGTTTTGCGTTCGTATCACACCGATATTGATCTGATTGTCTATGTCACGCTGAGTTCTTACGAGGTGTCGGTTTTCTGCAAGGTGATTTTGTAATTTTTCTACACCTGAAAGCAGTGTTTCATCGGTTAGTGCTACTCCGATATGCCTTACATCGGAGGGGCAGTACCACCGTTCCTCTCCCGAGGTCTTGAGCCGACGCCGTATTTGTGTACCGCAGATTCCGCAGATAAGCAGTGGTTTTAGCATCTTAATATCCGATGATTCGGTGTGGGTATAGGGCTTTGCCATCTGTTCGGCTGCTTGTTGTAGGCTTGCCTTAAGGAGAGCAGGGTATTTCACTGTGCCGAGATAGCTTTGATTTTGCAGGATTCGTGACACCATGTTTTTGTTCCACTGCGGCTTGTCGGGCATATATCTCACACCCGATTGGGTTAGTAGCTCCGCAATTTTCTTGTATGACAGCCCCTCGGCATACTGTTGATAAATCCTGCGAATGATCTCTGCTTCCTGCGGCTCTATGACAGTTTTGCCGCTTTCTATTTTGTACCCATAGGGTAGGTATCTGTTTTGTGTCATAGTTTCACAACCTTTCTGTCAGCACCAGACCATTTATCAGTGTGAAGTCCACCGTCTGCGTATCGTAGGCAGTAATTTTATCCACCAGTTCGTGGAAGAGCGTGATATCCATACTGCTGATGTGGTCAGGGCTGTTTTCAAAGATTTCTACCAAGTCCTCGGTTTTATCAAGCAGACTGTCTGACTCCTGCTCTGACAGCAATCTTGCTTTTGCAACTTTGAGAGAGCGGATTTTGCGGTTTAACTCATCCGTTTGGGATATAAAAAGAGCAGAGTCAAGGATGCCTTTGGACAGTAGTCCATTCATCACATGATTCTGCTCGGAAAGCTCCGCTATTTGTTTGTTGAGTGTGCTGATTTCGGGATTGTTTCTGGTCTTTAGCTCCTGTAGTTTTTCAAGTGCCGAGAGCATGGGCAGGAGAATACTTGCATAGTGCTGTTTGAGCTTATTGTACAGTCTTACAAAAGCCTCATGTACTGCTTCTTCGGTAATTCGCTTACCGCCACAATCATCTTTGTTGTTATCGTGCTGACGGCATACCCAATATGGTATTTGGTTGGTGATTTTTCTGCGGCAGGTGGTGCTGCACTCGCCACACTTAATTTTACGACTGAGTGGGTATTCACCATACTCGCTGTTTATATGCTCACCACGCTCTTTTAGCAGAATGTTTGCCAGTTCATACTGTAACCGCTCTACAATGGGTTCATGGGTGTTCCTTACATAATATTTAGGAAGTTCGCCTCTATTTTTGCGTTTGCGGTATGGCAAGGCGTCCTCGCTATAGTTTTTTTGCAGAAGCATATCCCCGACATAACGTTCGTTTTTAATAATGAGGGAGACAGCTTGGTGACGCCATTTCATTTTTCCGTTTTTAGATGGTATCTCATCCTCCATAAGGCCCTGAGCGATGCGAGTGATACTGCTTCCGCCGAGATATTCAGCAAAAATTCTGCGAACAACCTCTGCCTCTGGTTCGTAAATTTCAAGCTGATTGTCTACCAGTCGATAACCGTAGGGCGGATTAGAGGACACATAGATTCCTTTTTCCATCCGCATACGATTGCCTTTTTTGCAGTTTTTTGAGATACTCAAGGATTCTTCTTGTGCGAATAAGGAGTAGAGGGTGAGTAAGTTTTCGCTGGTAAGCGTTGCGGTATCGAGGTTTTCCTTTTCGAAGTAAACCGTTACGCCCATATCTTTTAGCTCACGGATGGTGCGTATGGCATCCAGAGTGTTTCTTGCAAATCGGCTGGTTGATTTGGTGATGATGCGGTCGATTTTACCTTTTTGACAATCTGCAAGCATTCTCCCAAAGTCATCTCTTTTATCGAGGGATACACCGGAAACCGCCTCGTCCGCATAAATCTCAGCAAGCTCCCATCCGCTGTTTTTCTCTATCAGCCTTTGGTAGTAGTTCACTTGTGCAGAGAAAGAGTTCAGTTGACCATCAGAATCACTGCTGACACGGGCATATCCCGCCACGCGGAGCTTTGTATGATTTTCACTTGCCGTAGCCTTAATTCTTACAATCTCCCTTTCGGGAGTCAGAGCACTGGAACCCTGTGTTTTCAATGTATTCATGGCTTTTTCGCCTCCTTTCTTAGTCACCAACACTACCACAATGATAGTTCAATAGCTATACCCAATCCTACCAAAGATAAATAAACGGGAGTTCGTTTTGAGAAGCAATGCGCTGAGCTGTTTTATCTGCCTCCGATCTGGTGATTGTACCTTTTTGAAGCAGGGTATGAAGCATCTCAACAATCGCTGCAAACTGATTTTGGCTTATGTGTTTTACCGTTGTTTTATTCATAATGCTGATATCCTTTCTGTAAAATTGAAATACGCCGGACTGAGTCCTACACTAATTTTCAGTGCTTCGTCAATTTCGCCGAGGGTTTCGCTGTCAAGGCTGCCAATCCACTCCCGAAGCCGACTGCGGTCAATGGTGCGTATCTGTTCAAGCAGAGTGACCGAACGTTTGTCGAGATTATGTATCCCTTGAATTGCCACATGGGTGGGGAGCGGTTTTTTATGGCTGGAGGTAATGGCTGCAACAATAACAGTAGGACTGTAGTGATTTCCTACATTGTTTTGTAGAATAAGGACGGGACGTATACCGTCCTGTTCACATCCAATGGTTGGGCCTAAATCTGCGTAGTAGATGTCACCTCGCAGAATGGATTTTGTTTTATGTTTCAAATACGCACCTCTTTTCTTAATTTTCTTAATATCACAAAAATACAAACCGCCCTGTTATGTGTTTTCCTCTGTTTGTTTAGAACAGAGCGGTTTGCATGACTTCTGACATTAAGTCTTTTTGTTTTCTGTGCTTAATTCGACACTACTTCCAAAGCACAAATGGCGACAACCTAAACTGCGGTTGGCTATACCGCATCATGGGACTTTCACCCTCGCCGGGATCTCCGCCGACTGCCCTCATTGCCTGCGATGGATTGGTTACCACTCGGACTGTGACTGGACAGAAGTATCATTATAGGCTGACGGGATAATTGCAAGACAGGCTGCCACAGCCTGCTTTTCGGTCGGATGGGTACCGCTCTACACCTTATTTGGCCGTCTTAAATGAGAACTCGCAGAAAATAAACACGAACAAGTAAAGTGATTTCGTTTTTTCTGCTGTATCCCACAGGTGGTCTTGGCGCATCCCCCGAGGTCGCTTTGCTGTTTAAGGCACCGTCAGCTAATGTATTTAGGTCATCGGATATTCAATTTTCAAAGTACGGTGAAGGGAAATAGAAAATACCCCCTCACTACTAAGCCGAAAAAGTGAGGGGGTTGAGCGGATTTATTTTTACTTTTCTAAAAGTTTTTTAAGTTTGTTAAGAATTCGTTGCTTACGGTCATTGATTGTCTTTTGCGGAATACCTGTTGTAGCTGCCCATTCGCGCTCGCTGAATCCATCATAAAACAAGGCTTTAATGAGATCCCTTTCAGCTTGATTGAGTAGCACCAGACTTTCATTAAGCTTCTCAATCATAATTTTTTGCACAACAGCTTCGTCTACAGAAGGCGAGGTTTTATCAGGAATTGCATCCTCACCGGTAGTTTCTTCGGTATCCATATCGTTGTAATAAACCACACCATTGGCTAAATCACGTTCTCCCAAGTACAGGGCACGACGCTTGGTTTGATGGTGCAACAGATATACTTCCTTTTTCACTTCAATCAATTGATCGCCAACACGCATAATATATTTCTTATCCATTTGTAACCTCCAAAATTTTTGATTAATGAGTTGTTCAATCAAAAACTGAAGGTTACGGGTATCGAGCCTTATAGCACTCCCAACGCGTCACGGTTCCTCCTATCCGTAGCTTTGAGAGCAAAAAAGGGTATAAAAAAATAGGCGTGACAAGTAGCTATCAAAGCTACTTGTCACGCCTATATCTCGTTGCGATGTGAAAACATCGCTGGATTGGCACTTGTACTAAAAGTAGAGACTATTTAATTTTCAGGCATTATTCAGCACCACTTGTACCTTTTTGCCACACCGACTGCATTTCAACTCCAAAACTAAGTCCAGAGCATTTGGTTTAAATGGTTTGCTACCCGACTGTATGTCCATGATTCGACGTTCGCAGATAGGACAACGGACAACCATTTTATCATTTTGCATAGTCGATGATTTTGCTTGCATATAACCACCTCGCTTTTGGAGCCTATATTAACCCTATGGTTCTGAGGCGGATTTCCATTGCCTGCACAGATACATTGAATAGCTGTGCCATGTGGGTAACGGTGGCTTCCTTAGTTAGTTTTGGTTTTAAGCGACAAAACGCTACTTTTACTCTGCCATGGGGCATAAGTAGAGAAGCGCCAAGTGAATCGGCCTCTCGCTCAGTTCTTATGTCAGAATCAGAGGAAGTTTTGCTTGCTAATTCATCTATTTCTTTGTAATAATCCTGGTGTATCATCCAATGAGCAAGTTCGTGAGCCAGTGTGAATCGGAGTCGTTTTACTTTGTTTTCAGCCAACAGCCTGCTATCAATCAGAATGGTGCCCGATTTTGCAAAAGCAGCCTCATAACGCTTGAACTGTGTGTCATATACTGGGATTATACTATCTTCAAACACGGTGATTCCATGAATTGCCCCATTTTTTGAAAGATTACGGTACTGAACGATGATTCCGAAGTAAAATTCGATCAGTTCTTCAATGGGTATCTCACATGGCTCGCCGCACACAAGTTCCTCATTGTAGTGCTTAAGGGCATTCTGTGCCAGAGTTTCAATCGCCCTGGGCTTATAATTTTTAAGCATTTACTGACCTCCTTCACCTCGGTTTTCTTTTAATCTTCTCATGAAATCTTCCCATTCTTCATCAGTAGCATCCAAATCCTTGGCGACACGTAAAGCAATTCGAACGATTGCATTTTCCCCGACAGTTTCCGCAATGTCTAATGGTAATGGATTAGATATTTTTGTTTGGGCAGCTAAGTCATAGAGCCTGTCCGTTTCGTTCTTATCCAATACTAGCACCTCTACAATGCTTTTTAAGACTTCGCCGGAAGGAGCCGCTTTTTCATTATTTTCCATTCCGGAAATAAAGGTGGCAGATATCCCTACCTGCTTGGCAAATGCTCTTAGAGTTACTTTTCGCTCCAGTCGTTTTTGCCTAACATATTCTCCGAATGTAGCTTCCATATCAAGCCCCTTTCTAAAATGTTGTTCACCATTTGGTTTACATGTTTATATTCTAACAACCAACCAAACGATTTTCAAGTACATTTTCCCAAAAAGAAAGAGTTGTCAGTTTAAACCGACAACTCTTTTCTGTAGCACGACACTACTCACTCACGCCCAATTTTATTAAATGGGCTTAGATCAATAAACAGATTATCATTTGCCACATCCGTAATTTCCTTGTTTAGCAGTTCAATTAGTTCTTCTTGTCGTGGCTGTCCTAATGTAAGCCGGTACAGTGAAAGTATTTTGATAAGTCTTAAATATCGCATTCTGTCTTGGCTCATAGGGTACATAGGCACAATCCGTTCAATCTTTACAGTTTCCGTTTCTTCCCCGGTTAAGCACCAGTATGGAATCAGGTCGGAAAAATGGCCCTTTTCCTGTTCGGAGGCTTTCTCAAACATCGCATCCCACGTTGGTTCTGTACCATATTTATTAGCAATATTCTGCCTGACTGCCAGACATTTATAACGGTTGATTCGCCCCTCTCTCTGTTCCAAATCAATAGGGTTAGAGGGTAGATTCCAATGCATGACCTTCCGGCAGTAAAAATGAAAATCCAAACCCTCTTGCCCAATGGATGTTGTGGTGAGTACAAATGGTCGGAAAGGGGAGTTGAAGGCTTTACGGATTTTCTCGGTTCGGATGACATTCTCATTGCTGACACGGGCGTTAAAATATCCTACGGCAAAGTGTGTACGCAGGCGCGATTTTTCATTGTCTGCACCTGTAAAGGATTCCAATGTATCCACTTGCAGGGAGGCGGTGTCAGCAAATGAATTGATGATAGCATCAGCAAGGTCTGCTTCGCCTTCTCCAAGAATGTGCGCATATTCATCCAAAACAGCCTGGAGGTTTCCATCCACACAATAACGAAATACTGCTTCATAGTAAGAATCATCCTCACGGCTTCCATAGAGCAGATCAAGGATTGCGGAACTCTCCGCTTTATTGAAGAGGCTGACAAAAACCTCTTTGGCAAGGCGCTCCGCTTGCTCGCAATTGCTTTTCAAGAGACGAAATGCACAGATAGCTGGAGAACCAATAGCCATATTGACCAGCGTATCTACCGCACCTGTTGGGATGACTGTTGGGGCTGCAATTGGTCGATTATCCAAGGCTTTGATTACTTCTATCAGTGCTTTTGCACCTGCATTGCCGCTTTCAACTATGCCATACTTGTTTTTTATGGCCTCCAACTTTGGGGATAGCTTAGCAGTAAGGTCTTTTCGCATCTGACGGATATCCCAGCCTATATAATCAGCAGGAGAATAAAGCCGTGCTAAGGTGTGAGAAACCAGACATAGAATATCCTCACTTTCATTTTTCAAGCGGCTGATACCATACCTGCGTTCTTCTCTTGTAGCAAAATATCCTCGCCCACGTTTTGTTCTTGCATTATGAAACAGCTTGCCAATGGTCATTCGTTCTGCTTCATAAGAAAGCATAACTGAAACCATTCTTGGAACCATTTCCCACGATGAGAATACCAGCACTTTGGAGTAATTTATATTTTTGTCGAATACACTCCCAGTACGATAATAAGTCTTTGAGGGGGGAATCCAAAGCAAATTTTCTGCACCATTTTTTCCATTCTCAAATACCACGTCTTTCAGCTTCGAAAGACGTGCGTTGTTTGAAGGAATGGGATTGTAGCCGTGAATTGAGCTTTTTTTTAGCAGCAAATATTTACTATTCGCACCCTTTACTAAGTCTAAATGTTGACCCGATGCAAAATAGTCTGTTATTTGTTTCTTTAGCTGATAACTCTCCATAAAGGAGAGCAAATAAGGAGCTGATTTCACATAATCAATAGGAACATTTCGATACCGAGGAGGACGCTTGCTATTTTTACCCATGTCATCCAAGATTGATTGCATTGCGCTATAGGAAATGATGTCACCCTCTGATATGCTAATTTCAGTCGCTCCGCTGTCGTCTATGATTCCACTATTAAACCGTTCTGTTCGGCAAACACCTTGGTATAACACATCCTCAGCGGTATTCTTTTTTGCAATCAGTACAGTGAGATTGTGTTTGGAGATTTCACACAGGGCGTTGGAGTAATCCTGCCACACCCCATGAAACTGCTTTTGATCGTGTTCCGCATAAAAAAGAAACTGCATTACCTCCATAAACTCACGATAATGCTCGGTGCTCTCATCAGCATTAATTTCTTCCAGCGTGGAGTAAGGCTTATAGGGTGTCGCCGACAAGAGAAGCACCTTGGTGTCAGTGTTCTGGAGAAACTGGCGGCTGAGCATGCCCTGTTCGTCATCAGAAGGTGAAATCAAATCTCGAAAGCGCTGGAACTCGTCCATGATAACTAAATCTGGGTCCAGCTTATCCAAGCTAATCTGTGCAAATATCTTGCGCAGTGCATTCAGCAGTGGCCTGGAGTCCTTCTTTCTTGAGGGAGCTTTTGAGATGCAATTATCTATAATTGACTGAATGAGGCCATCAGTAGCTGTGAGTCGTTCGTTTAATTCCTTGCTCATTTCAGCAATGTAATTACTGCCAGCACTGTCGCACTCTGTTACAAGATTCTCATAATGCCCTACATAATAACGATTCCACCATTTTTCTGCATCATATGCAAAAAAACGAGAAAGCTGAGAACGGAAGCCTTTAAATGCAGGTAATCTCCTTATGTGTGCATACATAAGGGCTCGTTCCTCCTGATTGCCACACCCAGAGGTCATGGAAAAAGAGGTTGCTGGTGTCAACGGAATCAGCTGTTCATAGCTGTGTTTTGAGTTTCTGTTTTGATAGATTTTCAGGTGCTGCATGGAAAGCCTGCTCTCAGAAACGTTCATCAAGTCAGCAATCCCCAGTTTTCGTGCATTTTGATTAGCAATGTTGATGTTGGAACAAACGTAAATCACCTTAAAGTGGTCATCCTGTTTCTCGTTTTTATGCCATTCAGCCACCTGCCGTATCACATCGCTGGCAATGATGGTTTTCCCAAGACCAACCTCATCGGCGAGCAGAATTCTATTCTGCCCACTACGAAATACAGTTAAAATGCGGTCAGCGGTGGCCTGTTGAAAGTCCTTTGGTATCATTTTTTAAGCCTCCTTGCCGCAATTTCAAACTGGCTGTACATTGCCATAAAATCATCGCCCACAATATCGGAGTCTAATCGCTTGATGACATCCGACAACTCTTTTATTCTTGCGGGATTTTGATGAAGAATGCGTAGCATCTTTTCGTACACCCCAGTGGAAAGCGCGGTGCTTCCCTCCGAAGGTTCTATCTCCTGCATTAGACGCAGATTTTCTGTGGCGTCCAAGATCCCAGTCTGGTAATCCTCCGATAACATGAAGGATACATAGGACAAAAACTTGCCCTTGGAATCAATGATACTTTTATATACGGCATTATCCCGCTGAGCAGGGATACCCTTTGTTTCCAGCTTGATAACAATCCTTTGACCTTGTATGGTGAGGATATAGAATTCGCTTAGCTCTTTTAGGAGCAAACCCCTCAAAAGCGTAGATGTCTTTACTTCTTCCATAATATCCGGGCGCTGTAAGGGGGATATTTTAACTGTTTCAGAAGTTTTAAGCAGCTTTGAATCAATTTGAATATCATAAGTATTATTGTTTGGAATAACACGGCCGCTGCCGAGTGCATAGACTGCTTCTTTAAAGGCTTGGTCAATGGAATCCTGCAGGGCATCAGATGCAGAGACCTCTGGAATAGCCTCAATCTTTTCATAGGGACAGTTTTCTTCCGGAATGAAGTCGTTTAAAAATGTTTTGAAACCAACACAATTTGTCTTGTACTTTAGCTTGATTAGGAACTCCACATTGTTATGAAAGGCATTATGGGATGCATTGGCAGATCCGATGTAGAGATAGTTTCCCTGCGGCGTTACTGTGAAGTACAGCTTTGCGTGGATATCCTGTTTGATGCCGTACTCATTGTCACTGAGAACCTCTTTCGTGATATAAACTGCATCGAAGCTTTCAAGAGCTAAAGCAGTTACCGATGCTTTGCGAGTGACCAGTACCTTGTTGTAGGGGCATTTTGAAAGTTCTCGGATGATATCGTCACTTAAAAACGGAGAAACCGCAAAAATATCGTATTTCTGTTCAAATAACTTTGTTTGCTCTTTGTCATGATTCTCAATACCCAAAGGCAGAAATTCATAGTCCTCAAACGGATGCTCAACGTCAAAATCTTTTACGTGCAAAATGTCCTCCGCAAGTGTGAGGATTTTCTGTCTTTTTTTCTTGTCGGCATATCCCGCCACAAATTCAAGCATATCCGCCAAAGGACGATTTCGCTTACGCTTAGTTCGCATAACTTCACCCTGTAGACAGACGCAGAGATCGATACTGTTGTCAAAGGTCAGGTTGCGACTCAGAACAAGAAGTTTTATGTAAGCCCCACCATCTTCACCTGTATATTTTATAAACCACATCTTGGGATGGAAGTTTTGCTTGTTTTTCAGTTTTATCTCAAACACGCTGTTTTCCAGCAGAGAATAGACACTCTGTATTTTTTGAGGCAATGCGATCCCACCGGCATTGCAGAATATTGCAATATTATCACTGCTCTTACGAATCGCCTCTAAAAGATAGAATGGGCTTTTCATTGAATCAGAGTCAGCTTCCTCAAGAAGACCCAGCGATACAGGTATTCCAAGCAGAGCCTCCAGATCAAGGGAATAGGTCAGCCCTACCGCAAATTCCAGAACATATCCCGGCTCCGGCATCAGTAGCTCACTGTAGCTCAAACGGTTATGCGTTGCATCAAACATGGCCATACTTATCCCTCCAATCCCAAAATAATATCGCGTATAATTGTCTTGGCAGTGCCAAAGCGAAAATCAAGCCTGTAAAAGTGAACAGGCCTATCATAGTTGTAACGATATTCCGTAGGCTTGCATAGCTTTGCACGATCACCCTTTACCGCTTTTTCCCTGAAAATAATCAGTTCGTCGATTTCTTCCAGGTGATCACGGTATGTAAGTTCCATGAAATCCTTACAAAATTTTTGGGTAGAGGTATTGCATGATATACGAGACAGAATAGCGTCCAAATCAAATTTACGGGCTATGAATGCATTGCGCCAGTTTTCCCATTCCTGAAGCATTTCCTCGTCCTTATATTCTGAAAAAATAACATTGTAGCGGATATGGGCACCAATAATGAAGTCAGAAAAATCTTGTGCCAATAGGTAGTCCCGCTTGATTGCGACAGGCAGAATATTAACTGGTACTTCATTAAAACTATTGCAATCGAGCTTGTTCTTTACCAAAAAAGCAAAGAGTGTATCCTTGGTTGCTACTGCTTTGTTGATTTTATCAGCTAAATAATCAGCCTCTTTTTTTGTTAGAAGGATGGAGGTCTCCTTTTCAAAATCATAGTCAGGGAAGATGGGTGAAAACAAAATGGTGTCACTACCGACTGCAGTGATATCGTCAAAGGTTTCCCCCTCTGTTTTGACCTCTAATTCAGCCTTTTGCTTTGCTGTCTTTGCAGTTATGGTGCATGCCGCCGCCATAGAAACTCCACCAGTTCGAATGATTTCAAAAGTTCGCAGTCCATTCCAATAAATGCTGGATGGCTTCATTTTTACCGCTCTTTTCTGGCGGAGTGCATTCTTACCGATGATACCGGTTTCTTCATTTGCACTATTCTTAATCAGTATTTCTACCAGCTTGTCCTCAGAAGTATTGAGCCATCTATGGACCTCACGACCACTGGAAAGATTTTGCTTACCGGCACGGTTGAATAAATATGGAATCAAAACAAAATATTTTGCTCTGGTTTGGATAGTGGAAATCCCCGGAAACAGGAGATCTGCATAGGCATCACGAATCACACCAATACCCAGCTCATCCAGTGCTGTTTGGGTTCCAAGGAGTTTCAGTGTGGCAAGTATTTTATTCCTTTCCTCTTTTGAAAAATCTATAAATCCGATTTGCATCGATGTCACCTCGTTTTGAAAAAGTTTGCAGTTATAGATTTGCTCCTACAATCTGCATTTTAATGGCTTTCGCATCTTCCGATGGAATGCTGGGTATGGAGTGAAAGCCATTTTTCAGTCCAATCGCCCCCATAATTGCCAGTGATAACGCATCCAATAAATCATCAGTTTTGGACGATAAGGCAGGATACTTGGCTTTGAAAGCTCCCAACAATTCATGACTCTGAAAATAATATTTGCTTAATATAGCAAGCCGTTTTGTCATACCATCCGCTGTTTGCTTATTTTCAAGGACAGGCAATCCTGCGTTTAATAAAGAAAAGCAGTATTCAGGATGGCTTTCCAACAGACGGTTTTTCCAAACGGGGTTTGTCTGTAAGAAATGATCTATTTCTCTTATCTTGGGTATAATCGCAAAGGATTGCTTCGGAAGCTTTTTACCCATAATCTCGTGGTTTACGTTGCTGGAAGCTTCATACCCTGTTTGGTATACGGCTTGACGACATGGCACATTGAAAACAGAGGAGGCTTTTCCTTTTAGGCATCTGCGCAGCTCTGCATCCGGTCTGGTATCCTTGATGTTCTCTGCCAGTCCAATGGGCATATCAATCAGTATGCTATCCACATTCTCATAGTGGGCGCAAACCTCTCGTATATCGTCAAATAGGTTCACTTCATATCCGCTGTGAGAAATCGCTACAGCCAACCATTTTCCTTTGCACCCATCAATTCCTACCGATAGGAAGGAGTAATCCGTCAAAACACTTTCTGGATTTTCCCCAGAGAGTTCCGTCCAGAAATCAATGTATTGCTGACAAACTAATTCCAAGCTTTCAAGCTCTAAATTAATACGCCCAACCATATCGGGTTGGTAGTCAAATACCGGCTTGCGCATCAAAGCATTAAACTCGCAGACTAACATGAGCTCATCAATCTGCTTGATTTGCGTGAAATCTTCAGATGATAGCGGCTCTGAAATAAAATTCTGATAAATCAGGCTTTGCAGCCGTTCTTCTATTTCTATATAGTTTGAGAGATATGGCTTTACCGGGCGAGTGATATCTGCAATATATGCTTCGCTTGCATCGTGTAGCAGGCAACCGAGCTGCACCTTTTTCGAATAGCCTCGTGCTCGTGCTTCTACTGCACAGTTTATGCAGTGTTGTCCGACAGAATAAAACCTGCTGAAATGGCCGTTCGCTCTGCACATCATAGACAGAGCGTGGGCAATATCTGTAATATGTATTTTAGTAGCATCCGGATGGATTGGATCAAAGTCCTCACCGGAGTATGTTGTAATATGACTCAATATGTCCACCGTCTTTCTTTCATACTCTTGTCGATTTAAGCTTCAAGCTCTTTCAATCGGCAGAGCAGCGCATGAAATGTACCATTTTTCACACAGCTTCCCCATAAGCCGTCACAGAATCTTTCTACACGGATATAGGCTGTTAAAATGGCGAGTGCAAGTTCTGTATTTGCCATTTTGATTGCCCCCTCCAAGCCATTACCAACAGAATATCCATAGTTTTCGATGGTTTCATGGTAGCTGTAGTCCACAAATCCCAACTCATAAGATAGTTGAGTAAATGCAATTAGGGTTTCATCGTAGTTCGGATAAGGCATAGTAATCACGCCATCCTTCTGTTTACCTTCGCTCCATTGATAAGTTGGGTTGCTCTCCATATATGGAATATACGCATATAAAGGAGCAAATGGCTTGCAACCGGCAGCAAAGTTCTGACAAAGCACTTGAATATCATCTTTTTTGGCAATGCAGTCTTTCCATTCTTTAGGAATGCCATCACTGCCATACAGAATACCGGCAAGTCCTCCTGCAACAGCTGCGACAGTATCCGTGTCATCCCCCAAGTTTACGGCTTTTAATACGCAGTCGGTAAAATTATCGGTTGTCAAAAAGCACCACAGAGCCGCTTCCAGCGTATCCACCACATACCCACTGGAGGATATCTCAGCTTCTTTCAGCTTTTGCAGTTTTCCATCCAGCACTCGCTGAAAATGCTCCAGCTCACATTCGTCTTTATAGACAGTTTTGCATTCATCTATCATACGATGATAGGCTTTTTCTTTAGAATACCCCTTGAGCAGCTCGCAGGCCATCTGTACATAGATCCCACAAGCAATTAGTGATGTCTCATGAGAGTGGGTAAGTCGTGAAACATTATGAACAGTTTCAAAGCGATCCTGCTTTTTCATTCCAAGAGTGTAGAAGGCAAGTGGAAGTATGCGCATGAGCGATCCGTTTCCGTTATCATACTCCCCAGACCCACCACACTCTAATGCGGGTGTGCCGCAAGCAAATTTTCTGATAGCAGTTAAAGTGGTTCTACCAATATCAAACATTTCTCCATGAGCAGTCATATATCCATCTTCTGCCCACTTAAGAAACCGTGCGCATATATCGTCAAAGTCAAGGCCGTTTGTAAGGCTTTCCATTAGGCATAGTGTCATGGAACTGTCGTCAGACCATGTACCCCTTGGCTGCTCATGTGAACCATATTCTCTCATGGACACAACCGGGTTAACCTTTAGTACCTCTCGACTTTGGAACTCGGCTGGAACACCCAAGGCATCCCCGACCACAAGGCCCATAATGCCTCCCAATATACTATCCTTCATCAAATCACCGCCTTGCTCTTTTTTTCCGTTTTTCAAAGTCCTCATCAATCTGATTTTTCCAACCATCAGATATGTTTTTGGAAACCCGAAGCTCGCTGATTGCTTCGCTCATTACTGTAAAGTTTATTTCTGTGCCCTCACTATCGGCATGGTAATTTGCAGCACGGTCGGCACGAATCCCGAAACGTCCCGCTTCGGCAACGGCATCAATGTTCGCACCTAAAAAAATAAACTCCCAGCCGTATTTCTCCTGCTGTCTATGGATTTGTGCCTTAATCTGCGCATAACTGTATTCTCGGCTTGCATTTTCTTGGCCATCGGTCGTGATAATAAACAGCACCTTTTCAGCACGTTCATCTTCGGCTGTGTTTTTTTGAGCATTGCCGATTTTATGAATGGTTCTGCCGATTGCATCGAGCAAGGCTGTAGTGCCTCTGACAAAATACTCTTTTTCCGAAATAGTTCGAACGCCTTTTATTGAAATGCGATCATGGAGCAGCTCATACTGGTCATCAAATAAAACGGTTGTGATGACAGCTTCACCAACCTCTTTTTTCTGCTTTGAAAGCATCGCATTGTAGCCACCGATGGTATCGTTTTCCAAGCCCCCCATAGAACCGCTTCGATCCAAAATAAAAACAAGCTCCGTTAAGTCCTTTTTCATTGTAGTATCCTCCTAAAGTTTATTATAAGCTGAGGATACCACAACGCTTATACTGAGTGGTCGCCGCATATGCGACATATTACACTTCTTCTTTTGCAATGATTAGATAAACTTTATCTTTATCCAATGGGATTTGTCCGCTCCAAAGCTCTACGCTATTGCCATATTTATTGTTAAAAGACGTAACAAACCGTCCTATTGCATTAGAAGTTTTTGTATCATTGCAGTACATACATAAAAACTTGTAGTAATGGCTTAACATATCAGGTTTAATAGTGGATTTGCTTTTTCCGTTTAATAAGGAGCACACATCTTTGTTAAGCTGATTTATCTGTTGAGCGCCAAAAACCTCCTTGCCCCCTGAGGGAATATTTGCTTTTACCTCACAGATAAATGGAGCTTCCCCATAGTACTCAATATCAAATCCGTTGCTGTTGGCGCTAGTACCTTGAATGCTTTTAAAGATTTCCGATCTATCCCATTCGCTTAGTTTCAGAATATCGCATATTAAATTGCCTGCCATGATAGTAGTTTCAAAGGTAATAAGGTTGTCTATGTTTGTTACCGCCATTTTCAGCTGTGCCAGTTTTTCCAGCGAAAAATCGGAATAGTAATCTTTGTCCGTTCCCCAAAAGTCATTCCAAAAAGCATTGAACGCCTCTTTTAGGTACGGGCCTCGATCTACTTGGTTTTTTTGCTGAGTATAGGCCTGAGTTGTTTGAGCAGAAGTGCAATCACAATCTATGTAGTTCTTAATGGGCGGTACAGTACGCTTTAGTTTTCCATCCAAGACCAGTTGGCGGCAAGCGGCGTTAATACTTTGCTGAGCCACTCCAATTCCTAAGATGCTATCTGTGAGCTCTCGATCCGATTTATAGTTATCAGTCTTTAGTACTTGAAGAATTTGCTCCTTAATCCCCATACTTACGACACCCCCAGTAAGGCTTGATCAAAGGCAAATAGCGCTTCATTTACCTCATGAATGTTATAAATTTGGTTTACTATAAAATATTCAATGATAATATCAAACCTATTGCTGCGTGACAATGCAAAGCCTGCTGTAAGAAGAAAATCCTTTGTTTCATCCAGTGAAAGCTCCAGTGCCAAAGCAAAAGCCAGTATCGTGGCCTTGCTCGGCTTATAATTTTTATCACTTCGTATTTTTGAAAATAGTTTGCGGTCAATATTAGCTCTTTTATAAGCTACCACATCAGAATAGCCCTTTTGATCAATAAGACGCAGTAAGCGTTCCGAAAACGTGTCATCAAGTTCACTAAGTACATCGGTTAACGATCTATCACACTCTGCTGATATACTCTTGCAAATACTCTCTACATGCTCTAACTCTTGGGTATATAACTGCTGATCTTCTTCATAAATGTTACGGCACCGATTTCTACCGGAATGTTCAGCCACATAATTATCATCAATATATTGGCTAATCGAAACAAAGAGCTTCTGTGAAAGCCCAAAGGCAGCCTTATCGAATACTACCAGATAAACCTTCATATCGCATTCCAGCAGAAAACCCGCAATTGTTTCTACAGCAATTTTTAGTGCTTGATCCTTTGGATATCCGAATGCTCCTGCTGAAATAAGAGGGAAAGCAATGCTTTCAAGCCCTAACTCTTTCGCCATACAAAGGGAACTCTGGTAACAGCTTCGAAGCAACGTTTCTTCATTTTCTGTCCCTCCATGCCAAATGGGGCCAACCGTATGTATGACATGATTCGCCGGCAGGTTATATCCCTTGGTTACTTTGGCTTTCCCAACTTCGCAGCCACCCAGAGTGCGACACTCAGTTAAAAGCGAGGGGCCGGCAGCACGATGGATTGCGCCATCAACACCCCCGCCGCCAAGCAATGAGCGATTTGCGGCATTAACAATAGCATCCACTTTTAATTTTGTTATATCGTTTCGTATAATTTCTAACGGCATTAGGAACCTCCTTCATCAAATGCTCCACTAAGTCAAAAACTTGAGAATGTCCTGCAAAACTGATTGTTCACAGCGTGTTTGCACAAAACCCTCAGGCATGTTTTTAAACAATTCAAGTGCCATGTTTTTGTTATTTAACATAACGCATAACTTTAGAGACTCGAGCTTGGCATCGAGCATGTCAGGTGATAGATCGATGGCTTCCGAAAATGTTTCCAACGCTTCATCTAAAACTCCTGCGTATCGCAATACATCCGCACGATTAAATAAAGTTTCATAAGTTCTATTTAGCTGAACTGCAAGGTTTGCAATCCAAACAGCCCGATATGCCGAAACAGACTTCTTTGATAATGCAAGCAATTTGGTTATATCCTTTTCGGTTAATGGAGCACAACAGTTGATTGCTCTATCCAGCAATCCAATAACATGGAAATCCATAGAATAGTGGCTGATATATGATAAAACATCCGCCACTTCGAAGTCTTTTATTTCCGTTGCCAGACAATATCCTTTGGATGATAATTTTGGAGGAAAGAGCTCATTTTGAATAACACAGGTGCAGTTGCATGGAAGGATAATATGTGTATTTTCGCCTTTCCCCTTGACTTGAAAACTAAAATCTAAGCCACCCAATTTTTTGTGAGACGTTTTCTGTTTATCAGAATATATTTTACTGTTACATGACCACCCAACAACAAAGGTATCTATGTCATTTTGAGCAATCCAGATTATTAGGGCATTTGAAATATCAGGAAGAGATCTCTTCCTGTTTGTTTCTAAGTAAACACCCCTGTCATAATAAATAAATTGTTGCAGGTATTGCTCATCATACTTATTTGGCAATAGAAGAAAAACCGTTTTGTCCATTGGTGTATCTATTGCCCTGGGAGCATCAAGCGTTGGTATATCCTCAATTTCCCCAAAATAAGAGTCGAGTTCCTTCTGCAGCTTTTCATAATCTGGGAATAATAAAAGCTTTTTTTCGAACGCCTTTGTGTGTTCAGCACTATGTTGATGCAGTAGCTCATGATAGATAACGGACATAATTGCTTTTTCGGATACCTTGACTGTATTCATCAATCGACTAATCGTGATGTGGTTGTCACAATATTGATATTCGCCATATCGGGAAAGCATATATTCCTCAGACCATGAGATGGAAGGAGTATAGTATCGTTTATCTGTATAATTCTCTTGTAATACTTGGTTTAACAGAGCGTTTAAATCATAGCAACTTCTTTGCATTTTATCCGCTCCTTTTCAATGCACCATTTGGCAATGGAACGTCATTTAGTTCTACATTGTTCACCGTGCAAAAGTATTCTAAAAATTCCTTGCATATTTCTTCATCGGCAGATCCTTTTTTCAAACTGACAATATCTTTCAGAATCTGTGTTGCCTGTATATCATCGAAATATCTATGAAGCCCGGAGTTCCAAGCTGGTATTGATGCTTGATTTTGATTAGCATGATAATCCCAAAAGAACAACTGTTGAGCTTCTTCCAAAGAAAGAGATATCTTATATTTAGAATTGGTTCCTACATATCCGGCATCCCGCTCATCTCCTTCGTAGCTTTCATCAACCAGAAATACGGCAAAAATAAATCTTGATTGCTCATTAGTGTAGGGAAGTCTGGTAGTTAGAACCGCCAGGCTATTTCTTTGTACCTGGTTCAATTTCATTGGCATGCCTTTTCGCTCTCCAGTTTGAACGATCCCCGCAAAAGCACGCCAATTTCGAAGCATTTGGCTTTCATAACATACATATCCGCTTTCGACATCTCCATGCATATATTCTTCAAGCTCAAAACGGGTAATGTTGCCAGAAATATATTGCAGGCAAGGGCAATCCTCTGAGCTGCACCATGTTCGTTTGTCAACGTAAATATTATTGTGAATGATATCGTCACTGCAGACACCTTTAAAGCCAATGCTATTTTCGGTTGACCCTCCATCACAATAATTACACTTAAACGCAATATTTGCTCGCATTTGTTTTTTGGATGGCTTTATGCGTAGGGATATCTTTCCTTCATGCTGATTTGGCTGTTCTTTGTTTTGATTCTTCTTTTCCTTCTCTTGGACTTCTTTTTTAGCCAAATCATCATTAATCTTTTTCTGTAATATCTCGTCCTCTACAGTTAAAAAGGATTTAAATGCATCTGGATATACAAATTTCTTTTCACCATTTTCAAAGCGTATGCCTATGTATTGATCCGAAAATTCAGTTATTTTTCCAGTGCCAAATGATTTATGGGTTACGAGTGCATCTTTTAACATTTTTCATACCTCCTTCCTTAGCGTTCTGAGTGTAAATCGAGCCACTTCAATAAGTAAGGCCGATCATTATTTGCCGGAACCTCAAACCATTCAGAGCACAGAAAATACTTCTTACCATGCACTGTGATGGGCGAAGAATAATATCTTGCAGGATGCCTGCCATTTGTCCCTTCAGATGGCATAAGTAAGGGGTACTGAATGTCAAATGTCTCTTTTGAATACTTCTTGGTCTGCATCAACCGCACTTCTTCCTCGGATACCATTCCATCTTCCAGCAGGTTTCTTAGTACTGTGCGCACGATGACACCTATTTTCATTTCATTCAAGCTGTCGACGCTGACTGCACCTTCGATAATCTCCATTCGGTTATCAACTTTTGGCGATTGGGTCATGCTTGTAGACTTTGCTCGTTTATCCGCAAAAAGGTTATACATCTGTAAGCTGCGCATAAATAATTCTGATGTATCTGCCACATCGTCTAAGACATCAACCACTGGTTCTAATATTTTACTCTTGAAATTCTCGTTACAAATGATTCGCACATGGAAAGTCATGTCGGCGGCTTTTAGCACAGCTTCTATCTCCGGGAGAGCCTTTTCCAAGTCCGCATATACTGCGGGATTAATTTTAGGGGAGGCGAAAACAATGGTGCCGGTTGTTAGTCCCAGATATCCATACACACACATGGCTGTGCGCAAACACTTCTTGATGACTCGCGCAACTGTTTCCTCTCTGGATCCATAATTTAGTCCCGATTCATGAAATGCCACATCAACAGCGTGTACCTTTATCTCATCATTATCAAAGCTTAGCCCTATTACATCAACCTCTGCCTGTGCAATGATTTGAAACACACTACTATTGCCCTTATAAAGATCATATTGATAAAGCAGTCTGAAACGTTCTTCCGAGATTTTTTTCAGTTTCTCTATCTGTTCTATACCTTTCAGTTCCCATTTGGAGGAAGGTTTCCAATTTGTTTGAGCAATCTGACATTCTTTTATATGTCTAAGCCATGAAAGGATTAGAGATTCTCCCATTTCAATTTTCATACAGTCGCCTAATTGCGGCTTCACCTCTCTTTCAACGCAAAATTCATTCCAACACTGATCTTGCCAGCTCCTTATATTCTTCCTTAACATAGTCGGGGCCAAGGATGCTGATTTTGCCAGCAAATCCAAATACCCAACCGTAAAAGCGCGGGCTAAGTTGTATTGTTGCGGTAGCTTTAAAGTGGGTACTGCCTAAAGTTGTGGTTTGGACGTGCTCCCCAAACTTATCAACAATCACATTCATTAGGTCATTGGTACACTTGAGTTCAACTGCCTCGCACTCGCCGTCAAACATCTCAAATACTTGATTTGCATAAACAGAAGGATCAAAATCAGCTGGACGATCAATAGCATCCACCGTAGTTACCTCCGGCTTTTCCATGCGGTCAATTCGGAAGGTGGCAATCTTTCTGTGTTTTTTGCTGTATCCCACCACATAGTACCGATCATCGCTCCAAAAGGTTGTGAATGGGCAAAGTTCATACAAGTATCCACGGTTTTTGTAGACCAGCTTTTTGTCGGGGTTGTATTCCAGATATTTAAATTCCATCCACTTATTTGTGCGAATGGCTTCTTGTATTTTATCTACAGTGTAATAAATTTGCTCGTTTCCTGGCTTTATGATCCGTTCAGTATAAACCTCACGCTGCAATTCCTCGAATAACTTTTTGCTTGTTAGCTTTCCAATTTTATCTATCAACTGTTTGCTTTTCTTGGTTGTTATAAACTTGGAAGAGGCAACAGCGTCTACAAGCATTTTAAGTTCGGGAAGTTCAAGCTGTCGTTCCCCAATAAAATACTTATTGGGGGAGGAGCGCACGGTAATAACGTCAATTCCAGCTTCAGCCATCAACGCAATATCTGCATTGATGGTTGTGCGATGTATTTTAATGCCTTCGGATTCCAGATAGTCCATAAGCTCTGTTGAGGAAACCGGATGTGCATCATCGGAATTCTCATGCAGATATTTGAGAAGATATAGGATTCTCGACTTTTTCTCCATCTCCACACCTCCTAATTCTTAAGCTTAAACTCATTCCAAGACCGTGTCACTCGCAGAGCTGTTCCATTTTCCAAGGCCTTGAAATGCTGCTGCCCGCAATGGATTTTGAGTTGCTCTGTGGTTCGCAAGTTCCATGTGTCTGCGATACCTTTGGTTTCCATCACAAAGTACAGCTTTTCGCTTCCGTCTTTGTCCATGTATACCGCCCAGTCGGGATTATAAGTGCCAATAGGTGTTTCAATTTTAAATCGAGATGGAATCTTGAAAAACAGCCTTACATCCGGGTCATTATCCAGAGCTACGGCAAATGGCTTTTCCACGGTTGAGCTGTCGTAAACCACATAATCATACACGCTGTTCTTAACTGCTACCGCATCCTTATCCAAGCTTGCAGTGAGTTCCGATGCATCGAAAATCTCCATGGCAAAATACTCTTGCCCATCCAGCTTGACATACTTAATTCCATCAATGGCAAGCTCATGACGGTTTCGGCGGATAATTGTAAGTGCCTGTTCCAGAAACGCCTGCGGGTTATGGAGAAAATCAGCGGATCTGCCGCTTTCCATAAGAATACGGCGAACAGTCGCTCGCTTTATCAGCGTTTCTTCACTAATGATACTGATGATGTGCGGTAGTGTTTCATAGGTCGTTTCCAAATCGGTTACTCTCATCCCACGCTCAAAGTGGGTTACACCTGCATTCTCAATATTGATATCTGCTGTTTGCGTAATCAGTCGAGCCTTTGGAATTGGTGGCATTGCCTGCAAGTCCTTAACACTCCACTCCACCAGCTTTTCGGTATCAATCTGCACACGGTAAGCTGTTTTCTGCTTGATTCTATCCCACAGATCACGAAACTCCGGCGAAATCAGCACCTGCTTATTCAGTCTAACCGTTATCTCACGGGTTGCATCACGCAGAGGCGGACGCTGGTCGGCACGGGTGATGATGTTTTCAAAGCGACTACGAGCTACTTCAAACTTTTTAGGCAAATCCAAGTTGCCTTTGAGCAGAGCGTTTTTCATGGTGTCCTTGATTTTTCCGCTTTTTGTGATGTAGTCTTTTTTCTCAAAGTGTTCCATGAGCTCGGCAGCTTCCTCATAGCTCACTGTTTTTTCTACCGTAATGGTTTCGGTATAGGCTTGTCCAATGATATCGTCTGCTTTGACCGCTGCACCGGTCTGTATTGCCAGTGCAATACTTTCCTTTGCTGTTTCCATTTGGGGAGGAAGCGGGGCGGTCTGTTCCACGACTGCAGCCTTGGCCGATTCAGTGGGCTTGCCATCTTCGGTCAGATATCCATGGCTGATCATGTAATCCACCACAAGTTTTGCATCCTGTGCATCCACCGTTTTTTCCTGTACCATTTTTTCTTCATAGGTCATACCGCTAAACAAACTAAGCTGCAAAACACCAAACTTCACGCCAGTTTCCGATTCAATTTCACGCTGCAAGGTTTCTGCGAACTCCGCAAAGCTTTCGTTTGCCATAACGTGCAGGACGTTGATGTTTTTATCCTCAATGCGCTCACCGTCTTGATTGACACAGAGGCGCAGACCACGGCCTACCTTTTGACGGCAGGTAAAGGTGGATTTTTGCTCAATCAGCGTGCATACCTGAAAGACATTAGGGTTATCCCAACCCTCTTTGAGAGCTGAATGCGACCATATAAAGCGGAGGGGACAATCAAAGCTGAGCAACCATTCCTTCTCTTTCATAATGGTGTTGTAGGTATCATTGTCAGCAATGGTATCGCCCCTTGTATCCTTTAAGGTGCCTTTTTTATCCTGCGAAAAATAACCGTTGTGAACCGCTGTCACATTGGCGGGGAACTGACTTTTCAGCTCTGCATATTTAGGCAGGTTCAAAAGTTCCTGATAGCACTGCTCAAACATCTGTGCATAAATGCCTTTTTCCCCATCAGTGGTGCGGTACTTCTTAACCTCATCAATAAAGAACAGGGACAGCACCTTGATACCCTTAGCGGTGTACCTGAGCTCTTTATCCAGATGTGCTTCAATCGTGCGGCGAATCTGTACTTTTTTTATTACATTTTCATCCACGCTGCCAATGGCTTTCCCCAAAGCGACCGTTTCGGTATTAGAAAACTCGACACTTTGGCTGCCGGGCGTGCAGTCAATTCCGACTAATTGATAGCCCTCATATAGCTCTCGGTTTCCCGACAGCAGAAACAAATCGCCACCTGGTTTCACAGTAACGGTTTTGTGGGCAACAACGCCATCCTTATTTCGCACGTCAATTTCCAGCTTTGCCTTAAAGCCGCCGTCCTGTGAAACAGAAAGCAGCTTGATATACGGCTTGTTGAAGTCGTTTGCAATCTGGTTGGAAGACACCACAATCTGCTTTACCAGCCCCATTTGATAGGCGTCCACCGGAGTTAAGCGATAGAGCAGGTTGATTTTCTCACGGTGAGTAGCTGAGTAACGCAGCACACACAAAGGGTTGAGGGACGCAATAGCTTCCTTTGCCTTGGGCGTGTTATCTACACTCTGTGGCTCGTCCACGATGACCACAGGATTGGTGTCCTGTATGTAACGCATGGCGGTTTCTCCACCCAACTTGTCCTGTGCCTGATTGATGATGTTCTCCGCTTTTTTAAAGGCATCTATATTGATAATCATGATTTCAATGTTGGCACTGGTGGCGAACTGACGCACATCAGAGAGTTTTGCCGAGTTGTAAATGAAAAATCTACAAGGCACATTATCATACTGGTTGCCAAAGTGGTCGGCGGTGATTTCAAGGGACTTGTGCACACCCTCACGAATTGCCACAGATGGCACAACGATAATAAACTTGGTAAATCCGTACCGCTTATGCATCTCAAAAATGCTCTTGATGTAGACATAGGTTTTTCCTGTGCCTGTTTCCATCTCAATGCAGAAGGAGCGCAAGGCTCCACCTAATTTGCCTTCGGCGCGAATATCCGTAGTAGTCGGCAAACTGTTTCGCTTTTGAATTTCCTGCATATTGGCAAGAATAGCGGCATCATCAAGATAGAGAGCATTGCCGATTCCATATTCATTTTGCAGGAAGTTCATCTGATTATCCTGCACCACCGAAAAGGTGGCTTGCTTTTTTTCCTGCCCTAAAAACAGATCACAGACAGCACCCACAGCAGTGGTTTGGAAGTCTTGATTTTTGAATTTTAGTTTCATTTGCTTTCAACCTCCTTTGCTGCTTTTCTATCTAGATTATCAATAATAACTGCTTCAACTTCGTGAGATTTTTCGTGGTTATCATATTGAGATTGAAAGTGGCAACGTGGACATTGAAAAACATCCTCATATTGATCGTGAAACATTGGCGTATCACATTTTGGGCAATGAGCTCGCAAATCCGAAACATGCCACCCTCTTTTATAATCGCTAAATTTCCAATTCCAACTCCACTTCCATGCTCGAAAACGGTCGTGGGTATAGTTTGTAAACTCTAGTTTAGTTTGCACTTGTGGCTTACGGTTAGCAATGATTAATGTAATAATAATTATACAAGCTATACCTAATAACAGCCACCAAACTTTAATATTAAAAGTTAAGAACGCTATAATTGCTCCATATACAGATGTCAATATAGTAGAAAAAATAGTTAACAACTTATCACCACTCATGTAATCACTTATTAGTGACCAAACGATTAAAACGATTAACCCACCTAATATCGATATGGTATACGGAGATTTCAGAAATTTTTTCATAATGAATCTCCCTTACACCAACTTAAGTTCAATTTGCTTATCTCTCAAAATGTAATGAGCATTGGAGAGTGCCGTGTCATCGGCAAAGCTCTGCTCTGCAAGGATCATTTTTGCAGGGGCATATTCTGCCATTGCTTCAATGTCATCGGCAGTGAGATTTTCGGCAAAGCAGATGAGCAGGAGAAGATCACCCACCACATAGGTGACCTTGCTTTTTATCTCCATATAGGTGACAGGCACATCCAGACGAATGCCCATTTTGAGCATCACCTCATAGACCACATCCATTGCGGTGCGGTCAGGCTTGATGCTGTCTACCATGTCATTCAAACGCTGATAGAACAGATTGATATCATTGTCCGGCACAGGGGTGCTGTCCCATTCACGCAGGTTGGAGGTGTCAAGCTTAAACACCTTGAAGCCGATATCCAGAGGCTTTTGTTCTTCGCCAGGCTGCATCTGGTTATCTGTTTCTGTAAGTTTTTTACCCGCTCTGCGAATGCGTTCCTTGCCGATTTCGCAGATGTTTTTAAAGCCTGCTTTGTAGGCTTCACTCTTTTCATCGGTGACCTCGGGGAGCTGTACGCAGATAAATTTCCGGTTGCCGCCGTCCTCTGCGTTAAGCTGCATCACGGCATGGGCAGTAGTGGCAGAACCTGAGAAGAAGTCGAGGATGATGTCGTCATTAGTGGGGTTTGTAGCTATTTGTAGCATCTTATTTATAAGACGAGTTGGCTTTGGAGTGGCAAAACCCACTATGGAAAATCTCTTCAGTTCCTCGGAAGCTCCCTGCGTATGATTAACATCATCATAATGCCAGAGGGTTCTATTTACTACCCCTTGATGGCTCTCTAAAAGTTTTTTGAATCGGGGGAATTTTGCCGCTCCATCAACGCCCCAGAATAGCAGATTGTTTTTCACATGTTCCATGCATTGCTCTTTAGAATACGCCCAAACAGCCGTTTCTTTAGGCCAAACTTCTTCACCCGTAAAAGGATTGGTAATGGGATAAAACAGATTTGGACGTTCGCTTTTAGTCTTATTGCAAGTATATGTTGCAGAATTCCAAGAACCCCGAGCATCATTGTCGGGATTTTGATAATATTTCATCTGTTTGTCAGTTAAAGCGAGGCGATTTGGTCTCCAAGTCGCTTTGTTTTTTGCATACACCAAGATGTACTCTATATCATTACTAAAATATTGTGCATCATTTGACGGAGATGCTTTCTTAAACCACGAAATCATATCAACAAGGTTTTCCTCCCCGAACACTTCATCACATATTTTTCGAAGATTATGCACCTCGTTCCCATCAATACTCATAAAAATCACACCATCATCCCTGAGCAGGTTGGCGGCAAGACGCAGGCGAGGGTACATCATGTTCAGCCAGTTGGTGTGGAATCTCCCCATGGTTTCGGGGTTCGACTTTGTGGTCTGCTGTGTGACTTCTTTGTATCGTGCCATAGGATCGGCAAAATCGTCCTCATATACAAAGTCGTTGCCGGTGTTATAGGGTGGGTCAATGTAGATCATCTTCACCTTGCGGTAGTAGGAAGTTTGCAGGAGCTTGAGCACCTCTAAGTTATCTCCCTCTATATAAAGATTCTCTGTATCATCAAAATTAACGCTTTCCTCACGGCAGGGGCGGAGTGTTCCGGTGGAACGCTTCTGTGCAAGGCGCAAGCATTCGGCTTTGCCTTTCCACTCGAACTTATATTTCTCAAAATCATTGTCTATGTACTCGCCGCACAGCGACAGCAGTTTATCAATATCCAGCGTTCCCTCAATAAAACATTCAGGGAATACAGACTGGAGTTTTTCTTTATTGATTGTTTCAAGGTCTAAGGACAGACCGTCAAGTTTATTGGTCATTGTTTTGTTCCTCCTTTTTGTGCTTGGAAATTAGTTGGCTAACCAATTGAATTCCAAAATACTCTTCAACAATAGTGGAAATTTGGCGTACATTGCTCAGCTTTCCAATATTTTCGAGCAATCGGCTTTGAATATAGCCCTTATTAACAATAAGTTGCTCTTTTTTTGTAAGGCTATTATACTGTATTTCAATCAAACGATTTGTAATTTTCCTTAACGCTTCTTCAGATAGATTTTCAAATTTTATGAATTTGTCAAAGCGAAAAAATATAGGTTCACCTAAATTTTTTCTTATATCTGCCTCGCTCTGATAATTTGATGTGCAGATAATGATAGAGTTATATAGTTCTACGTGATAGTTTTTATCTTCAAAAACGCCCTCATCAAACATTTGATAAAATGCACTGTGGAACAGCGAATGCGGCTTATCGAACTCATCAAGTAATATTACATTGGACTCTCTTTCAAGCAGATCCTTTGCAAAAGAGCTTTGTGAGTGTGAACCGCCAAATAAGTAGCCTTGAAATTCACTGCTATGAAACATAGAAAACTGTTTGCGAAAAAGTGGTTGACCCAAAATACTGCTGATAAATTTTGCGGTTTCTGTTTTTCCAATACCTGAATTGCCGTAAAACATCATAACAATAGGTTTTATCTTTGTGCTTATGTCCATGAGCGGATATAATGATACAAGCAATCGCTCTCTCACGGTTTCCTGTCCGATAATGTTTTCGCTAAAAGTATCATTAATCTTAAAAAACATTTTTTTGCTCAGCTTTTTGTAATCATACTTTTTCTCAACTATTTGGTCTGGAAAAGCCTGCTCCAACTGCTTCCTAATTTGAATAGGTGGATTTTGGAGATAAAGGTTGTCAATCACATATGCGCTCAGCATGCTTGCAAAACTCTGTACCGCACTTTCCGTAATGCCAGCATATGACTCGGAATAAGCAACCAGATTTGAAATATATTCTTTTTGGGGAATATCCAGCTTTTCCTCATCTTCGTCCTCATCATCACGTTTGAATTTGTGTGTAAATGTATTGCGCTTGATTGAATCCTCGTGTACTAATTCTGACAAGGTTTTTCGCTCTTTAGATATTATTTTTTCAAATCCATTTTTGGGGCCGTAATATATGATTATTTTTTTCATATCTCAACCCCAGCAAGCATGATGTCATAAACTGCAATTTCATTTATAGCGCTCACGCTATTTTCTATGTCAAATGCAGAGTTGATGCTTGGTTGCTCGAAGTTAAATTCCTTTTGGATATCTAATAAATCCAAGTCGACTTGGCCAACTTTAATACCGTAATAGCATAAATCCATTTTGGTCAAATCAGCTATACTGTAATTATTCCTAAAGGCATCAATGTTAAAGCGAAAAACATATCTGTTACAGCTAATGTTTTCAGCAATCAGCTCGTAATATCCCTTACCGCTTTCTAACGCTTCATCCATCCTTGAAAGGTTAAGCGACATTCCCTCGGAATTGACATCAGAGTTTGTCATTATTAAGTATGGGGTAAACATCTTAAAAAAGGCAAGTGAGTTTTTATGGGCTCTTACCCGATATCCTTGAAATTTAATAATTCTATCGCTGTCTGCAGAGACTTTAGATAAAAAATCCGTAAGGACTGTATTCGATAGTGTTGTTTTAAGAAGTGAAGATCCCTTATATGACAACTCGGTATCTATTTCGGTAGAACCCTCTCCACCTAAAAATGGCAACCAACTTAGTTTAGCAAACACACCTGCGGAAGTTCTGTTTGCTATTTCTTTGCTTTTATCCTTAACCTTTTCTGAAGTTTGCACAATCGAACCACCGTCATAAATATATAAATAATCCGTTGCAGATGCATCATCGAAATATACGACTTTAATCATTTGAACTACCTCCCACGTTTATTACAAACTGCAGTATCACCTTGGCAGTCAACTTCACTTTCCTTAAAAATTCATTCACTTGCTTTTCTATTTCTACATCCAGCTGCATGGCTTTGAAAATCAGCTATCTTACTACACTACACCCTATATCCACCAGAAATAAAAACCAGAAAACAGTTACTTGGTTAATCATCCAATACCATTTCGACAACATCGCCAATATCGCACTCAAGAACCTTACAAATCTTCATCAGAACTTCAAGAGATACAGGCTCGTCTTTATTGAGCTTAGACATTGTTGCGGGGCTGATTTTTGTTGCGTTCTTCAAATCAACCTTTTTCATGTTGTGGTCAATTAAAAGCTTCCACAACCGTTTATAGCTTACGCCCATAATCATTACACCTCTGTTTCTGGCTTTTTCGATATTATTATTTATATTTTACGCTATTCAAAAGAAAAATACAACATTTCACATCGACTTTATGAAGTTTATTTTGTAAGTATTAAGTTTTTAACGACATCTTATGCTATATATTTGTTCTTTCTCTGTAATAAATCTCTTAGAGTGAGCCATTCTGGGTGGTTCACCATGAACCGAGACTGGGTTCAGCTAACGCACACAGTTATCCCTTGGTGGAAACTGTGTGCGTTTTTGCAATCTGGCCTAATCTTTTTTCAAAATAAGCCTGTTACTGGTGTGGCTGCCGTTGTCACGATAGCGAGCTTCCTTTTCCACCAATCCAGCTTTGGTGAGATCATTAAGAGCTCTCTTGACAGTGCTGCGTGATAAATCCAAATCAGAGGCAATGGTTTTTACTGCCGGCCAGCAGTCCTTCCCCTTACCAGAACGGTCTTTTAGATACATATAAACAGCTCTCGCCCTTGAGGGCAACTCATCAGGCGAGGCTTTGTAAAGATGGTTGAAATAGCTCATGCTTTATCCGCTCCTTTAAGATGTCCGCACATGAGTACGACGTTTTGATGTGTCTGCTTCCTGTTCAGTGACGGGGGTATGCAGGGTACCTGTGCCACTTGTTTTCTCTAACACTTCACCGATTTCGGTATCTACCGCAATTAAGGCTGCATGACGGCGCATAATATTTTCTTCCAGGACTTGCTTGTCTGCATAGTTCACCTTGCGGTGCACTCGCTCTGCTACTGTATAAACGCCATCAAAGGTAATGCCCCAGTCAAGAAACAATCTCAATTTAGTTTTTATCGGATGTGTACCCGTTTTCATCACTACAAAGTTTCCTTTTGGAATAGACTTCAGCTCGTCCGCTGTCATGAGAGGGCGTTCTATCATCTGCAAGCTCTGGCTGGGATCGTTCTTGCCGCGGCTGATGCTGCCACTCATGACGGTACGGCTGCCCATCGCCTTGGACAGCACCTCGGCAGTCTGACTGTTGGGTGCGAAGCCGCCAAAGATAGTGTCCTGGCAGTTATCTACGATGATTTCCGAACCCTCTTTGCCGTAGTTCTTTTCAAGCTGTCCGAAGCTCTGAATGATAGGTACCATTGTCAAACGGCGAGAACGACTTGCGGAAAATATCAGTTCCAGCGAATCAATGGCCGGTAGCGTGCCCAACTCATCACAATAAAACACTACACGGTTTTTTAGCTTACCGCCAGTTTCATCCGCTACTGCAAGTATTTCACGATAGAGCTGTTGGATCATAAGAGAAACCATAAAGTACTTCGTTAGATCTTCTTCGGGCAACACAATAAACAGTGCGGATTTTTCGTTTACAAACTTCTCCGCATCAATAGCAGTATCAAAGCACAAAATCTGCTCCATTTCGGAGTCGAGAAAAGAATTCAGCCTTGATAATACGGTGGACAGCACCGATGCCATGACCTGCTCGGCGGAGTTAAGCGCCGCTCCTGCAAACCAGCGAGTCTTGTGGTCCGAGGGGAGCTTATCCATTAAAAGCTGGAACTGGCTTTTTCCCTTTACCTTGCTGGGCGCCAATAAGTCCTGCACCAGTTTGAACACACTGATGATGTGGCGGCAGTCCACCCTTTTTCCATCAACCTCGGCTGGCGGCAGATACTCGGCAGTCAATAGAATAACCGAAGTTAGCAGTCCCTCTGCCGCATCGTAGAAAAACTGATTTTGACCATAGCTCTCTCCACCGGCATTGATGATGGTTTTGGCAATGATCTTTGCGTATTTTTCAGCCTTTGCTTTTGCCACGAGGTTGTTCTCATCGGCAAGATACCGATCCATATAGGTATTGACCAGATGGAGCATATTATTGCCGTCAGAACGAGTGGGGTTACGAAGGTCGATGACCGCCACGTTGTAGCCATAGTGGTCACGGGCGATGGCACCGTAGTTTCGGTAGAGGTCACCCTTGGTGTCAGTGGTCAAAAAACTCATACCGCTGGCACAGGCATATTCAAGATTTGGGTAGAGAAAAAATGCAGTCTTGCCCACGCCGGATGCGCCAATCATCAGGCAGTGGACATCATCGGTATCCACCAGTGCTGTGACTTCATTTTTCTTGCCCGTACTCCCAAGGATCAACCCCTGCTGGTTAACTTGAGGTAATTCCATACCTTTGCGCCATTCCTTTGGCTTAAATGGAATGTGTTTGTAGGTGCTTTTGATTTCATTCTTGGTGGCAAATCTTGCAGTGCCGTGCTGACCGTCACCTACGGTACGGGACTTGATCCCATTTAAGGTGTAGTAATGGGCCAACAAAGATAAGCCACCGATGACGGCAAACATAATGGCACCGGCGGCAATGAGAATAAATACAGGTTCGTACATAGAGATGCTCCTTTTCAATGTGATTCCTTCGTGGTATTATAAATAAGAGGTGTTGGTAAATGGGTAATAGCAATAAGATCTGCCCAAGCTGTGGTAGAAAGATGAAACAACAGTGTATTGGCTTACAGCATTGTAAATGTGGCATGAGCTGGAAAAAAGATATCGGCTATTTTGAAAGAACACCTAACATGATTTTTGCACTCGAACGCCACACTGTGGGCAAAAAGGTGAAGCAACTACCGGTAATCCGATATAAGAATGATTTAACGAATTGAGGCAGGGCAGTCAGTGAAATGACCACTCTGCCTTTTTTCATGCCATCTTCATTTCAAAATCACTTTGTACCTGCTGGCTGTTCGCCAAATCGTTATTCCAGTCCTTACCCTGAGAGACGAGCCTACTGCACAGGTATCCACTTTCTGCAAGCTGATTTTTGAGTCGCTCCGATGCCTTGTGTCCAGCTTCATCATTATCCAGACAGAGCGCGACCTCTTGGAGGCGGGGATTAAGCTCCAGCATTTTCAACATCGCCTGGCTACCCACACCACAAAGAGCAACATAGCTGTGCTGCTGCCAATTTTGAGGGTAGAGCGAAACAAAGGACAGTAAATCAATGGGTGCCTCAAAAACATAAAGGCGGTTACTGCTTCCCACATAATGAAAGCTGTACGCCGGATTGCAGCCATCCACATTTCCCTTGAAACTGACCCCCTCGGTATAAAGCCCACGCTTATGTGCATGGCGGGGTATCCCGTGTTCATCCAATCCAACGAACACCGCATTGTGGTATTTCTTATTGCCGTCTTTTGATTTTTCGCAGGATTCATAGAGCAGTTTCCCTTTGGCAAAAAAGCTCACCACATCACGGTCAATATTTCTTGTTTTCACAAGATAAGCGTAAACCCTGCACATATCTGAATGTGCATTCGGAAGATTGAAAGGCTTTGGTTCTTCCTGCCTTTTCTTCTTTGCAGGAATATATTCGACGCCCTGTTCACCGCCTAACAACAAAGTTACCGCTTCTGGAAAAGACAGGTTATAAAAACTCTTGACGAAATCAATGGCATAACCACCACGCTCTTTTGAGTGATCGTACCACTCGTTGCCACGGACGGTGATACTGCGATCCGATGCAAGTCGTTTTTCTCTGCCGCTGGCAACGAGTTTTTCACCTTGTCGCAATAAAAGATCCGCAAGGTCAACATTGTTGGCTCGATATTTTTGTTCCTCTGTAAAATGTATATAGGTTCCCATAAAGGCCTCCTAACTGTGACGATTGCCAATGCGATGAAAAAGCACCGGGCGTTTCACCGCTCGGTGCTGCTTTGGCATGAATAACTTTTTTAGGTAGGGCCTACTATTTTTTTGTTTCTGTTTTTTCATACTGATCCTCCAATCTTTAGAGTGTGTGCATGGTCTGTTCGTGGTCATCTTTCTTGTGACCCTGTGCCTGCTTTTTGGCTCTGATTTTCTGCAAGAGCTTACGGTCAGCACGCTCGTTAGGCGGCATTCTTGCCGGTGCAGTGTCACCGATGATTCGGCTCATATGATGCAATAGCCGTGTGGCTGCCAACATCACAGACGGCTCCTTGAACTCATCGATATGGTCAAGGAAAAACTGAGCATAGACATTGCCCTGTGCTGCCGAGAGCGTGAGCCACTTTGCGGCTTCTTCCTTATCTTTACGAATATCTTTCCCCATCAGATAAAGCTTGCCAAGGGTGTACTGTGCATACTGATTGCCTTGCTCCGCAGCGGCAGTTAGAAACACCAGTGCTGTGCTTATATCTTTTGCAACATCCTCACCCATGAGATAGAGCTTTCCAAGGCGATACTGTGCGAATTGATTTCCTTGGGCAGCAGACCGCTTCAGATATCCCAAAGCTTTCTTGGTATCTTTGGGAACATCCTCACCTTTGAGGTAGAGGATGCCAAGGGCGTATTCTGCAAACTGATTTTTCCGCTCTGCGGCAAAGGCGAGCCAGCGGATTGCCATATCTACATCCTTCAGTACACCTTCGCCGCCAAGATAGAGCTTGCCGAGCCGGTATGATGCAAAGTCATTCTCCTGTTCTGCCGACAGGGTATAGAGCCGTACCGCTTCCGTGATATTCTGCGGAACGTGCTGACCTTTCTCATAGAGCTTACCGAGAAAATATTGGGCGTAGGGATTTTCCGCTCCCACCGCATTCCTAAGATATCCAAGAGTTTTCTCCACATCCTGTGGCGGTATGTTTTCATCAACAAGGATCATCTTGGCAAGCTGATAGCAGGCAAAGGAATTCCCAACCAATGCTGATTTTTCAAAGTATTCTTTTGCCTTGATTTCACCCTTTTCTGTGCCAATGCCGTTCAGAAGCATCCAGCCAAGCCGGTATTGGAGTTTATCATCATGGCTCTGCTTTTCCAGAGAGGTAAAGCCAACAAAGGCTTCTGCAAAGCGACTGTCGGAATCTGATTTCTTTTTTGCACACCCAATTGCGTCACGGAGCATTTTCCCCAGTTCAAAGCTGGCATAGGGAAAGCCCTGATCCGCCGAGTGCGTGTAGAGGGCATATGCAGTTTCATGATTTTGTTCCACACCTTTGCCATGATAATATAGACCGCCAAGGGAATATTGAGCGTACTTGTAGTTCTCGTTAGTTGACAAGGCGAGCCAGTCCGCAGCCTGAATATAATCCTGCTCTGTGCCAAGGCCTGCGGCATACATTTTGCCAATACGGTACTCGGTATATTTCCACGGGTTTTCTTCCTCTGCAGAATGAAAACCCGCAAGTGCTTTTGCATACCACTGCTGAGCAGCATCTGCATTGGCTTCACCGCCGAGATCGTCTGCTGACATTCTGCCAAGGTCGCACATAGCAAGCGGGTTATCCAGCTCTGCTTCCGAAAGCAGTAACGCACGGGCTTTCTCAAAATCCTGTGTGATACCATCATCGTCATCACCGAAGAGATATTTCTTTGCCAGTTTGTATTGGTCCGTCCACCATGAGGGACGATTATTATTTTTATCAGACCAGCTGCGACGACTTTGATGTTCTTCATACTCTGGATCGGCGGTGTCATCGTCCACAGGAGTGGGCGGTGCATCATCCTCAGCGATAGGTTCAGGCAGAACGGAATTCACAGAGGCTGGTTCTTCAAAAGTCAACGTACCATCTGCAAGCTGCATAGCTTCCTTGATGACCATATTGCGAATAGATTTGAAGTCGTCGCATTTAGAGAGCGGCAATGAAGGAGACGACTTTTCGGTGTAAATCATATCAATCTGCCCCTTAGCCCTTTGCCACAGATGGTAGGCTTCTACCACACGTTCATCCCGAGCCAACTCGTCTACAATTTCATCCACCACATTTTTAAGCTCCGCTTTCAGATAGCCATACTGCTTTCTGCCATTAGTATGGCGTAGCCGCTCCGCAAGGTGCGTGAGTAACTGTTCTATCTTTTTATTCTGCAAGGTGCCGCCTTGCATTTGCACAAGCAGTTCTCGAAGTGCAGTGCGTGATTGATAGGCGAGGTCATCCCGATTTTGTGTTTTTTCTCCATAGAGAGGTAGTAGCTCCTGCCGGAAAATTTCCGTTGCAAGAGCTGACTTCATTTTGCGAATACCTGCCTTGGTGAGATAGCCCTCATTTGGATTTGTGCTATAGCAGATCATATGAATATGAGGGTGATGGCTTTCATTATGAAACGCAGCGTACCACTTCAAATGGTCAGGATGGATTTTAAAGCTTTCGGCAAATTCCATCATCTTGGAAGAAATCAGCGCTTTCCAGCTGTGAGCATTTTCAAAGCCGAATTTCTCAACATCCTCACGGCGAAGAGAAAGAATAGGTGTCCACACATTGCCTGTATGCTCTGCAACCTCTTTTGCAACTTGCGAAAGAATAAGTGATTGATCTCCAACTGTGAACAGACCATGGGTATCAAACTTTTCTACTCTGGGACGGTTTGCGATATAGTCAAGGTATTTTTCTTTATCACTGATTTGCTCGATGTGCTGCTCCAATGTTATTGTGATAAACTCAGAAGCATTTTCACGGTTTGGATCTGCAAGGTAGTCCTCATATTCCAGTGACTCCTTGCTGTCGGGAAATTCACGAATGATTTGAGCGATAAGTGTCTGCTGTTTTTTGGTGCTGTGCCAATGTGCATGAGCATTAGAAACCTTTTCTACACCATCACGTGTGGCAATGTATTTGACCAGATGATTCAGATGCGCCGCAGCTTTCCCACCTTTGAGATAGCCGTTTTTGATGACCAGCCTTGCCATTAGATATCAACACCCTGCTGAAACTGAACCGCATCATCCAGCTTGATTTTCCCCTTAGTCTTTTTTACTTCTGCAACACATCGACCACGGAGACTGTGAAGTTCGTCATCGGTGACTTCCAGCGTAGCAGCCAAGAGATGCATCATCATACTGGTTTCCACTGACAGGCGAAACAGATTATTTGCAACACGATTTTCTGTGTTTTGCAAAGTGCCTTGAATGGCGCCCAATAAATTATTCGATAAAAAAGATGTGCTGTTTTGACAGCTTAAATATCCGATATAGAAATCCACAGCCTGTGAGATAAACTCAGTATGATTTCTCATATCCTTTGCCTGCATCATGGCTTCCATAATTTGAATCATATCCGGGTAGAGCCATGCCACTACCCGCTGCTTCAGCTCAGTTTTATTCTCATTCATTTGTTCAGTTCTCCTTATATTTTCCTGACAGCACCTGCAAGAGCACCCTGTAAATGCTGATACGGCTGGGGTTAGATGAGTGTTACAGCACCTTGGGGAGCAAAAAAGACGATTTACAGCACCTTTGACGAGATTTTGCCCTGTGTGAAAAAGGCTGTGTTTTCGGTGTAACAGCGGTCGGCACTGCCGTCCGCTGTGACCGAGAGGTGCGTTTACAGCACCTCTCTTTCTCCTGCTCTTTTCTCGACCTGTGGGTTCACCTCTTGTATAAAGTGGAAACTCTTGTTTTTAGGGGTATTTTCATTCCTCGCAAAGCTCCCTCAAATCGCTCCCCAATCTGCCGATGGGTGTTACTATCCTACCTATGGGCTGAAAATCGCACACAGGGGCAGACAGGGGGCAACACGAGGAAGGGAGGGGTTGCTACTGAGTGCGGTTTTCCGTCAACGGTGAATTAGCTGCTTTCTTTGGCTTAACAGACTTTTGCTCTTTGGCGATTCTGTCCTCAATATATTCTCGTGTGGGCTGTGGCACATATTTCTCATAGAGCTTTTGGATGGTATCCGCAAGTTCTGATTGCAAATCAATCTCTTTTTTCTCCATGTAATAGCCAAGGGCATCCAGCTTTTCTTTGTTAAAAGACATTGTCAAAGTTGTTTTTTTCATGTGCTCTATCCTCCTTAATAATAAAATCCGATGAATGTCATTCGGGGTTCAAGCTCTGGTTCCTGTCCGTTAAAGACAGGAATCTCAGAGAAAATCTGACTGTATTCTGCAATTTTACTTTTGCTGAGTGAGGAGAAATCCCCATCATAGGTGGTGTCACAAACGAAGAATGGACCGCAGATGATGTCTGTGCCAAGCCGTCTGTTCGGCTGCATACCGTTGAGTTTTCCTTCCTCATTGCAAACGACAACACAGCCATTGGGGAAGGTGATGCATTCAATCACACCACCCACCTCTGCTTGCAGAGCGTCAAGGTCATTGCCAATTTCCTTTGCGACAGGCGGCTGACCCGGTTCAATTTTCAACACTTTAATCATATTAGACATACAAAATCCCTCCTACATTTTCATTTCCATAGTCGGTTGTTCCGCTGGTTCAGGCGGCGAAATCGCCTGTGATTCATACTGTGCGATGCTGTTTGTAAGCAGTCTGTCGAGGTAGGTATAAAAGGCTTCATCTCCACCACGCAGTAGAATCCCTCGAAATGAAATGCTTTCAAAACTTTTATAAGCACCATCTTCCTTTTTGAAGGTCAGCCACTCATCGCCGCCATTCACTTGCTGAACAAATGCCAAATCCTCATAAAGATAGCCGGTGCGAATTGCCATGTTGCCGTGATACATCACCGTTCTTAAATCTTCCGCAGAGGTAATTTGTTCAAAGGTATAAGGGTAATCCTCCAGAGGATATTCAGCGAAATTTCTCAGCCATGGGTTTTTATTGCACATCAAAATAATCTGACGGCAGTCACGATCAAAAATAGTTGCTTCATTTTCTCTCATTTCAATCTCTCCTTTTATGGTAAATAGCTTCTTGGGTTTTGCTTCTCGCCATTTATTCTGACTTCAAAATGCAGATGGTTGCCAGTGCTTCGCCCTGTTGATCCCACCTCGGCAATGACCGTTCCTGCCTCTACTTTCTGTCCCTCTGTGACGAGGATTTTAGAGCAGTGGGCATAGAGTGTCACGAACCCACCGCCATGGTCGACCATCACATGGTAGCCGTAGCCACTGGTGGAATGGCGTACCACATAAACTGTGCCGGGCAGAGCTGCACGAATTGGTGTGCCTTTTCCTGCGCCGAGGTCAAGACCGCTGTGTCCTTTGGTCTGCCCTGTGAAGGGGTCTTTGCGGTAGCCAAACTCCGATGTGACCATGCCACGCCAGCCCTCACCGATCGGAGAACAGAAACCGTCTGCCCCAATAAACGGTGCAGACGAAAGAGGCAAGCCGTCCGACCACTGGTCAAATTCATCACCATAGGTTGGTGCCGGTCTGCCGTACAGAACACGATAATAGATTTCAGTGGCATTGACTTGGTTCTCTTGGGTGATGGCAGTTCCCATTCTTTCGGAAATATTTGCGTATACCACGGGCAGTTCCCGAATGGGAACCGCAACGGTGTAGCTTTCCTTCTCGGTGGTGCCGTCCCCATTGGTTATGGTTCTAGTTCGTTCTTCATAGGTCACAAAGCTCTCTACAAATTGACGGTGATCTTTGCGTGAAGGGCTATCAGCCCCGAAAAACAGAGAATAAAAAATAGCCTTAACCCTTACTGAGTCGAGGCTATCTCCATCTTCCATTTCAGCGTTTATCGTAGCAATGGTACCGTCTAAAAGGGTGAAGCTGTTACGCATATCTTCAATGTATCCACGATAATCCTCGGGAACGTTTCCCGAAATCACACCACCCTCAAAGCACAATCCTACTGCTGTATTGTTGTGATCCGCAGTGCCGGAGAGCAGACCACATATTAAAACAAGGATTAAAATGACAGGCGATAGGATTAAGCCGATTGTCCAAGCGATGGTTTTGCCAAGCCGTTCATCTGTTAGTGCTGTTACGGCTGCCTTTGCCACCATGGTTATTGTTGCAGGGTCTGCCATCGTATCACCACCATTTCATGCCGCCGAAGAATGACCGTCAAGAGCTGTTCATATTCCGCTGCCATTTTCATCATCTGCCACCAGCCTTTCCGAACAGCTTTTCCTTATAGCAGGGAGCGTGGACGGCAAGATTGTATCGCTCGTTACCGCACTTGTAGAGGCACACGCCACGCTGTGGGAAGCGAATCAGGTTGTATTCGCTTTCTTCAAGCTGGAGGGTATCCATATAAAACCGCTTGTCGATATTGCCCGCATTGAAGAGAAAGGTGTGGGTAGGGATAGAAAACAGCGGCTTGGTCAGCTCCCGGATACCCTCAATATTGAATGTGTACCATCCCTGCGTTGCCGCAAGGCATACGCAGGGTAGATACTTTGTTGTGATAGGTAATTCTTTGAAGTAATCTCCGAATTTTCCCCCACCTCACACCGGGCATGCGCCTTTCAGCGCACCCGGCGCACCATCAATTTGATTTCACAGCCCTCTTGGGCTTTCATACAACCATAAACCTCACGGCGTATGGTCGTTTAACAGATTTCAGTTGTTAAGTTTATCTCTGAACGAGATGATTTTGCGTTTGATTTTTGCCTCTGTACTTGGTGGGATTTCTTTACCGTGTATCTGTTTATGACACTCGGTGCAGACCCACGCCAAATTCGGAACTTTGTTCGTCTGGCTTAGTGGAAGTTTGGGATAAACGTGGTGACATTCACGTTGTTCGGTGTAGAGTAATTCTCGCTTGCAGCAGCGACAAACCATTTTGTCACGGTTAAAAGCATACTCACGGTTCATGTAGTATTCAAAATTGTATTTGCTATTGTAGGCTGACATTTTGAGATGGTCTGGGCTATACAGAGCAGGGCGGTCACGTGGCAGTTGCTTTTTAGCAGAGTGGTATTTTTGATAAAGCATTCTTCCCTCGGCAGTATAAGGTGTCATGTTTTGATTGAATGGTTTCTTTTCATACTGCACATGGGTGAGAAATGCGTAGGTAATTCCAACCCATTTTCCTTGGTAGTTCACGGCAAAGGTTTTGGTTTCATGTCCCTCATGCCTCGCAGGGAGGTTGCTTAACTTTTGTAGCTCCACCTTCATCTGCAAATAGTTTTTCGGGTACATACGCTTCCAGACCGCAAATGCCATGTTGTTCACCCTGTAATCAATCATGTTAAAGGCATGGGAACTGATACTACTTTTGATGTATTCCGATATGCCCATAATGACCGAATTGACATATTCAATTTGGGCTACACGACAATTCAATGCTTTGTGTTCCTTGATTTCCCGAATTGCCAAGCGCAGGTTTTTAATCTTTTTGCCCAATTTGATGTAGTCAGGGTAGGGTTTTGCCACCCACCGTACTATCTGCTTGCCCTTGATTTTCTCGCTTTTCGCTACTCTGATGTTGAACCCAAGGAACTTCACTCCATCACACTTCATATTTGTTACAACCGTCTTTTCTTCGGATATTTCAAGCTTCAGACGGTGCTTGAAGTATTTGGAGAGTTCCTTTTTCAGCCTATGCGCTTCCTTTTCAGAAGTGGTTAGAATAACCCAATCATCGGCAAAACGGATATTATACCTCGGAAAAACACCTTGTTGCCGTAGCTTTCTCATATCACTGCTTTTCAGTTTGAGTTTTGGGAATGGGTGATAGTATTTGCGCCCGACGTACCAATCAAAGTCATTGAGATACACATTTGCAAGCAATGGCGAGAGGACACTGCCTTGACCTGTTCCGACCGATGTGTCGAAAAACAAATCTTTTTCCATATAGCCCGCTTTGAGCATTTGGCTAATGATTTTTAGAAGCCGCTTGTCGTGTATTCCCATTTTCCAAAGTTTACCCAAGAGTATCCTGTGATTGATGTTGTCGAAACAACCCTTTATGTCACCCTCTAATGCGTAGGTCGGCATACTGTCCGACTTGTTTGAACCGTTAATGATGTTCACTATATCTCGTACAGCGTGCTTTTGTGCCCGATACGGTCTGAACCCATAGCTGTGCGGATAAAATCTTGCTTCGCATATTGGTTCAATGATAATTCTGATACATTCCTGTATTATGCGGTCATGCACCGTAGGAATGCCCAGAGGTCTTTGCTTACCGTTCGCCTTTTCAATGTATATTCGCTTGGCGGGTTTGGGCTTGTAATCGCTCACTGTATTGCGAATTAGCGCCATCACTGCTTCTTTTGGCATTTGCAAATACTTGTCCATTTTGTTGCGGTCAATACCTGCGGTTTTACTGCCTGCGTTTGCTTTGATATTGTGAATTGCCGTAATGATTGTCACTTCATTACAAATTGCTTCCATTAAACCTGTGAACGTAGTGCCTTGTTTGGATTTTTCGTACAGTAGGTCGGTTAATTTTCTAAGCTCTGTTTCGTTTGAAAATCCAGCGTTTATATGCACAAAGCAATCACTTCCTTTGCAGTTCGCTACCCATATTTCAGGGAGTTACGGATTTTCGGTTTTGAAATCTGTTAATCAAATTGACTCGTCCCCTTCGCCGCGAGGCATTTCAGCCCCTTGTAATTGGCTTTCCCAATCGCAGACTACTATGGGACGGCTGACTTCCTACACAGTTCATCATGCTGTAACACTCCATGTGCAGGCTCTCAAACGTTCCTAAATCTCTATCTTTTTATGCTGAACCCTTAGGTTGTTACCTTACACCGTGAAAATTAAGCATACTTTGAATTACAGTTACCGTATGCTTTCCCACGTTATTTCAAGCGTGAGCGAGTACCCCCAAAGACTACGGAAATACCCCTTTTCATTTGCTGGCCTTTTGACCCTAAACCTTTACGATGCTGCATAACTTTTTCTATCATAACCATAGGTTCAAGATGACCGCATTATATAGTCCTTGTTACCAAGAACATCAAATTACGACTTTACCACGCTTTGCACCATAGGCGATTACAGCCGCCTAACGCACAGTGGAGTATCATCTTCTCGTGCCGCCATAGATTTTGACATTTCATCATCGGCGTTAATTCTGCACGGCAAGGGTACTGCCCCCTTGAATTCGAGATTTAAGTTCTCATCAGTATTTTCTAATGTTTTAGTGCAACTGACGGGTGCTGTTCACTTAGCCTGTTAAGCTAAATTTATGCACAACGTTTCGCACAGTCCTCCAAGTTCTGTGACGCCAAAATCACCGCCGATTCTTTCTTTCGCACACGCTTCATAAAGTTGCGGATGTACTCGATAGCAGTGAGGTTGGTGAGGAACAAATACAGCTCATCAATGCTGGCGGCGGTATTACCTTCAGTCAACAGCTTGTCGCTCATGAAAGAGAGGACATTAAACAGTAGAGCGTTTTTTACGTTTCGACTTGCTTGTAAAAGCCCCTTTACTCCGAACACAATAAATCGATCGCTGGTCACATTGGTGTGACCGTTAAAGAATTTGCTCTCCGCACCCATGCACATAGAGTGAAGTCCCAACAGGATTTCCTGCAACAGCTCGGCGGTATAAAGCTGATATTTGCTTTTATCGTAACCCTTGTATTCGGCTTCAATCAGTGCATATAGGTCAGACAGGATGGGATACTCACTGGCATTCAGCTTGCTAAAATCAGTACGATCACTGATGCCAAATTTCTCGTACAGCTTGCCCAGCATGATTTCGATGGTGTCGATATGGCGGTCATCGAAATCTTTATAACAGCGGAAAAAATCCTTGAGAAAGCTGATGTGCTGACTGAGCTTGGTTCTCTGACGGAATGTTTGGGGCGCATCCTCATCGCTGGAGCTGCCGCCCTCGTCCCATGTTTTGGGTTCAAGAGGATTAATCATATACTGACCGCTCATGAGATCAATGAAGCACCCACCGAGGTTTTCGCACAGTTCCACATACTCATGCTCGGGATCAAGGCAAACAGCCGCTTTCCCCGATTCAAGGATATTGCAGATGATGAGCTTTAAGAGATAGCTCTTGCCCTGACCGCTATTACCGAGAATGAGGATGTTGGCATTGGTTTTGTCATCATCACGCTTGTCAAAATCCACGATGATGTTGCTGCCAAACTTATCTCTGCCAAGGTAGAAGCCATGGGTATCGGTTTTCCCGCTGTAGTTGAATGGATACAAATTTGCCACCGAGCTTGCAGGGAGTACCCGCTCATATTGACTGCCGAACACATTGTGACCGGCAGGGCCGACCGCGAGAAATCCCTCCCGCTGACGTAGTATGAGCCGGTCAACATTGAGCTTGGATCGTACCAGCTCGGTCAGCACATCGGTCTGGAGCAGCTTCAGCGAGTCCAAATCGTGGGCGGTCAATTCAATATAAACAGCACAGTGGAGCAGTGGCTCACGATTGCGATGCATGGCGGATACCAGTGTCACCACATCCTGCAAATTGCTTTCGGCGGTGACCGTCTGCTGGAGGTCATTGGTATTGCTTCTGTCCATACGGTTTTTGTTGGCGGCATTGTGGATGATTTTCTTTTCCTCATTGGCAGTGACCTGCCTTGTGTAAATGCGTAATGTCACTCCGTCCTTTTCGCCGAGGTGACGCAGAATTGCCTGCTCGTCGGTGGCAGTGGGATACTCACGCAGCACCCAAACAGAGCGGAAGGTGTTGCCGCAAATGAAATGATCCACATTAAATTTAATGATGCCCGGTGCAATCATGTCGAGGAAATCCTTGATTCTGGTATCCTCCACCAGCACTGTACTATTTTTCTTTCTGATTTTACTCACCAAAAATCACCCACCTTTCTCCGTCAAAATCTTCGTATTTTTGGGTTGTCACATTTTGCTCATAGTAAACTCCAAGCAGGCGCTTGATGTCGGATTCGGCTGCCTTACGAACAGTAAAGCCCTGATCCTTAAGGCTCTTTTCAATGCGTGAGAGGTAGGGTTGTACCTCTGATTCCTTTTCATCCCGCAATCGGATAATGATGAGGAATTCACGAGCGGTTGCCATCTGCACCTGCATACGGTCAAGAGCAGTGGCATCCTGCCCCAGTAACTTGCGGATGACAGGGTTTTGCTCGGCATCCATACGGCTGCGCAGATGGGTTTTATTGTCCTCAAAATTTTCACGGCTGTTGAGACACAGCATTTCAATTTCGGCAATGCCTTTGAGCACGTTCATGAGTGCATAAATTCTTGCCCCCACGCTACTCTCGGACAGCACACTAATGTTGGTGGGTTTAATCATAAAAAATACCAGCTCACCGTAGCCGGTCACCAGTGCATGATCGGTGATGTTGGCAATGCCCATGAGCTGGCGGGTGGACGCTTTGTCCTTTGCTTCATTCTTATTTCTTCTGCTCATACGGTTTCCCTCCATTCATAGAGCTGCTGTTTGCCGATGAAAAAGGCAACAGCATATCGGATAAAATCGAGGATGCTGGTGTCCTCAAAGCGGATAGATAAAAAGGCATAGACTGCCGTCACGACAATGGGCGGCAGCCAGCCAAGCTGTGCCAGTGCGAACACGGAAATTAAGCATCCAATGCCGATGATTCCAATGTCACGCAGCTCCCACAGCCACAGTGTTGCCTTGGATTTTAGGTTGTCGGGGTAGATATACATTCGGGTTATTCCTCCTGTTCCTCATGGATTTTCCGTAAAAAATAAGCGATGCCTCGTAGGACATAATCCACACAAGGTATCGCCACACTATTGCCAAGTGCCTTGTATCGGGCACTATCGGATGCGGTTGGGATATCCGTCCAACCATCGGGAAAGCCTTGGAGCCGTTCACATTCGAGAGGAGTAAGTCGGCGGATGAGCTTTCTACTTTTGCCGCCTACCGTTGCAACAAGGTTTTCACTGCCACCGCCGTTGTCACCGCCCTGTGCCCGAAGTGTGGTACAGCCCTCGGCATAGTTTCCAAATTGAGATTGACCGTAGATTCCGAAGCCATCCACAATGCATTTATCCTGATCCACATATTGTCCTCCGCAGCCCTTTTCATCGCCACGGCATAAAGCACCGATTACCTTTTGATAGGGTTCACACACTGCATGGCGATCAGCCCCGGTGAGCGTATAGCTGATATCCGGCTGACACCCAAGACCGTTACCGCCATTTTGCACCTGTCGGTCGATGATGTTGCCGGCAATACAGAAGCTCTCCTGTAAAATGGCTATACCGCCTTGGTTCTTGCTTGGATCGGGGTTGGTGGTATCAATGGTTCGGGCAAGGTCGGTTTCTCTACAGCCTGAATGGGGATTGGCAGATTTCATGCTGTTGGATTCCTTGGAGTCGAGGGAGAAAGCAATCGGATTTCCAACCAGTGGCACGTTGTTCCCACCGGTTCCCATTCGGGCGGCAAGTGTGGGTGCTACCCCAAGAGGGCCGTTGTATCTGCCGTCCTTGGGGTGGTTTTCAAACAAAACCGGTTGATTATTTCCGCTCATTCCGGCACTGGCGGTGATGGTCGGGCATACACCTTCACCAATTTCCGCACCGCCTTGCTGGGTAGCCATGACCAGCGGCTGGTTATTACCGCCCATGCCAAAGCCAGCCGACACCGTTTGGGATACCTCCACCGGTCCGGTGAAGCGAGAGTCTTGTGCGTGGTTATCAAAAATAAGGGGCTGATGCCCATGCTCCTGGGCGCGGAGGGTTCCTGTGATGTTTTCGGTACAGTGCATCTGGCCGCCACCTTGATCATTGAGACACAAAACTGCTGGAGCTGTACCGGTTTTAATGGTGGGAGAACACTCATCTTGGTAGCCAATTCCTCTTGCATCGGCGCTTCCGTTACTGCAGAAGGCGGCACAGTTGGGTTGTGCGATCAGCGGGGGGTGTCCTCCCATGCCGGCACGGAGTGTTGGTGTTATTTCCTCTGTGATATCCATTCGCTCACCGCCATGATCGTTTAAGCATATTAGCGGCTCCTGTGTGACAAAGGTCTGCATCTGCATATTTCGTGTTGCCAATAGTGCGCCGGATATGCCGTTGAGGTCAATTACCTCGTCACGCTGGTTCACATGAAAAGCACTGACTTTTTCTGTCTGTGCAACAAAGGTCTGCTGTTTCATACCAGGTTGGGCCTGCAACGCCCCTGCCACATCATGTAAATCCCGAACTTCGTCACGCTGATTGGCGGTAAAAGCAACCGCTGTTTTTTCTTCTGTCTGTATATATCCGTGACCACCGCCCTCGCCGCCGTAGAGGGTAGGCCATGTACCAGTTTCCTCAAAAATGCGGCGGCTCTGCACATCCCACGGAGTTAGACAATCTCTGCCTGTATCATCAGAGCATCCTTGAGCTGGGGCGGAAGCTCTTTGCCCCTCGCCTCGGCTCGGCGCAAGATTCCCAAACAGGCTGTCTTGCTTAAATAATATTTCGGGTGCGGTGCAGCCTCCAAAATCTGCGACAAGGAAGATACGCCGGCGTCTTTGGGCGACTCCCCAGAATTGAGCATCCAGCACTCGCCAAGCAAGGCTGAATTCAGTTCCCAAAAAGACAGCCCCAGCAGATTCCCAGCGCCCGGATTCAGGTCGAGGCACATCACAGGTACTATCTTTGATATGGACGATTTCCTCGATGACCGCCCGGAAGTCCTCGCCCTCGGCGGAGCTGAAAGCTCCGGGGACATTTTCCCAAACGAGGTATCGAGGTCGAACAAGGTGAGCTGGTATACCTCTTTGCTCATCGGCTTTTCTCATCTCCTTTGCAATGCGTGTTTGCTCCATAAATAGACCGGAGCGTTCTCCGGCAAGTCCGGCACGGTTCCCAGCCACACTCAAATCCTGACATGGGCTGCCTCCGCAGATTATATCCACAGGTGGCAAGGTCGCTCCGTTTAGTTTTGTAATATCCCCGACATGGAGCATATCGGGGAAGCGTATTTTTGTTACTTTGATAGGAAAGGCTTCAATTTCACTTGCCCACACAGGGGTTATCCCATTATGGACAGCGGCCAATGGAAAGCCTCCGATCCCATCAAAGAGGCTCCCCATGGTCATCATCAGACCATACCTACAACCATTGTCGGTTCGGGAGCCTTGGCCTGCGTGTTGCTTCTGACCTTGCCAATGGCAAAGCCGTTTTCTTGCTTCATCACCCTGCGAGTAGGGATATTAAGTCTTTGGGCTTCCGCAATTTCTGCCATCATACCGTGAGAGATGTGATCCCCATAGCACCACAGCTCGTCACAGCGAGACAGCATGGCAAGCCCCATATCCAGTCCAAGTTCACGTTCCGCCGAAACAGATTCGCAGAGCAAGCTGGGGTATAGCAAATGGGGTGCAAAAAAAGCGTGTCCCTGTTCCATCACATGGCGACACGCTTGCTTGGCAAACTCGGTATTCTTTTGAATGTCCCCAGCATAAGGGGACGCTACATAGATAATTTTCATAAGCATTTTTCCTCTCTTTTATTTCGGTGCCACTGCCTGCACCACCGTTCTGGTTGTATTAACTGCTGCCTGTGCGGTGTAAACAGCACTCATCATATTCGCCTTGGTGCTGGTATCCAGTCCGAAGGCACCGGCTATTCTCGGTACTTCCGCTGCGGCAAGCATCAACCCCAAGCCTAAAAGAGCATGATCTTTTAATACCATCAGCCCCGCTGTGAGGATAGTAGCCTGTAAAAATGTAGTTAGGCACAAACCGATAACCTGCTTGCACCACTGGACAAAGCCGTCAATGTATCCGCGAGGGACAGAGAACATATACAGGCTACCTACTGCGATCTGTATCAGTAAAATACCGCCACGCTTGAGGTTCGCAAAAAACACTTTAATCACCGCATAGCCCATCATGATAATCATAAAGAGCAGCATAATGGGGCTGGTGATGGCACTGAGCCCTGCAAAAATTCCACTTCCTATGGTGGAGCTAATGTCGGGAGTGCTTCCAAGCCCGGTAATAATTTCGTTTGCCACCTCGCCGAAGCTTTGCCCATATCCGGTAATGCCTGCGGTGATACTACTTTGCAGATTGACCGACAGCTTGAACAGCTCCACCGGCACAATGGTAAAAAGTGATACCGCCATAAACCCTTTGATGGCATTGAGGGTGGCATCCTTTACACTGCCTCTGCCGTGCTGATATTCAATACCGGTTTCAAAGCAGGATATCACTAGCCCTGTCCCATAGAGCGCCCAAGCCAGATAAGAGAAAAACAGGACGATGGAGGCTACCCAATTCATCTCAAACAGTTCCACACCCATATTTCCCATTTGGGAAAAGAAGTCGCCAAGAAAACCAATTACTTGACCATATACCCAGTCAATCAACTGGTCCATAATATCGCCAAGTATAAAATCCCATATAAACAAAGGTAAATCACCTCCTGTGAAAAAGAATAAGGGCATACCATTTTTTACGATACGCCCTTGGTTTTTGCATAAAAAATGACGAACAGCTAACCGGTTACCGGTTTCAACTGTTCGTCACTCTGCGAAAATATTTCAATGATAAGTTTTGCTCCCAAGCGGAAGCCATAGGTAAATCGTTCCTCACTGCCAATACTGGATAGCTGCATTTGTGCTGAGATAAATTCCTTGAATAGCTGTTTTTGTTTTTCATCAAGCTGGCTGTTTAGCTGTTCTTCCAAGTCACTTAAACTACACATTGCCTTTTGATATTCGCTGCCGTGAATGACTTTCTGTGCTACGGGATTGAGTTTTCCATTATATAGGTCGCTTAGCACTTTTTCTTTGTGCATGATTCTCACCTCCTTCAAGCACAAGAGGATACCACAAGATATATGATTTATCTATATCCAATAGTGACAAACTATACTGCATATAGTCTTACATGGATTGTGTCATAGAAAGATCTTGGCTTTGTTCCATGAATAACTCGGCATAGCTGTCAATCTGTTCTGACAACAGCTCAAAATCTCTCGGTGTGGGCTGGTAAGCGTACCACTCGGCCTTTCCATCACATACCCACGCATAAGGAACAATTCCATTCTTGAAATTGGGGTTATTTATTTTCTTTGTTCCCCAAACATCTTTAAATCGGACAGTCATGCTGTCTATGGTTCCGCTTTTTTTATCCAGTGCGATAAGCCGAATGCCCTCATAATGGTCCGCATATCCCAAGGTGACAAACTGCAGTTTAAGTCTGTTGTTTTCACCCAAAGGGATATATGCAGCACGTCCGACAAACTTTGCGTTGTCATAGCCTTCTGTACATTTCATTAAGTTCTGTTCAAAAAAGTTCATACTACCTCCAATATTAATATTATTTCATTCCAAAATAGTCCAGAGTATCATCGCAAAAGGGCGGTGGTCGTGAAATTGAATATTTCACTGTTACATCTCCTTCGCTTGTTTGTATGGTAAAGTAAAAGTATTCCTACGGAATAGGAACACTTTAGGGTGAATGAATGGCTGACTCCCACTCCCACTCCTGGGATAACGCAAAGGTGCTTGGGATTGTTATAATATCGTCAAATTGTTATACTACGAACTTTGAAATCGCATACAAATTCAAATACTATTTGACAATTTATATTTCCTTGACAAAAGGTAACTGGTTAAGTATAATATATGTAACCAGTTACCTTTTGTATGTTGAGGAGGAAATTAAAATGAATGAAATAGATAAGAAGGCGTATATTTGGGGTAGCATATTTTCTTTAGCAAATAGATTACAGATTCTTGGTGACAAACTTGATAAAAATATTTCAATAAAGCAATGGCTACTAATAGCAATTATTTCTAAGTTCGAACACTCATCTCCTACATTAGGAGAAGTCGCAGATACAATTGGAAACTCAAGACAGAATGTTAAAAAGATGGCGGTTATTCTTCAAAGTCAAGGATTTGTTTCTCTAACTAAAGATGTTAACGATGGAAGAATGGTTAGAATATCTCTCACACCTAAATGTATTGCCTATTTTCAAGATAGGGCTGAAAAAGAATTGCAGTTTATAGAAAAACTATTTGATGCGTTTGATGAAACATTGACAGATGGTTTGTATCAAGGGTTCATCAAGTTAGTAGAAAATACGGTGGAAATGGAGAAACGTAATGAAACGAATGAAAGGAACTAAAAAAACTATGTGGATCATTTTAACTGTTATTACGATTTTAATAGTAGGAATTACTATATTTTTTAATATCCCATATTCGAAAACCAAATCAGAATTTAATAAAACTGTAACAGAGACAATCCGACATACAAGTGCTGTTAGCGATATTTTTACATTAGATGATATTAAAGGCTTGCCACTTCCAGTGCGAAAGTATTTTGATTACTGTGGATACATTGGCACTCCAAAGATGTCTTTTATGAAAGTGAAATTTAAAAATGTTGGATTTGTATTGTCCCCCGACAAACCAAAACTTAAAATTGATTATACGCAATACAACTTTGCTCAGCAACCAATAAGAATTGCATTTATTGATACTGCAATGTATGGTATACCATTTCAAGGCTTAGATTCCTATGTTGATGGTGTTGGTGGTATGAAAGGAGTGATTGCTAAAACAATTACTTTGTTTAATGAAGTAGGAAAGGAAATGGATAGAGCTTGTTTAGTTACAGTCCTTTCCGAATGTTTAATTATTCCAAATGTTGCTTTGCAGAATTACATTGCTTGGGAAGCAATTGATGATACTCACGCAAAAGCAACAATATCTTATTATGGGATTTCGGCAAGTGGTATATTTACTTTTAGCGAAAGCGGGGAAATGCTCTCTTTTACAACGAACGACCGAACTAATACTGCAATAGATGGTACCTCTCAGCAGGTTGCTTGGTCTGCAATTTTAAGTGATTATAAGGATATGAACGGAATAAAGCAACCGACAATTCTTCAAGCAATCTGGCATTATGAAAGTGGAGACTTGCTTTATTTTGATAGCGATAATGTTGTTATTGAATATCATTAATATGAGTATAAACATTTATAGCGCCGCGCAGTATCCATATTTGATGAAAAGTGATATAGCAACCCCACATATCTCATTATTGTAAGAGGGAGCCAATTTCTGTTTCAACTGATAACCAAAAGAGAAGCAGGGCAATCGGTGTAAATTACACATTTGCCCTGCTTTTTCTCATTACATCCCCAAAATAGTCCAGAGTATCCTGTTACTATATATTTGGTTGATGGCACTGCATCCAGCCGTGCCATTTTCCGTTTCATTGCTTAAGCTGGTACAATAAGAGGCAACTGGGTCTGACGGGAGTATCCAAGGACTTTTCGTCCGTATGCAAGTCAGTCAGCCATCCTCTTATTGACAGCGTTCGATTTATGCAGGTTGTGCTACCAATTTTGGTACGTTCGTGTCAAAGGACAGATAGAATACGCAATGAGAAAAGATGGTACTACCCCAAGTTGTAGAGGAGAAAAGTTTATGAACGTAGTCGGCATTGATGTTTCCAAGGGTAAAAGCACCGTAGCGGTACTCCGCCCTTTCGGAGAACTGGTAGTAAAGCCATTTGATGTGTTCCACACCTCCACTGAACTAAGCCGTTTGGCAGACAAGCTAAAAAGCTTGGAGGGCGAAACGAGAGTTGTTATGGAGCATACGGGAAGATATTATGAGCCAATCGCCCAAAGGCTACACGATGCGGGGTTATTTGTGAGTGCCGTAAACCCCTTGCTCATAAAGGAATATGGCGGTAACACGCTGCGGAAGGTCAAGACAGACAAGGCAGATTCTCTCAAGATTGCTCGCTATGGGCTTGATAATTGGTGTGATTTGCGACAACTTAGTGATATGGATACGATAAGATATCAGCTCAAAAGCTGCCACAGGCAGTATTGCCTGTACACTAAGAATAAGACCGCCTGGAAGAATAATCTCATCAGCCTGCTCGACCAAACCTATCCGAATTCCAACACCTACTTTGAAAGTCCTGCACGTAATGATGGGAGTCAGAAGTGGGTAGATTTTGTCTGCACTTTTTGGCACATAGACTGTGTAAGAAAGCTTAGTCAAACTGCCTTTGTGGAGAAATATCGCAAGTTTTGCAAAAAGCATGGCTACAATTTTAAAGAATCTAAGGCTGTGGAAATCTATACAGAGTCCAAGGAACTACTACCCATGCTCCCAAAGGATGCTATTGCGAAAACCCTTGTGCAAGAGGCGGTCGCGCAATTAAATTCCATTTCGAAAACTGTGGAAATCTTGCGTATGCAGATGAATGAGCTTGCCAAGCAACTGCCTGAATACAATGCTGTCATGAGCTTTTACGGCGTAGGAGAGTCATTGGGACCTCAGATTATGGCAGAGGTCGGAGATATTCTCCGTTTTACCCACAAGGGTGCTTTAACCGCTTTTGCAGGTGTTGATCCTGGGTCAAATCAGTCTGGAACCAAGGAAAGCAAGAGCAACTCATCTTCCAAGCGAGGATCACCTGAGCTGAGAAAATCTCTATTTGTTCTCATGACAATACTGCTGCAAAGCGCACCGTACGAAGACCCCGTGTTCCAATTTTTGGATAAGAAACGTGCGGAGGGAAAGCCCTATTACGTCTACATGACCGCTGGCTGTAACAAGTTCCTGCGCATCTACTACGGCAGGGTAAAAGAGTTTATGAACACGTTGGATATGCCCGTGGATATGGATTCAACCGCTCTTTGCCAATAACATAGTCTCCGCCTCACTTCAGGTCAGCGCTTCGGCGGTGGCCTTTTGGTGTTGTACATTTTTCCGCAGCAGACTTGCTACTATTTTTCTGAATTTAGGCTTGACTTTTTATTTGCAGGATGCTATTGCGAAAACCCTTGTGCAAGAGGCGGTCGCGCAATTAAATTCCATTTCGAAAACTGTGGAAATCTTGCGTATGCAGATGAATGAGCTTGCCAAGCAACTGCCTGAATACAATGCTGTCATGAGCTTTTACGGCGTAGGAGAGTCATTGGGACCTCAGATTATGGCAGAGGTCGGAGATATTCTCCGTTTTACCCACAAGGGTGCTTTAACCGCTTTTGCAGGTGTTGATCCTGGGTCAAATCAGTCTGGAACCAAGGAAAGCAAGAGCAACTCATCTTCCAAGCGAGGATCACCTGAGCTGAGAAAATCTCTATTTGTTCTCATGACAATACTGCTGCAAAGCGCACCGTACGAAGACCCCGTGTTCCAATTTTTGGATAAGAAACGTGCGGAGGGAAAGCCCTATTACGTCTACATGACCGCTGGCTGTAACAAGTTCCTGCGCATCTACTACGGCAGGGTAAAAGAGTTTATGAACACGTTGGATATGCCCGTGGATATGGATTCAACCGCTCTTTGCCAATAACATAGTCTCCGCCTCACTTCAGGTCAGCGCTTCGGCGGTGGCCTTTTGGTGTTGTACATTTTTCCGCAGCAGACTTGCTACTATTTTTCTGAATTTAGGCTTGACTTTTTATTTGCAGGCTTGCATAAGGACCGTGAACAGATTTTTCCTCATACTACTAAGTCCCCCTTTTTATCGCTCAACAAGTATTAGAATATTTTTAGTTGACAAATGGAAAAATAGAGAATATAATATTTAGTAACCTCTTTGCACTGCATTACATCCAATTGTGGATGCGAGATCAACAGTACAAACTGAGCAGGCGATGAACCTTATTGTAAAGGTCATGGGGCCGGGCCACTGGCGAGTGGCAACAGATTGCAATTTGTGCACATCTGTGGGACAGTAGTATGTTCCATAGGTGTGCTATTTTTATACCCAAATGGAACAACGACCCCGAAAAATGGAGTGCCATAGAGCTATCAAACGACTGCCGAAAGGCTAAAACGGAGGTAACTTTTATGACAAGTAACAACATGAACATGGCGGGTTTAACCACCGCCCAAGCAAAGCGATTGCAGGAGCAATACGGCAAAAACGAATTGACTTCACAGAAGAAAGAGAGCTTTTTCAAAAAGGTTCTGCATATCATCTGTGAGCCGATGTTTTTGCTGCTGATTGTTGCTGCAATCATTTATTTTATTCTGGGCGAACCCAGAGACGGTGCAATTATGCTCATCTTTGTTGTGGGCATTATCAGCATCAGCGTCATACAGCAATGGAAAACCGACAAAACGCTGAACGCCTTAAAGGATTTATCCGCTCCTCATGTGACTGTCATTCGTGACGGCAAGGAGCAAACGATTGCCAGTGCTGATTTAGTTCCCGGTGACCTGATGATGATTTACGAGGGTGTCAAAATCCCTGCCGATGGCGTTGTGGTAAAGTGCAATGACCTGTGTGTAGATGAATCCTCCCTAACCGGTGAAGCAGAGGGCGTGTGGAAAATTCCCACAGAAAACGCCGAGCCGACCGCCGACTATTGGCGCCGCGACTATTGTTACGCAGGCACCTTGGTTACCCAAGGCACGGCAAGCGTTTGGGTGGATAAAATCGGTGCCACTACTGAATACGGTAAAATCGGCGCGAATGTGGCGGCTGCACCTGATGAGGATACCCCTCTGCAAAAGCAAACAGGCAGCCTTGTTAAGCTGTGCGCGGGAATCGCCGCAGTGCTGTTTGCCCTTGTAGGAGTGTTCACATGGTTCAATATCCCAGACCATTCCTTTGGCGACCGACTGATTGAGAGCATTCTTTCCGGAATCACCCTTGCGATGGCGATGATACCCGAGGAGTTTCCGGTGATTCTTACCGTGTTCCTTTCTATGGGTGCATGGCGGCTTGCTAAGAAAAATTCACTTGTACGCAAGCTTCCATCCGTTGAAACGCTGGGTGCTGTATCGGTACTTTGCGTAGACAAAACCGGCACCATCACTATGAACCAGATGACAGTACAGGACACTTGGGCGGCTGATGGCGACACACATAGCTTGTGTGAAGTGATGGGGCTCGGCTGTGAAACCGATGTCTATGACCCAATGGAAAAGGCGATGCTTGCTCACTGTGACAATCTTGGAATATCCAAGGAGCATCTGTTTGGCGGCAGTTTAATTACAGAATATTCTTTTACCAACGACCTTAAAATGATGGGCCATGTTTGGCGCAGGAACGGCGAAATCATCATTGCGGCAAAGGGTTCACCTGAGCGGATCTTGTCCATCTGTAATTTGACCGATAAAGAAAGAGAAGTCGCTGAACATAAAATCATCGAAATGTCCAAGGAAGGCCTTCGTGTCATTGCCGTCGCTACCGCCAAGCCCCAAAATGAAGCCGAAATACCTGCTGAAATCACCGACTGTGTCTTGACACTCTGCGGACTGATCGGTCTGGCTGATCCCCCTCGTGAGAGCGTAAAAGCCGACATTGCTGTCTGCAACAAGGCTGGTATCCGTGTGGTGATGATTACAGGTGATAATGGTATCACCGCCTCCTCCATTGCCAAGAAAATCGGCATGCCTAACAGCGACCATATCATTACAGGCGATATGCTGAATGAAATGGCCGATGAGGAGCTTCGTGAAAAGGTAAAAGATGTTTCCATCTTCTCTCGTGTTGTGCCGGAACACAAAATGCGTATCGTCAAGGCTTTTAAAGAAAATGGCGAGATTGTCGCCATGACAGGCGATGGCGTGAACGATGCTCCTGCGCTGAAATATGCCGATATCGGCATCGCCATGGGCAAGCGTGGCAGTGAAGTTTCTCGTGAAGCCGCCGACCTTATTTTGATGGACGATAACTTTACTACTATTGTGGAGACGGTGAAGGACGGCAGACGTATTTATGACAACATCCGCAAAGCAGTTGGCTATGTGTTCACCATCCATATCCCCATTGCATTTGCATCTCTGCTTGCACCGATGTTAGGCATTGCGCCGACAGCGTTGCTCTTGCTGCCACTTCATGTGGTGCTGCTTGAGCTTATTATAGACCCCACCTGCTCCATCGTACTGGAGCGTCAGCCTGCCGAGCGTGACATTATGGAGCGTAAGCCACGCAACCCGAACGAAAAACTGCTCACTGCAAAAACACTATTCAAAAGCATAGTACAGGGCGTAGTTTTGTTTGCAGCATCCTTTGGAACCTACTTTGCCGTGCTGTCGCAGAACCCCGACAATGCACCCCTCGCTCGAACAATGGGGCTTGCGGTTATCATGCTTGCGAACCTGTTTCTTGTTCAGGTTAACAGTTCCGACAGCGATTTTGCGATTCAGTCGTTCATCCGATTGATTAAGGATAAGGTCATGTGGGCGGTCAATATCGGGACACTTGCAATGCTGGGGGTCATTCTATATTCTCCCTTGAATGCGTTTTTGAAGCTGACTCCGCTGTCTGCTCCTATGTTTTTTACTGCTGTTGGCATTGCGGCTGCAGCGGTATTCTGGTATGAAATCATGAAGCTGATAAAAAAGATGCGCAAAAAACAACAGTAGCTGTCCTCAAAAACATCTCACGGTACAGTCTAATTTCCTCCTGTGCCGTGAGGTGCACAAGAGAAAGAAACCTTTTATGATCTGCAAACAACTGCATTCTTTTGCACTCTTTCGCTCCAGAAGATATCTAACCGGACAGTATGGAGAAGCGTTTTTTCATGAGTTCAAAAATCAAAGTGATTGACAAATGAAATTTTATGGTGTAGTATAAAATAAATAATTTCCGGTAGGTGAGGCTCCTACAGGGATACGGACTGCTGCCGCGGAGTGATGGAGACATCATGAGAAGGTTTGAACAGGTTATATCGAAACCAAGGTATAACATAATGCAGTTTCATCGCCCTGTAAAGCTAAAGCTCGAACGGATGCTGTGAGTGCAATGATACTCCCATGTATTCGTTTGAGGATACATGGGTTTTTTATTGCAATTTTGAGTTGGGGGGTGAGCATAATGGACGGTGGTCATAGTCGAAGTAATAAGAATCAGGCGTTGGCTTTATTCATCATGCTTGCAAAGTGTTGCGACAGGTTTTATCTGCCTGTGGCATAGCTTGTCATGCTCTGATTGATTCATCCATCGCTTGCAAGGCTCGTTTGCAAGACGGTGGTATTTTTTTGCCTATTTTAAGGCAATATATCTCTTAGTGAGAGTTTATATAGATATTTAAACAAAAATGTGAGGTGAGAAAAATGGATGCAGGAAGTAGTAGCGACGCAAAACCGAAAGGGCGAAGTAAATACAGAAAATGGCGGCAGTTCTTTCATGCATCCATTTTCTGACCTGAAATTACATATTTGCTTTGCCATTGCGTCGTACTTCCAAAACGAAGCCTAAGCATTGCTTAGGTGCAATCAAAATCATGGGGGTATCGATTAATGAAAAAAACAAACACAAACAAAATGGTGATTGGGAAAATTTCCAATGACCGGGTGCGTAAAGACCAAGTGAATGAAAGAATGCAGTTTGCCGCCGATCATGAAATCGAGCAGATTTACGACTCTGTAGGAACAACCGAATCCGGAATGTCCGAGGCACTTGTGGACTTTGCAAGAGAAACTTACGGAAACAATGCGGTGTCGCATGGGAAAAAGAATTCTTTACTCAAACGCATTTGTACCGCTTTTATCAATCCGTTTACAGCAATTTTATTTGTACTGGCTGCCGTGTCAACTATGACCGATATTGTGATGGCAGCACCCGGAGAAAAAAACCCCATTACAGTGATCATCATTACCAGTATGGTGTTGATTTCCGGAGCTTTACGCTTTGTACAGGAGACACGCAGCGGAAATGCCGCAGCAAAACTGAGCGAAATGATTCGCACCACCTCCTGCGTGGAACGGCTGGAAAGTGGAAAGCAAGAAATCTCTTTGGATGAGGTTGTTGTGGGCGACATTGTCCACCTGTCCGCCGGTGATATGGTTCCGGCAGATATTCGCATCGTGTCTGCTAAAGATTTATTTGTCAGCCAATCGGCGCTAACCGGCGAAAGTGAGCCGGTAGAAAAATGTCCCTCCTGCGGCACCTCGAACGGCAACCTATCCGAATGTCCAAACTTAGCCTTTATGGGTAGCAATGTTATCAGCGGAAGCGCAAAGGGAGTAGTTATTGCCACCGGAAACGACACCATGTTGGGTGGCATGGCAAATGAGCTTTCCGGTAAAACTCCAAAAACCAGCTTTGAAAAGGGCGTAAATGCCGTTTCGTGGGTTCTGATTCGCTTTATGCTGGTGATGGTTCCTGTGGTACTGTTCATCAACGGCTTTACAAAGGGCGATTGGATGAGTGCCACACTCTTTGCTATTTCCGTTGCAGTTGGGCTAACTCCGGAGATGCTCCCTATGCTCGTTACCACCTGCCTTGCAAAAGGCGCCGTTGCGATGTCCCGCAAAAAAGTAATTATTAAGAATTTAAACTCCATCCAAAACCTTGGCTCCATTGACATCCTTTGCACCGATAAAACAGGGACGCTGACGCAGGACAAGGTGGTGCTGGAATACCATTTGGATTTGCACGGCAACGAGGATGTCCGCGTGCTGCGCCATGCTTTTCTCAACAGCTACTATCAGACAGGGTTAAAAAATCTGATAGACATTGCCATCATCGAGCATATGAAAGATGCGCAGACCGGTAATACATCACTGCGCCAAATTGAAGCCGAATACAACAAAATTGATGAAATTCCATTTGACTTTGACCGCCGCAGAATGAGTGTTGTGGTAGCCGATCATCTTGGCAAGACACAGATGATTACCAAGGGTGCGGTAGAGGAAATGCTCAAAATATCCTCTTTTGTAGAGTACGGCGGTAAGATCGAGTCCTTGACAGAAGAACTGAAATCCCTGGTCTTATCCAAGGCGGATGAATTGAATGCCAACGGAATGAGAGTAATTGCCGTGGCACAGAAGAACAATCCATCCCCGGTGGGTACGTTTTCTGTTGCGGATGAATCGGACATGGTGCTGATTGGATACCTCGCTTTTCTCGACCCACCCAAGGAGACAACAGCTGACGCCATTCGTGCGCTAAACCATCACGGCGTGGCGGTCAAGATTCTGACCGGCGACAATGAGAAGGTGACAAGCTGCATCTGCCGTCAAGTGGGCTTGCCTGTGGAGAAACTCTTACTGGGGACTGATTTAGATAGCCTGACGGATGGTGAATTGGCAAAACAGGCGGAAGAAACCACGGTATTTGCCAAGCTCTCTCCCACGCAAAAAGCAAGGGTTGTCCGTGTTCTCCGTGAAAATGGACACTCTGTTGGTTATATGGGCGACGGAATCAATGACGCAGCGGCAATGAAAGCCTCGGATGTGGGAATTTCAGTAGATACCGCCGTGGACATTGCCAAAGAAAGTGCCGATGTCATCCTGCTTGAAAAAGATTTGATGGTTCTGGAACATGGAATCATTGAGGGTAGAAAAACTTATGCCAACATGATTAAATACATTAAAATGACGGCATCCTCCAACTTTGGCAATATGTTTTCGGTGCTGGCGGCCAGCGCTTTCCTGCCGTTCCTACCCATGGCATCTATCCATCTGATTTTGCTGAATCTCATCTATGACATCTCCTGTGTGGCGATTCCGTGGGACAATGTGGACCGGGAGTTCTTGGAGAAACCACGCAAGTGGGACGCATCCTCGATTAGCAAGTTTATGGTTTGGATCGGGCCAACCAGTTCCGTATTTGATATTGCAACCTATCTGCTCATGTATTTCGTGATTTGCCCCGCTATGTGTGGCGGCATGCTGTTCCATCAGTTGACCGACCCGGCTATGCAGGTACTCTACATTTCGATATTTCAAGCCGGTTGGTTTGTCGAGTCCATGTGGAGCCAGACACTTGTAATTCATATGATTCGCACCCCTAAAATCCCGTTTATTGAGAGCCGGGCCTCTCTGCCGGTCACTCTTTTGACCTTCACCGGCATTGCGGTACTGACTGTCATTCCGTTTACCCCACTGGGCGCTGCCATCGGGCTTTCTCCTCTGCCTGCCGTTTATTTTGCATGGCTTGCAGGCATCATTGTGTGCTATATGGTTCTCGCCACCGTGATGAAAAAATTGTATGTCAGAAAATACGGAGAGCTGCTGTAAAGCAGGAAATGCACAGTGTTTAACCAATAACGTATGAAATGAGCAGGCTTCCAGTTGGGATATAAAGTAGCTAACTACGAAGAAATCCTCTAATCTCGAACAGCGCAGGGCAACCTTACCGTTTAATCGGCTTAGTTGCCCTGCTTCCTTTTCACAAACCTTATGCGAATATCTGCAAAAGTCCCCTTGTATAAAGACGGCGAACGGATTTTTATTCACATTTCTTAGTCCTCCTTTTCTGATGTTCATGTTTAGTGAGTTGAACCGATATGTTTACTATGGTAAAATATAAAAAACTACCGTGCATGATCTTTGCAAAATGGCAGTTGCAAAATTTACGTTTACAAAGCGAATTTATATGACAGGAGATTTATTATGGATTGGTGGAATATATCGGTATTTGGAGTAATACCTGTGTTGACGGTACTTTTCTTATTTTGTGTTAAGCGAAAGCATCTTTGGTCTGCACCTATCATTTCAACCATTTTAGCGGTAATTATTAGTTTAATTGCAATGCCGACTATATTTGAGGGCGGAGAAGCCGCTAATATGTTTTTCAAGTTAGTAATACCATTACATCTTTTAATTACGCTTGTTCTTACAGGGGTAGCTTATGGTATATCATTTATTTTGAAAAAGAAAAATCAAAATTTATGAGCATACACTTCCCGATAGCTCAAAATCACTATCCCCACTAAATCTGAATAATCTCTAAAGTGAGCCGCTACATCTCCTTGGTGTAGCGGCTCTCGGCTCCTTATAGACCCAATATAGTCCAAATATAGAGTGGAGCTGTTAAAGTGAATACCAAGCATGCAAACAAAATTGCCGGCCCGCTCCACTCAAATTGACCATGTTTGCGAAAATCAAAGTATGCCATACCAAGTTTGGCAAAGAAAAATACCGCTAAAACAAGGTCTATGGCGGGAAAGACTACATTGTTTACCACAGTTTTAATTTGTCCCGAGGCATCTTTCCATGTGCCCTCAATTGCACCGGCTACATCGCCAGTTCCAGCTGCAAAAGCAGTTGTGCTAAAAAGTATAGTGATCATGAATGCGAGTGCCAAAACAAGAGCAATTTTTTTATACTTTATCATAGAGACCGCCTTTCTTTCTTTTTATATTTTTCAAAGCAAAATCCCTGCGAATGAGATCAGTGCTTCTCGTCCGCAGGGATTTCCATTGTGTTTTCTTACCTTTTAGGGCTTCAACGGAGCGACGTGCCAGTCATCCCAAAGTGAGCCGCGAATGGTTAGGTTGTCGGTGAGATTTGCAGAAAGCATTCCAACCGGCGTCCATGAGTCTATGAGCCAAGTGTTGACCTCATATCTTCCGTCCGGCATCCAAATGGGTGAAAAATGTGTGCGGTTCCTGTAGGTGGAGTAATAGTTTGTTTGAAACTCAAACCGCCCCGAACCCATTCGCTCTAAGAGCCGCCAGTAGGTTTCGTAGCGAAATTCCGGGAAGTAACTGACCGCATTCTGCGGCTGGGTGACTGCCGAGCTTTGGTTACTGCTGGTGCTGCCATTTACCGTTTGGTTCAGCCCATATCCCGACTTCATCGTGCGGCCGCTGGCAGTTGGATTCTTGCTGTCGCACTTGATGCTCATGGTAGCGGTTAGGCTTGCGCTATAGCGGTCGAGGTCAAACTCCCACCACCCATGGTCACACCAATATCCGTTATCGTTTCCCTCGTCGTCATAATCACTGTGCCACACCCAATACTCCTGCCACCACGGACGCCAAACACTCCAGTTTGCGGCACTTTTCACCGCCCTGTTTGGCACAGAAGCAGATCGGAAGCTGTCGTTGCGGTCATCGGCTACGGGATTTGGCGGCGGGTTCTTATCCAAATCCACAACCTTAACATTGATAGTAGTCTTGGCTGTGCTGCCGGGGCCGGAAACAGTGACATGGATTGTCATGGTCTGTTCGGTATCAGGGGTTTTCCATTTTATCCATGCAAGCTGACTGTCCCCCTCGGGGTAGTAAATACTGCCCACGTTATAAGTGGTACCGCTAACATTAAAGCTTACTCTGGTGGGATTATCAGGATCGGACTGGCCGCCGCTGACTCTGACCGCTGTGATGACCTCGGTGTTGATTCGGTATTCGTAATCATAAGCATCAATCTGCGGTTCTTCAGGTTTTTCGGTGAACCGAACTATGCCAAGTCCAAGGCTGGACTTGATGTCTGCGTTGGATGCGGCACTGGTTTTGCTGCCACCCCATGCCGGATATCCCAAGTCGCTAACCTCTAAAAACATAGCAAGAGGCAGATTTTTATGGGTGAGCGATAGCATCCTCTTGCGGAGAAGTCCGCTGGTCGCCTCGTCATACAAAGCTGCTTCGGTGGCTGTTGTGGCAAACATATTGCCCTCAAATTTATAAAAGGCAAAAGGCTCGAGGAGTAGCTTGTAATCTCCACTAATCAGAACATCGTAATTCATGCCTGTGTGATTTGCGATAAGCTGCACTAGAAATTCGGAACAAAAATATTTTTTGAGTGCTACAATGTTATTACCGCCATCGGTGCTGATAACTTTAGGAATGGCTTGCGGTGGTTTTATTGTTGTATAGCCACCTTGAACAGCTTGTAATTTTCTGCCACTGTTATATTGTAGCTTGCTGACTTTGCCAAAATGATAAATCGAAGACGAGGGGGATTTATTGGTTAAATCAATCGGTGTTGTTACTACCGCATGATCGCTTGCTCTGACAACGGTTACACGTACACCCTCGTTTCCTGGTGTCCACAAGTTGGTGCTGGTGCCGTCGCCCATACCGCCGCCACCTCCATCAATATTCCCGCTACCGCCAGTGCTGGCAAAAGCGGTCATGGGGCATAAAAGACAGACAACCATCAGTAAGCTGAATATGCTTTTCAATAGGTTTTTCATTGCATCCTCCTTTGGGCAAAATAAAAGCACGGTATCTTTCAACCGTGCTTTAAGTCCTATTTACTGAGGAGGTCAGTCCATAGTCCCGACCTGCTTATTGATGTCACCATCGCTTTTTCCCTCAATCACTTTATTTTCGCCCAAGTTAGGCACATTATCAAACCCGGGTATGCTGTTTCCACCGCTTGGTTTGCTCGGTGCGGGAGGGTCTTTGGGCTTTTCCACCTTATCATGGTCAACAGGCTTATCCTGCTCCGTAATCTTTTCGCCGTTGGGCTTCTGGTCGGGATTTTTCAGTTCTTTCTCGGTATATTCGGGTTTTGTTACATCGCCTTGGATAGTCTGATCCGTGCCTTTGTCTACTGCGCCATTATCGGAGTTGGTAGGCTGGGTAGTGTCAGGAAGCTGGATTACTACCTCTTTTTCTGCGTTATCCGGTGCGTTAGGGTCTACCGTCACATCCGATACCGAGGAGCTTTGAGGGGGCAGCGGGTTATCCATCGGCTTATCGGTTTTGAATTGTTGGCCGATTAACACGACCAGCACCACACATATTGCAAGGCAGCCGGTTATGGTCAGCCTTTTCTTTGCTTTATCGCTTATATTTTTCACAAGGGCGTCCTCCTATTGTTAAATTTTGAGAGTTTTCTGTTAAGTCATACACTACCACGAAGAGTTTAAAAAGTCTATTAATATGATAGAAAACTTTTTGAAAACTCTGTCAGTGGAGGCTCTCTTGTCAAAACCGTGGGGTATATCCGGCACTGGTCTTGACCTTTATGCGCATGGGCGGCAGAAGCCTTCCACCAAAGGATACCGGCACCTCCAGCATGATGGTGCTGTCCGCTTCAAACCGTGCCGAGCTTTGGTCACCTGATGCAAAGGGAGCGTTTCGGATATCCACTGACAGCCCCCATACACGAAACTCCAGCCTGCTGTCGGAAGTGCGCTTTTCATGATAACCGCCACTGTACGAAAGACCAAGGATGCCATCCAGCCTATCATAGATATCGCCGTAGTCGAGGCTTTCCTCAAAGTCCTCGGCAATGGGCTGGTAAGCTCCCGAATATCCCTCACGGACACCGTGATACACATCATCGTAGTTGTCGTTGACGATGGAAATTACGGCGGTCTGCACTGCATCCCGAACGCCCTGCGCCACAATCACGAGGCGAAAATATTCCGATATCCCACAGAAAACAATGACCAGCGACAGGGTGATGGCGATAATAAAAGGGAAAGATGAGGCTCGTCTATCTTTCAGTATTCTTGCAAGGTTTTTTATCATTTCCAGTACACCTCGCTTTTTCCTGCTGCATCCGACCGCAGGGTAATGGGAAACGAACTAAAGCCGGAGAACAGCCCGATATTGGTCTGGTAGGTGACCGTTACCGTGACTTCCTCATTGAGCTGGATTTTGCCGGTCTTTGACCATACAACCGTGGGCTGTAAGCCGGTTTTTTCTCGAAGCGACTGCTCTCGGTGGCTGGTTTCACTGCCAACTCTGCCTGCAATTTCCGCTTCCCGAATCAGCTCCACGGCAAAGGTGTCCACCTGCTGCTTTTGGATATAGACGGGAAACACCCGCACTGCAAGGGCAATGACCAGCATGGCGCAGAGCACCAGAATGCAGATATCAATGTAGCCCTCGGCTTGGCGGCTTCTTAGAATACATTTTGTTTTTTTCAGCATATCACCGCCCTCCTAAAACATCCCGCCAAGGGAATGGATAATTTCATAGATGATAATTGCCATGTAGGTCATAAGAAAACATATCAGCATGGCAAAGGAAAACACACGGATTTTGGGCGGTATCTTCATCGCCTGAGCCTTGAGCCGTTGGAGTTCCAACTGCTTCATATCGTGAGAAAGCATTTGGAAATACACGGCGCTGTCATCCCCACGAAGCACACCGATCAGTCCTCGTGTAATGTCCGAAAGCATAGGCGAATTGAACCTTGCTTCAAACCTTGTGAGTGCTGCCTCGTAGGAAGATGAGCGCATATCGGCGGTCAAAATGTCCAACTCGGCGGCAAAGTCCTCGCCTGCATTTTTCTTGAAATTTTCCAGCATGGACAGCACAGCTCGGCTGGCTTTCAGCTCCTGGGTGATGGTCGCCACAAACCTTGGCAACTCCTGCTCAATTTTGCTTCGCTTTGCCGACAACGCCTCGTCTGCCTTGCGGATCTCCTTAAAGTAGACAAGGACGGCAAGGAACAGCACGATTGGGGCAAGAAGCGGTAGCACCACGAGGCACGGAATGACCGCCAAGGCGATGGCGGCAGATTTGACAATCGCCATTGCCATGAATAGCTCCGGTGTTTCCGACATTCCCGCAGCGGAGAGCACATTTGCCATGCGGTTTTTCTTATACTCATCCATGGGAATATACGCTGACAGCTTGACTGCCGCTGTGTGTAGCAAAGCCTCTGTGGCTTTAGGTTTTGCCTTTGCCTGCTTGCCCACCGCCAGCATTGCCTTTTGGGTGGCAAGCGTGGGCAGCCTGAGAATGTCTGCTAAAATGAAAAAGAGTCCTAACCCAAGGAGGACTCCGAACACAATTAAATATAGATGCAAAACAGCACCTCCTTTACCTCCTATATTCGATGGGCTGGGTCAGCTTAATCACAAACGCCGTGGAAATAAAAATGACTGCGGCACAGATGGCGAGAATAATCTGCCCCATAGCTGTGTGCATCAGCGTGTGGTACCAGTCCTTATTAAGAAAATACATCAGCGGAATGTTTCCCACTACCAGCACCTGCATGATGATAAATTCCTTGCGGGGTTCAAACACCATGTTTTCCAGCTCACCGTTGACCACTCGCATATCCGAGAGCTTGGTAACGATGGGCGTCAGCGTTGTTCTAAGACTGCGGTCTGTTTGACAGGCAATTAGTGCATCACACCATTCCTGAAACACTGCGTTATCAATCTTTTCTTTCAGATCATGGAGAGCTGCTGTCACATCGGGATTTACCAGCTTGATTCTGCTGACAAAACTACGGAACACATTTAATACCGGCTGATTGAGATACGCCATATTTTCCTCCACAGCGGTGAGGATGTCCTCGTTTCTCAGGTATGCTGTGGTGATGATGGAGAGCGCCGTTTCCAGCTCGGCGGAAATGTCCTTTTTGAAATGGCTTGCGGTCAGCTTCACCCACCAAAATGGCAGGAACAGACAGCCTACCGCCATAACAGGGACAAGAAAAAAGTTGCCCAGCATGATAGCGATAGACGCACCCACAGCAAAGCACAAGAGCGCCGCCGCGCACAGCATAGGGAATCTTGCCGATCTGCCGGTGACCTTTAGAATGGCCTGCACTTGTGCAAGCTCCCGGCGCAGGTAGGACTTCTTTTTGCGGTGAGTTTCTTCATTGATTTCATCACGGAGCGATTTTGGTTTGTCAGTGAGTTTTGCAAACACCGAACCGGTAAACTCCATGGGCGATAGGTTCAATAAAATGAAAAAGCCTGTAATCATTCCAATACAGGCAACAAGCTGAATGGTGGTCATGCAGACTTCACCCCCACCCTTAGTTGATTGATAAGGTTTTGTGGCATACCGTTTTCCAAAAGTCGCTTGGCAAGGCTGTCGGAAATGGTGTTGATCTGCTCATGGTGACCGTCAATGATAAGCATTCCGTCCTCCATGCGATTTTCGGCAATGACATATTGAAACAGCGGACGGAAACGCCTTGTCCCATCGGGCAAAATTTCGCATTCCTGAATCTCCATCATACGGCGCTGCTTGTTTTCAAGCTGCTTGCAGAACACCACGATTGGGTACGCTTCGGTCACATAGTCCATGAGGGTGGCATCATTTATATCCACGGCACGCTTGCACAGGGATACCATTCTGCGATAGGTGGCTTCGCAGGAGTTGGAGTGGATGGTAGTCAGTACCGCTACACCAGTTCGGGCTGCTTCCTGTGCAGCATTGGCCTCCGCACCACGCATCTCGCCAACCACAACAATATCGGGGTTAAACCGCAGTGCCATATCCAGCAGTGTAATCTGATCTACACGCTGGCGATCGTTGTCGCTGTCACGGGTCAGGGTATGGATGACCGAGTTGGTCACTCTGCCGTCTTTTTCACGCACCAGTGAAAGCTCGCGAGAGCCGTTTTCAATGGTATAGATACGCTTGTTATCAGGGATTGTGGTTAAAATCCAGCCAGCCACGGTGGTTTTTCCTGAGCTGGTAGCTCCTGCAACACACACCGAAATACCGTAGCGAACGCAGAGGGATAAAAAGTCCAGCATGGGGTCTGTGGCGGTGCCGCTTCTAACGAAATCCTCTTTTTTCATGCTCTGCGGGTTTACGATACGAATGGAAGCCGAAACGCCTACATCCTCATCCACAATAGGGCTTTTCATCACGGCAATACGAATGTTTTTGCTGAGATGCCCCAGCACGATGGGGCTTGCATTATCCAGCACCATCCCTGAAATATGCAGCATACGGCGGATCACATTGACAGCGTGTTCGGGGCTGTCAAAGCGTTCCTCCAGCTTCACGGTGCGTCCGTCCGAATACTGTACCTCAATATCCCTCCAAGAGTTGATGTCGATTTCCTCAATCCCAGTACCGAAGATGTATTTGGTTAAAAATCCGAACTCTGCCATTTCGGTGTAGAGCGCTTCGGCAAGTGCATCGCCGCCCATTCCGTTTACTGAGATACGGTGATCTTGCAGGTATTTGGTAATATATCGCTTCATCTGCGCCTTGGCATCGGTGCTGTCGCCGGTGATGAGGGTGCTGTAATTTTCGGAGATGTACTCCTGCACCTGGGCAAGCACCGTGGAGAAATCCTTTCCCTCTGTTTCCGGCGTGAAGAACAGCCCATGAGCGCGCAGAGAGCGATTCTCATGGACTGGCGCAACATCCTGCTCATTCGGTGGACTGAGAATATCCACATTGGGACCAAACTGCAAGTTTGCAAACCGTTCCGCAAAGGGTTCGGAGTGATTGCTGTTTTTCTCTGCTGAGGCAGTTGTGTTCTGAAACACCGATGCATTTCGCTTTTTACCTAACACCCAAACACCTCCTTTACGATTTTTTCAATTTCCTTGCGGAACTGACGGCTGTCCTTGAGGGACAAATCTGTCAAAAGCGTTCCCGCAAGATACTGTTCTTCCAGCTCCTGCGAATGGGTCAGTGTAAATGCCACCGATCCCAGTGCCTGCCCGATCTGCTCCCCGGCCTGCTGGGGCTTCACATTAGCCGCCACCTTATACTGCTTATCCGCATCCCACTTGGTATCACGGAGCAGCGGAAGCTGGCTGGAAAGATAGCTGATGGATTTGAGATCCGCATTGGCAAGACGCAAAACGCTGTCGGCCTCCATAAGTGCCACCGCCGATAGGATGTCGTTTGCGATATAGCTTCCGCAGTCCACTACGACAAAAGGAGCTACCTCACGAAGTTCGCAAAGCAGCTCCTTGGCCTGCACCTCGGAATAAGGCGGGTAGGTGTATTCATTTTCACCTTTTTTCATGCCCAAAATCGTGAGATAGCTGTTCTTTTTCAGTGTCACCAGATTGTGCTTGATCAGCGGCTCGGTGACATGGGTGGCGGCAAGGATACTGCCCAGCGAATGCTCACTTTCAAGCTCCGATGGCGCACAGATACAGGGCAGCATGGGTGCGGTCATGTCGCAAAGGAGCAGTACCACATTCTGTTTTTTATCCGCAATGTGCTTTGCAATTTTCACGGTGGTTACGGTTTTTCCACTGCCGGGGCTGCCCCAAACGGCAAGGATACCACCAGTTATTGATTGCTCCTGTACCACATCCTCCGTGGGTGCAGTTCGGGAAAAGATACTTTTCTTCTTGAAGTTCATTATTGCACCTCACTTTCGGCAGGTTGCTCGGGAACGGCTCCCTCTGTGGCAGGGGCCTGTTTCTGCGCGGCATCCTCCTGTTCTGTAGGGTAGAGGGCTTCGTTAATTTTCTCTTGGGCAGTAATAAATTTTGCGGTATTGGTAGGAGTGCCCCGGTAAACAAGGGATAGATGAAGCTTGCCATCTGCCTCGAGTTCTGCCAGTACCTTGCTCTGCTCGGGGGAAACCAGTAGGGTTACCGTAGAGGGCAACTCTCGCTCGTCATATGCCGAAGGCGAACCCAGTCCAGCGTCAGGCTGGTCGCCTGTGTTGGCATCGTAACCACTGGAGGCAGTCACGCTGATGACTTCCACATATTTCAGCTCGGCAGGAATTACCGTTGCACCCTGCTTTTTGTAGTCGGCTGCAATCACCGATACGATATCTCCGCTCTGCAGCTTACCAGAAAGACCATTCGCAAAGCTCTTGATGGTCACAGACATTGCCTGCTTGGTGCCGTCTAAATTGTAAAGATAGGAGTTTTCAGCGGCAGGGATATCGGAGAGCTTGGTGTTTAGGATATAGTCGCCGATAGAGAGGTCGGCAGATGCGTACTTGCCAATGACAGTATCGGTCTGGCGGATAACATTCTCGGGCAGTCCGTATCCGCCAACCTCGGCGATTTGTACCATATCTTTGGTGATTTCATCTCCCGCCTTGATTTCCTTAGCCACTCGGACAATCTCGGTTTTCTGACTAACCGATTTGTTAAAAAGCGGTGTCACACCGAAGCAAATCAGCAAGGACAAGAGAATGCAGATAACGCCAATGGCGGTTCGGTTTTTGAGTAAATTCACGGATTATTACCTCCTTTTTTATATGCAAGCGTACTTTCTGCGCTTTGCGGTCTTAATTGCCTTTGGCAGAAACACGGCGGTAGCGGCGGCAGGAATGGCAATGCAAACGGCAATGACCAGCTTCGTTTTATTTATGCGGATTCTTTTCATAGAATAAAACCTCCAAATTTCAAAAAATATGCGGGTAGTAAACCCATTGTCAGGATGGGAATGAGGGGAACTGCAAGACGCACCCTCCACGGCTGCTTTTTGTGGTGTATGATATTTTGCAACGCCCTAAAAATGCAGATTCCTACAGGTAACGGAACAGCAAGAGCAAAGCCCCAGATAGAGGCATCTACCCCAAGCACCGAGCAGGTGGCGGCGAGGAATTTGATATCCCCACCGCCCACTTGTTTCTCGTCAATTAGTGCAATTAGAAAAAAGGGCAATGAAAACAGTACCCCAAATAGATTGGCAGGGCTGAAATCTATCAGCCCTGCCAGAAAGATTAGGATGCAGATGCTGTCGGGGATCATTCGCTTTCGGATATCCCATACAGCGGAAACGACCAGCAGACAAGAAAACAGCACCGCCTGAAGGGTGCTGTTAGCCTGCATAGTTAAACATTTCTTTAATACGCTGGGTCAAGGTTGGAAGTACGGTACTCTCCAGCAAAGCGTAAAGCCCCGCAAGAAGCAGAGCGCCGAGTACAACTGCAATCAAAATTTTTACGGCGGTATCGATGTAACCCTCTGCATGATTGCTGGAAAGCACAGTTCGGCTACGCTTTCTAAAAGACTGTACCTTTGCAACCAAGGACTGAATTCCGGCGGTGGCACAGCTTGTGATGTGGGCAATCTTTTTCTTCATGTTGCTTACGAATTTTTTCATAACGATAATCTCCTTTATATTTATGATTTTGGAGTAAATAATTTGCATTACTCAAAGTGGTAATTGACCGAATAGGTGATGTTGCTCTTGTTGTACATACAGCTGTGGTTGGTATAGTAGTAAAACTCCAACTTGGTGTAGACTCCTGCACCGAGGGTGCGGCTGAATGTTATGCCGTTTGAAGTGGTACCGTAGTCCAGCTGATCCCACTGTCCAGTCAGCTTGTTGTAACCACGTACTCTGCCGTAGTCACTTCCGCTGTGTCCAGAAACAGGTGGCACGGTGAAGGTGTACTCGGTAATGGTTGCACCCTCCAGACCGTTTTCCAAAATGACCGAATCGGGACCTGTGAGTGTCATGCCACCACCGCCGTTGCTGTCTGCCACAAAGAACACGATTGCCGCCCACGGAGATTCAGCACCTGTAGAATCCACAGCTTTGACACGCACCAGATTCCTGCCCAGTGGGTAGGTCTGTGTTTCAGATTTCCTGCCCTCCCAAACGAGGGTAACAGAATCATCGTCCGGGTCGGAGCTGGTTGCCTTAATGGTGACCGGCGTTCCCGGTGCTACACTGTTACCGCTTGGGGTTCTGGTGATGATCGGCGTTGTTGGTGCGGAATTTGCGAGGGTGAAAGTCTTGGATTCCCAATCCGAATATAAACCTGTGCTGTCCTTTGCACGAACACGGACGGTGTGAGTGCCTACGGCGTAGTAGCTATCCGCCGCTTTGTTCTCCCATTCCAGCGTGGTGGTATCTCCATCCGCATCTGTTGCTGTAGCAGAGATATTTACGAGGAATTTGCCATCTTTCGCAGTTCGGGTCGGATTTGCCGTCAGTGTTACTGTGGGTGCGGAGCTTACGATGGTAAAGCTCTTTTCTACCCATGCAGAGTACGCTCCGGCAATGTCTTTTGCACGAACACGCACGGTATGGGTACCTACGGTGTAGTAATTGTCAGCCACCTTGTTTTCCCATTCCAACGTGGTTGCATCGCCGTCCGCATCGGATGCCTGGGCGCTGATATTGACAAGGAATTTGCCGTCTTTGACCGTGCGGGTTGGTTCGGCTGTCAGGGTAACGGAGGGAGCCGCATTGGTCACAGTGAAGGTTTTCTCGGTCCATGGTGAATAAGCTCCGGCGATATCCTTTGCCCTAACTCGGGTGGTATGCGTACCCGGCGCATAGTAGCTGTCAGCTGTGGTTCCCTCGTATTCCAATGTCACGGCATCCCCATCGGGATCGGTGGCAGAGGCAGTAATGTTCACAAGGAATTTGCCATCCTTTGCGGTTCGGGTGGGAGCTGCGGTCACTGTTGGCTGGTTCGGGGCGGTGTTGGTGACCGTGATGCTTTCGGAATGGGTGGTGATTCTGCCTGCACTGTCGGTGATGGTTGCAGTTAGCGTAAATTCGCCTGTATCACGAATGGAGATACTTCCACCACTATTTCCAAGTGTGCCTTGGAACTGAGCCGGCGTGCCATCCTTTTGCAGTGTCCATACTGCGGAATAGCTACCGAGATGCTGGACATCCTTGGCGGTTACGGTGAAGCTGGTTCCGTAGTGGATGGTTTTGGGCATGGTGAATGCATATTGCACCACCGGCAGAATGGTCACCGTTTCGCTGTGGGAATAGCTGCGCTTTAGGTAGTCGGTCATGGTGGCGGTGAGAATATATTTACCATGAGTTTTGAAGGTGATTTTTCCGCCTTGTGCGTTAAGGCTTCCGTTGAAGGCTTCGGCCAGCGAGATGTTCTTGCCGTCCTTACTCACTGCCCATTCCACAGGAAGCACATTATTATTGCCAAAGGTGCGTAGGTCGATGGTTGTGTCAGTGTAGGCAAGTTTCGGCAACTCAAAACCTATGGTCAGCACCGGCAAAACCTCACATTTTCCGCCTATTTCAAACAGAAATACCCTACCGGTTTCATCGGTGACTCTTGCCACCAGCTCATAAATACCGGCTCGTTTGAAGCGGATGGATCCACCGTCATTGGTGAGCTTTCCATCTACATAGGTCGGCCAGTCTTGGAAGCCGTAGGTGTTGTCTACCAGCCATTCGATGCTGAGACCATCCAAGTCGGAAGTTACGGTTTTCACTGCGATATTGCTGTCGGTATGGGCATATCGTGGCAGGCTGTAGCTGATACTCGGCACAGGATACACCTTGAAGCTCTGCTCATAGCGATAAGTTCTTCCACCGTTATCGGTAAACTCAGCTTTGAGAAGATAGTTGCCCTTCCCCTTGAATTGCAGCTCGCCACCAGTATTGGTGAGCGTGCCTTTGGCAGCATCGGAGAGGGCAACCTCTTTTCCGTCACGGGTTAGCGACCAGTTGGCAGATAGACTTTCAATTTCTCTGAACATTGCTTCTACCATAACTGTTTTGTCAGTGTGGAAGATTTCAGGCAGATAGAATCCAGCCGAACCCACAGGATATACCGTAATATTTGTGGTGTCGGCAAACACTCTGCCTGTGGCATCGGTAACAAAAGCCATCAAAGCATATACACCCTTTTCTTTGAAACGTATTGCACCGTCAGCAAGCTTACCCTCAATAATTGCGTTGATTTCCACAGGCTCACCGTTTTTCGTAAGGGTGTGGGTCAGCTCCAATCCGTCTGCTTCTTTTGTTTCTGTTTTAAGAGTGACGGTTTTGTCGGTGTGGGAAACAGCAGGGAGCGAGAGGGTTACCTCCACCACAGGGTAAACAGTGATATTGCTCGTGGCAGTAATGATTTTGCCAAGCTCATCTGTAATGGAGGCCGTCAATGTGTAACCGCCTTTTTCCTTGAACAGCACCGTGCCACCATCTGTGATCAGCTCACCGTTCAAGGCATCCACAAGAGCTATTTCCTTACCGTCACGCTTCATTGACCAAGTGACTGCATTGCCCCCAAGGTTCTCAGTTTTTAGATCCACTGCAATGGCGGTGTCAGTGTGAGCGGTATCCGGCAGGATGAAATCAGCAGCTACCACAGGATAAATGCTGATCGTCTGTTCTTGAGTCATCGTCACGCCACGGCTGTTTTTTGCTGTGGCAATGAGGGTGATACTGCCGGTCTGTGCGAATTTTACCTTGCCACCGCTTGTGGTTAGTTCTCCGTCCAGCACCTCAGAAATCCCTACCGGCAATCCGTTTTTCAGTACCGACCATGTCACATCGGTAACATAGCGAGTGGTGGACTTGATTTCGATTTCATTGGAGGTATAGGCGGTTTGGGGTAGCGTAAAGGAAAACTGCGGCGCCGGAACATAGGACGAACCGCCACCACTGCCACCACCGGAGGGCTTATCCTCCGGCTTTGTAACAGGCGGCTTTTCCGTTTCTTCCTTTTTTATCTGTTCCTTGGCTTTTTCTGCATCTACCAGCATTTCAAAGGCTTCACCACGGGTGGCGTCGCTGTCGGGGCGAACTGTGCCATCGGGATATCCGCTGATAATATGGTAATGCTTGCCGGTACAGATATAGGCCTTTTGCCCCTCTGTGAGCTGGCTCTCATCTAAAAACCCGATGTCACACGGACAGAAGCTGTCGTGTTCACTCTTGCCGATGGCTCGCACCAGCATACGAAGCATCTCCATGCGGGTGATGGGCTGATCGGGTAAAAACTTGGATTCAAAGTCGCCCTTTTGAATAACTCCTGCAACGATAAGGGCTTCTACATCCTTTTCTGACCAATGATCTGCAATGTCGGTAAAATGGATAGTGACTTCGCTTTCACTCGGTTCTGGCAGCTCCATTGTTCTTGTCACTAAGGTTGCAAATTCTGCACGGGTAATGATTTCATCGGGGTGGGAGAGTCCATCGGGATAGCCAGCAATGATGCCTTTTTCTGCAAGGATATTGATGGCTTCTTCAGCCCAATGTCCTTTTGCATCCTCAAAATATCTGTGGGCTGCATAGGCGCTTCCGGCAAGTAGCGAAAGCACCATACAGACAATCAGCAAAATACCGATGGGCCTTTTCTTTTTTGTGTGCATTGACAATCCTCCTTATATTCCAGCCATCTGCTGGGTTTGACCGCTTTCTTCAAACGCAATCTGCTGAAAGCCAAAGCGGTCGCAGTAGTAATATTCACTGCCGGTACTGTCGTAAAGCTCCACCACATCAGACATGGACAGCGAATGACCATTGTAGCCGGGCGGGTGATTGGTGTTACAGCGAGTGTAAATTGCCTCAAGGTTGTTTGTGCCAAGCTGACCGTCATAGGCGATGCGGTAATGCTCCGGATTTGGCTCACCAAACTTCTTTGTCATCTCGTCTAAGCTGATGAATTTCATATACACATCGGTTTCGGGTCCCAGCTGCCAGATACGCACATTTTTAAGAGGTGCAGAATTTTCTACACCTCCAAGTTGTTCGCCTGCCATCAGACGCTCCATCACACCGTCTGTCCACTTTGGGGTAAGGCTGCGGTGCATGAGCCAGCTTGTCAGTTCCTCGTTTTGAAAGATACGATCCACAATGGCATTACCCTTATCGGTGTATCCTGCCGGGTTCCCATAGTAGGAAATGAGACCGCCTTTTTCTGAAATACCATGCATTTTCTTCACCTGCCTTTTACTGTCTCGGCTTGCGAGCCTCCCAGTATTTCCGTCACCAGTGTTCCACTGGTTCCTCCTTACTCCATGGTCATGCCTCCAAGTTCAGGAGCTGTGGACTCTGACTGCTCCTGCGCCGTCAATTCCTGAAGCTTTTCTCTTGCCCAATCGGGCAGATTACTGTCGGCAAGAACACCTACAAAGTCGGTTCTGTTCCAGCGGGTTTTCTCACCATCGGAGAGACAGGTGGCAAATACTGCCTGACCTCTGGCACCGGCATGGCTGCCGAACCCTCCGGTACACAGCCACAGCTGATCCTGCGGAGTGAAGCAGCTTTCCTTGAGGGTATTCGGGGAAAGAACAATGACTTTGCCCTCAAAATCCTGCTTTGAAGTGTCCGGCAGACAGTGTGTGTAATCGAACATTCCAAGGCTTTGAAACGCCCTGCGATACTGGTTAACAAATCCGTCCAGCACAGCGGGGTGACTGTCCACCGCAAAATCCAAGTTTTGATTGCTGTAGCTGTCCTTATCTGGTGCAATGTAGGTTCGCTTTGCCCAATCGTGATTGCCACGGGAAAAACGGCCGTCATAATCCTTACACTGCAAGCTGTTGGCGAGAACATATTCCACTCGCTTATAGCCAAACTGCTCGATGACACTTTTGGCGCACTCTTTTTTCAGATGCATTCCATCAAAGTCACGGCGGATTGCTTCCTCAATTGCTTCTTTGCAGTCCGCATTTTCTTTGTGGCTGGCTTTCCACCGGTCAAGCTCATTCAGCCGTTTTGCTTCCGAAAAGGAATAAGGGTAAATATACGGAAGCTCTTTAATTTCCATAGACAATTTCCTCCAGCATAATCAGCTCATCCAGCTCAGCAAGGCAGACGCCGGATTGTGCAAGAATTGCCACAATGCCGGGTGGCACATCGGTGATGTCCTGCTGAATATCAGCTTCCACAATGGTAATTTCACCGCTGTCCTCATCGGCATAGGCTTCCAGCTTGGCATCCTTGGGGATACCGGCTTCCCCTAAAATATAGTCGGGAACGCGGATATCTCCACTGCCATCCAGCAACCCCTGACACAAAGCGCAGTGCATGACGCAATCGGCAGGGCTATCCTTGCAACCGTTCAGAAAAGCACAGGCTTCACTGCATTCTCTTTCATCGCAGTCAGGACAGCAATCGCCATGTTCCTGCCCACAGTTGTCGCAAAAACCACAAGCCTGAGCCAGCACCACAGTAAGGTCGGAAGCGAGATTGCTGAGGGCGTCAATGACCTCTGTCAGCTCCAGCACCGTCATTTTTCCTTTGTGGATCACACAGACGCTGTCGCTTACGGTAATGTCCATTTCCTCGGCATCTGCAAGGGATGTACCCTCCAGAATTTCGTCAAGAATGTCCTTTTCCTGCATTTCTTTGTTCTGATTTTTCTTCATAATCAAATACCTCCAAAATTTTATTGATTTAATCTTCCTCGCCGGGCATCAGACCAGGCACCCCCACGTCAAACAGATTCATCTGAGCGGGAGCATTTAAGCTGCGCTCTTGCATATCGTAATTAGCAATGAGAATTTCGGGGAATTGCGCACCGCCGTCATATCGCTGCTTGATATTGTTGATGCGAGTATAGGCGTCAATCTGAATACCCGGTGCATCGTAGAGATTGCGGATAAATTCGCAGTCGTTGTAGGAAAGTAAAAACTTGCCCTCGGCTCGCATCAAGGCATCCCGCAGACGGATATGGTCTTTTTCGGTAAAGCCGTCCTCGCCAACATTTTTGTAGTAGCTCTCGGTTTCAAAATACGGAGGGTCACAATAGAAAAAGCTCACCGGGCGGTCGTACTGCCCAATGAGCTTCTCAAAGTCTTTATTCTCAATCACCACCTTTGCAAGCCTACGGTGTGCCTGTTCAATCAGCGGAAAATTGCCACGAATATCGTGGGGCTGGCTGCCAAAGCTGGTTAGCCCCGAAGCATAGCTGTATCGAATAAGCTGATAGAACCACGCCGCTTTTTGCACATCACTGGCAGGACTGTCACGAGCAAGACAGTTTTTTACATAGTCAAAATCCTCCCTTGAGTTAAGGCAATACCGCAGAGCATCAATCAGTTCATTTGGTTTATCCCTTACACAGCGATAGAGATTAACCAGCAAGCTGTTAAAGTCGTTGTACACTTCAAAATCATTGCTGGGATTCTTATGGAAGAGTATCCATCCGGCTCCACCGAACACTTCAATGTATCGCTCGTAGTAGAGAGGGAATAGATTTACAATCAAATCTCGCAGTGATTTCTTCCCGCCAATCCAAGACATAAAGCTATTCACACGCACCACCCCCTAAGGTGCACACATCTTCTGCGGAGGATCGATGTTCGTTTTCCTTCTTTCCATAGTGATAGCCGCTTTGCTCGCTTGTAATCGCATTTTCTCTGCCAAGGTGATAGGATTTTAGGTATTCTTCAAGCCAGTCTTTTTCCATTCTTACCTCCTTTCCGACCGCTCGCCCGAAAGAAAACAAGGTCGCTTTCTTTGGGGAAAACGGCCTTGCTTTATGATTTATATATGAAGTAGCACCGGATATAAATCCGATGCTACTTCATCACTATTCCCATATTCATAGATGGGGTTGCATGACAAAGGGCATTACCACGGTGAAAAGCGGTAATGCCCTTTACTCATTCATATAGGTTAATAATCTCAAGTTTTTGTTTTTCTGCCATACGGACGGTCTGTGCCGTTCCGCTGACTGCTTGTTTGTTCCAGTAACAGATGACTCGGCTACTGCGGTCTACCATATATTGATTGCGCTGGGCGTAGCACTGGCTGTTGTAATGGGTATTTAATGTGATGACATCATCGCATTTTGGCATGATTTCATAATACCGTTCATGATCTGAAAGAGAATACCGTGCCGCCTGTTCCTCAAATGGAATCACCGCAATCAGTCTAATCCGACGTGGATTTTGCAGATCAATCACTGTTTTCTTTTTGATCACTTCTTCAGCTGCCATGAGGTCCCACCCATAGGCACCTCCAAATAAAAAGGTGTTGTATCCATCTTGTATTGCTTTTTCAATTTCATCTGCCAGTCTTGTTCGCAGGTTCTCTAAAGCTTCACCTTTAGGAAGCTTTTCACTTCGGTGACCTGTGAAGCATACCGTTTTTTCTTTGATAATTTTTTGGTTCATTTAACATCCCCCAGTCAGTTACGTTTGTTATACCCAATAGTTTGATACTAACTACAAATTATAACGATTCACACTGAATAAGTCAAGTTAGTTCCGTTATACTTAATAGTGTGAAACATCATATAGGAGGATGAAAGAATGGAACGATTAAAAGAATTGCGAGAAGCCAAAAAACTTTCACAGGTAAAATTAGGCATGATGCTTTCGGTTGCTCAAGAAACAATCAGTGGCTATGAAATTGGACGCTCACAGCCCAGCTTAGATGTGCTTATTAAACTTGCTGATATCTTGGATGCATCTGTTGACTATATATTGGAAAGAACAGATGTGAAAACAGTAATTAAAACAGCAGAGTTATCCGAACAAGAGACCGAGCTTTTAACATTATATCGCAGACTAAACTCTGCAAAAAAAGAGCGTGCAATTGGTATGATTTCGGCACTTGAGGAGTAAAAAACGGCAGGATGTTTATACATCTTGCCGTTTTCCTATCTCATGGTCAGATTCATGCCTTGTTCTTCTTCAGGCTCTATTACGGAAAAACTGTCCTCACCAACAATGACACCTAATCCTCTCCCATTTTCAAATTTGCAGTGGAGGGTGCCGATGTCATCCACATGATCCACTACACCTTCGGTACCGGGCGAGATCGGCGCATAGGGGTCATCCATAGAATCAAGGCGAATTCGAGTTCCTGCCGGATACCGTGCCTTGATTTGTTCTACCTGTTCTCTTGTGGGAAATCCATTCATTTTACATTCCTCCAAACTGCATTTCGTATTTCTGCTCTGTAATTCCCATTTCCTCGGCGGTTTTCAGACTCCAATCATTGGTGCCCCAAAGGCTTACATAGATTTCCTTGCCGTTGCAGTCAATTTCACGCTGCTCCATCCCTTCGCCGTACCCATCACTGGCCTGAGAACATATCTCAGACTTGATTTTTTCAAGTTCGGCGGCGTCAAGCGGAGCATTTAAGGTGAGAACTGCAACACCCATCAGCTCGCCTCTCACTTCCTCCACATCGAAAACATACTTTTGCACCTTGGCGTTGACGGTGTCCGCATGACCATAATATTTCATGAGTCCTCGTTCTGCCTCGCCGTCAAGCATATGCTTTTCCATTGCACTGCGGATTTCATCTTCGAATTCCGCAAGTTCTTCAGGATATACATCAATTTCATAATCCCCTTGGTACAGGTCACAATAGTCATTTTCATCATAATAGGTGACCGCTTTAAGTGGCATATATAATTTGAGTTCCTGTGGCTCCTGCATTTCTTTGGTTTTCAATCCAAGAGTTTGCCTTAGAATGTTCTGCATCTCCTGATTGTATCCGTGGTATAGCAGATAGCCTTTGTCGGTAAATACTCCGGTTTCACGGCTGATTTTGTCCTGTCCATAAGACTGAAAGTCAATGTAATCCTCAAGATTCTCGTCATACTCAAAGTGACCGCTTTCGCAGATCATGTATCTGCCGTATTGCTGCGGCGTGTGAACACCCGCAAAGCACTCGAATTCATACATACAGTCGGACAAGGTCTTAAGCTGTTCTGCAGTGGTGATTTTTGTGAAATCCACCAATTCAGACAAGGTGGGTACTTCACGCTCACCCATGGTTTTTAATATAGCGGCAAACTGATTGAGCGAATCCAAGCCTGTTTGATTGTTGATTACCATATCTGCAATATTATCGGGAAGATTGTGTTTCTCCACTTGCCAAGAGGTATCCTCAAGGCTTTCTATTCCCAACCTTTCTAACGCCTTATTCAATTCATTCTGCTCTATGGGCAAATACAGATATTCGAAGCGGCTTTGGGCATTTATCAACAGGGTAATGGGGGTATCCTCGTATTGATAATACGGGAAGTTCGTGCCGTCATAAATCTGCTCCGGTGAATTGCGATTTTGATATACCACTCCATAGGGCATAATCAGAGGGCGTGAGTTTTCAGCAAGGATTTTTCCGAAGTAACCCTGTCCATCAAAGCTCTTAAATTCTTCCGCACTGACCGCTCCTTGCTCGGTTAGGTACATCTGCCTACCCACGGCATGGGGGTCGCTGAAATCGGCTACCACGCTGTAACAGTGGGTATTAAAACTGAGATTGATAAGCTCTGGCATGGTTTTGGCTTTTTCCGCATATGCTACTGCAAAAAATGTGGTAAGCTCATTCTGGTCAAAACTATCCAACCGTTTGGTGAGAAAGTTAAGCTCATCCAGATTCACCGTTTTGCCTGAGAGCAGGGCTGTCATCTTTTCATCGTTATGGACAGTGCCAATTTTGATTTTGATTTTTGCCATGTTGGATACACCAAGGCTGTCACATAAAATTTGCAGTTCCTTTTCCTTGCTGGGGAAGGTAAGGTTTTGGTGATTGTTTTCATGAATGCACTGGATCATTGCTCGCATGACTTTTTCCTCCTGTGATTGATTTTTTGCATATCAGTCTTTAGGCAATCTCCCTCCCGGCTGTAACATACAAAGCCGTGGGACGCATAAGGGCAATCCCCACAGCTTTTAAAGGGACCATGGGGACGAGGTGCGGTTTCTATTCTGCCTACGCTTGTCAGGCAATCTGAGTTGTAGCAGGCATAGCGTTTATTTCGTTTGTATTTTACAAGCATATCGTATCCTCTCCTCAATCAAAAAAGAGCGGTCAAATCGAGGATAAATCCTCAAACTCGACCGCTCTTACCGTTTACATATTTAATTTGTTTTGGGTAGCTGTAAAAAGGGCGCTACCCATTTTACCTATCTAATTGTTAAAAAATATTGTTGTATTCCGTGTTATTGATTCCTGCACCTCCAATTTTTGAGTGAATGAAAAAAGGCACTGACTTCTTTAGTAGAAATCAGCGCCTTACTCCTTGTATATATAAAGTGGCGCCCTTTTTGATTGCTCGCTCAAACCCGCTTAAATACAGGACTTTTCCGAGTTTCAAAAAAGGGCGCTACTTATGTTTTGATATATTTCTTCTTGATTTTGAGTTGTGTTCTTACTGTTTATTCGCGCGTAAAAGACCTATTCGTGATAGTTCAAATACCAGAGGGGCTGAAAATCACTGAAATGACATCCTCGAAATCGAGCTTTATTTTGACGGGGTTTTTATGGGTCAAAATCCCCGAAAAAGCCTGATGTCCTGCGGTTTTCACCGCAGGACATCTTTTTCAGGCTGTAATTATGGTGCGGATAGTGGGACTCGAACCCACACGGATCACTCCACAGGAACCTAAATCCTGCACGTCTGCCAGTTCCGCCATATCCGCACAATTTCATAATAGGTAAAAAGCCGCACACGTATATGTGCGGCTTTTCGCTGGTGACTCCACCGGGAATCGAACCCGGGTTACCGCCGTGAAAGGGCGGTGTCTTAACCGCTTGACCATGGAGCCTTACGAAAAAACCGGCAACGACCTATTCTTCCAGGCAGTTACCCACCAAGTATCTTCGGCGCAAAAGAGCTTAACTACTGTGTTCGAGAAGGGAACAGGTGTAACCTCAATGCTATAGTCACCGGATTCGTAAGAAAGTATACATGCATATACCTTCAAAACCAAACAATGCAAGGAAAAGACATACACTTAAAACCATTGGTCAAGTGCTCGACCTATTAGTATCGGTCAGCTGAACATGTTGCCATGCTTACACCTCCGACCTATCAACG
>Ga0334889_1000044_pt1 | contig 183509 bp, 177 predicted proteins | sample GraSluR1_MG_2_FD_207222 | JGI IMG/M metagenome (GOLD analysis project Ga0334889, IMG submission 207222) | Sludge microbial communities from methane-producing bioreactor in Wageningen University, Netherlands - Granular Sludge_8_08-R1 | ecosystem: Engineered > Bioreactor > Anaerobic >...
GAAATTCCCAGTAGCCTGCCAAAGGATCTTTTTCGCCACGTTGAGCAATAAGGACTTTATCGTTGTTTATTAAAATGGCTGCTACGACGTCTATTGTTGCTCCCACGTTTTACTCCTTTAAGTCGTTTGCACTTGTAACGACAATATTCACTATTTCTTCCAATACAAATTATACCACTGTTTCCCGCAATCGCCATACCTGTAAAAATAAAGACGGTCTTATAATTTAAATACCCTCGAAACACCAAAAAGCCCAGCATTGCTGGACTTTCCATTGTATTTGCCTCTATCTAAATCATTAAATAAAATCAGACGCTATCTGCTTGAAATTGGACCATGCCTCAAGCCCTACATAGATTTTATCGCCAATTTCCAGTATCATTTCCCATGGAATATCAGAGAATTCCCCAAAATTGTCAAGATACTCAATGAAAGGCTCTCCCTGCAAATCTGTCTGAGGCAGTACTGCGTCATTTTCACCGTTAAATTCAACTATAGGTACAGCAATCTTATCGCACATATCTCGATGAAAGGTTGGAGCTGCTTTAACCCAGCGCCCGTTTAAAAACAAGTTGTTATATGTATGGGGGAAAATCGCATCAATATTAAACGTTTCTTTAATTTCGGGGGAAATTTTGTGGTTTCTGATAGAAGCGATAATAAAGCGGGCGGGGATACCTGCAGCCCTGCATAGGGAGGTAAGCAGAATGGCTTTAAGCATACACCATCCTTCACCTTTTTCCAGAATATTTGATGAGAGGAAGGACTCTGCTCCACTATTGAAAGAATGAGCATTGTAACGACAATTATCACGAACATAATTAAATAATCTAATCGCTTTCTCTTTATCATCGATACAATCACAAGTTAATTCCCTGGCAAGATTCTGAATACTGTCGTGATTGCAATCTATAATCTTCGTTGCTGCCAAATATTGTTCCATATTTTCTTACTCCCCCCTACAGTATCTTCTAAATACTAATTTAGTTTAGCATATATTAAATTACATTTCTAAGACATATGGGGTTGTACGGAAAAAGTCCAGCATTGCTGGACTTTCTATTGTATCAAAGATTTAGTTTTTTAAAATGGTCGGAGTGACTGGATTTGAACCAGCGGCCTCTTCGTCCCCAACGAAGCGCTCATACCAAACTGAGCTACACCCCGACGCAAAGATTATTGTATAACAGATAGCTTTTTTCGTCAAGGTTTGTCAGTGTTCCGGCCTAATCAATTTTATCCAGATCAAACTTGCGATGCAGAGCCCTCACGGCAATCTCGATACAACCCTTGTCGATAAGACAGGATACCTTGATTTCAGAGGTACTTATCATATGAATGTTGATATTTTCGTCGGACAGGGCTTCGAACATGTCCGCCGCTACACCGGGGTTGGTCTGCATGCCCGCTCCTACTATCGATACTTTGGCTACATCATCGCCATAAGTCATACCCGAGGCGCCGATTTCCTCCGTCAGTCTTCCGATCACTTCCACCGCTTTTTTCAAATCATCTCTGCCTATGGTGAAGGCAATATCATTACGACCGTTGCGCATTGCGGCCTGTATGACCATATCGACATTTATTCCCGCAGCGGCCAGTCCCTTGAAGAGGGTCTTGGCAACCCCGGGCTGATCGGGTACATCAAATATGGCAATACGGGCGCAGTTCACATCATGAGCAATTCCAGCAACAATTACTTCTTTCTCCATGTTAGCCTCCTTGGTAATTATGGTCCCGGGATGATTATTAAAACTGCACCTGACTTCCACGTCTATCTGGTAAGCCAGAGCCACCTCTACCGCACGAGGCTGCATCACAACTGCTCCCAGCACCGCCAGTTCCAGCATTTCTTCGTAAGATATCCGGCTCAATTTGCGGGCTTCGGGTACAATACGGGGATCGGCGGTATAAACACCGTCAACATCGGTAAATATCATACAGCGGTCGGCCTGCAGGCTGGCAGCCAGTGCTACCGCGGTGGTATCTGAACCCCCCCGCCCCAGAGTAGTTATATCTCCCGCGGGAGATATTCCCTGAAAACCTGCGATGACTACGATATTCCCGGCTTCGATCTCCTTCTTAATCCGACAGTTCTCAATCCCGTTGATTTTAGCTTTGTTATGTGATGCATCGCTCTTTATCCCCGCCTGCCATCCAGTCAGAGATATGGCCGGGCAGCCCATGTTGTTAAGGGTTAAGGCCAGCAAGGCAGCCGATTGCTGCTCACCGGTAGCCAGCAGCATGTCCATTTCCCGGCTGTTCAAATCTTCTCCGGTAGCTCCGGCCATTTTAATAAGATCATCCGTGGTGTCTCCCATGGCTGATACTACTGCGACTACATCATGGCCTTTTATTTTCATCTCCCGTACCCGGGCGGCGATGGTTTTGATTTTTTCGATTGAAGCTACTGAACTTCCTCCAAATTTTGCTACTACTAATGACAAAATTACTCACTCCCTGGATGATAACGTTAGTTCCAGACCCGGTTGGACCCAGGTCAATAAAACTCCACTCCTCTTAGATCCGGTCTCAGGTATAATACCTGAGATTTTACCCCCGCCTCCTGAAAGGCTCTCTCCATGGCCAAACCTACCGGTAATTCCCGCCCTTCGACGGCAAATGCCATTATTGAAGGACCTGCCCCGCTCAGGGCCGCTCCCAGCGCCCCTGCTCCCAGTGCCGCCTCCACCACCTGGTCAAAACCAGGTATGAATTGCTTTCTTAAGGGCTGGTAAACCATATCTTTCATTGACTTGCCCAGGTGGTCCAAATCTCCGTTCTGTAAACTGGCCAGCAAAAAGCAGGCTCTCTGCAGGTTGGATATGGCAGCCGGGAGAGGAATATTCTGCGGCAGTACAGCCCGGGACTGCTCGGTAGTCAAAAAAAAGTCAGGAACGGCTGCCACTACCTCCAACTGCTTCCCCAGTTCTATCTGTTGATAATATATTTCGCCTTCATACACCATGGCGGTGGTCAAACCTCCGGTTACAGACGGAACGATATTGTCCGCATGACCTTCCAATTCCGCTGCCCAACGCAGCAGCTCCACCGGCAAAAACCTGTCTCCAATCAGACGGTTGGCGGCAAACATGCCGGCAACTATAGCCGCGGCACTGCTTCCCAACCCCCTGGCCATAGGAATATCATTATCGATCTCCAAATATAATCCGGCCGGCTTGTACCCGGCCTGTTTGAACACATGGTTCATAGCCTTATACAGCAGATTTTCCTGGGGACTCTCCATAATGGAACGATCCCGGGCTCCGCTGAAGACTATTTCGATACCGCTGCCGGTCAATTCCACCTCCACCTGCAGGTACAGGTTCAAGGCCATCCCCAGGGTATCAAACCCCGGGCCCAGGTTGGCAGTGGTTGCCGGCGCTCTGACTCTTACCATTTTCTCCTCCTGAAACAGGGCATGTTTTAAGCCTTGGCAGTACTTGCCAGCACTACCATTTGTATTCGCAGACTCAAAGGAATAAACTACGGAGCGGCTTCAAGCCACTGCAGCAACGAGGCGGGAACATCTTCCCGCTGGCTGGACTATATGGTTTCCATACCTTCGAGGCGGATAACATTATCTATGTTTCCCACTATATGCATCCCCTGCAGTACGGCCAGTGAATCATTCAAATCCTGCTCCTCTACCTCATGGGTAATCAGAATCAATTCGGCCATATCTCCACCGTGGGTAGTCTGAAAAACGGTAGCCAGACTGACCTTGTTGCTGCCAAACACTCCTGCGATGCCGGCCAAAACCCCGGGTCGATCCTTTACCGTCATCCGAATGTAGAATTGGGCGGTGAGCTCACTAACATCCAGTATTTTGCGTTCTGCATAACAGGTGCAGCCGACCCGCCCACTGGCCTGGTGAAGGATATTTCGGGCCACATCTATGATATCTCCTACCACCGAACTGGCAGTGGGGAATTTCCCGGCTCCCCGACCATAATGCATGATCTCCCCTACTGCATCTCCGGAAACAAATACTGCGTTGTATACATCATTAACTGCTGCCAGAGGATGTTTACGGGGTAAAAAGGCGGGATGAACCCGGGCCTGGATGGCACCATCCGTATTCTGTTTGGCTACCGCCAGCAGTTTAATTACATAACCCAGATCTCGAGCAAATTTTATATCACTGGGAGTAACTTTGCTTATGCCCTCTACATAAACGTCATCAAAGGTGACCCGGCTGTTAAAAGCGATAGAGGCCAGAATAGCTATCTTGCGACCGGCATCCAGACCCTCTATATCAGCGCTGGGATCAGCTTCAGCATACCCCAGTTCCTGGGCTTCAGCCAGCACTTCCTCAAAGGGGCGGCCTTCTTCACTCATCTTGCTGAGTATATAGTTGGTTGTGCCATTCAAAATGCCTATCACTTCTTGAATCTGGTTGCCGGCCAGAGATTGTTTCAACGGATAAATAATAGGAATGCCTCCGGCAACACTAGCCTCAAAATAAAAATCCACCTTTTGGGTCCGGGCCAAATCAAAAAGTTCCTTGCCTCTTTCAGCAATTAGATCCTTATTGGCAGTTACGATATGCTTACCCTGCTCCATGGCCCTCATGATAAAAGTCCGGGCAGGTTCAATACCCCCTATCAATTCAACCACCACGTCTATTTCCTCATCATATAATATATCTTCAAAACTGGTGGTTAGTTTGCTCTCTTCTATTCCCAGAGCCCGACACTTATCCAGATCCTGATCCAATACCTTTTTTAATTCGATTTTATCTCCGGCCCGCCGGGCTATAATTTCTCCATTCTTGGCCAGAAGCTCCGCCACTCCTGAACCAACGGTGCCACAGCCCAGTAATCCAACTTTGATCATAATTTCTCCTCCTGCGTTAACTTTTTCCTACTACTTCCACCTCTAGTACACCATCCAATTCAGCCAGGTTTCTCAAGAGTTCGTCCACTGACACCTTCATTTCTTCAACGCTTATGGAGATGGTCAAATAGGCCGCTCCATGCATGGGCAGGTTCTGATTTATAGTTAAAATATTGCCATTCATTTCAGCAATATGATTCAATACCCCGGACAATATACCCGGTTCATGCTTCAACAGCAACGAGATATTGACTATTTCCATGTTTTCGGCATCAAATATGGCAAATACGCCATCCTTATACTTGTAGAAGGTGCTTCGGGCAATTCCAACTCCATCAACTGCCTCCTGAATATTATTGGCTTCTCCCCGGGCCAGTCTCTCCTTTACTTCAGCTGTCTTACGAATAGACTCGGGAAGTATATCTTCTCTGACCAGGTAGAATTTCTTGTCATGATGGGTCATAAACTGCCTCCGTCCGCTCCAGGCGGATTATATTCTCTCGCATTCGGACATTATACCATCATTATCTGAAACCCGCAATCTATTTTCTTAATACAAGTTGTTCTGACTAAGTTATCGTTTCTTGACCCCTGCGGGATTAATCCTTATCCGATTTATGATAAAAAATAAAAGGTCCCAGGTGAAATACTCACGCAGGAACCGGATAATTATTTAATAGCTATATCCTCAAGCAATAAATCCCAGGGAAAACTAAGTCAGTTTCTCTAAAACGTCGTCCGGGATGTTCATGTTGGTATACACCCGCTGTACATCATCATGGTCTTCCAACAGATCAATAAGTTTAATGATTTTAGCAGCGGTATCTTCATCATTTATATCTACTGTATTCTCTGCCATCATAATCAGGTCAGCTTCTTCAATTATTAGCCCTTCCTTTTCCAGAGCTTCTTTGGTATCCATAAAGCTTTCGGGTGAAGTTATAACCTCATAATAGTCCCCTTCATCTTTTACGTCATCGGCGCCATTTTCCAAAGCCAGCATCATTAACTCATCTTCATCCATGGTCAAGTCTTCCTTGCTGAGACTGATATATCCTGCCCGCTTGAACATCCAGCTTACGCAGCCGGCTTCACCCATATTGCCATTATGTTTGGAAAACAAGTGTCTGATATCAGGGGCGGTCCGATTTCTGTTATCGGTGGCTATCTCCAGCAAAACTGCTACCCCGGCCGGAGCATACCCTTCGTATACTATTTCCTCCAGCAATTCACCATCCAGCTCCCCGGTTCCTTTCTTAATGGCCCGGGTAATATTTTCATTGGGCATATTAACCCCTTTAGCCTTCTGAACAGCTAATTTAAGTTTGGAATTGGCCTCGGGATCTCCGCCTCCGCCGGTCTTTACTGCAATGGTTATTTCCTTAGCCAGTTTGGTGAACTCCTTGCCCTTTTTCTCATCTGAGCGAGCTTTCTTATGTTTAATCGTTGACCATTTGGAATGTCCGGACATTTCATGAAGCCTCCCTGCTACTTATTTAATCTTGGAATCATTCTACCGGTTTTATCCGTGTATTCTTTATATTCTGCGCCAAAGTGTTTAAGTAAAAACTCTTCTTCAACCCTGATCCGATAAATCAATGCCGGTATGGTGGTAAATAATATTATCAAAAGCCCTCCCCAGGAACTAAAAATCAAGGGGATAGCCAGAAAACTGAGCAAGTTGCCCAAGTACAGAGGATGACGTATTACACCATAAATCCCGCTGCTTACCAGACGATGGCCCTCATACAGAGCTACCCGATGATTAAAATACTTGCCTATTTCCTTGAATGCCTTCCACCTGATCGGACAGGACAACAGGAATAAAATAAATCCAGTGATGACTACCCCGGGTTCAAGCAGGAACATTCTTGTATAATGAGCCCCCGCAAAGTCTATAGCCGAGTACAGCAAGGCAGCAAAAAATGACAACTGCAGCCATAGAAAAGTCTTGCGATCGTCATCGTCGATAACATATGCATCCGGTGCCTGGTATATGATGGTTTCAGAAAGTAGGGTCCAGGAGAGAAATATGGCGAAAAATACCATAATAACCGCAAAATCAAATCCTGGCAGCATCTGATAGGCCAGGAAGCCAATATATATAAAGACCAGCAGGAAAATAAAAATCCTTATCAACACTCTTCGCTGCCTGGGATCCAAATCTATCGCCTCCGGTTTATTCAAAGGTTTTCTGTCTGGGTATACGAGCCACGGCCGGCATTTTACGTTTGTGCTCACTGGCCCTTATCATGGTTTCGATGCGGTCCAGCTTATCAATATTCCGCCGTTCCCCCCCCAGATAACGATCCAGTTCATTGTAGGTAAATCCCATCTCCGCTTCATCAGTCTGTCCGGCCCAAAGCCCTCCTGATGGAGCTTTTTCTATGATAACCTGGGGTATCTCCAAATAGCGGGCTATTTCATAGATTTCGGTTTTGGTCAAATCACCCAGCAACTGCAGGTCAACCGCATTGTCGCCGTATTTGGTGCAGTAACCGGTGCATATCTCGCTCTTGTTGCTGGTACCCACCACTATATAGTTCCGGGCTTGGGCAGAGTAATATAGTGCGATCATCCTCAAGCGGGGTTTTAAATTAGCCCTCAGCATCCGCCCTGCTTCTCCTTCCAAACGTATATAAGATTCAAATTGGGTTACCAGTAAATTGTAGGCGTTGTCCAAATCCACTATGCGGTATGGTATCTGAAATTCCTCAGCCAGCATTTGTCCATGCAGCAGGTCAGAAACACTGCTCTCACAAGGCAAAATCAGCGCCATACAATTCTCCCCCAATGCCTTGCGGACAATTACGGCTGCTACGGCTGAATCCACACCCCCGCTTAAACCCAGAACCGCCCCCGATAACCCGGCCTCATTCACCTTCTGCCTGAGCCAGTCAACCAGGAAATTGACCTTAGCTTCAGCATCCATCTCATAATCCTCCTTCAAACAATTCGGTTGACATGTATTTATCTGCTCCATCCGCTGCAATGGCCATAATCTTAGCCCCTTTGCCCTTGCGCCTGGCAACGTGCAATGCGGCATATACCGCTGCCCCGGATGATATGCCCAGCAGAAGCGCGTCTCTGGCTGCCATCTCTCGACAGGTTTGTATGGCCAGGTCGCTTTCAACCGGGAAAATGTTGTCAATGAATTCTAAGTTCAACACAGGAGGGATAAATCCTGCCCCAATTCCTTGAATTTTGTGTATTCCGGGGGGATTACCACTTAAAACAGCCGATTCTGCCGGCTCAACCGCTACTATCTCTATTCCTGGTATTTTTTGCTTGAGTCTCTTGGCAATACCGCTTATGGTTCCTCCGCTTCCTACCCCGCAAACCAGGGCATCCAATTTCCCTTCCATCTGCTGATAAATTTCCTCAGCAGTGGATATCTCATGGCTTAGGGCATTAGCTGGATTTTCAAACTGCTTTATGGGAAAATAGCGGGGATCTGCAGCTGCTAATTGTTCAGCTTTTCTTACCGCTCCGGGCATCCCCTCCCCGGCAGGAGTCAATACCAGTCGGGCTCCATAGGCCCGCAGGATTTTTTTGCGTTCATCACTCATATTTTCGGGCATAACGATAACCAGAGGGTATGACTTGACAGAAGCTGCCATGGCCAGGCCTATGCCGGTATTGCCGCTGGTAGCCTCCAGTATAATGGAATCCTTTTTGAGCAAGCCTTCCTGTTCGGCTTTCTCAATCATATATAAACCCGGGCGGTCTTTTATGCTTCCCCCGGGATTAAAGCCTTCCAGTTTCACGTATACTTGGGCTCCGCCCATATCGTGAGCAGGATTCAGTTTAATTACCGGTGTCTCCCCAATCAGCTCCAAAACATTATTTACTACTTTCACCCTTGTTCCTCCTATCCAGGGGCACAACTTCAATGTCACCCCAGGCCCCCATGGTGTCGTCCTTTATAGCCAGTATCCCGGTTATATTTTTTATGTCCCGGGCCAGATCGATTGCCTTGATCAAATCCCCTGCGGTTTTAACCCGGTTGGCTGCGGCTGTGGCTGCTGCATCGGCCAGGGCTGCACTGGCAGCCTTTATCACCACCGCATCGGCCCGGCCAAAACTCAGGCTGGGGCCAACCGTGCCGGAGGATGTACAGACTCCCGCCGGAGTCTCCCCGGCTTTAATCTTGATCCCGATTTTACCCGTAAACTTTGAGGCCCCGGCAAAGACCGCAATAATTCGATCTGATTCTGAGTGAAGAAATATATCTCCTCCGTTCTCTACCACTACCTCCCGGCAATGCTCCAACAGCGTTTCGCCCAGCCTCTGGGATATGGCTCCGGCAACTGCAGCCATGGGTCCCACTCCTGCCGCCCAGGCTGCCTGACTCATGATCCGCACAATATCAGGGGCCCCTGCCAGCAGGGAAAGTGGTTCCAGTGCGGTTCGGAATTCCGGCTGCAGCCGTATGTAGTCCTCCAGATCAGCCCGTACCCGGGCCAGTTCTTGATGAGATAAGGACACCAAGCTATCGGTATAGCTCTGCTGATCTACCCCGATAGCCAGGTCACTCTCTCTTATCTTTATTCTATAGTATTTTAGGTTGGCTCCTTCATGCCAGGCCCGGTAATCACGGGTCACATAATCATGCCGCGCCCTCTTATCCATATGATATTTTACCCAGCCTCCCTGACATCAAAATGAAGTTTTATCGCCCGGGTAGGACAGCATTCCAGGCACATCCCGCAAACCACGCATTTAGTATTATCAAAGGATACTTCCATGCTCTCCCGATCCATAAACAGGGCCTCGGTAGGACAGAAGGACGCACAGGCTCCGCACTGTATGCACAACTCCTCACTCCAGGTCACGGTTTCGCTCAATGGCTCGCAGGTCACTCCCAAACCGGTCAGATAGTTTATACCTGACTCATAATTTTCCTTTTCACCGGTAAGCTCCATCACCATCAAGCCCTCTTTTTGAGGATTAATATTAGCTTTCAGTATGTTCACCACCAGGTCATGTTCCTTAACCAGTCGATATATAATTGGCTGTTCTGATTGAGCAGCTGAGAAGTACAAAACGATCCTATTTTTCATATATATTTCCTCCTCCCATCCTGGAATTGAATATTATGCCATTAACCGGACGTCTATCCGGTATGGATTTGAAGTCGATATTGGCATCTGCACCGGGCAGCATCTGTACTGGTTTAGTAATCTCAAATTTACCGGCTCTGATCCATTCTTTTAATATAGTTGCAATTTTTTTTGCCCGGGGGTAACTGGATTGCGGAGTGGTTACCACCTGTTTTCCATTGATAGTTATTCTGCCGCTTTTCAGCTCTTTAATGCTGGCTAATCCCAGGTCTATCTGTTTCTTATAGGGATATCCTTCAAAAAAATCTACTATAGGGCAATATATATCTTCGTCCTTCACTGCAGCATACTGCAGGATCTCTTCATCCAGAATGGGTATTGGGATACCTATGCCTACCGCCATGGTAGCACCATAACCGATATAACTTAACCCCACCAGCCAACTGGGATCCATCTGCTTGAGATCTCCGATAAGGGACAGGGTTCCGGCAGGAGTTGTGGGAACTCCATTTTCCCCTCGGCTGACGTTAGGATGATGTTGAGTACCATTCCAGGCCACGTACCCTATACCTCCGCCCAGGAATATCCGGGTGCCTATGCCTATGGTCTTGTAATGAGGATCATTCAGCAGGGGACTTAACTGCCCCGAGGTAGAGTAGGCCGCATTACCCAATCTGGGCCTTAATATACCCATATAAGTATACAGGGGCCGATCCCCCAGATTGACCGCGCAATTATAATTTTGATAGGCATTGCGCGGATTGAACATAAATGCTTCATTTACATCGTCCAGAGTGATGATGGTTTCCAGCTTGCGGTTGGGATAGCAATCGGTCCCGTACGCTACCGCTTCCAATCTGATTTCTTTCCCAGCTACCAGATCCTGAATAACATGTCCACCCCCGTAGGTAAAACGACCTGGATATACTTTGTTTTCCGGGTCTGACTCAGGAAGCTGACCCGCTCCCAGATAGGCATCAACCGCCGCAATACCGGTATATGCTTCCACACCGTTCAGCCATACCTTTTTCATTTTTATCCGCGGGTTGGCGTGACCAAAGTTGATAAATGCTCCCGAAGAACACATGGGACCGAAGGTCCCGGTAGTAACCACGTCGACTTCCCGGGCTGCCCGTGACAGACCCTTTTCCTCTACAATATCTATTACTTCTTCGGCAGTAACTACTACTGCTTCACCATTTCTTATTTTTTCATTTATCTCTTCGTAAGTTCTAACGTATGACATGTTTATCCCCCTGACTTTTATATTTACCTGTATTATAGGCGCCGGCTGCTGTTCAGCATAAAGCCTAATATAGTTTTAGCAGGCTCTGAGCCACCTGTACTGCTTTGCGGGCATCTTCCCCGTACCCGTCGGCTCCGATCTCTTCAGCATAATCCTGGTTCAATACGGCTCCTCCCACTATCACCCGGCATTTCAGTCCTTTTTCCCTCACTCCGGCAATAACCTCCTTCATGCGGGGCATGGTAGTGGTCATCAAAGCACTCAATCCAATGATATCCGCTTGTTGATGCACGGCTGCTTCCAGTATATCATTTGCCTTCACGTCTTTACCCAGGTCTATGACTTTAAAACCATAATTCTCCAGCAAAACGCATACTATATTTTTACCGATATCATGAATGTCGCCTTCCACCGTAGCCATAACGATGACTCCGCTGCTCTGACCCTCATCTGCCTGCAAACGAGGTTTGACATAGGCAAAGGCTCTTTTCATGGTCTCCGCCGCCATCATTAGCTGGGGCAGGAAATATTTCTTTTCATCATATAACTGTCCGGCCTGTTCAATTCCGGGAATCAGATAGAGATTAACCACTTGCAGCGGGTCCAAACCTTCTTCGAATAACGCCCTGCTCAGCAGGTTTTCAATATTGTCCCGCTCCCCGTTAAGAACCGCCTGCTTCAAAAGCTGGCCTATGCTGTTCTCGGGGGGGCTCTCTTGTCCGCCTGGGCCGGGAGCCATTGCTCCATTAACCGTTTCACCGGCGATTAATTGCGGTATATTGCACATCGAACACACCGGGTGTCGCGGCGACCCGGCATGGCTGCTACCTCCTGTTTTATATCCCTGGTATTTTTCAATATACCCGGTACAGTTCCGGTCACGGTTGAGCAACACAGCGGCTGACCGGGTAATATCCATTACTTTGTCATCAAAAGGATTCATTATTGGCAAATCCAAGCCGGCCGCCCAGGCCATGGCCAGATAGGTGGAAGTTAATATATCCCGAGCTGGTAATCCATGAGATACATTACTTATTCCTAGCACGGTACTAACCGGGAGTTCTTGCTTTACCGCCTGTAAAGCTTTCAACGTCTCCATTACCTGGCTCTGCTCAGCACTGGCGGTTTTAACCAGACAGTCGATATATATGTCTTCGTCCCGCAAACCGCAAGCACGAGCCCGGTTATATATACGGCGGGCAATTTCCAGTCTGTCTTGTGCCTTATCGGGTATGCCGGCTTCATCCAGACAAAGCCCCAGAACCGCGGCCCCATATTTTTTAGCCAGCGGCAGAATAATCTGAAGCTGTTTCTCCTCCCCGGTAGTGGAGTTGATAAGGGCTCGCCCCACAAAATTTTTAAGCCCGTTTTCTACCGCCTGGGGGTTGACCGAATCAATGGAAAGCGGTATATCTACCGCTGCCTGAACCTCGATGACCGCCTTCTTCATAGCTTCCGCCTCATCTATACCAGGGACCCCCATATTAACATCTAATATCGGCGCCCCGCTGTCGCACTGCTTTCGAGCCTCTTCTACCACCATGAGCATACTGCCGTCCTTGATATCCTGAGCCAGTTTTTTCCGGGCGGTAGGATTTATGCGCTCACCGATAAACGCCAGCGGCTGATCCGGGCCAATAAGTACCGGCTTGCTGCGGGAGGCCAGCCCGTTGATGGCAGCAGGCTTTCTGCCGATGGGAGTAATCCCTTTTAGTGCCCGGGCCATAGCCTGTATATGATCAGGTGTAGTTCCGCAACAGCCCCCAATGATGTTGGCTCCGGCATCCCTGAGCTTAAGTGCATATTCTGCCATCTCTTCCGGTGAATCCGGGAATACAGTCTGGCCGTTAATCAACTGAGGCAGACCGGCATTGGGTTCTACTGACAGAAATACCTGGGCATAGCGCCCCATGATTTCAATAACCGGGAGCAGTTCTCTAGCCCCCCCTGAACAATTAGCCCCGATAGCCAGCGGCTGCAAAGCCTCCAGGATGATAAGAGAAGTAAGGGGATCGGTCCCCATCATAGTCCGTCCGCTGTTTTCATAAGTCATATGTGCGATTACCGGCAGACGTGTGCTTTCCCGGGCGGCTATAAGTGCAGCCCTCATCTCGCCTATATCAGTCATGGTTTCTATGGATATTATATCCGCCCCGGCCTTCTCACAGGCTGCAGCTTGCTCGGAAAATATTCGAAACAAGTAATCAAAATCTACCTCGCCGACGGGATAGAGCAGCTTGCCGGTAGGACCGATGGAAGCTGCTACCAGCGCCTTGTTTCGGGCTGTCTGGCAGGCTATCTTGACTAATTCCAGGTTAATTTCCTCGGTCTGTTTGTCCAGACCGAATTCTGCCAGTTTGCTTCGATTTGCTCCGAAGGTGTTGGTCTGAATTATGTTGGAGCCAGCTTGCACATACTGATAATGTATCTCAGCCAATACTGCCGGATTTTCGACCCCGAACCACTCCGGACTCTGCCCGGGCTGCATTCCGTGGTTCTGCAGCATGGTTCCCATGGCTCCATCCAGCACCAGAATTCTATCTTTCAATAGGCTTTCAATATCCTTAAGCGTCATCCTATCCCTCCTCAATCACACTGCGGCCAATGCTGGCCACAAAAAAGCCCTCTTGATAGAGGGTTACAAGCTGTTGCCCCCTCTCATCTTTCAGGATTATCCTGCAGGAATTGGCACCTTACCTTAACGGGCGGTTGCCGGGCTTCATCGGGCCTTTCCCTCCACCTCTCTGGATAAGAGCATTCAACTATATATTTTTGGGCTCATAAGCCGTTAATGCTAATTAATTGGCCTGGTCATCCTTGACTTCCGTCTTTTTCTTCGTCTCCCGCTGATACTGGATCAGGTTCAGTCTTTTCCTTCCCGGTTACGGCTGCTGCTTGGTATTCCTTCTTTTCGGGTTTATCGTCGTCAAATCTCATAACTTCATTTATTTCCTTCTGAACCCCGCTGGTAGCCTTTTTAAACTCTCGGGCCGCTTTCCCCATGCCTTTGGCAACTTCGGGCAGCTTGCCTGGTCCTACCACAATCAAAGCAATCAGAAGGATAAATATTAGTTCCCAAGGACCTATATTTCCGATGAATCCAAACATAACCTATTCTCCCTTGCCAAATAAGCCGATTAAATCGACATTCGCCTTAGTTCCAACACATATTCGCTATTTATTTTACTTGTATTTATGCATATTAGCAATGTTTAAATTTTCATTCAAAAACGATCCGGATGATTTCACCAGCAGTTTCTTCCCCCTGCCTCAACCCCAAGGGGGATTGGACCTTCTGCCCCTGCATACATCCACCTGGGTCAATTAGCTCTTTTCCTTCATTATATATCCATTTATAATGCAATATAATATTTACTGGAGCAGGTTTGATTATGTCCACTAAGGTTTTAGTGACTGTCTTTTGTATATTGGGCTTCGCTTTCAGGCCGGCAATAAAAGCAGTAAACATTAACCGGCTATTAGTATATTTTCTGTCAACGTTCCTGGTTTTTCCCATTTCAAGTTCAAACAAGAAAAAGTCCATAAAGAAATGGGAGCAGTTTCTATATGGACTTATTTCTTTATTGCTTTGTGGTATGGCCCATCTCAGCCGGCCAAATTCTGCTTATCTGAGCTCGGTGGGCACAAAGGCATCCACCAGTCCAATCACTAGGGCAGCCAGAAGACTCCCCAGCAAAGTCACGGAAAGATAGTTAGGAATAATAAACTGGGCTAGATAAATTACTACCGCAGCCGTTATAAATCCCACCAGGCCCCGGGAACGCGGGGAGATCTTATCACCGAACCCCATCTCCACCAGATAACCTATGCCGGCGATTACTATGGCTGCTAGGATCGCCCCCACAAAACCCGCTACCCTTATCCCCGGGACCAGGTAAGCAACTAACATTAATACTATTGCTGAAACAACGAAGCGGACAATAGTGCCTATCCAGCTTCCACTCATATAAAAAACTCCTTTCCTTTTCGATAGTATTATGTTTTTCCGACAATCTTATAATGCCAAAGGAAGCACTTAATTATACCAATAAAAAATTTCAGCCCTATCAGTGCACAAATAATTTATGATATTGAATATAATCATTACGATCTTTAATTCTGGAAACGGGGGATAATAAGTTGTATTCTCCTTCCATTCCTGGAACCCTCCCAATATTAGCCATACATCAGTGGTGGGGATTACAATCTATTATTGCTTATTTGGGCGGAGGAAATCTGCTCCCGGGGAAGAATACTATAGGGGAGGTGATTATTGTGGCCAACGAAAGGAAAACTAAAAAAGAACGAAAAATGGAAAAGAAAAAGGAATTGCAGATAGCGCAGGAATTGGATCAAGAACTAGCCGAGAAGCGAGCCAAGCGCAAGAAAATCGTATATACTATCTGGAAAATCTGGTGGATAGGACTGATCATTCTTTTCACTATAGTATTCGTTCAGACCTTGATAATCAGATTCGGTTCATAGCCAGGGGCTGAGACTAATCCCGACCTATCTCATCTTCATTTGCCAGCTCACCGGACAAAATAATAAAATCGCAAGGGGTATGTTAAAAAGTAAACATTTATCCGAGCATGGCAAAAAAACAGCACAAACCATTGACGGAAGGGAACCTGGATAGCCTTTCTGAAAGCTAGCTGTATGGATGGCCAAAGGTATTCATATGAATCTTATGGTACTGGAGTTCGCTTTCCTGATGAGGCAATTTATGTTCGGCCGGATAACCCACAGCAATAATGGATTCCACCCGGTATTTATCCGGTATTTTCAGCAGAGTTTTAATATAATCCTCTGCTGTAATCTGCTCAGTGTACCATCTTTCTCGAATCTGAATCCAGCAGGATCCCAGACCAAGCGATTCCGCGGTAAGATGTAATAATATCGATGCAATGGAAGTATCTTCAATCCACACATCACATTTTTCCGGGTCTGCCAGTACAACAACGCCCAGAACTGCTCCCGACAGGAAGGCTGCTCCATGGGGCTTGCTTTTCGCCAGGCCGGCCAGCAGCTCCCGCTCTTCCACCACCACAAACTCCCAGGGTTTCAGGTTTCTGGAAGAGGGCGAAAGCAAAGCAGCCCTGATCAATTGGCTGATCTTTTCCGCTTCGATTCTTTCCTCCTGGTATTTGCGTATGCTTCGGCGCCTGATCAATAAATCCAGCATAATAGCCCTCCATTCACTAAAATATGGGTTCTGCCAGGGTCAACCCCCTTCATGATCCCCTGCTGCCGGCCCAGGCTCCTTGTGCAGCTGTCCCCGGGAATAGGAAAAATATATCCCCACCAGGCAGAGCATGGTAAATAGACTGAAGGTAAGATGACTGCTGCCCAGAAAGAGCCGGTAGGTATCCGGAACTATGGCAGAACTGCCCAGGTGCAGAGTGATCATCAGTGTAGCCATGGCCATGCTGAAATTCTGTCCTAAAAGGCGCATGGTTGATACAGATCCCGAAGCAATGCCATAGTACTGCCTGGATACCGAGCCCATAATGGCGTTGGTGTTGGGGGACCCGAAAAGGGCAAATCCTATTCCGAGCACAATTAAAGCAGCAACAATATAAGCCAGGGAGGTTCCAAAGTCCAGAAAGATAAGCAGGAATAGTCCCAGGGCAGTAGAAGCCATGCCCAGGGAAGCAATCAAACGCGGTTCGATCCGGTCGGACAGATTACCGGCTGCCGGCGACAATAAGGCCATGACAATCGGCTGTACAATCAAAACCAGGCCTGCGGTCTGGGGCGGCATCCCTTTGATATACTGAAGATACAGGCTCAACAAAAAGGTAACCCCGGCTGTAGCTCCATAATTTATCAGGGCAGCTATATTGGAAAAGGCAAATACCCGATTGTCTTTGAACAGCCGTACATTGAATACCGGGTACTCCACCCGAAGCTGACTTTTCACAAATAGCACTCCTCCCAGCAGCCCGATGGTCAGGTATACCAGCCCGGATAGAGCCGGCAGAAGAGTTAATCCATAAGTAAGCGCAATAACACTCAGAGCGTAAATCAGGCTGCCCGCCAGGTCAAGGCTCTCATCCCGTGCTTCTCCCCACTCCCCTTTCAGATAGTACAAGCTTAGAAGGAAGGTTATTATCCCCAGGGGCGCCGACATATAAAAAATACTTCTCCAGCCCAGATGAGCAGTCAACAATCCCCCCAGGGTTGGACCGCTGGCCAAACCCACATAGACCATGGAAACGTTTACTCCCAAGGCTTTCCCTCGCTCCCGGGGAGGATACACCGAGGTAAGGATGGCTACTGCGGTAGTCATCACGATAGCCCCCCCTACTCCCTGGAGAATACGCATCACTATCAGCCATTCTATCGCCGGAACGAAGGCGGAAAGAAGAGAGGCCAGGGTAAATATCACTACTCCCAGCAAAAATAGCCTTTTGCGCCCATATATATCTGCTATCTTTCCCGCCGGCATAAGGAATACCGCGGTAGATAAAAGATAGGAGGTAGGGACCCAGCTCAGCAATACCGCATTAGCGGCAAAATCTTTCTGTATCGAAGGCAGGGCAATATTGGTGGCAGATAGCATAAAAGGAGCCAGAAATGATGCTATAGCGATAGTCAGTAAAACCTGGTTTTTATAAAGGCTATTCCTCATTAGAATTTCTCCCGCTTAGTTGTATTTCCTGGAATATTGATGCTGCTAGTATTAATATTATCAGGCTAACTTCTCCAAGATTAAAGGAACGAGCCTAGATTCGGAAATACTGCAGCAGAATATATATGCATACCCCGATGCATTGAAATGGTAATTTCTGCAGGTGGGACTATACCGGGCAGAAAACTGCTTCCCTCAAGGCATTTTTATAAAACGGGGTTTTCTCTGCTCATAGGCATTTATATATTTAAACCCTGTATCTCTCAGCAGTGTATAGGCAGCATTGAAATCAGCACATAAATCTCCCGGCCTATGGGCATCAGAGCCTATGGTTATGATCTCTCCGCCCAGCTTCCGGTAGCGCCTGATGATTTCATCCTGGGGATGCATCTGCTGCAGCCCATACCTGTAACCGGAGGTATTAATTTCAATGCCGCGCCCGGTGCATATTATCTGTCTGAGAATCTGGTCTATTATCTCGGCATGTTCATGGTAATGCAGCACTCGGGAATCATAATTACCATAGCGTACAATAAAATCAAGGTGCCCGTATACATTGTAATTGTCCGGTTTGTGAAGGCTCTGTAATACATTTTCAAAATACCGGTGGTAGGCTGCATTTCTTTCCTTGCCATTAAAAAAATCCCCGGTATAAAAATCCATCCGGTCAGCCATGTGGGTGGAATAGATTACGAAATCAAAGTCCCGTCCCAATAACAATTCTTCGATCCGGGATTCCACATGAGGCTGGAAACCTATCTCTACTCCCATCACCAGATTGATATCTTTCCGGTACTTTTCTTTAAAATGTTGAAATGTTCTAAGATACTCATCAAAGTCAATGTCTGCAAAAACCGGATCGGCATAATCATAGTCTACATGATCCGTAAACACCAGTTCCGCCAGGCCCAGCTCAATTGCTCGCCTGACCATGAATTCCATCGGAGCCTGACCGTCTCCGGAAAAATCACTATGAGTATGATAATCTGCAAAATACCGCATCGAATCTCCCTATCTGCAATAAATCAATCTTATTATAGCATAAGCAGGATTTGAGGATGACACAGGAACAATTCTGATTACTTTTCACAAGGAACTAGCTGTTCCAGTATTTCCTGTCCAGACTGCGATAGCGCAGGGCCTCGGACAAATGGGTGAGCTTTATTTGCTCTGAATTGCCCAGGTCAGCTATGGAACGAGCCACTTTTAGAATTCTGTCATAGCCTCGGGCACTCATATTCATGGCATCAAAGGCCTTTTTGAATACCTCCCGCCCTTTCTTTTCCAATCGGCAGAATTTACGGATTTCTTCGGGACGCATCTGGGCATTAAAATTGATACCCATATTTTTAAAACGGTCCTCCTGTATTTCCCGGGCCTTATTAACACTTTCTCTCATTGATGAAGAATTCCCCCTGTTATCCTTGGCCTGAAGCTGATCAAAATTAACCCGGGCTATTTCTATATGCATATCCATACGGTCCAGGAGGGGACCGCTGATACGATTAAGGTACTTGTGTATCTGCAGAGGAGTGCACAGACATTCAGTATCCGAACCAAAATAGCCACAGGGGCAAGGATTCATAGCTGCCACCAGGCTGAAATTACAGGGATAGGTATAGGTGGCCTGTGCTCGTGCTATAGTAACACATTTATCTTCCAGGGGCTGGCGCAGGGATTCCAGAACATCGCGATTGAACTCGGGCAGCTCATCCATAAAAAGCACACCGTTGTGAGCCAGGCTTATCTCGCCTGGGCGCGGGTTTTTGCCTCCTCCTATAATACTGACACTGGAAGCATTCTTGTGGGGGGATCGGAAGGGTCGGGTGTCCACCAGGGGATACTCCGGATTCAATAAATTAGCTACCGAATAGATTCGGGTGGTTTCCAGTATTTCACTGCGCTTCATCTCCGGGAGTATTCCAGGAATCCGCCGGGCCAGCATGGTTTTGCCAGATCCGGGCGGACCGATCAATAGCACATTATGATGACCGGCGGCTGCTACCTGAAGGGCCCTTTTAGCTGTATCCTGCCCTCGAACATCAGCGAAATCAAACCCCGGCTTTACCTCATTTGCCACTGGCGGGAAGGTGTTTCTGGCTTCTGGAAGTTCTCCCGCGGAACTAACAAAAGATATGGCTTCCTGCAAGCTTGATACGGTGAAAGTACGTATTTCTTTTACCAGGGCTGCTTCTCCAGCATTATCGGCAGGAACAATGAGATCAACCGGACCTTCATATCTGGCTAATTCAAGCGCCATAGGAAGAACACCGGCAATCTTGTTAAGATGGCCATAAAGGGAAAGCTCGCCTGCCATAAAGCAGGAATCCGTTAGGGAGGTTTCGATCTGACCGGAAGCCAGCAGAATTCCAAGAGCGATAGGCAGATCAAAATGAGTTCCCTCTTTCTTCATGTCAGCCGGGGACAGATTGATTACTATCCGGCGATTGGGAAAGTTATAGCCGCTGTTTTTTATCGCCGAACGCACTCTTTCCCGGGCTTCTTTTACCGAGGTGGAAGCCAATCCAACAATTTCGACTGCCGGCAACCCGCCCTGTACGTCTATTTCGACCCTTACCGGGACAGCATCAATTCCGGAGAGCACCATTGAGTTAAGTCTTGCCAGCATAAAATGACCTCTTTTAATTTATATATACATAAATTAACTCATATGTAATAATATTACAAGTAGGGCTGGTAATTTATATCTGCCGTGCTGAGCAGTTGGATATCTATTCCCAGCCTGGGACAAAATGAGCCAGCCCCATTGTTATTTTGGGGATAGCTGATAGAATGGGAATATATAGAAAGATATAGGAGGTACATGTGCACCATGAAAAGGAATTCTGCGGGTAATAAGGTTGGTGTTGTGGTTCTGACGTTGTTGCTTTTGACCAGTATTCTGGCCATGCCTCTACAGGCTGGAGCTAATGAAATCAAGGTTTATGTCAACGGTGAAGAGGTAATTTTTGACGACCCGCCCAGAATAGAAGGAGGCCGCACTCTGGTTCCCCTGCGAGCTATAGCAGAGGCAATGGGTATGCCGATCGATTGGGATGAATCCACTTCAACCATTACTATCTCCCATGATAAGATAACCCTAAAAATGATCATCGGTTCTTCTTCTCCAACTATCAATGGAGAATTGGTGCCTATTGAGGTTCCGGCCAGGATAATCAATGGCCGCACCTTTGTCCCGGTTCGTTTTATCAGCGATGCCTTCGGCAGCGATGTGGCTTGGTTGGGAGATTCCCGTACAATCAGGGTGAACTCCAAGCAGCATATAAAGGTGGAAAATACCAACAATATTCGTATTCAGGTACAAATATTTAATAGCTGTGACGGTTGTAAAGACCTGGCAGCCTTGATTATGGCTTCCTGTGACGGCGAGGAAGAAACTGTCCTGATAATGTCTGGGAATTGCCCGAATGCCTACAGGATTATGGAAAAAATGGAGAACAACGGCTTAGGTACTATCGACCAGCTTATCGTGACTACTCCCTTTGATGAGGACAGTGCCGGCATACAAGAAATTTATCATAACTTCCGGGTTAGAGATACTATCCTAAGTAAGGCATCGCGGACCATGGACGCCTATGAAGAATTTATGCAGGAAAACTATCCTAATTTCCCTCTGCAAAAGGATATCCAGGATGTTTCGGAATTGATTCCGGATGTTTCCAAGTTAATACCGGATATATCCGAGTTGGTCCCTGATCTTTCCGGGATTATTTAATAATTTCAACGGGTCAGACACATTGTTTTCTGACCCGGTTCTCATTCGGGTATCTCACTGGCCGTTCCTGGCCCAGCGAGCAAAGTGTTCGCAGTTGTTGAACACCATGTTGTACTGGTTTTCTCCATATCTGCTCAATCCTCTTTTAATGATTTCCTCTCCGGAATAGGCGGCCGGGCTCTCTTCCTCCGGTTTTTTGTGTATCCGGGCGCCTTCCGTGAATTCCTCCGGTACGCTTACTTTAACCCGCCCCATATGATAGTGAAGCACCAGATTGCCCCCCATATACAAACCATGGTGAGTAAAACCGGGCCGCTGAACAAATAAATGGTCTCCGGGTTTTATATCCCAGGCATCTTCAGCCAGCAGCATACGATTCAAACCGTTATTGCGGCTCTCTATATAGTTGTCTATGGTATCCAATACATTGTGATAAACTTGCGCAGCTTTGCCCAGGTTGGGATTCATCTCCCGGGTGATATGCTGAATCTCTTTCCGGTTCTGGCGATTAAGCCGAATCAACTCATGAACCCTATCCATTTGTTCCCGGCGTTTGGTGCTCTGCTGCCTTCTCTTTTCAGGTTTCTGGCGCATTTTATCCTGGTGAAGTCGAAAAACTCTACCCTTCAAGTTTTTTATTTCCATTATTTCCTCCAAAGGCAATGCAATATTATCTGGTTAGTTCAGCTTTCCCGGCGATTGCAGGGTCGGCTGATTGCTGTCTTGAATTTAACAACCATGGGCAAGGTCAAAATCCACCGCCGCTTTTGTTAACAGAAGCCCGATCGCTTAAAGAGCGGGGACATCTGTTGACCTGATTTTATTATACAACTACTCCCTGTATAAACTCCACCCCAAGAGGGCCCTCCGGTCTTAAGGAGTAAGGTGCCATTGGATTCAGCCGGTCGGATTATAGCCTTAATTGTATTGATTAATGTAAATTGCTGTGGTAAACTTATCATAATATTTATACAGCCTCCGAGTTGATATGCCTAAGGCATGGCTACGGCCTATCAACCTGGGTGCAGGCGGAAACACCTGTGCCTCCCCGTATTGTGGAAAGGAGACAAGACCTTACAGACTCAGGCCTGTTTTGATTGCTGTACATGATTATTCGTGTTGTTGCTTTGACTCAGGTTGGTTTGCTTGTTTATTGTCGTGTCTATTTTTTCATAGGCACGATTTTTATTTTGGTAAAAGGCTCTTCTGGAGCTTTTGCATACAATCCCAATCTTTTTCTACCCGCTTTTCCAAGCGGGCTTTTTCTTGTTCTGTAAAACCAAGCTTTTTCCTTTTCTGAGGGTATTCTGGCTCGCAGCACTATACATTAGTCACAGGAAATGCTTATTATGTTAATAGTAGGAGGTATTTTTAATGTTTTATCGGAAACTAAGGGGAAAATTCCGCAAAATTGCCGAGGATAATCAACTCTGGGACGAAGAAGTAATTATCTCCGGCCGAACCCTTTCGGCAAAAGAAGCTATCGGAAATCCTGAACGAACCGACTACCCTATAATAAAAGGAAAAGAGAAATTGATGGAGGCGGTGTTTAAAGGGACAAGAGGCCAAGCTTTTACTGATATGGCCGGTGATTTTCAGGGTACATTGGGACAGATATTAAGCAAAAATCCGGAGAGCAATTTTGACCGGGCGATTCTCATATCTACTATGAACGCAGTACTTAAATACCTGGGCCTGGTGGATAGAACCATTCATTGTCATGATGAGGAACCCGAACTCTGTTCCCGGGAACTGGTCAAACATATCAAAGACCGGTTTGGCGGCCCCAAAATAGCTCTGGTAGGTTTCCAGCCAGCCATGTTGGATAAGCTTCAGCAGACTTTTGAGGTTCGGGCTTTGGATCTGGATCCTGACAACATAGGAAAAATAAAATACGGCGTACTGATCGAAGGAGCGGAAGCAACCGAAGCAGTACTGCAATGGTGCGATTTAATCATTGCTACCGGCAGCACCGTAGTAAATGCTACCATTACTGATTACTGCAACAGTAAGCCGGCCATATTCTTTGGTACCACAGGAGCCGCTGCTGCTCAGCTAATGGGTCTGGAGCGCTGGTGTTTTATGGGCAGTTAGAGCAGTTTGCTCTCCTTTCGTGACCTTTACTGAAGAATTTGTGGAAAAAAGGAAAAGCAAGGGGCCGAAAAAATATCAGTCCTGCCTGCCGAGCTGGGTCGCAGTATAAGATATTCCCCCTTGCTGCCTGGCGCTCAGGGCACCGGCGGCAGTTCCGATGATGATCAGGATATTGCCGCACTTGCCGATCTGAGCTAATACAAGCACCTGCTCTGATGCGCAGCTCTCAGCCATGAGCAAGCTGCACTCTAAACCAAATCAGAGTCATCCGGTTCGTTCTTCCTCAATTGCTCTTCGATCTCCTCCATGCGTTTTTCCATGGACAGCATCTTCAGGGCTACCATTAGCGGCAGGACCAGAAGTCCGATCAGCAGGACCACAAAAGCGAGCTCCCAGGGTCCAAAGTTCATGTCAAGTTCCCCCCTTGTCAGCTATGTTTTTTCCGCAGCAGTTGTTATCTATATATCCGAGCCGGCCAACCCGGCCTTTTCCACCCTAAAATGCATTTTCGATATGATTCAGCTTCTCTCTGCCCTGCTGGTCGATCAATATGGTGATTACATCAAAACGCAGGCCCCTAAAAGGATTGGATAGTTCATTTAGATAAATCATAGCAGCCTTTTTCAGGTGCTGTATCTTGCGATAGGTAATAGATTCTTCCGGATATCCATAGCACATGGATTTTCGGGTCTTAACCTCTACAAAGACTATTTCTCCTTGCTTCTGACAGACTATGTCCAATTCTCCATAGCGGGTATAATAATTACGCTGGAGTATCTTGTATCCATGTTGCTGCAGATACTTAGCCGCTCTTTCTTCTCCCTGTCTCCCCAGTTCTTTTCTCATGCAGCCTCCCGCTTAATACTTCTTATCCATACTATAGACGAACGCCATTATTTCCGCCACTACGTGATATAAGTCGGCAGGAATTTCCTCCAAAAGATCCAGGGCCATAAGATAATCAACCAGAATCTGATCCTGTTGTAAAGGAACATTGCTTTCTTTGGCCAATGCTCTTATTCGTTCCGCAATCAGCCCCTGGCCTTTGGCTGTCACTTTTGGGGCAGCATCTTTTTCCGAATCGTAGCGCAGGGCCACCGCTTTCTCTATCTGCTTATCCCTCATGCCTTTAACATCCTCTACACAATGATATCAATCGCCAGGGCATTAACCCGGCTCCGGCTCATCTCTATATTTTTCAGACTCACCTTTTCCCCGGCGGATTCCGCCAGTTTCAGGCCCTGATTATGCACCTGATATCCCATCCGCTCCAGCTCCTTTACCAGATTTCCCATTCCTGTTTCCAAATAACTTTTTACCCCTGCTTTTTCTACTACTCCCTGCAGGGTAAGAATTCCTTTCTTATGCCAGTTAATATGGAACAACACCAGGCCCAGGCGTCCGGTTTCCAGAGATATGGCTATCTGGATATTCTCCTGCTCCTTCAGGCTCTTATGTCCGGCATCTTTATTAAACCTTAACTCACACAGGTGGGTTTGCTGGTCAACCACCACCGGAAAGGAAAAATAGTAGGCACTGGATGGGCTTTCCGACCATCCCCGGTTGCTGTAATTAATTATCCTGGGTCCGCTTAATTCTCTTTCCAGGGTCTCGAGGCGAGTTAAAAAGTCTTCCGGGAGGATACGGCTTTGATTCCCGGTTTCCCCTTTCACTATTTCTTCTGCCAGGATTATCCCTCTTACCAGTTCTCTTACCGATTGTACCTGCTGCTCTACTTTCTGAGCAATTTCCTTACTGCCCCCTTCCGCTCTGATAAGCAGGGTTTCCAGCAGCTCTTTCAATACCACCAGTTGCTGGATGGAAATAGGAGGGCGGTTTCCCGGAATAGCAGTGTTTATTGATCCGGGCAGCTGATGGGCTGCAAAGACCGAGACCATATCCCCCCCGGGATTTGTTGCGCCCCCAGTTGCAGCTGCCATGACTGTCTCAGCCGGAGTTGTTACAGACGTCATTTCTCCGCCCCGGGGAACTGCCGCCTGCCCGTTGGGTATGGACGTTAGGTTCGGGCTGATACCGGCAGGGATAGCTGCCCCTCTCCCAGCATTAATCCCTGATTCAGGAACTTTGCCCGCCTCCATTGAAGCTGCCATTCTGCCGCCGAATTGCAAACCGCTCTGATCCGAAGCTGATTTGGCCACCGGACTCATGCTGCTCTTATCTCCCATTCGAGCGGCCGGCATTTCCATCTCTGGGCCGGAAGCATGTATCCTGTACTGAGCCGCTTCCCGGCTCTGGCCTTTGATGGCATTATCAAGGCTTTGCAGCAAAGATTCCAAAGTTCGAGCCAGGTTGCTTTCGGAGGCAAGCATTTGCTTTAATGCATCCAAATTCGGTTTATCCAGGCTTATCCCCCGGCTTAAGGCCAAGGCTGCAGCCTGAATATTTTCCTGCTGCATCCCGCCCAGGGCTGCTGCTCCGGTTCGGACCAAGTTTATGTTTTCCGGGTTTACGGCCAGTTTATTGGCCAGGAGAATCCGAGCTGCCAGCAGGGTATCTGCACTGGGTTGTATTCCCATATCTATCAGATTCATAGCCAGATTATTACTCTGCACCTGCTGCATTTCTATCGGGCTCAATACCTTTAGAAATACTTGCCCATTTTTTACTCCATCCACCTGTAGAAACAGTTCCTGACCAGTATTCACTGGCACCTGGGTTACTGCTTCGATCAGCCTGCCTTTCACCAGCAGGGTCAATAAGCCTCCATCTTTAATACTTTGCACGGAAGCCTGAAGTATTTCGCCTCTATTAAGATTTAGCCCCTGCTCCGCCGGAGCCGAAAGGTTCATTATCATCCTGGCCAAAGAGACCTGGCTGTTGTACATGTTGCCCTCCTGATAGTATAGATTTTACCGGTTCAAAGCTGGGCCGGTGAAGGATACAGGGACCCTGACGGAAAAGTATTTCCAGGTGTTCCCGGGTTGCGTATCCCTTATGGCGAGCAAAATTGTAGCCGGGAAAAACCTGATCAAAATTCTGCATCGATTCATCTCGCTCAACTTTAGCAATAATCGAGGCGCAGGCAATGGAGATACTCAAACTATCCCCTTTAATTATGGCCTTCTGCTCTATAGGCACATGGTTTAATTTCAGAGCATCTATCAGCAGCAAATCCGGCTGGGGATTAAGATGTTCTGCTGCCAGTTTCATAGCCTGCCGGGTAGCATTTAGTATATTAATCTCATCCAGGTAAGGCGGATAAACAGAGGCTACCGCCCAGGACAGAGCTCGCTTCTTTATTTCTCCAGCCAGCAGCCTTCTTTTGACTGGGCTTAATTTCTTGGAGTCATCTACTCCAGCCAGAATAAATCCCCGGGGCAGGATAACTGCTCCTGCTACTACCGGTCCAGCTATCGGCCCCCTCCCTACCTCATCCAAACCGGCTATGTAGCGGCATCCTTCCTGATAAGCCTGCTCTTCCAGAACACTTATACCCTGCAGCCGCTGCAGCTCGTCTGATATGTTATTATTGTCGCCCCTATTCTTCATGATCGAGAACCTCTTTAGCACATCAGGACAACTGCTTGCGGGCAATCATGCCCGCAATGAGCTCGGCTTCAAGTATGGCGCTCTTAAATCCCCTGACTCTGAATGCATCTCCGATTATATACAAATTATCGCCTAAAACTTTCAAATCTTTATACAGGGGGCGATAAGACTGATATCCGGCTGCCAGAACAATTGCGTCGGCTTCCAATACTTCCTGCTTTCCTCCCTCATTGTCTATCCATACCCGATTCCGAGCCATTTTAACTACCTGCCGACCGGTTTTCTTGATCACTCCGGAATACTGCAGGCGGTTCATCAAGTCCCGGCGGTTCTTCTTTTCCATGCTGGAAGCCAAAATACCTCCCGCTTCGATTATAGTGACCCTGTTGCCCGCCTGGGCTAAATAATCGGCGGTTTCGCAGCCATTCTCACCCCCTCCTATGATTAAAACCTGTTGGGAGCCCAATCGCACTTTCATGGTTAAAATTTCATCCACATCATAATAAATGCTCTTGTCCAAGCCTTCTATCTTTGGACGCAGCGGAACCGAACCGGTAGCCAAAACTATAAAATCGGGCTGAATGGCATGGGCATCAGCTACGGTAAATTCATGAGAAAAAACCTGCTCTGCCTGACTTATATTCAGTTCCCGCAGCATATAGTCCCTTAGTGCCAGTATCCTCTGTTTATGAGGCGGTATGCCGGCCAGGTTCATTAGCCCGCCGCCCTGGGACTGTTTTTCAAACAGAGTAACTTCCAGGCCCAGCCGGGAAAGGGATATCGAAGTCTGCAGTCCGGCCGGTCCGCCGCCTACCACTGCTGCTCGGGATTTAAGGGCCGGTTTTCGAATGGGGGCCTTTAAGTCTCCCTCCCTGCCGGTTTGTGGATTTACCGTACAGCTCACTGGCATTCCCTGAAAATTATTCGCTATACACTGGTTGCATCTTATGCAGGGTCGGATATCCGAAACAGTTCCCTGACGGGCCTTCCGGGGCCATTGCGGATCGGCCAGAAGGCTCCGTCCCAGGAAAATTAGATCGCATCGGCCCTGTTCCAGCAACTGGTTGGCAAACTTCGGACTGCTTATCATACCTCCCCCTATCACCGGTATTGAAACCTCCTTTTTCACTGCTTCAGCCAGGTAAATCCTCCACCCTTCCGGATAGGAAGAGGGTTCTATGCTGGTAAGTCCTGACTCATAGGTTCCGCAGCTGCAGTGCAGCAAATCTGCTCCGGCCTGCTCCAGCCTCCGGCAGATCATCAAACTTTCTTCCAGCTGCAATCCTTCCGGCACAAAATCATCTATATTTATCCTGACTGATATCAACAGTGCCGAAGTGGCCTCCTTGATTCCGGTAATAATATTAAGCAGAATTCGCATGCGGTTTTCCAGGCTGCCGCCATATGCATCTTGGCGATGATTGCTGTGAGCAGACAGAAACTGGTTGATCAAATATCCATGGGCGGCATGTATTTCTACCCCGTCAAAACCAGCTTCTTCAGCGTTGCAGGCAGCCTGGATGAACTTCTCTTCAATAGCTTGTATCTCTTGAAACTCCAAAGGACGGGGTTTCTCAGCAATCATAGGGCAGGGCAGCGGTGAAGGAGCTACCGGCTGTATACCGGTTATGCTGCTTTTGGTTTGGCGGCCGGCATGAAACAATTGAATAAACGCCCCTGCTCCGTACCTCTTAATGCTTTTGACCAGCCGCGCCAAGCCTTCCACATGGCTTTCATCGTCTATCAGCAACTGGCCCATGCCTTCCAATCCGGCCGGGTTGTCAACACAGGCAGCTTCCACTGTGATTAATCCCACTCCCCCCCGGGCCCGGGCTTCATAATAATTAATAACGGAATCACTCACCCTGCCGTCCTGCCCAGCGTAACCCATAAGCATAGGAGCCATTACCAAACGATTTTTTAATTCTAAACCGCCAACCCGAACCGGCGCAAAGAGAGCTGACAACTGCTCCACCTTCTACATCCTTCCCTTCAGCTTCATTTTCATTCTCTCTTCCTATTTTAACCTATTTCACTTCCACGCCGGGAGCATAATTTCATGGGCAGATAAAACTACCACCCGGCAGCTAATCCCTGGGCGGAAATCCATTGCTTTGGGGCCATTACCCTCATTCACTCCTGCCAGCTGGTGCCTTGGCATTAGACCAGAAAAGCCGAACTTCAAGCTCTCTTCCAACTTGAAGTTCGGCCAGGTATTAGGGGTTTAGGCAGGGGAAGAAACTGTGGCACATTTTCCTCCCGCCGCCCCCACCAGGCGATAGGTTAGGCCGTTTTCATTAATAGCGGCCTGCCCCCTTTAAGAAGCGGGGACACCTTTTCGCCTCGTTATGTTGAAGGGGGTTCAAATCTGGTTCGGGAAGCATCCCCCGTAAACCCCGGATCATGGGTCGGCTATTCACCTTTAAATACCGCTCCTCGACGCTCAATAAAGGCCTGCATGCCTTCTTTCTGGTCCAGGGTGGCAAAAAGACTGCAGCATTTATCCATCTCCATAATTAGTGCAGTGCTGATATCAGTGTTGGTCCCCTGCTGAATAGATGCCTTTAATTTCATCAAGGCCAGGGGCGGTTTTTTGCTCAGCTGACCGGCTAATTGTTTAACTTCCTCCATGAGATCGTCAGTAGCTGCCACCTGATCCACCAGGCCTAGAGCCAAAGCTGCCGCAGCAGTTATGGTTTCCCCGGTAAACATTAATCTTTTAGCCTTGTTGCTGCCGATCAGGCGGGGAAGTCTCTGGCTGCCTCCGGCCGCCGGGAAAATGCCCAGGTTTATTTCCGGGAAGCCAAACTTGGCGTTTTCTGCCGCTATCCGGAAATCACAGGTCAGGCTGAGTTCCACTCCTCCGCCAAAAGCAAACCCCGCCACAGCCGCTATGGTCGGTATGGGCAGATTGGCAATCTGGTTAAACACCTGGTGAATAGGAGCAATATATGCCCTGGCCTGTTCAGGATTACAGGAAACCATGGCTTTGATATCCCCGCCGGCTGCAAATACCTTCTGGCTCCCGGTTATTACCAGCACCCGCACCCCCTGGTTAGAAGCTATCCAGCCAATGGCCTCAGCCAGTTCAGCAATCAGCTCACTGCTGAGAGCGTTCATTGTCTCCGGGCTGCTTAAAGTCAGGGTGCAAACTCCTTCATCAAGACTCAATCTTATAGTTTTAAATTCCATTTGTACCACCTCCCCCCAAAGCTATCATTATTTTCCCGGCTTATTATCGTTTTCATAAAAGTGAAACAGCAGACAGTCACAGTCCCGGGACTGATAGCCGTTACACCTGTCGCTCAGCGGGCATTCATGGAAAGCCGGGTAACTGTTTATCTGACATACCCGGGTATTAGAACAATTATAAATCACTCGAATCTGCACCTTCTTTCCCAGCCAAGGGCATAAATAATCCATAAATTGTTCCAGAGCACCCATTCTTTAACCCAGCTCTTTTCCTACAATGCCTACCCCCACTACGCATGAATAAGGCTGTCCGCCCAGGTTTTGGGCCAGACCTATCCTGGGGTTTTCCAGCTGCCGCTGGCCTGCTTTACCCTGGAACTGCAGCCAGGATTCATAAAGCATCCGGATACCGCTGGCACCTATGGGATGACCAAATGATTTCAATCCTCCGTCGGGATTAACCGGCAGCCCTCCGTCCAGGTCAAAGAATCCATCCATGACATCCTTCCAGCCCTGACCACGTTCGCTGAACATCAAGTCCTCATAAATAATCAATTCAGTAGGGGTAAAGCAATCATGTACTTCCGCTAAACTGATCTGTTCGCGGGGATTAGTGATTCCTGCTTCACGATAGGCCGCCTGTCCGGCATAATAGGTTTCAAAGGCGGTGGTAAAATCATAGCTTTGGTGTTTTTCACTATGACCCGGTCCGGCTGCAATCTGTATACCCTTTACATACATCGGATCTTTGCGGTACTTTTTGGCATCCTCGGTACGGGTGATAATGGCACAGGCCGCTCCATCCGATACCCCGGAGCAATCCATAACTCCCAGGGGGCTGCAGATTATGGGCGATTTCAAAATGTTCTCCATAGGCACTTCGGCCCGGTATTGAGCTTTGGGGTTCAATGCTCCGTTTTTATGATTCTTCCAGGCTATGCGTGCCATAACCTCTTTCATCTGCTGCATATCCAGCCCGTACTTATGAGCATAAGCTGGTGCTACGAAAGCAAAACGGGAGGGTGCGGTCAGATCAGGCAAGGTTCGGTCTGAATCCTCAGCCGGCACTTCCAACCCACTGTATCCGCCATCTTTTAATTTTTCCGCCCCTATGGCCATAACCACATCATAGGCCCCTGAAACCACGCCATAACAGGCGTTGCGGAAACTGTCCAAACCGGTGCAGCACATATTTTCCAGCCGGGTCACCGGCTTGTATTGAGATTTCATGCGATTGGAAAATGTTAATCCGGCCATTCCGGAAGTAAATGTTCCGAACCAAAAAGCATCAATATCATTGAATTCAAGCCCGGCATCTTCCAAACACTCGTCTATGGCTTCTATCATCAAGTCTTCCAGGTTGCAGTCGTAACGCTCGCCAAACCTGGTGCATCCCATTCCGATTACCGCGGCTCTGTCTTTTATTCCTACGGCCATTTCTTTCCCTCCTGTCTTTAAAGTTTTGGTACGGCTTTCCAGAAGTAGGTCCGGATGCTGTCAACCGTGAATATATGGCGAAACGACATCTTGACCTCCATTCCCACCTTGACTTCATCCGGATCACAATCCACCAGATAACATATCAAGCGGCCTCCGCCTTCAAAGTCTACTACTGCTACTATGGTAGGGGGATCCAATGATTCGGCCAAATAATCGACCGTAAAGGTAGCCACCCGGGCCGGTTGGCCATAAAGCCGGTAGTCTTCCATCTGATCAATGCTCCGGCATTCAATGCATACCCGGGAGGGCGGAAATTGAACGGTTCCGCAATTTTGACAGCGAACCCCATAAAATCCCAGGTTCTTTTTGCGGTTGCGGTACATATCCGGCACTGATGATCTCTTTTGCACCGGTCTCTTGGCCGGCTCGGTTGCGATAAGTTCCCTCCAGCGCAGGTATTTTCCATAGTTCATGGTTGCCTTTTTATTTTCCAGGTATCCCTTTAAGCCTAATCCCGGGGAAAAATTGTTGATCTCATCACTTACTTTAAACACAATGGCATCACTGCCTTCTCCATAACTGACCAGTAATAAATAGTCTCCGGGACTGGCTTGCTCCAATGCCCCGGCCAACATCATGGGAACATTAGCCGTTCCAGTATTTCCCACCTCATTGTATAGGCTGTCTTGGATCTGGGCAGGAGTAAAACCTAGTTTGGCAGCTATCTGACCCTGATAGCGGGGAGTAATTCCGTAAATCACAATCTTAGTGAAATCACCTGGGGTTAATCCGGTTTTTTTCAAAACACCTTTTACTGAATCATTGACAAACTGATTATAGCCCTGGGTGACACAAAACCTTTCTTCCCAGCTGCGTACAAACCTTTCGTTATCAGCCCGCCACAGATCATGAAAATCTATCGATATACTAGTGCTGTCGATGTACTCGGCAATTACTTTTTGATCCCCAATCATAAAAGCTGCTGCTCCGTCCCCAAAGTGATTTTCGTAAGGTCCGGCCGAGTAACCCAACCTGCATTCGCCTGCCACCACTATGCTGTTTAAGCCTTGTCCGGCTGCGTCTATCCCGGCCAGGAGGGCAGAAGATGCAGCCCTTAAGGAATCGCAGAAATCGGCGGTCCTGATATCTGTGCGGGTATCCAATACCCCGGCAATAGTAGCAGCACTCTGTTTTTCTTTGTAAGGAGCGGTGGTAGTTGCAAAGTACACCGCATCAATTGTTTTGGTATCCAGGTTGGCAGTGCAATCCAAAGCTGCCATAGCGGCCATGGTTATACTGTCTTCATCATAATTGGCAATGGCCTTTTCTCCTTTAGGAACTGGAGCTCCGAAGGTTTCCTTGATGTGGGATCTATTAAGTCGGTTGTAGGGAACATATGCTCCAAAACCAGTAATTCCAACCATTCATACTTACCTCCTATTCTATTGTTTTACCGTGTTGAAGGGCTGATAGAGGAACCCTTTTGGGGTTCGGCTGAATCAATTAAAGCAGCAGAGACATCTTTTCCACCTCGTCACATATACCAGCCCCTCCCAAATTTACTTCATCGTCATTTGTTGGAATAGTCATAAAAACCTCTGCCGGTTTTTATTCCATAGTGTCCGGCCCGCACCTTGTTTTTCAGGGCCTGGGCGGGCCGGAATTTGGGATCCCCGAATTCCTGGCAAAAATACTCCACTACATTTAACAGCACGTCGATACCTACCAGATCGCATAGTGCCAGTGGCCCTATGGGCATATTGGCACCCAGTTTCATGGCTTCATCAATGGCTTCTACCGAAGCTACTCCTTCATCGTAGGCGTGAGCAGCATCATTCAAATAGGGAACCAGCAAGCGATTCACAATGAATCCCGGAGCTTCCTTGGCCGGGATCGGTGTTTTACCTATCACCCGGCAGGTTTCAGTGGCTGTTTCCACCGTTTCAGGGCTGGTCTCAACTCCCGGAATGACTTCTACTAATTTCATTACCGGCACTGGATTGAAGAAGTGCATCCCCACCATCTTTTGGGGCCGACCGCTGGCTACCCCAATCTCCGTTATACTGAAACCGGAAGTATTAGAAGCAAAAATGGTATCCGGCGAACAGATCGCATTTAGTTCCTTAAATACTTTTTTCTTCACATCAATGTTTTCAACAATTACCTCGATGAGCAAATCACAATCTTTTAGATCACTGTTGCTGCAGCTGCTGGTAATATTGGCCAGATATTGTTTCATTTCTTTTTCACTGAGCTTGCCTTTGGCAACGGTTTTTTCCCAGTTCTTTTTCATCCCTGCTACGGCCTGGTCTAAAAACTTCTGGTCCAAATCAACCAGAGTAACCTGCAGGCCGGCCTGGGCGCCAACCTGAGCGATTCCCGCTCCCATGGTACCTGCTCCCAGGACGCCAAGCTTCTTTATCGCCATCTCATCTCCTCCTCTTTCTTATATCATTCCTTTACTTCGCATTAACTTGTTCATGGGTTCCCAGCTGTTTTCAAACATCTTCATAAAAGCCTCGAAGTCTCCGGCCAAGAGATCCCTTCCGGTGCCCAGATACACTTTCAGCGGATCCAGGGTTCTCATCACCATTACCTGTTCCTCGGTAGGGGGTTCAGTTTCCACCAGATTAGGCGATACCGCCAGATCCCATTGTATCGACTTTAAAATGTTTTCCAGCTTGACTCCCGGATGAATCTTCTCCAGGTACATCTCCCGGCTCTCGTTATCGAAACGATATATTCCCATGGTGGTAACTACCACGTGAGGCCCTCCCCCAAGCAGTCCGGCCTTTTCGCGGGCACCCGGACCGTTTAGATGTCCGGGAGAAGTAATATAATCGATTTTATTAACAAAATTACGGCCGTCCTGGCGCATCATAATTATAGTGCGGTTGGCAGAAGAGGCCAGGTCATTGGCCCCCCCGCTTCCGGCCAGCCTGACTTTAGGGTTTTGATAGTCTCCAATACAGGTAGAATTAAGGTTGCCAAATTTATCTATCTGGGCCCCGCTTATACAGGCAGCATCTACATAACCATTTTGCTGGGCTCCCATTACTTCCCTCTGACTTCCGGTATAATATGCCCTTTCACAGTTTACGGCGCAATTCACACACATCGGCAATCTTCTGGGAGAGGGCCCGACTGCCCCGTATTCCACCATCATATTAAAATTGGGGGCGTGGGTGAACTTGGCCACGGTAGCAGCCATCAGTGGCATTCCTACCCCTATGAAGCATAATTCTCCATCATTTATTTCCCGGGCTACAGAAGCCGCCATCAATTCCGGCAGAGAGTAATCTTTTGCATACTCAGCCATTAATATCACCTCACCTCTCCAAATTTTTGATATTTGTTTTCACTGCTTTTCAAGCGATTGAGACGATCATAACCGATTAATTGACAGTATTCATCCCAATCTTTGGTGCCATGGATATATTTTTCCGCCCAGGCTTCAAAACCTTCCTGGGTGGCAAATTGACGGTACGCATCCAATCCGAAAGGCAAATCATGATGATAGTAGAAACTTGATTCGCGCCAGTGAGCTCCGAAAGGTGCATGTACCACGGCGTCTACATAGTAGTATGGAATCACGGTAAGGTTGGGCATACGACGGATCTCAGCCTGGGTAACAATTTCTTCCACACTGACAATGACCTTCCTAGCCGCTCTGGCCAGAAGATCAGTATTACCATACAAACCCAAACATTGGACATTTCCTATTTCATCAGCCCGGGCGCAATGCATAATACCAACATCGGGAGTTGAAGCCGGCACTAGTGATACCGGCTTTCCGGTATAGGGATCATCAATGACTTTAATCCGAGGATTATTCTCAATAATATCCGAGCCTAGCTGGGATTTAACCGGCATGAAATCCAGGCCCAGGGAACCAGCTTCCCATCTCATGGCACAGCCATAGTTGCTGTAATCTTCAACTTCCAGTGGGCGGGGGATGCCTTTTTCAACTGCCCGCCGGAAGACTTTATCCTCACCTTCGATACCGCCCCAGTTATAAGCCATCTCAATCTTGTTGACCAGCCCCGAGCCGATCAAAGCCGATGACATTCCTATCTGACTGGTGATACTTAGACTAAGGTTTTTTATTCTATCCCTCTGGCGAACGATTTCCCAGATCAAGGCAGCGGGAGCTGCACTTACTGACATTCCCAGGTAGCAGCCATCATGGATATATTCCGAGATGGCATCCCGGGCCGTCATAACTTTGTAGGTCGGCGGTTTAGCTTTCCCCTTCCGAATCGGAATAGGTTCAAACTTCATATAGATTCCCCTCCTTCAAATAATTCTTATATCTCTAGGAAAGAACGTCTTTAGCGATTATTACTCGCTGTATCTGCGCAGTGCCTTCAAAAATCTGCAATATCTTGGCGTCTCTCATCATTTTTTCCACCGGATAATCCCGGCAGAATCCGTATCCTCCCAGTATCTGTACCGCATCAGTAGTAACTTTCATGGCCACATCGGCTGCGTAGCATTTGCAAATAGCTGACAGTTCTGCCGCCATCAGTCCTTCATCCAACAGCCAGGCGGCTTTTTGCCATAGCAGTCGTGATGCTTCGATTTCCATGGCCATATCGGCCAGCATGAATTGAATGGCCTGGAAACTGGCAATAGGTTTGCCGAATGCCTTTCTTTCCTTGGCGTAATCCCGGGCGAATTCAAAAGCACCGGTGGCTACTCCAACCGAGGCCGATGCGATAAAAGGCCGGGAAGAATTAAAGGATTTCATGGCCAGCTTAAAACCATCCCCTTCTTCTCCCACCCGCCATTTCTTGTGTACTTTCACGTGGTCAAGAATAACTTCGGAGGTTTCCGAACAGCGCATGCCCATTTTATGCTCGCTTTTCCCAAAAGACACCCCTTCTGTACTGGTATCCACTATGAAAAATGATTGGGCCCGATTGCCTTTGCTCTTGTCATGGGTAGCCAGAACGCACAATTGAGAAGCATGCCGACCGTTGGTTATGAAACATTTGCTGCCATTTAAGATATAGTAATCCCCGTCCTTCCTGGCGGAGGTAGATACTCCCGCCACGTCAGAACCGGCACCAGGCTCAGTTACTGCATAGGCAGCCAGCTTTCCCTGGTCGCAAATTCTCGGGTACCACCACTCCCACTGCTCCTCATTGCCGCCATAGAGAACCGGTTCTGAAGCCAGCATATTCACCATAGGAGTTATTCCTATACCCAAACAGGCCCGGCTAAGTTCTTCGCAAACCATGCAAAGGGTAAGATTGCCAAAGATCATCCCGTTGTATTTTTCTGGTGCATTCATGCAGAATATGCCCAGATCATGCATTTTCTTGACCTCCGGCCAAGGGAACTCTTCTGATTCGTCATAATCATGCCGGACCGGGACAATCTCATTTTCAGCAAACTTGCGCACCGTGCGCTGCAATGCCAGCTGGTCTTCATTGTAAGTAAAACCAAAACTCAAAACTTTTCCCTCCTTCAGGTTAAATTATTTCGGTGATCAGGTATCCATCCTTAAACATTCCCCTCCCTCCATCTGTACTAATTATTGAATTAGCAATTTGCGTGCCAGAAAAAACAAGCGCCAGAATCCCCATAAAGACAGGACCCTGGCTCTTAATAATAATTCTGTTTTTGGAATTTCTGGTATTTATACCATAGTTTTTTAAGGAATCGCATTCAGGCTTGATCAAAGTGCTCTAGCAAGGATAAGAGCTTTGTGGCAAATCTGCCAGTGCCTTAAAGGGTATTTGGCAAAAATGCTATGCTCTAATGAATAGAATACTCTCTTTTTACGGATATACCGAATTTTCTCAGTTTTCTATATAGCGAAGAAGGGTCCAGGTTAAGCTGCCGGGCCGCTTTAGGAACATCAAAACGGTATTTTTCCAAAGCTTGAATCAGGATTATCTTTTCATATTCCTCCAACATGTTTTTCAGGCTCTTATCTTCAGCTAGATGGCGCAAATCGAATTTTACATCCGGTATAGTTATGTGCCGGGATGATAATACCCTGGCTCCGTCCATTTCCGCGATAATCAAACTTCTTTCCAGTACATTTTCCAGTTCCCTTACATTACCCGGCCAGTTGTATTTACATAGCATACTCAATGCCTTATCATCGATTGTTCTTTCAGCAATGTTCAAGCGGCGGCTCAGAGTGTTTATTATATGGGGTGTTATCAGTCTTATATCTTCCACCCGGTATCTTAAAGGAGGAATTTTTATATGCACCACATTTAAACGGTAATATAAATCCTGACGGAAACTTCCGTTATTAACCATTCCTTCCAGGTCGCGATTGGTAGCCGCGATAACCCTTACATTGATTTTACTGGGGTCTACTCCGCCTAACCTTTCCACTACCTGTTCCTGAAGCACATACAGCAGTTTGCTCTGCATATTGAGCGGCACCTCGGCAATCTCATCCAGAAAAACCGTGCCCATATCGGCCAACTCAAACTTGCCCAGTTTACCGCCCTTTTTGGCTCCGGTATACGCCCCTTCTTCATATCCGAATAGTTCGGATTCCAATAGATTTTCGGGAATGGCGGCGCAATTCACCCGGATAAATGGTCTTTGACAGCGCCGGCTGGCATTGTGTATGGCATGAGCCAACAGTTCCTTCCCGGTGCCGCTTTCACCGGTGATAAGCACCGTAGTAAGGGGATGGTTGGCTACCTGCTGGGCTAATATAATGACCTCGGACATGGCTTTGCTATCATAGTAAATATCTTCAAATGTATATGCTGCACGGTGCAGTCGGTCGATTTCATCTTTATACATATTAAGATTGTATAAAATCTCATCCAATATGTTTTTCCCATCCCATATGTTTAAGAAAACAGTATAGCCAAAAACACCGACCACCCTATTCCCCTCAAAAATTGGCAAAGCTGTGCCCAAAGTATGATGTCCGTTTACAACCCATTCATACCCGACTTTGGCTTTCCCGGTCTGTAAAGTAACATAAGCCCGGCTATGAGGGGTAATTTCAAGTATATGCCGGCCAATTACCTGATTCCGGGGCAGATTCAGGATCTCCAAATAGGTTTGGTTGGTATATCTAACCACTCCCTGGCAATCCAGGAATATTACTGCCATGTAGCTATTCTGTTCAAACAATTCCTCCAACATGTCCCAGTCCAAAATAAACACCCCCCCTAGGATTATTAATACCTGGGTAAACTAAACCCTCTCTTTTTCCTTCTATTACGTTTAACCTTGATCTCCCTTATTTATTCAAAAGAAAAGGCACGACTTCAACTAAGTGTTTATTTGCTTGAAGTCGTGCACAAACATTAAGAGGGTTATATTAAAGGGGGTCCTAAGTTATGGTAAGAAAATGCCCTCCGGGTCCACTGTGTTGTATAGCAGATCGATATCCTGGACCGTAGGGGGCTCAGTCTCACCTTTGCACCGGGAGATATTCAGATCAAACAGGCAGTTTTCTTTGACCTGTTCAGGAGTAAAGCCCGGATGCACAGTATCCAGATAGATTTCGCCATTATCATCAAAGCGAAAAACTCCCATATTGGTTATTACCGCGGAAGGTCCTCCCCGGAAGAACTTTCCATATATTTCCTGTCTAGGCACCATTTCACCTGAAGGCCACTTGGGCAGACGCCATCCCGGTGAGGTTATATAATCAACGTTTTCTTTGAAACGCCGTTTTTCTTGAACCATGATGAATACGGTTCTCCGGGCCAGTGAATTGATGTCCGGATTCCCCCCGCTGCCGGTAAATCTCTTGCTGGGGGCTGAATAGTCACCCACCACGGTGGTATTTACATTGCCATACTTGTCGATTTCGGCGCCACCCAGGAAGGCCAGATCAACATAGCCGCAATGCAGCTGACCATAGAATGCTTCGGTCAGACCAGCTGCCATAGAAGACTGGTAAGCGCAGCGAGAATCCCCCACTGAGGTAGGCAGGTCTATGGGCCTTCCGTCAATGCTGCCCGCTTCATAGATGCAAGCCGCTTCAGGAGCATTGGTCAGCTGAGCCAGGGCTATGGCCAGCATGGGAAGTCCGGTTCCCGCGAAAACCACATCTCCATCATTAACTTCCCTGGCTGCTGCTACCGCCAGGAGGTCAATCGGTTTATAATTTTTTGCGTATTCCTTAGTCATTTATCTCGACCCCCTCTTCATGGTAGTTGAATAACCCAGAACAGAATTAGCTTTCAGGTTTTCCAGTCTGTTGGCCCCCAGCTTCTCCAAATACTGTTCGTGGCTATCTACGCCAAATATCCACTCTTTTGCCCACTCATCGTATGCAGCTTTGCTCTTGGAGGCAGCATAGAACTGCCGGATGAAATCGGCATCAACATCATAGAAATATTGAGACCCGGTGGGATGGGCTCCCCATGGGCATTCGACTACATAGTCAATAGCATAACCCGGGGCAATATTCTTCTCCGGTTCCTGTCTGAGATAGCTGTCCGGCACTATTTCTTCAGCGATTACTATTACTTTATCGGCAGCTTTGATGACTTCCTGGTCCACATAAGTCTGTCCTAATACTCTAACGGTTCCTTCGTCACCTACCTGGGATGCATAAACCAATGCCCAGTCGGGATTAGCCGCCGGCATCAAAAGCAGTTCTCCCATGTCATACATGGGGTCCTTGATGGTATCATATTTTTTCAAGGGAATCTTGGGATTGGAGCCGTCTCTCAATCCTGCTTTCCCCAGCATATCGAATTTGGGATTAAGAATATCCGTGCCCATTGAGAGAGCAGTAGGAAAGAAGGGCAGACCGTAAGCTCCAGCTAGCAAGCGCGCCACAACTTGAGCATGGCTGTAGTCTTCTATCAGTATGGTACCCTCGACCTGTCCCCGCGCCATACCTTCGCCCAGTTTACCGTAGAGCTCATGTCCAACCCAGCAGGATTCCCACATCTTGACCGCACCTGCACCGGCCAGCACTTCAGTATGAGTTCCTCCATTAACCTCGAAGAGATGCAGATCTTTTTTACCCTGCCTGACCAATTCGCAAATCAGGGCCATTGGACGTCTCCAGATAGTAAATCCGCTGAACGACAACATATCACCGTCTTTGATCAGACCCCCAGCTTCTTTTAAGCTTATTCTCTTTGGTTTTCCCATTCTCGAACCTCCTCCTTCATTTGGTTAACCCACCTTGTTTTGCCTGCAGTTGCAAAATATCGCCCGTAACTCTACAATATAATTGTTTCTATTGGGGGGGTTTATCCGGGAAACCCTCTGGGGTTCCCCGGAAATCCCTTTTTTTCTACCATTTGCCAATAACTTCACGACCTATGATCATTCTCTGGATCTGGTTTGATCCTTCGTAGATCTGAGTTATCTTAACGTCTCTCATCATGCGCTCAATGGGAAACTCTTTGCAATAACCATAGCCGCCCATGAGCTGCACGCAGTTGGTGCATACTTCCATGGCGGTGTCGGTAGCAAATTTCTTGCCCATGGAAGCCTGCGCATTATGAGGCATTCCATTGTCTTTCAGCCAAGCCGCCCGATAGATCAGCAGCTGAGCTGCATCCAGGGCAGTTGCCATATCGGCCACCATGAACTGTACCCCCTGGTTGGCCGCCAATGGTTTGCCAAATTGCTGTCTTTCCTTGATATAATTGATGGTATATTCTAAGGCTCCTTCACCGATGCCCAGACCCTGAGCTCCTATGGTGATGCGGCCTCCGGCTAGGAGTCCCATGGCTACCTTGAAGCCATCATTTATCTCGCCCAGTACGTTTTCTTTGGGAACTTTGACATCTTCGAAATAGAGTTCGACCGTAGGTGATCCGCTCATCCCCATTTTTTCCACCGGCTTGCTCATGGTGAATCCCGGGGTATCCTTTTCGATAATCAGACAGGTGATTCCCCGACCGGAAGGCTGGGTAGGATCGGTCTTAACAAAGGTACAGTAGGTGGTGGCGACGCCGCCATTGGTAATAAATATCTTGCTGCCGTTGACCAGGAAGTGGTCGCCTTTATCTTCGGCCTTGCACTTGAGGGAGGCAGCGTCAGACCCGGCATTAGGCTCGGTAAGAGCGTAAGCACCGACGATTTCCCCAGTAGACAGAGCCCTCAGATATTTTTCTTTTAATCTCTGGCTGCCATAAAGATAAGTGCTCATGCATCCCAGGCCGGTATGCACGCTCATGATGACTGCGGTGGAAGCACAGCATTTGGCCAGTTCCTCTACAAACATAGCAAAGTCCAGGTAAGATGCTCCTGCACCGCCCCATTCCTCCGGAATCGGCAGTCCGCAAAGACCCAGGTCAGCCATTTTCTTGAAATTGGCCATAGGGAACTCGTGGGTTTTATCCAGTTCTGCTGCTATAGGTTCAACTTCGTTCTTGGCGAACTTGCGGAACATATCCCGCATCATTAATGATTCTTCGCTCAAACTAAAATCCATAAAATCTCATCTCCCTATCATCTATTTGCCGGTAAAGGCAGCTTTTCTCTTTTCAACAAAAGCTGTCATACCTTCCTTTTGATCCTGGGTGGCAAAACACAAGCCAAATAAATCCGCTTCGATGCTCATAGCCCGATCTATGTCAGTCTGCAGCCCTTCGTTGACTGCCACTTTGCAGAATCTCACCGAACGCTGACCTTTGGCAACAATGCGTTTCGCTATTCCTTTTACATAGTCCATCAGGTCTTCTTTGGCCACTACCTGATCAACCAGTCCGATTCTTAATGCTTCCATGGCGTCAATGGTGTCGCCGGTATATAAAAGCAGCTTGGCCATACCCGGACCCACGATCCTGGGCAAACGCTGAGTTCCGCCGAAACCCGGGGTTACTCCCAGCCCTACTTCCGGCTGTCCGAATTTGCCCTTTTCCGAACTTATGCGTATATCGCAGGCCATAGCCAGTTCACATCCTCCGCCCAGACAGAAGCCATTTACAGCCGCGATGACCGGTTTTTCCATGGACTCTATCAGCCGGAATACGGACTGTCCCAATAATCCGAATTCCCGTCCTTCCAGGGCATTGATATCCACCATGAAACTTATGTCAGCTCCGGCCACAAAAGATTTGTCTCCAGCACCGGTAATAATCAGTACGTCAACAGACTCATCATCTCTGACATCTTCTGCCGCGGCTTTGATTTCGAGCAAGGTGTCCTTATTCAGAGCGTTTAAGGCTTTCGGCCGGTTGACACTCAGAACAGCTACTCGGTTGTCCTTTTCCAGTAAAATGTTAGCAAATTCCACCTTTACTCCTCCTCGCATATTTATCTTCTCTATGCTTACTTGTATTCAAAGATTCCCTTGCCGGTTTTTCTGCCTAGCCAGCCGGCGTTGACATACTGTTTCAACAGAGGAGAAGGACGATATTTCGGATCTCCATAACCGTCATACATTACATTAAGAATAGACAGGATGGTATCCAACCCTATCAGGTCAGCCAGTTCACATGGCCCCATGGGATGGTTCATACCCAGCTTCATGATATTGTCGATATTTTCTGCCGGGGCTACACCTTCGTACAGTTCCCAGAGAGCTTCATTGATCATGACCTGCAGCACCCGGTTGGATATAAAACCAGGTACGTCTTTGCACCATACCGGAACTTTGCCCATCTTGACAGAAGCCTCTTCTACAATCTGGTAAACTTCATCAGTAGTGGCCAGTCCTCTTATTACTTCTACCAGTTTCATTACCGGAACCGGATTCATAAAATGCATACCGATAACTTTGTCTGGGCGCTGGGTAACTGCTGCTATCTGCGTGATAGGCAGGGATGATGTATTACTGGCCAGAATAGCATGAGGAGGTGCTATTCTATCCAGTTCTTTAAAAACTTTTTCTTTAATAGTAAAATTTTCAACTATGGCTTCTATGATAAGGTCGCAGTCCGCTGCATCTTCCAGGCTTACCGATGGTTTGATGCGTCCTAATATAGCTGCCTTTTCATCCTCAGTCATTTTCCCTTTGGACACATTACGGGACAGGTTTTTATCTATTACTGCAATGCCCTTGTTTACCAGGTCCATATTAATGTCATATTGAACGGTTTCCCAACCGGTCTGGGCAGATACCTGGGCAATTCCTCCGCCCATCTGACCTGCTCCGATGACCATAACTTTTTTAACTTCCACCACGATTCGCCTCCCTTTATTCTTATTCAGGGTTTACTTCTATGCCTCAACCTTGATCAGCATGGCATCGCCTTGAGCATGACCGGAGCATATGCCGCAAACTCCATATCCCCCGCCCCGGCGGCGAAGTTCATAGGCCAGGGTCATAACTATTCTGGCCCCGGTTGCTCCGATAGGATGTCCATAAGCGATGGCGCTGCCATTCACATTAACCTTTTCCATCATCTCTTCCTTGCTCATGCCCAGTACGCTGCGAGCACTTACCAGAACTACTGCGGCAAAGGCTTCATTGATTTCTATCAAATCAATATCCTGGTAGCTCATGCCATTCTGTTCCAGAACCTTCTTGATGGAAAGACCCGGCACAGTCGCAATATCCTTGGTGGGCTGTGATACTTCCGCATAGTCGATAATGCTAAACAGGGGTTTAAGTCCTAGTTCATCGGCTTTTTCCCGGCTCATTAAGAGACAGACGTCGCCGCCGTCATTAACCCCAGGGGCATTACCAGCGGTTACACTGCCCGGTTCTCCGGTGACCGTGCTCTTGTGGTTGAATACCGGCGGAAGCTTGGCTAGTCCTTCCATAGTGGTCTGAGGTCTGGGGCCTTCGTCTTTGGTCATGATTTCTTTGCCCCTCTTGATCTCTACCGGGAATATTTCGTCATCAAGTTTTCCGGCTTCCATAGCAGCTACTGCTCTGGTCTGGGAAATATAGCCCCAATCATCGTTGTCCTGACGGGTAAAGCCAAATTCATCCGACGTCTCTGAACCGTGAATAGCCATATGCCGATTGTAGAAGGCATCCCACAGGCCGTCATATACCATCAGGTCTACACAGGGTGTGTTAAGCAGACCCATACGCTGTCCGTATCTCATATTGGGCAGCGAATAGGGGCAGTTGCTCATGCTTTCCTGGCCTCCAGCTATTACAATATCCGCCTTGCCCAGCATGATGGCTTGAACCCCCAGATCGATAGTTTTGATTCCTGAAGAACATACCTTGTTAACAGATATGGCGGGAACTGATTCCGGCAGCCCGCCTAATATGGTAGCCTGGCGGCCTGGGATCTGTCCATTGCCGGCCGGCACCACTTGACCCATGTATACATAATCAACATCTTCCGGTTTAACCTTGCCATTAGTGCGTCTCAGCACTTCCTTTATAGCCAGTGCGCCCAGCTGCGGAGCATCATATTCTTTTAATTTCCCGCCTACTACTCCGTAGGGAGTACGGCAGGCTTCAACACATACCACTTCTCTGAAGTTTTTGTATACGTTGCCTACATTTCTTCCCATACCCTCATAAGTGCACTTTCTTTCCCCGAAACCAGTTACAGGTATCTTCTTCTGGTAATCGGCTCTTTTCATCTCTAACTTTTGTACATAATCAGACATTACTCATCCTCCCCTTTTCTAAAAATCCAACTAAGTAAGTTAAGGGTGTATCCACCTTGGTGCGGGTTCCAGATTTCTCTGGCATTCCACCTCCTTCCCATAAAAATACCCCACAGATTATTATTAGAATAATCTTGTGGGGCTCTAAGGCTCTCATTATTATATATTGTTAAAATGGATGACTGCCTTATCTTTCCATGACCGGCTTGACTGTCAAAGCCAGTCTCCTGGAAGCGATAAATTGGTTTTCGGTGTGCAGCAAGTGGTTGCTAACCCCGCAGCGCGGACATTTAATCTCCAATTCCAGACTTCCCCGGTATTTTCCCAGCAGTTTGCGGCATTTCCTGCACCGGAATTCCTTCATGTCCCCTCACCCTTTCTTAATGTACATAAGTACAGAAACAACAACCCCATCCAATAGTATTAGTGGATGGGGCTCTAAGGCTCTCAAATAACTTTAATTTTCTTTAATTGCTTAATTTGCTACCTTGCACACCGTCAATCATCGTCTCTTTTCTTCTATCTTTCTTACCACACCACCGTCTTTTACAAGGTTGTGATCTGTCCAGTCAGCCTGGTTATTGTATCCACAACGCGGGCATTTTATTTCCAACTGCTTGCATTCCTTGTATTTACCCAACAAACGGTTGCAGTTTCTGCATCTGAAGTCTATCATCCTCCTGTACCCCTTCCAATCAATTTATTGACCCGGGATAACGATCAGGGGTCAAGTCGATAAACGCTATCCATGCTCCAGTGCAATAATTATTGTTTGTCAACTGCCTGAGCCACCTTCCCAGCTCGGCTCTATTATCTTATTAGGGGATCATCCAGGATATGTTTATATTTTATTATTGCAAAAAGCCTGCCAACCACATGGAATCATCAAAGGGTATTGCCCCTTGGGGATTTGCCGAAATATTTTGACTTGTTCCAAGATTTACAACCGTTGCCGTAGTGCAACAATATGTTTAAAATATAGTTGATATTATAGATTTAATTGTCATAAAATAGTCCAATAAAAAGAAAAATGCCTTCCCCGATATACCGGGCAGGCTTTTAATGGGGTCGGCCTTTTTCGGTCGCTTTTGTTGCACAATAGCACCGGTTGTTGCTCGGTTGCAACGGCCGTGCTATTGCGACCCTATTCTTTGACCTTCAATCCATATTTGGCAGCTTTCCTCACAATGGTTGAGGCATTAACTTTTAATGCCCCTGCCATTTGGCGCGTTGTACGATAATTATTATAGGCTCTTTCCAGCAGCTGTCTCTCAGTGCTTTCTACCGCTTCCCGCAGGGGAATAACACCCCGAACCAGAACCTGAGACGAATGATCCAGGGCATTTTTATCAAACTGGAAAGGCAAGTCTTCTTTACTGATAATATCATCTGGGGTAACTACTATCATTCTTTCAATCAGGTTTTCCAGTTCCCTTACATTCCCGGGCCAGTTGTAACCCATAAAAAGATCGATGACCTCTGCCGCTACCCTTTTGTTCATATTGTATTTACGGTTGAATATTTGCACAAAATGGGTTATTAAAGGCGGTATATCTTCCCTGCGATCCCTTAATGGCGGTACGTTAAGGGGCACTACATTAAGCCGGTAATATAAATCCTCCCGGAATTCCTTGGCTTTCACCATGTCGGCCAGATTGCGGTTGGTAGCAGCAATTATCCTCACATCTATCTTTTTTACTGCTTCACCGCCCACTCTCATGATCTCCTTGCTCTGGATAGCCCGCAGCAATTTCACCTGGAGATTTAACGGCAGTTCTCCTATCTCGTCCAGGAACAGGGTCCCCCCGTGGGCCAGTTCAAAAAAGCCTGGTTTGCCTTCCTGCCTGGCTCCAGAAAAAGCCCCGTATTCGTAACCGAACAATTCCGATTCCAGAAGATTTTCCGGAATCGCTCCGCAGTTAACCCGGATAAAGGGTTCATCCTTCCGAGAACTGTAACTGTGAATGGTCTCGGCGATTAGTTCTTTGCCCGTGCCGGACTCCCCGGTTATCATGGTGGTTGAATCTACCTGGGACAAGCGGTTTACCACTTCCAGTATATCCCGCATGGAACTTGAATTGATTATCATATTACTGGACCCAATGAACTGCAGTTTAAGAGTTCGCAACTGACTCTCGTAATGCTGAGATAGTCCTTCCGCCTGCTCCAATCTTTGCCTTAGGAGATTGAGTTCGGTTATATCCCGGACATTGCAGACTACCCGAAATATATTGCCATTTTTATCATATACAGGACTGCCGGTAGCCAGAGTGATTTTACCGGTCTTGGCTTCCTGGATGATAGTCACCGGTTTGCGTTTTTTCAGGGCCAGGAATGATACCGACTCCGATACAATACCTTCTTTTTGAATATCTTCCACATTCCGGCCCAAAAACTCTTGCAGGCTTATTCCCATTATCATTTCAAAAGCTTTGTTGGCCCTCAGAGTTTTTCCATCTCCATCAGTTATGTAGAGTCCGTCAAAGGACGATTCAATAATGGCATCCAGCTCTTCATTCAATTCTTTGACATATTTTAATTCCTGAGAAATTTGTTCCAACTCGGAAATATCGTGCAGTACGGCCACAGCACCAATTATTTCCCCGTCTTTCTTTATCGGCGAGCGATTGGATATGAAATTCCGTCCGTTTAAAACGATTTTCTGCACCGGTTGTTCTGCCCCGGTTTTAATGGTATCTGGCAGACCGCTGTTGGGAACTACATCAACGATAGGCCGACCCAGTACTTCTTCTCTTTTTTTCTCCAGTATTCTTTCTGCCGCCCGGTTGAACACCTTTATCCTGGCCTGACAGTCAGTTGCAATAATCATGTTATGGGTGGAGTCAATTATGGTATCTAATTCGCTGGCCAGAATCTGGTAGGAATTGTAAAATACCCCGGCTAAATCGGTTCTGGTAATCAAGGCTATCACCCGTCCCTGATCATCAACCACCGGCAGACGACCCAAACCGGGGTAAATGACATTATCGATATCATCCTCCGGATGCCCTACTATAAAGTCCCCCCGGGTCATGAGCTCTCCCACCGAAGTCTGCAGATCCAGGTCCTGATCTATAGCCCGGTAAACGTGGCTCTTGGTGAACAATCCCTGCAGCCTAAAATCATGATCAACCACTGGAGCTCCATCAATCTTGTTGTCGACGAAAATTTTTACTGCTTCGCGTACTGAAACATCCTCAGTTAACCATATCAGTTCCCCTTTAATAAATTCTTTGATTTTCAAGGTACAACCCCTCCCATACCCCCTTACTATCTACTGCTAATTATAGCACAGGGATAAAGAACCCGGAGGCAGGTTCACTGTCCCCCTTTATCAGCGGGACAGTGAACCTGCCTCCGGGTGTTCTTAAAATATCAGATGATGCCGTCCTTGCTCAATTGTTCAATCTCTGCCGTGCTATAGCCGACTTCCTGCAAGATTTCCTGATTATGCTCTCCCAGTCCGGGAAAGTTAAGTACTATTTTCCCGGGGGTGTCCGAAAGCTTAAAGGGTATCCCAGTTAAAGCTATCTCTTGATCTGATCCGGAAGGATCTTTGATTTTACTAACCATTTGCCGGGCTATTACCTGTGGATGTTGGCTTACTTCTTGCAGATCCAGCACCGGGGTGAAACATATGTCATTCTCAGCAAAGTATTCGACCCATTCATCCCGGGTTTTCCCTTTCATTATCCCGGCAACATCCTGGATAATACGGGCCTGCTCCGCAGTTTTCCATTGCAGGCCAATGTATTCATCCAGCCCCAATTTCCCGCAAAATTCAGCCCAGAATTTTATCTCCACCGCTCCCAGGCTAACATATTTGGCATCCCGGGTTTCGTAAATGTTGTAACAGGCATATCCTCCCGTTAACACACCATCAGCAATCCTGGGGATTATGCCCGTCCCTGACCATTCTCCCATGGTATAAGCCAGCAGACTCACGGCACCGTCCAGCATGGAAATATCGCACATCTGACCCTGCCCAGTCTTTTCCCGACCAGCCAGTGCCATTAGCACAGCGATTACCGCATACAGAGTCCCTCCGGCTATATCTGCTATTTGAACCCCGGACATGGCCGGAGCACCTTGGCGGCTGCCGGTCGTGCCGGTTACCCCGGCCAGATTTAAATAATTCAAATCATGACCGGCAGCTTTATACATCGGGCCATCTTGTCCATAGCCGCTGATGGCACAGAATATTAACCGCTGGTTAATCTTTTTCAATTCCTGGTACCCTATTCCCAAATCATCCATGAAACCAGGCCTGAATTGATCTACCACCACATCAAAATGAGGAATTAATTTCTTGAATACTTCCCGGCCCTCTTCCTGACGGATATCCAGGGTAATGCTTTTTTTGTTCCTGTTGACGGTATAAAAACGAGTGCTGGTTCCGTTCACCACTGGAGCCAGTTGCCTTCCCGGATCCCCTACCTGAGGTTGTTCTATTTTGACTATTTCCGCCCCGAAGTCAGCCAGCAGCTGGGTGCATAAAGGCCCGGGCAGATATCGAGATAAGTCCAGAATACGTATTCCACTTAAGGGTAATGTCATATTTTTCACCTCTTTAATGTATATCCCTAATTCAACATCACAGCTCTTTTAGCCTCTGGAAGGCCATACACATTCAAGTAGTGCCTCTAAAAGATAGACCTGCCATCCCCGCCCCGGGCTTCGACCAGCAGTCTGGAGTTGCTTAGGAAGCGCACCATGGCTTATAATATCAGGGGTCGGCGGGACTCTCCCAGAAGATTAGCGGCAGATTCCAGCACCTGCTCCAGTACCGGTATATCCCCTTCATCAAGGAATAGCTCTCGTCCATTCCTTATATCTTCCAGGGCTTTTTCTGCCGCCACAACCCGGAATTTCATGTGGCCGTTATCATGGTAGGGATGGGAATAGGTAGGTATATAGCTGACTCTCGTCAGCCGGGTTCTGCCGGCATCAAAATCCTTGCTGAATTTCATGGTCAATATAATTCCGCTGTTCCTCTCCACCCCATGCTGATGACTGATAAAATTGCCCATGGAATATACCACCAGCTTTTCCTGCTGATCGATCTCGATTACCTCCAGGGGTTGGATTACATGGGGGTGACTGCCCAGTATTACGTCCGCACCGGCGTTAAGAAATTCATAAGCCATATCCACTTGCTCCGGTTCTGGTTGATGCATATACTCGGTCCCCCAGTGTAAAACCAGGATCAGCACATCTACTTGCGGTCTGAGCCAACCCAGGTCCGATAGAATTTTGTCTCTGTCCAGAAGATTGAAACAGTATGACTTATCCTGGGGAATGGGTATGCCGTTGGTTCCATAGGAATAAGCCAGATAACCGACTTTAATTCCCTTAATATCCTTGATAAGAAAAGTATTGCTTTCTTCCTGGCTGCCATAGGTTCCCAGCGTGTCCAGTCCGGTGTCCTTCAATACTTCCAGGGTACGCATGGCTCCCCGATATCCCCGGTCAAAAGCATGATTGTTGGCAGTAACCACCAAGTCAAAGCCGGTTTTTTTAAAGGTACTGGCAATAGCATCCGGACTGTTGAACAACGGATAACCGGTATATCCGGATTCAGGTCCGGCCAGAGGGGCTTCGAAAGACACTGAACTGTAGTCGCCCTGCTCTATCAGGTCCTGCACCTCGGAAAAAAAGAAATCGAAGTTGTAAGTGCCGTCTGCTTGCTGTCCGGACCATATCTGGGTATTGTGCATCAGACAGTCGCCAACTGCCAGCAGGGTAATTTCACTGCTGAGGGGCTTGTCATCCAAGTTATTGTTCGGCCCCTCACCGGCCGGGCCTTTTTCTTTCGGGGTATAACATCCCATAGGAAAGCACAGCAACAGACTAGCTAACGATAAAACCAGCAAACCCTTCAACAAAAGGCTGACCTTGCATCCGGAGTACATTAAAATCATCCTTTACCCAATAATAATCTTGCGGCAACTATTCAAGTAACTGCAGAGCATTCAGCCCACTGCTGCAACGAGGTGTGAGATTAGAACCCCCCGACGGTTTATTATTAAAGGAATCCGACCTGGTAAAAAACGAGGAACATCTTTCCGCCTCGTTGTAGCCCAACAGCTCCTCGCAACGGAGTAAACGTTCAACCTGCCAGCCGTCTGCGGCTCATGATACTGATAGCGGTATTGCATAGTCCTTGCACATCACCTCCATCAAAAAAGCCCCTTCTCGAGAAGGAGCTCCTGGCTCTCATTCCAAGCCTTTTTCAGCCCATATGCTTAAATTATATGTAGTAAAATCGTTTAATATGAATAGCCGGCAGTAGCCAACCCTACCGATATGGTAATTATATACTGTAATAGTCAGAAATACAACTCTCTTCCCTGCTCGGGGGTCGGGTCGCATATTTTCCTCGTTTCCCCTTCTGCCAATCTTTACGGGCCATACTAATCCAGGCTCAACCGTCCCAATTTGCCTTTACGAAAATCCTGCAGCAGTAGTTTGCAGGTCTTGGCGGTATCCGGTCGTCCTTCTTTCAGCAGGTGTCCTCTTAATATGGATATACTATCCAGTAATTCTTCATTATGTTTATCCAGTTCCTGTAGTTTCAGCTTATTCCGTAGTATATCCGGGTTCTTCTTTTTAAGTATTTCCAGCAAGAATAGAGCTATTTCATACTCGTTATAGGCATTTTCCCCCACTATGTTTAATAGGGCCAGTTTTTTACCCTGATCTTCGTTCTCTATCTTGGGCCACATAAGCCCGGGAGTATCCATCAGTTCAATATCTTCTCGCAGACGTATCCACTGCTGACCTCTGGTCACACCTGGTTTAGCACCGGTTTGGGCCACTTTTTTACCCACCAGGCAGTTGAGAAAGGTGGATTTTCCCACGTTGGGAACCCCTGCTACCATAACCCGTGCTGCTCGAACCCTTCGGCCCCTGGCCCGCATCTTGTCGGCCTGTTCTCCAAAGCTTTCTATAATCAACTGCAGTACCTCTTTGCTGCCTTTACCATTCAAGGAATTTATCATGGCTGCCGGCAGCCCTTCCTGTCTGAACTGGAGGGCGTACCTCCTGGTATCACCAGGATGAGCCAGGTCTGCCTTGTTGAGCACCATAATAATCCGTTTCCTGCCGGCCAGGTGCTCCAGATCCTTATTGCGGCAAGAGAATGGAGCCCGGGCGTCCAACAGCAGCAACACCATATCTACCATTTTCAAGTTTTTTTCAATCTCCCGTCTGGCCTTTACCATATGTCCGGGATACCAGTTTATACTCACAATTTACCTCCTGCGGATGACAACTGCCGTCCCCCTCATAAAAAAAGAATACCTCTTGAGGTATTCTTCCTATCCGGGGGCTTTTAATATCTGCCTTTTTCCTTAACCCGGGCCTTCTTACCCATAAGTTTCCTCAGGTAATACAACCTAGCTCTGCGCACTTTACCCCTCCGAGTTACTTCGATTTTCTCGATTCTCGGTGAGTGGATGGGAAAGGTCCTCTCTACCGCTACCCCGTAAGATATCCGGCGAACGGTAAAAGTGCGGGACAGCCCTCCGCCTCTGATTTTTATCACAGTTCCCTCAAATACCTGTATTCTTTCCCGGGCGCCCTCGACTACCTTAACATGAACCTTAACGGTATCTCCGGGGCCAAAGCTGGGAATATCACTTTTATAGTATTCCTCTTCGATTGATCTGATAATGTCTTGCATTCCTTCAACCTCCTTCCAACAGATGTTCATACATCTTATGCTGATGCAGCGGACCATCTTTTTTACCCAGAACAAAGGTATTATATCACAGCTGGGTTGCATTCTCAAGGAAATCTATTGGGTAAACCAGAATTCGCCCAGTAAGCGGTCCAATATTATGGAAACCGCGCTTCGGACTGACAAATGATTATAATCACTGCCGGACTGGACTGGTTCCAAAATAAGATCACATTCCATCATGAGTTCCTGACTCATTCCCCAACCGGTACCGAAGAGCAATAGAATAACCTCCTCCTGGTGGAATATCCTATCCTTCATCTGCTTATAGGATACACTGCGGGGATATATCCTGGCATCGGTAGCTACCGTCAAAGGCTGGCGGCCGGTCTCATATTGGATGATGGATAAGACTTGAGCCAGGTTATCCGCAGATCGCAAGATATTAAAGGCCTGCTGGCGATCCGGATTATACTGGGCACCGTAGCCCTGCTGCCAGTAGGCCAGTATATCCTGGAGCAGTTCCTGCTGGTTTTCCGATGGATGAACTACGAAAAAACCTTCTACCCCGTAGGTTCGAGCTGCCCGGGAAATATCATGTAAATCCAAATTGGTAATAGAGGTAGTGATAATATCCATCCTCTTATTATACATAGGGTAATGAAGCAGGGCTAAGTAAACCCTGGATTTTCTCACTGCTTTAACTCTCCCTGTCAAAAAGTATTTCGGACAACAGCTCTTTTTCTTCCTGATTAAACTCTTGCTGCAACAGCAACTCGGGACGTTTTAATAAGGTTCTTAGCAGGCTCTGCTTTTTTCTCCATCGGCGAATATTTTCATGATGCCCGGAAAGCAGTACCGGGGGCACCTCCTGCCCCTGGTAGATACGGGGCCGGGTATATTGAGGATATTCCAGCAGCGATGAGGAAAAAGACTCTTCTTCCAATGATCTTTCATCACCAAGCACTCCCGGGATCAAGCGTACCACCGCATCGGTCAGGACCATAGCCGGGATTTCACCCCCGGTCAGAATATAATCACCGATAGATATCTCTTCATCGAACATGGCCGAGACTCGGTCGTCTATACCTTCATAGTGGCCGCACAGGAGAATAAGATGCGTTTTACGGGCCAGTTGCTTTACTGTGCTCTGGTCCAGTACCTTCCCTTGCGGAGACAAGCAGATCAGCCATGAGTCCAAGGTTTGATAATGCCTGACCGCAGCCTGGACCACATCAGCTTTCATAACCATTCCCGGGCCTCCCCCGTAGGGATAATCATCCACCTGCATATGTTTATTAGCAGAAAAATCTCGGATGTTGGAAATATTTATTTCAACCAACGATCTGTCCCGGGCTCTTCTTATGATGCTTTCCTCAAAAACGGAAGCAAACATCTGCGGAAAAAGGGTCAATACGTCTATTCTCATTTTTCCTCCTGGGGCTGCTTCTTGACGGGTATAAGACCGGGTAATAAGCTTACCTGCATACAATTAAGCTCTAGGTCTACATTGAGGACTACCTCCTTGATGGCCGGTATTAATAGTTCACCATACTCCCTGGAACTGATAACATACACATCATTGGCTCCGGTCTCCAATATTTCTTGCAAATCCCCCAAAAAACCCAGCTCAATATCCTCAACCTTCATTCCCTGCAGCTGAAAATGATAATAATAGCCTTCAGGTAATGGGTATACCTGTTCTGACGGTATTTTAAGCAAAGCCCCCCGGTATTGCCGGGCAGCCTCGAGATTATCAATTTGGGTGAATTTGATCAACTGCTGCTGCTTATACTGCTTACAGCTTTCGATGCTTGCTTTTTCCCGGACCCTGCCGGTATCCAAAATAACTTCTTTCAGCTGATCGAAGCGCTCCGGGAAATCAGTTAGCGGGCTAACCCTGACTACACCCTGGTATCCATGAGTGCCGGTTATCCTGCCTACACTGATCAGTTCCTTGTCCTCCACCTGTATCACCTCTTGCCGGCCCCCGCCCTCAGGACCGTTAATCCTTTTCTTTTTGGATGGCAAAAAAGATCAAGGGCTAAATTTAGCCCTCTTACCTAAGTATTTCTACTACTACTCTTTTTCCTTCTTTTGCTGCTGTGGCCTTGGTAAGGGTACGAATTGACTTGGCTATTTTCCCCTGTTTACCAATTACCTTTCCCATATCGTCAGGCGCAACCCGGAGTTCAATAATAATCGACCTTTCGCCTTCGATCTCCGATACTTGCACCGCATCCGGGTTGTCCACCAGAGATCTGGCTATATATTCCACAAGTTTTTTCACTTATGTTTCACCCCCTGCCCGAGCAGAAATTATTTGCGGCTCTCAGCGAACTTTGCCATGATACCCTGTTTTTTCAGCAGCGATTTTACCGTTTCGGAAGCCTGAGCTCCGGTTGCCAGCCATTTCAAGGTCTTTTCTTCGTCGATTTTGACCGTGGCAGGATCAGTATTAGGATCATAATAGCCTAATTCTTCAATAAATCTGCCGTCACGGGGAGATCTTGAATCTGCTACTACGACTCTATAAAAGGGTCTTTTTTTGGCGCCCATTCTCTTTAATCTAATTTTTGTTGCCACTCACTTCACCTCCTCTGAAATATATAATTATTTCATGGGAGCATTAAACTCCCGATCAAATAACCTTAATTAATTAAAAGGGAAATTCAGGGGCGGGAATCCGCCTCTTTTGCCTTTTTTGCCCATGTCAGCCAGCTGTTTCATCATCTTGCGGGACTCTTCAAACTGCTTCAACAGGCGGTTGACCTCTTGCACCCGGGTTCCGCTGCCCCGGGCAATGCGTTTCTTTCTGCTGCCGTTAATAATGGAGGGATTCCGCCTCTCATCTCTGGTCATCGACTGTATAATAGCTTCAATATGAACTATCTCTTTATCATCAAAACTGGCCGGCATGCCCTTGAGCTTGTTGCCCATACCAGGAATCATCCCCAGCAATTCATCCAGGGGACCCATTGATTTAACCTGCTGCATCTGCTCCAGGAAATCTTCCAGGGTAAATTCCTGCTCCCGGATCTTCCGCTCCATTTCCCGCGCCTTATCTTGGTCTATGTTGGCCTGAGCTTTTTCCACCAGACTCAGCACATCACCCATACCCAGGATTCGAGAAGCCATACGATCCGGATAAAAAGGCTCCAGCGCATCCAGTTTCTCTCCCATACCCACATATTTAATGGCACATCCGGTCACCGCTTTGACCGACAGGGCTGCACCCCCCCGGCTGTCGCCGTCCAATTTGGTCAGGATAACTCCGGACAAACCCAGCTGAGAGTTAAAGTGATCCGATACATTAACGGCGTCCTGCCCGGTCATAGCATCTACAACCAGCAATATTTCATCTGGCTGAAGAGCCTCTTTAATCTGTACCAATTCGTCCATCATTTGGCTGTCAATATGCAGCCTGCCTGCTGTATCCAATATGATGGTATCACAGCCTTTGTTTTTGGCAGCCTCCAGAGATGCTCTGGCTATATCCAGAGGGTTATTCTGTCCCATAGCGAAAACCGGTATTCCGGTTTGCTCTCCCAATACCTGAAGCTGTTTTATGGCGGCGGGCCGGTAGATATCACAGGCTGCCAGCAGAGGCTTTCTTCCCTGTTTCAGCAGAACCTTGCCCAATTTAGCTACCGTGGTAGTTTTTCCGGCTCCCTGCAGACCTACTGCCATAAATATGGTAGGGGGGCGGGAGGCAAAGGTCAGTTTACTCTCCGAGCCACCCATCAAGACGGTCATTTCATCATGAACTATTTTAATAATCTGCTGCCCGGGAGTCAAACTTTGCAGCACTTCCTGGCCGACAGCTCTTTCTTTCACCTTGCCGATAAAATCCTTAACCACCTTGAAGTTAACGTCCGCTTCCAGCAAAGCCAGCCGAACCTCTCGCATGGCCAGATTCACATCTTCTTCACTGATCTTGCCTTTGCCGCGCAGCTTCTTAAAAACATCCTGCAGCCGCTGTGAAAGTCCTTCAAAAGCCACTATAATTCTCCTTTATATCTCAAATAAGTTGGTCAATTTGGCCCAGTATGCTCAAAACTTGTTCTATCTCCCCTTGATCAATAGATTTCCGGTGGTTTAAAACCTCAAAGACCTGATCCAGGCAGCGGCGGGTGAGAGAGAACCTTTCCAGCAGGGATAACCGTTGTTCATAGTCCGAAAGCGCCTGTTCTGCCCGCTTTAACAGATCATAGACTGCCTGCCGGGAAATGGCCATACTGTCAGCTATTTCTGATAGAGACCAGTCATCCTCATAATAAAGATTTAAGGCATCCTGCTGTTTTTGCGTTAGCAGGGAACCATAGAAATCTTTCAGCATTATTATTCTTTCAGTTTTTTCAATCATCTCGGTCTCTCCATGTGTAAAGCAAAATCACTTTACTTGTCAAGTTTACTCATATTCATCTCATCTGTCAAGAAATAAGAAAATACTTGAATTGTCCTTTACCAAGAAGCAAATAATTTATAAAATAGCAGAAGAAGTATATATTGCCCATTTATATAAAATTTAAAAAAAGGAGCCTGCTTATGCAAGAAAAAATTGCCTTATTAACCGACAGTATGTGTGACCTGCCCCGGGATCTGATTCAGAAGTTTAAAGTAAAAGTACTGCCCGCCAAGGTGGTGTATCCAGATCGCGTATATTCTGACCGGGTTGATATTGAACCCGATGAAGTCTACGCCCGGATGCCGGAGGAAATACCCACCACTTCTTTGCCCTCCCTGGAGGAAATTTCCCAGGCCCTGGACGACATAAGAAAAGAAGGATTTACCCATGTACTGGCCGTACATATATCCAGCGGGCTCTCGGGTACTTTTAACGCAGTTGAGTTTATATGCCGCGATGTTAAAGACTTAACCGTTAAGGTGATCGATACCAGGACTCTTTCCATGGGAACCGGATGGGTGCTGCTGGATGCAGCTCGCAGTATCAAAGAAGGCCTTGGATTTGACAGAGTAATCGAAAGAGCACAAAAGGTACAGGAAAATGCAAGGGTCTACTACATCCTGGAGACCCTGGAATACCTGCGGCGGGGTGGCCGTATCGGCCGGGTAGCTGCGGTATTGGGAGAGTTTTTGCATCTGAAACCGGTAATATCAGTAGGGGAAGACGGTAAATACTTTACTTACTGTAAGGCCAAAGGAAGAAGAAAGTCGATTGAGAAACTGGTTCAAATAGTAGAAACTGCCGCTGCCCAGAAAGAAATCAACCTGGCGGTCCTTAACGGCGGAGCTCAGGAAGAATTCCATAAATTGGTGGAAAGACTGCGCAAGATACCCAACATCAAGGAATTAATCAGTTCAGATATCAGTCCGGCCCTGGGGGTTCATACCGGACCTGGACTGCTGGGGGTCGCTTTTCACGAAGCTTAGTTTAGTAATAAATTTCTAAAAGCTGTCAGAGCGTGCCAACCGGAAAGCTGAAGTAATTAACCAGGGCTGCGATTGAATCAGCTAATGATGGGGAGCCTTTCCCTTGGAGGCAAGGGAAGGGCTCCTTATAGTATGTGCTGTTGGAGCGGGTTCTGGGTAATGATGCAGATATTCACTTTTTTAAGCCTGGGAGAGACTGAGCCCGTGGGGGCAGTATCTGTCAGCCAATCGGGCTGGCCTTTTTCCCCCTGCCTTTCAGGTATATTCTGCCTGCCATATATATCAGCGCGGGGTAAAGAAGCTGTATCGGAAGCATGATGAAGGGAACCATGGTCTCCAGCAGCAATACTTCCAGATCCGACCCAAACATGTAATTGCTCATGGCTATTAAAAATATCCCTCCGCTTAGAATCAGCGGAGTGATTTCTTTCAGGTTGAAAAGTTTCTGCATCCCCATGATTAAAGCCTGATAAGAGAAAAGCAGAGCCAGGAGCCCGGTGGTAAAAACCAATATGAAGAAGAATAGTTCAATTCTTTCAAAATCGCTGGCCTTAATCAACCTGAATGCTTCAAACATTGGAAACCGGGATAAGAGGATAAGGCCTTCTCCAACCACCATGACCGCCAGGGCACTCCTGATTACCATGATGACTGCGGCCACCATATACCAGATATATATCACTTTTTGCTTGTCAGCCAGGTCAACTACCAGAGGCAGATACATAATAAGCAGGCTGGCCTGGGCAAAGGGCCAGTTGGCAGTATAGAAGGCTCCGACCAGGACCGGTTTCACATCCGCCAACACGGGTGTCAGCTGGGAAAAGTCTGCACAGCATATCAACATAATCAGAAACGCCAGCCCCAGGAAAAAGGGCATCATCCATACCATGAGTTCTACCAGACGGGATACGGCATTAACCCCCTGGTACACCCCGTAAGACACAGCCAGCATTAGCAAAGCGTACAGATAATACATGGACAGATCCAGCAGTATGCTATGCAAAAAAACCACCAGGTCGTAAAGATAAAAAGCAGCCATGATAAACAACAGCCCAACATATAAAACATTTACCATTTTCCCCATCCAGCTGCCCAACACCAGTTCACTGACTTCCAGCATGCTCTTCCCCGGGAACATCTTCTGAGTGCCGATAATCAAGATAAGCACATAGACTCCCACCGGGGCCGCCAAGACAGTTGAAATCCAGGCATCTCTGCCCGCCGGACTTTCCGGCATATAAGTGACCGCACTGCCCAGTATTAAAGTGAAAAGGATAAACCCGACCTGTCTGCTGCTGATCTGCCAATTCATCAGTCATCATCCCCTGCTTCTGAAAGCAGATTGAAGGACTTGGCCAATGGTTGAGCTAGGTAAATTATTCGGTTGGGATTGGGCAGAATACCCCTGTGTAAATGACTGTCTATTCCATAGCCCATGGACATTATCAGCAGTGTACCGGCTGCCAGCCACTCCCGGCAAGAACCCCTGGCCAGCAGGCCTGGCAGTTCAAGAGCCATGAACAGCAGAATAAGAATCGCAAGAATATAAATCATGCTGCCATCTCCTCTACTTAAAGCTAAAGGATTTCCGGCTCAATCCATCATTGCCCAGCGTGCATTTAACCTCTATAATACTTTCTGCCGTCGGAAACCTTTCATCCCATTCGTCTTGGATCTCTTCCCATAATGCCGGTCGATAACGGGCAATGTTTAACCCCCAGCCCAGAATATCGCTATTTAAGGCCTGAGCCTGGCCAATGCAGGCCAACATCTGCTTTCTGATTTGCTCAGCCGCGATTCCTTCCAAATATTCCTTGTTCTCCGGACGATATAGATCAGCTCCGCCCTTATCTTCCAGGTATCTAAATTCACATTCCATATCTATCTTCATGATAATGTTATCCCCCTGTATTACCGGCCTGGTTTTGCAGCGATACTCTTTAACCTCCATAGTTACCGCGGCCCCGGCTGTTTTTCTTGTTTCGATGAAGATTAACCCTCCCTGGTTCCTCCTGCCCTGCAGATAATGATAGCCCTGGCTCTCCTCTTGATCCAGGCTGCCCACCACTTTATTATGCTTGATAACGGCCATGCCCCCCAGTTTAACCCTCTCCTTTCCGCTTTCCCGGCTTATTATCAACTGGGGCAGAACCGGCTCTATACCCGGAGTAAGCAGCTGCTCCATCAACTGCAATACCTGTACCGGGGAATAATAACCCAGATCTTCTGCCTGGATCTCTATTTGCTGGACCAGGGAGCGTATGGAAGCACTGCCAAAGCTGTTCCGGTTCATAGTATCCAGCACCTCCTCCACCGAAGCATCCCGAGTTACAAAAAGATGAGCCTGTAAGCGAGTATTCCGGTTGCGGAGCAGAAAATCACTTATATAAAATAAATCTTCCCGGGCCAGCTTTTCCCCGATGAAAATGCTATTGGCGTGGATCCATAGAAAAGTACGGGGAAAATGCAGGAATATGTTCCGGGCCGCCTCTGCAGCCGTTGCTCCGGTTCCCATGAAAGATAAACTGCGACTGGGCTGAGTCTCCCCGGTTTCAGTCCGGGGCACCGGTTCAATGGTCTGGGCAAAAAATATCAACTCCCCATTCTCCAGCAAATCCACACTGAAATTCTGAGCAACCACCGCATCATTTATCTCCACCAGATTATAACACCCTCCGGATGCCGTCATCAGGGTAAGCAATATCAGTAGCATGGCTCTCCTTCTCATAACTATCAGCCTCTCATTTAAGCATCGCAGAAACCTTAACCCATGACCGCAACAAGGTGGGGATTGGAACCCGCCGCCTTAACCCGACCCTTAAGAAACGAGGAGACATCTTTTCGCCGGGTTAAACACCGGCCAAGCGGGCTGCAAGGGCCAACATTCCCCTCAGCGGATTAACCAGGGGCCACTGAAAATACTGGGCCAGAGACAGGTATACTCCCAGGGCAAACACCAGCGAAAATACCAATAGCTCCCGGCGCCGTCGCTGTTGCAGCAAAAATGGTACCTCCAGTAAAAGTATGACCATATATAGGATAAAAAGAAGCAGGAGCATAGGCACCTCCACTAACTTGAACTTAGTTTATCTATCCGGCAGTTATTGATAGACCAGGGAGCGATCGGTTAAGTAGGTTCGCCTTAGTTGAAAGTCAACCTTAATTTCTGTCTTAACCTCAGGAAATATATCCTCCCAGTCCGACTCGATCTCTTGCCACAAAGCATGATCCCGGGCATTAACCATGGCGCCCCAGCCCAAGATATCACTCCCCAGTTTCTGCGCCTGTTGGATGCAGGCCATCATATCCTTTTCAATTTCATCCCCGATCATACCCTCCAGTACCGGTATGTTCTTTAAGCGCAGAATATCCTGGGCACTGGTCTGTTCATAGTAATTACCCTCCCCGCTGTAGTTTATCCGCATTACTATTTGACCGTCCACATTAACCGGCTCCACTCTGGTTTGGGATCTGATTATTTCTATCCCCACCCTCCCCTCACCTGCAAAAGGAGCCGGGATGTTTATTAATCCGCCCTGAGTCCGCCCTGGGGTAAGATAACGCAATCCCCTGCTTTGGTCAGGGTTTAAATATCCAACCATCTTTCTTCCTTTAAATACTGCCGTGCCATCCAACCTGATTGCTTGGCCGTTATTGCTCTCAAACAGGCTTATAGCCGGCACTACTGCCTCAATTCCCGATCGAGCCAGATTATTGAGCAATTTGTCCAGGTTGACCTCCTGATAAATCCCCAGTTGACTCTCCTGGTTTTCCAGCATCCGGGGAATAGCCGCTGCTGACAAAGACTCCATCAGAACCTCGGTATTTAGTATCTCTTCCGGGGTTGATCCCCGGGCAATTACTACGGTTGCGTTTTTCCTGATATCAGGATTACGCAGGACAGCATCAGCAATCCAGGCCAGATCGGTCTGGGCCAGGTTTTCCCCCAGTACCAGCAGATTAGCCTGGGACAGCAACGGACTGCGGGGAAACAGCAGGATTATCTTCCTCAAGCCCTCGGTCAGAGAACGCCCGGTTTCCGATACCACCTCAAAAGATGATTCACCGGCACTGGATCCTTGCCCGGGTAAGGCCGGGCGAGCCATCTGCATTGATATCCGCAGCTGATCCTCTTCCAGTTCAACTCCCAAACCAGACACCACCACCGACTGATTAAGTTCCTGCACCTGACAGCCGGGAAGCATCAGCATACATATAATTTGTATAATAATTATGATCTTGCCCTTCCTTGTCAACCGCCTTCATCCTTTCCGCTTCCCTGCCTGGCCTGGTTCTCCATGCCTTCCAGGTATGGACGGCTGCGATTAATAAACCAGGGTCTTCTGACCATAATGTCGCTGATCTGGGCCAGATCCAGAGGGGCCAGCGGCGCCAGGTAAGGCACCCCAAAGGAACTCAGAGAGACCATCCTTAAAAGCATTATCACCAGCACGATCATTATCCCCAGGAATCCCAGCATAGCAGAAGCGGCCAGAAAGCCAAACCTCAATATTCTTACTATCAAGGAAGCATTATAGGAGGGGGAAACAAAGGAGGCTATCCCGGTTGCAGCCACTACCACCACCATGGGGGTGGATACCAGCCCTGCCCGCACCGCCGCATCCCCAATAATTAGCGCCCCAACAATACTGACGGCTGGTCCTACTGCTCTGGGCAGCCTGATGCCTGCTTCCCGCAACATCTCGAACATAGCTTCCAACAGGAAGGCCTCCACAAAAGACGGGAAGGGTACTCCTTCCCGACTGGCGGCAATGGTAAGCAGCAGGGCAGTTGGTATCATCTCATGGTGGTAACTGATAACTGCTACATAAAGAGAGGGCAGAAGCAGAGACATCCAGAAAGCTGTAAAACGCAGCAGGCGGATCAAGGATGCGGGTATATAATAAGTATAGTAATCATCCGGGGAACTGATAAATTCACTGAAAGTAGTGGGGACTATTAGAGACATGGGGGACCCGTCCACCATTATGCAAATCCTGCCTTCCAGCAGCTGGCCGCAAACCCGATCCGGACGTTCAGTATGCAAAGTCTGGGAAAAGAGGGTCTTGTTATGGTCCAGGATAAACTCCTTGATATAGTTGGTATCCAGAACTCCGTCAATATCAATTTCGTTTATACGTTTTTTGATTTCCTCAACCAGTGAGTCCGGGGCTACATGCTTGATATAGCAGATGATTACATCAGTCTTGGTTATTCTCCCCAAGACAAAGGTTTCTATTTTAAAATTACTGGATTTTATCCGCCTGCGCAGCAGAGCAGTATTAAATCTCAGGGTCTCATTAAATCCCTCTTTGGGACCGAATATTACTACCTCGTTCTCTGGTGATTCTATACCCCGGCTCTGCCAGCTGCGGGTACCGGCCACTAATCCTTCGGTATGACCATCCACCAGCAATGCACAGTCTCCAGATGCTATGTGGCGGCTGAGTTCATCCCAAGTCTTTACTGCCTTCAGCTCGGCCGGAGAAATTATTTTATTCTTGACTTCATAAATTATATCCTTGCCGCTGAAGTCTTCCTGGCTGCTCATCATATCAATTCCCAGCAGCAAGGGCCGCAGAATATTGCCTTCTATCTCATCCTTGTCGACCAGACCGTCATAATAGATCATCAATCCCTTGCTTTCAGGATTTCCGAAGCTGAACTCCCGGATAACTATGTCTGAACAGTTTTCGTACAAGCTGTCCAACCAGGCTTTATTTTCGTCCAAAGAGGCAGATATTTCCGCCTGCATGATCTCCTGCTCATTCCGGTTTACCGCCGGCTCGGATTTGCTTTTGATATAACGCACTATACCATCCCTTTCCCCCGACCATTCGTCCACCATAGTTTTTACCCCGGCTGGCATATCTATGCAGAAATACGGGTAATGGAAAATGTGCTGCTGCTACGCCGCTCTTTCCTTATCTTCCCTCCGGGCTATAGATGCTTTGATGCGGATAATCACCGCGATTATCAAGGGTATAAACAAGAAAAACAGGCTCTCGGCGGCGGGAACTATTGTCCCGGTGATCAGAAGCAGTTCCATAATATTGGCACTAATCAGAATGGACAGGATTCCTATTATCAGGGAACTGCCGGTAGCTATGAACCTGTAATCATGCAGATTAAATATCAACTGCAGGGAATAACAAGCCATAAACCAGGAGATGACCCCAACCCCATATACCCCCATTATCCATATCCCGATGAAAATTATGTCAATGTTCTGGATAAAGTCAGCTATATTTATCAGAGTTATCATACTAAAGGTGGGGAAAGTTAGTATCGGGGTGATAATTCCTCCGAAAGTCATGATAACGGCCAGAGTAGTTACCCCTATCACCAGGACATAGGTAGCCATCGCTTTAGTCATTATGGAGCGGACTGCACTCTTGTCCTGACACCAAAAGCCGAAAGTCAGAACAATAAATAATCTTCCTATAATGACCGTGCTATTGCCGGAAGCCAGGGCCAGGGCCTTATAATCCAGGTATCCCACCGGGAGCAAGCGCTCCCAGCTCCCCTGTTGAAATATGATGATCCCCATCAGAATGGATGAGAACACCAAACCTATTATTACAGTTATCTCCTGCAAGCGGGCCAGGTTGCCGATACCTGACTTTATCCCTATGGCCATGGCCAGTATCAGTACCCCGATGTGAATACTTATTGGCGTACCCGGCAGTACATTGGTTTCAATAAAATCAGTAAATAAACGCAAACTGAAACTGGTCAAGAAAATAAAAAATACCGCGTACATCAATCCCAAGACCCAGCCCAATGGCTTGCCCATATGTTCTGTGAGCAAGTCAGGAAAAGGCTGCTGGCTATTCTGGAGTATATAATTGTACATTAACACCAGTCCATAACCAGGTATAATGGGAAAAAAAGCGGGCATCCATGCGTTCTGCTGCACTATACCAGCCAGTATCTCCGGAATTTCCAGAAATGCCAGGGGGATCAAGAAAACCACCAGTATACAATAGAGCTGAAAGTTGCTGATCCTTATCACTATGCCTGTTTGCTCCTTCACCATTTATGCTGTCTCTTAGCCTGAACCCCAGCCAAGTGAAATAAATTAAGAGTATAAGACCCTCGATTTGAATTCCAGCTTTGGCATTAATTAGTCTGTCCAAATAGTCCAGATATATCCTGCCAGTTGAGGAATATCCCCACAGAGTACTGATACGGCAGTAATTTGGCATACTAGCTTTCTAAATTACACCTGAACGGTAATCTTATCCCCTGGAGAAACATATATAATTACTGCCGAAGAATAAAGCCGCAACTCTTTGATTCCTTCGGCTGACAAAATACCGGAAAGGGTTTATTTGCTCATTTCTTGCCGTTAAAAAAATAATCTCTTCGACCTGTTTCCTTATGGTATTTATTGCCATATAGGTATAATCTAAGTACTTGTCGTTTAGCGCGTATGCAGGGGCGGGAGGGAAACTGCCGGTATGGTTTATGGAGGTATGGTCTTTGTTTAAACGCCTGGGAATAGCATTACTGCTGCTTATTCTGATGTTTAGCTGCGGTTATCCATATGTCAGCGGAGAAGATAAGCTGCAGGAGGTTAATGGTGGAGCCAAAAAAGATCGGGCCTGGGTCGACATGCTCAATGGTTTTGAGATCTATTTGAACTTCTTCAATGATTCATATCCATGGGGAAATTTCACCGTTTCCCGCCATGCCGATACCTATGAAGAGGCATTGTCTTACTTCTGCCAGGGATTCGATGCCCGCCTGGCCGAAGATATTATTACCGCCTATACTTTTTATGATGCGGATCATAAGCAGCTGCTCATACTGCCTACAGATGGATTACCGGTACTGCTGCCCGAGAACCCCAATCTGATAAGAAGCTGTTTTATAGATGAAGATCAGGTGGTATTTGAACGCTATTTTGAGGATTATTACGGAGAGGACAGCAGATACCTTTACCGGGTATTCTGTACCTATCAGGAAGAGCGATGGAAAATATCCCGTTTGGAATGGGAACGAGTTGAATAACACCAATGGTATGGCAAGCTAGGTTTGGCTCCCGCTATCTGCCTTACCGCAACTCCCAGCTAAAACCTTGAGCCTTGAGCTGCTAAAAGCAGAGGATCAGGATCTTACCCGGACCATTCACCGTTCATCCATAGCTATATATTTTCGCCGGACGGCTACACTTTTGTATGCCGGTCTGATTATTTTACCGGCATTAACCAGTTCTTCAATTCGGTGAGCACTCCAACCCGCAATCCTGGCAATGGCAAAAATAGGGGTAAAAAGCTCCGGCGGAATTTGCAGCATACTGTAGACAAATCCTGAATAAAAATCAACATTGGCACTCACGCCCTTGTATATTGGCCGCATTTTCCCGATAACCTGCGGGGCCAGATTTTCCACCTTCTCATAGAGACGGAACTCGTTTTCCAATCCCTTTTCACCGGCCAGCTTGGCTGCCTGACACTTCAGGATCACCGCCCGGGGGTCTGAAATTGAATACACCGCATGGCCGATGCCATATATTTTGCCCGCCTTATCGAAGGCTTCCTTATTTAAGATTCTGGTCAGATAGGCTGATATTTCATCCTCATCCTCCCAATCCTTGACCTCTTGTTTCATATCAGCCATCATTTGTACTACTTTGTGATTGGCTCCTCCGTGACGGGGACCTTTTAAGGAACCCAGGGCGGCAGCTATTACCGAATAGGTATCTGTCCCTGATGATGTTACTACATGGGTGACAAAGGATGAATTATTTCCCCCTCCATGTTCAGCATGAAGCACCAGCGCCAGATCCAGCAAGGCCGCCTCCAGGCGAGTATATTTACTATTGGGGCGCAGCATATGCAGGATATTTTCCGCTACGCTCAGCTCGGGCTGCGGACTATGGATAAAGAGACTGTTATTGCCATGGTAATGGGAATAAGCCTGGTAAGCATAGACCGCCAGCACCGGAAAACGTGATATCAATTGCAAAGACTGTCTTAGTACATTTTCTATGGATGTGTCATCAGCCCGGTCATCAAAGCTGTAAAGGGCCAGCACACTCCTGGCCAGCACTACCATCATGTCCTTGCTGGGAGCCTTGAGAATCATATCGGTAACAAAATACTCCGGCAAACTCTGATACCCGGCCAGCAGTTGTTTAAACTCTTCCAACTGCTCCCGGCGCGGCAACTCTCCAAATAATAACAGGTAACAGCTTTCCTCGAAACCGAAACGCTTCTCCTGTATAAAACCCTTAACAATATCGTTGATATCTATCCCGCGGTATATTAAGCGCCCCGGTACCGGTACTATTTCATTCTCATCAGTTATATAGGAATGAACTTCCCCAATCTCGGTAAGTCCTACCAGTACCCCCCAACCATCAATATCCCGCAATCCGCGCTTAACCATGAATTTGCTGTACAATTCAGGTTCGATAAAACTATTTTTTTGGGCCATTGCCGTTAATTGCGACAATATATCATCAGCTATCGGCTGTTTCACTTCCCTTGCGTCCATTACATTACTCCCCTTTATGTACCTGATCTTATGCCAGTTAATCATATAGTATTATTTCATATTATATCAGAATCACACCATTATTTTGGCTAAAATTTACATTTTTCAGATTCACGTCTTTTTTATACTGCCTCACATGCTAAATCTACCATATACCAAAAGAATAAACCAGATTATCTCCTTTACTCCAAGCATTTCTATTTATCTCCATAAAATAAGGGTTCCAAAGCTCATATAAAAACCTCTGGAACCCTGTATTTTTCTATGGTGGGCGATACAGGACTTGAACCTGTGACATCCTGCTTGTAAGGCAGGCGCTCTCCCAGCTGAGCTAATCGCCCTTATGGTGACCCCTAGGGGACTCGAACCCCTGTTACCGGCGTGAAAGGCCGGTGTCTTAACCGCTTGACCAAGGGGCCTTGACGGAAATCGGATTTTGGACCTCGGATGATTGACTGCAATAACTTGATTGTATACATTTTTGCTGCGTCTTACTTCCTGTTTCCAATATCTGACCCTTTTGATCTGACTCCGAAATTCTTATATCAGATATGGTGGGCCTACCAGGACTCGAACCTGGGACCAACCGGTTATGAGCCGGTGGCTCTACCAACTGAGCTATAGGCCCTGGTTACTGCGGCAACCCCGCAACAGTTAGTATATAAAAATTCTGTACAAAGGTCAATAGAAAAACCTTAATTCTTTTAGATCTTTAACTATCCGGGGTGCAAAGTTATTGAGCATTCGGACCCAAGCCGAAAGTGAACCGGGAATCTAATTAAAAAGCGGTAACTCGGTTGGGTTACCGCCTTAATTTTCCATGGCTCCCCGAGTAGGATTCGAACCTACAACCCTCCGGTTAACAGCCGGATGCTCTACCGTTGAGCTATCGAGGACCGTCTCAACGAAATCCATTATAGTATTTATCATGGGTCATTGTCAATAACATTTTAGTATTTGAACCCTTTATTCTATATAGTCTTTGAGTTTCTTGCTCCGAGATGGATGCCTGAGTTTTCTTAATGCCTTGGCCTCGATCTGTCTTATCCTCTCCCGGGTAACTCCAAATTCCTGACCTACTTCTTCCAGGGTCCTGGGCCTGCCGTCATCCAATCCGAACCTCAGCCTCAGGACTTTTTCCTCCCGTTCAGTCAGGGTATTCAATATGCCATCCAGATGTTCGCGCAACAACACAAAAGATGCTGACTCTTCCGGTGATTCTGCATCTTCATCGGTAATAAAATCTCCCAGATGACTGTCATCTTCCTCCCCTATGGGAGTCTCCAGGGAAACCGGTTCCTGGGCTACCTTCATTATTTCAATAACCCGATCCACAGGTATATCCATCTCCTCTGCCACTTCCAGCGGAGTTGGTTCCCTGCCCAGAATCTGCAGCAGGTTCCTTTGCACCCGGGACAGTTTATTGATGGTCTCCACCATATGCACCGGTATTCTGATGGTTCGGGCCTGATCTGCGATAGCTCTGGTTATAGCCTGCCTGATCCACCAGGTGGCATAGGTGCTGAATTTAAATCCCTTGCGGTAGTCAAATTTTTCCACCGCCTTCATCAGGCCCAAATTACCTTCCTGGATAAGATCCAGAAATAACATGCCCCGGCCTACATATCTTTTGGCTATGCTTACCACCAGCCTCAAGTTGGCCTCTACCAACTGCCTCTTGGCTTCTTCTTCCCCCAGTTCGATCCTCAGGGCCAAGTCAATCTCTTCATCCGCGGTCAGCAAGCGTACCCTTCCTATCTCTTTAAGGTACATGCGAACTGGATCATCTATCTCAATACCATCCGGTATTACTACATCCGCTGTTTCCAGATTCTCTGGCTCGGTTTCCTCTTCCCCCTCCAGGTCATTATCGTTTCCTATAACTATGCCTAATGATTGCAGGTGTTCCAGTATATCGTCTATATGATCAGATTCCAGGCTGAAACCCTGCAGCTCATCAATAATCTCCTCGTAAGACAAATTTTTTTTCTTTTTGCCTTTTTCTGCAATGACGGTTATCGCTTCAGCCAGCTTTCCATCCGCTTTCATCTATATCCCCCTTCCCGGGTCTTATTAAGGATGGTATCAAGTTCCAGAATAAATCTCATTATACTATTAAAGTCTCCTTCGGTTTTAAGGATATTAAGCTTATGGCTAATTATTCGCTGGCGCTTTTTGGCTTTGATCAATACCACCTGACGAATAAAATTATTAATGCTAATCTCGTCTGCTTCTTCTATATCTTCCAGCATGAACTCCAATCTGGCTGCCTTTCCGATCATATCTTCATCCATGCCCTGGCTCATCTGCCGCAGATCTTCTGGCTGTTCACGCCGGTTAATTAACTCCTTGTATACGGGATCGGAAAAAAAATCGATCCCTATGCTGTTCTTTATTCGGTTATAAACCTGTTCGTTCTTCAGCATTGCTGCCAATATTTTCTCTTCTAAGCTATAATTGCCGTATTCAATATTATCCCTATCTTTTATACTTTTATTCTTTAATTCCCGGGTATAATCCCGGTTTTTTGAGCTTATTTCCCGATAAACCAGACCTTCTTCCAGGCGCAGACTCTTGGCCAGGATTTTTATGTAATAATCCTTCTCAATCTCACTGTTTAAAGCATTGATATCTGATTTTACTGCATTGATTATCTCTTTTTGCTTGTCGAGATTCATCTCTTTTACTTGACTTATATATCGGTTTATTTTAAACCCCAGGTAATTTACTTTATTATTCTGGATATAGTGCGAAAATTCCTCTTTTCCATACAATTCTAAGTAATCGTCAGGGTCTTTGCCGCCGGGCAGAGTTACTATTTCTACCTTCAGTCCCTGTTCCTGAAGAACCTCAGCGCTCCTCATGGTCTCACGCTGCCCGGCCTCGTCACCATCGTAAAGGATCAGCACTTTCTCAGCATAACGCCTTAATAAGCTTCCCTGTTCAGCCGTAGTAGCGGTGCCCAAGATAGCCGCGCAATTCCTTATTTCATTTTGATGAATCTTGATGCAGTCCATATAACCTTCTACCAGCAACACCTGGTTTTCTTTTCGTATTGCCTCCCTGGCCTGATATAAACCATACAAATTCCGGCGTTTGGAGTATATCTCAGTCTCCGGGGTATTAATATACTTGGGCAAACTGTCATCCATAACCCGGCCTCCAAAACCTACAATTTCTCCGTCGTATCTGCTGATGGGGAAAATTATCCGGTGGCGAAATAAATCATAGTATCTGTCCGTACTGCTGCGTTTGATCAAACCTGACATCTTGATATACTTATCGGGATAACCTTTTTTCAGCAGGTATTCTTCCAGCACATTCCAGGCATCAGCCGCATACCCCAGTTTGAATTCTGTGGCCGTCTGCCGGTTAATCCCTCTTTTCTCCACATAAAGAAAGGACCTTTGATTCTCCTGGGCTAACAGCATTTGATGGTAAAACTGTGCCGCCGCCCGGTTAATCTCCAGAACTCTTTTACGGCTCTCGTCGGCTTGATGGTTTCTGCTTGATGTGGTTAACCTGACTCCGGCCCGATTGGCCAGCGTCTCGACTGCCTCAGTAAACTCAAGTCCATCGCGCTTCATCAAATAGGTAAAGAGGTTGCCCCCGGCATGACATCCGAAACAGTAAAACAGGTTCTTATCCGGAGTCACGGAGAAGGATGAAGTTTTTTCCTCATGAAAGGGGCACAATCCCCAGTAACGATTTCCCTTACGGGTAAGCTTGACTGTTTCTGACACTATATCTACAATATCCAAGCGGCTGTTGATGTCATTTAACAACTGGTCATTATAATATCTGCTCATTACCTCCACCTACAATTCTACTTTTTGAGCATAATTCCTTTAAAAATATTACATTTTACCGAAAAATCTTGGTATTTTTTCTATTTTAACGTTTGATCCAGTTTTTTCGCTTTAGGAACCATGGAATGGGGTACATATATTTCTTGAAAGGCGGCAATACAATATTCATCACTCATCCCGGAAATATAGTCTGCTGCCGCACGATCCAGCCCCTCTTCTTCAGCTAATTCCAGGTAGATCGGGCTCATCTTCTCGGGATGTTTCTTGTAATAGTTGAACAGGTGCTCAATAATAAAGCCGGCTCGTGAACGTTCAGCCTGGCATACCGGACCATTATAGATAACATCAAACATAAATCTCCTCAGACCTTTCAAAGCCTGTTCTATTTCCGGCGATGGTGCCACCATCACCCCGCCGCCCTTTAATATCAAACTGCGGGTATGGCATATGGTATCATTTACCAGAGTGGCTATCCTCCTGCTGTGAGTATGTCCAAGTACCTTCAGATATTCTTCCGGCACATCCTCCAGGGCTAACAACCCTGCTCTTATAGAATCATCTATGTCATGCTGGACATAAGCAATTTTATCACTCAGCCGGATTACCTGCCCTTCCAGGGTGGAAGCATTCCGGTCACTGGAATCATATCCGCTGTGATTGATGACCCCATCCAGGACTTCCCAACTCAGATTCAGTCCTCTCCCCCGCCGATGCTGTTCCACCCGGGTCAATACCCGGATGCTGTTTTCATTGTGTTTGAAACCGTCCTCCAGAAGACTGTCCAATATTTGCTCACCTGCATGAGCAAAGGGAGTATGTCCCAGATCGTGAGCCAGAGCTATGGCTTCGATCAAATCCATGTTCAGGTTCAGCCCCGCTCCTATAGTCTTGGCAATCTGATTGACTTCCAGGGTATGAGTCAATCGGCTGCGATAATGATCACCAGGAGGCGCTATGAATACCTGGGTCTTATGCTTTAATCGTCGGAAGGATTTGGAATGAACCACCCGATCACGGTCTACCATAAAACATGAGCGAATTGGATCTGCTTCTTCCTCTCTATCCCGGCCTCTGGAGTTTGCTGCCAGAGTGGCATAGGCAGCTAACATCCCTTTTTCGCGTTTTTCTATTTCTTCCCTGATGCTCATACCTGCTCACCTCTCTGTGGCACTTTGGTCTGCAGTCTTTCTAATGCATATTAGCTTATTAATATAAAAATCCTTAGTCCCTCGACCAAGGATGGCAGCGGATTTTTTATTTAACCCGATATCCTTCATCGTCTTCTTAAATGAAACGTAGCCCTGGCAACTTCACATATTCTTTTACCTAAAACACGCGCCCTTTTTATGGCATTTTCGTCCTCCCAGGCTGGATCCTGACCTGCTGCCCCGGAGTGCCCACAGTCATCCTGGTAGTATCCATCGCCTATCACTATCATTCCCTGTGCCAGCAACATATCCTGTATGGTGCGCAGAGCGGATTCCTGCCCTCCAAACCTCGATCTGCCTACTGAGATAGCACCTCCCACTACATTCATGAGTTTCATTTCACTTCTTAGTTTTCTTCCTTTATCCCAGAACGCTTTCAATTGGGCAGTAACCGTGCCAAAGTATACCGGGCTTCCTATTATCAATGCGTCTGCCTGTGACATGACCCGAAAAGCATTGTCCAGTTCAGAATCCACGTAACATTTTGCAGAACAGGGTGATGAACAAGCAATACAAAAAGGCATCTTTTGATGTGCCAGCAGATGCTGGCAGGATATGATTTGCCTCTTGGCGCCCATTCTTTCGCATTCATTTAGAGCTTCCTGTAATAAAAAAGCGGTATTGCCTTTTTCATTCGGGCTGCCATTTATAGCTATTACATTCAGCTCCATCATGCTTCCACCCCTTGCTATATATTCTTAATACTACAAATAACCATGTAATCCTTTATTTATACGTATAAATTTTATCTATGAAATATGTTCGGGAGATGTGGAGATGATGAAAACGGAGGGGAAATCAGGCTGATGATAAAATCAACGGGTGATATTAGCAAAAATGTATACACTAATATCCTGGAGGGTTTTAATGGATAAAATAACCAGGACCAAGCATATCACCCGTTGAAAGGTGTAAATTCTAATTATGTCCTCTCCGGTACCTTGCGCAATCTCTGATGGTGCTTTCCTTACGCAGGCACAGAAGTCCCGACAACTTTTCTAATATTCTAGGAAAAAGCTTTTTCAATCTTACTAGAATAATCTTATACTTTTTATTCCTAAACATTTATCAACTTCCTATTCGGGGGGATTACCCTGGGGCGGTCCCTGCTCTGTTCCAACCTGCCCTTCAATACTGCCCGGTATTAAGATAGCCTGACCGTCATTAACGAATTTATGCCCCTCAATTATCAGAAGATCACCGGCTTTAATATTACCTATTACTTCTATGTTTTTCCCGTTCACCAGGTTGGTGGTCACCTCAACCCTTTTGGCTTTGTCTCCATCAGCCAGGAATACATAGGATACATCATCCTCGGTAAGGATTGACTGCTTAGGAACAATTACTGCATTGTCATGCCGCTCCAGTTCCAGGTGTACTTCCGCGTACATACCCACTTTTAATGGCATTCCCTGCTGTTCAATTTCGATTTTCACCGGATAGCTGCCGGATAGATTATCCTTGGTAACCCCAATTGACTTAACTTTTCCTATAAAAGCATTTTCGGAAATGGAAGGAATATAAATGGTGGCCTGCTGCCCTACTTCGCATTTATTGATTATTTTGTCACTTACCTGGGTTTGTACAACAATAGTGTTGGTATCCACTATAGTCATGGCCGTTGCCCCACTGTACGATTGGCCTTGATTGATATCAATAGATCCTACTGTTCCGCTGACAGAACTTATTACACGGGCACCATTATTGGCTGACTTCAGCTGATTAGTTATGGATTCAAGACTCGCTTGGGATTGTTCATAGCTTAACCTGGCCTGCTTATAACTCAGCTCAGCATTCTCTAAATCGCTCTGGGTAATAACACCCGCATCGAATAATTCTTGGCTGCGATTATAATTAGCCAGTATGTTTTCCATATTGATGCGATTCAGTTCCACGCTCATTTCGCTTTTCTTTTGGGATATTTGCAGGTCGTTGATATCATCTGTATAGTCTACAGCAAACAATACATCTCCTGGAGATACCAGGTCGCCTTCATTTACATAAATATTCTCTACATTTCCCCGGGCATCACTAGTAACCTGATATTCCTGCTCCGCCCTAAGGGTGCCCACAGCATAATAGGTCTCGCTGATACTGCCGAGTTCAATTTCCTGTACCGATACTGTAATTGTTGTTTCCGGAGCTCCTCCCATAGCACCGGCAGGACCCTGAGATGAACAGCCAGCTATGAGCAGCAATGACATTATGGATAATACCAGATAATATTTTTTCCGCATGAGTCTGTGCCTCCTCCATTATTGTAAAACGTTCAGCTGGTTTTTAATATTAAGTTTAATATCTTCGAAAAACGAGTATATAACTGGGATAATAACCAGGGTGAGTGCTGCCGAGGCAAAAAGCCCAAATATTATGGAGTACGCCAATTGGGCATAATCGCTGCTTTTCAAAGCCAGGGGCAGGATTGCTCCAATAGTAGTTAGGGTGGTGGCCGCAATAGGCACAAACCTGGTTTTAGTAGCTATAAGCAGAGCCTCTATCATCTCATGTCCAATTGCTCTTAACTGGTTGGTATAATCCAAAAGCACTATGGCATTGTTTACGGCTATACCCACCAGCGCTATAACCCCCATAAAAGCGTATACTCCAAAGTCATTGCCGGTCAATATCAATCCCAATATAACCCCTATGATGCTTAATGGAACAGCTAAGAGTATGGCAAAAGGCTGGGACAGCGAATTAAACTGTATAGCCAGGATTAAGAATACCAGGAAAAGGGCTTCCAGAAAGCTAAAAGCCAGACTGCTAAAAGATTCTTGCATTTCCCGAGCGTCTCCGCCATAGCTGACTGTTACTCCTTCCATTTCGGGGAGGTCCCCGGCCTTGGTCTCAATGGCTTTCATAGTCTCACCCAAGTTGGCATTCGCATCCATTGAGGCGTAAACACTCACCACCCGTTTGCCGTCTTTATGCTCAATTTGAGCCAGGCCAAGGCCATCATTAACTTTTGCTACGGCTGAAAAGGGTATGTACTGACCGCTGCTGTTGGTAAAATATATCTTTTCCAAATCCTGAGTAGATTTAATTTTCCCTTCCAGCCATTTGATTTTAATTTTTATTTCATCCTGGTTATCAAGGTAAGTTCCAGCTGATACACCTTGAATAGCTTCCTTAATAACTGAACTGATGCTTATGGGGTTCAAGCCCATAACCGCGGCTTTAGTTCTATCAATACTTATGGTCAATTGTGGCGGCCCTCCTGCAATGCTGGTAAAAGGATCAACGATGCCAGTGATTCCTTCCAGCAGATTCTTATATTGTCCGGCCCGAGTTTCAAGATCATCGAAATTATCTCCGGCCAGTTCAATTACTATCGGACTGGTTTGGAATCTCCCCCCACGGCTGGTAGCTACGCTGAATTCTGCCCCGGCTATGTTTTTCAGCGCCCTGGTCAGTTCCTGCTGAATATCGGTACTGCTTTTTTCTCTCTGGTCTTCTTCGACCAGCTCTACGGTTATTTGCGCACTGTTAGCATCACCCGAGGAAATATCAGAAGTAAATGATTCTACTTCAGGATAGGTATAAAGTAATTCTTCCACCCGGTTAACTACTTTGATGCTATCTTCCATTATGCTCCCGGTTGCCAAGTCAATGCTTACATATAATGAAGATGCCTCACTGGGAGGATACAGGCCGGTTTTTAATAAACCCAGTGGGTAGGTGCCCAGGGCCATTAAAAAGAGCAACAGACTGGCCGCTAGCACCATTGCTTTATTGCGCTTGCTGTGAAGCACTTTATTCAAAAAGTCGGTGTATTTTTGCAGCAGCCCAGACGCTCCATTATTCCCGTTGCCATCCATTTTGAATTGCTTATAAGCCATGGCTGCAGTCAATAAGAGGGGCACCGCGATTGATATGAAGCTTATTGAACTGCCTCGTGCAAACGCCAATAGGGCCAGAACAAATATAAACAGACAACTTAATATTTTTCTTATCTTTGTCGAGGCAGGGGAAAGGACTGATTTCTTATCCGTATGTTCCTTAATAAAACGAGAACATAGGGCCGGAGTAATAGTAATCGACACTATCAGTGAGGCTCCGAGAACAATCATAATAACCATGGGAATTATCTTAATAATATCACTCATCCGCCCCGGCATAAAAGCCATGGCTAAAAATGCTGCGATAGTAGTTAAAGTTGAAGATAAAACTGCAGGAGCAATCTGGTTGGTGGCATATTTGGCAGCTTCTTTACGCGAAAGTCCTTGTTTATGTATTCGGCTTATGTTTTCCAGTATTACGATAGCATTATCCACCAAAAGTCCAAGGGATATAATTAAGGCTAACAGGGTTATAGTATTAAAGGTCATTTCATAATAGTACATGACTATACAAGTGGATAATAACGAAAGGGGTATAACAAAGGCTACCATTATTGATTCTCTCAAGCCGATAAACATAAAAAGCACAATTATTATAACCAGCAATCCTGAAATAGCATTATTGATAACGTCATTCAAGTCCTGATCAACATCTACAGCTTCATCGCTGGTGATTAATACCGAAACATCATCCGGGTACAAGGTGCCCTTTCCCTCTTCTATTATCTGTTTTATCTGTTCGCTGGGACCTACAATATCGGCTCCGTCCTGGCGATAAATACTGATAGAAACGGAAGCCGATGCTTTATTGAGGTTAGCGTCATCAGCCAGGTACATAGCGGAATAGCTGTCCGCATCTTCATAACCATCGACTACAGTAGCAATATCCTTTAATAATATGGGGTTATCTCCATGTTTTATAACCACATTTTCAATCTCATCAACCGAAGCAAATTCAGCTTCCAAACGTATATCGTAATCACTGCCATCGAGAGTCAGGGATCCGCCCGGCGCATTGATGTGGGCTGTGGTAATAGCTGTTTGGATGTTGCTCATTGATATTCCTAAGCCAATTATTTCCACCGGGTCCACATAAATGGATATTTGCCGATTCAAACCTCCGACGATATCAACCTCATCAACGCCTTTAATTTTTTCAAATTCGCTCTGAAGATCTTCCGCAACACTCTTTAATGTGGCTAAATCATAATCGCCAGCAACGCTCATCCTCATTATCGGCATGGAACTGGTGGAAAAGAACCCTGCTGAAGGGGTGCTGCAGTCCTCCGGCAAATTCACCTCGGATAATAAGGAATTGATCTCTTGCTCCTTATCTTTAAGGTCAACATCGTCATCAAATTCAATATTGATGTTGGCCATGCCTGAAGATGTGGTAGAACTAATGGAGTAAACATCCTCTAACTCTTGAAGCTTGGCTTCAATCTTATCAGTTACTAGGCTCTCTATTTCCTGAGGAGCGGCTCCCGGGTACTGCACTGAAATCCTGGCAAAGGGCATAACGGTTTCGGGCATTGATTCCCGGGGAAGTTGATTATAAATACTTATTCCAGCAATAAGCACACATATTATTATCAGGTACACTATCCGATATCGTTCAATAAAAATTGCTGCTATTTTCCCCAAAAGATTATTTTCCCGATTAAGTTCCGCTATCTTGTTGCTGTCATTATCTTCTATCATCCCAGACCTTCTTCCAGATTATTTGGGCAAAGTGTGATAAGCCTTTTCTAGTACTTGCCAATTTTAAATTTTAGGGCATAAATATGTGATTACTATGAAGGAAATATCAATATTCCTTGACACTTAAGAAATACTTAACCGCTTTTTTGCCCGTTATTGTGTGGTGCCCTTTTAAACCCTTACCTGGTACGTCCGGTATGGATGGCATAACGAGTTTCGAAAACATTTAACGGATATAGGGTTTATTGCGATTGAGCTAAAATAACGCTCATCAAGCTTCATAAAGCTTAATGAGCGTTATTGGGATGGAGTATTTTGTTGTTGCCTAATCTCTCTTAAGTGCCGCTTGGGCCGCTGCCAATCTGGCGATTGGAATCCGATAAGGGGAACAGCTGACATAATGCAGTCCTATCTGATGGCAGAACTCTATTGAACTGGGTTCTCCCCCGTGTTCGCCGCATATACCCATCAGGATACCCGGATGGGTGGAGTTGGCTCTCTCAATAGCCATTTTCATCAGGCTGCCCACTCCTTTGCGGTCCAGTACCGCGAAAGGATTATCTTTCATTATTTTTCTTTCCAGGTAGGTGGGAATGAATTTCCCTTCAGCATCATCCCGGCTAAATCCCAGGGTAGTCTGAGTCAAATCATTGGTGCCAAAAGAAAAGAATTCTGCCTCACCTGCCAGTTCATCAGCCACTATACAGGCCCGGGGAAGTTCCAGCATAGTTCCCAGGGCATATTCGATTTCCTGGCCGGTCTCCCCCTTGACCTTGACATATACTTCGCTGATCTCATTTTTTAGGATAGTGAATTCCGCCAGATCTATTACCAGGGGAATTTCTATCTCGGCAAAGGTCTGAACTCCTTCCTTCTGTAAACGGCTGAGAGCTTCAAAGATAGCCCGCACCTGCATACGGTATATTTCCGGATAAGTCAAACCCAGCCGACATCCGCGGTGTCCCAGCATAGGATTGGCTTCGGATAAATTATGTATTTTTTTCAGCAGTTCTTCCTTTTTAAATACTTGGCCCGGGCTGGCTTGGTTAAATTTAAGTTCAGCTATTTCCAGCAGCAGAGATTCCCGATCCGGCAAAAACTCATGCAGGGGTGGATCCAGAAGGCGAATAGTTACCGGATAAGGGGACATAGCCTTCAATATCCCATAAAAATCTTCCCGTTGAAATGGCAGAAGCTTACTGAGGGCTGTTTCCCGATCTTCCTGATTTTCGGCCATAATCATCTCCTGCACCGCCGGCAGTCGTTCCTGAGCCATAAACATGTGTTCGGTTCTGCACAGTCCAATTCCTTCAGCTCCAAAGCTCCTGGCTCTGGCTGCGTCTTCAGGGGTATCGGCGTTGGCTCTTACCTGTAGCCTCTTTATATCGTTGGCCCATTGCAGAAGTTTCTCAAATTCATCGGACAGGGTAGGTTCAATCATGGGTATTTCTCCGATCATGACTCCGCCCGTAGCTCCATCTACGGTTATTATTTCTCCTTCATGAATAATACTATTCCCAACCCGAAAACATTTTTCATCCGTATCTATTTTGATACTCTCACAGCCGCAAACGCAAGGCTTGCCCATACCCCGGGCTACTACCGCCGCATGGGAAGTCATCCCTCCCCTGGAGGTGAGTATACCCTCGGCATAAACAATGCCATGTATATCATCCGGGGTGGTCTCACTTCTAACCAGAACTACCTTTTCTCCAGATGATCCCTGCTTTTCTGCGGTATCTGCATCGAAAACCACTTTGCCGCAGGCGGCCCCGGGGGAAGCAGGAAGTCCTACCGCTATGGGTTCTGCCATGAAACTGCTGTCAATCTGACGATGCAGCAGCTGGTTGAGCTGCTCGGCATCAACCCGCATAATAGCTTCCTCAATACTAATAATACCCTCTTCCACCATATCCACGGCGGTCTTTACCGCAGCCCGGGCAGTTCTTTTGCCGTTACGGGTCTGCAGCATGTATAATTTGCTTTTTTCCACTGTGAATTCAATGTCCTGCAGGTCACGGTAATGGTTCTCCAGTTTGGTGCAGGTATCCAAAAACTGCTGATATACTTCGGGTAATTCTTCCTGAAGTTTACTGATGGGAGTTGGGGTCCGAATTCCAGCCACTACATCTTCTCCCTGGGCATTGACCAGGAACTCTCCGTAGAGTTCTTTCGCGCCTGTGGATGGGTTGCGGGTAAAGGCTACCCCGGTTCCGCAGTCCTGTCCCATGTTGCCAAAGGCCATACACTGTATGTTAACGGCCGTTCCCAGATTATCATCAATTTTATTGATACGCCGATATACTATGGCTCGCTGATTGTTCCAGGAATTGAAAACAGCCTTTACCGCCATTATCATCTGTTCCCGCACATCCTGCGGAAAACCGAATCCCTTCTCTTTCTCAACCAGAGCCTTGTATTCCTTTATTATTCCTTTCATCTCGGAGGCTGGTATCTCATAGTCAAATATCAGTCTTAATCTGCTCTTGTATCTCTCTACAATATCATCAAACTTGGTATGATCAATATCCAGCACTACATTACTGAACATCTGAATAAAACGTCTGTAGCAATCATAAGCAAATCTTTCATCTCCGGTGAGATCAGACAATCCCTGCACTGAATCATCGTTAAGGCCCAGGTTTAAGACGGTATCCATCATCCCTGGCATTGACACCGCCGCACCGGATCTGACCGATACCAGCAAGGGATTGTTTTTGTCACCAAACTTCTTGCCCGTCTTGATCTCCAGCTGAGACAGTGCTGCATAAACCTGATCCAGCATCCCGTCAGGAAAATTTCGGTCTGCAGCCAGGTATACGTTACAGGCCTCGCTGCTTATGGTAAAACCCGGAGGTACCGGCAGTCCTATACGTGTCATCTCAGCCAGATTGGCTCCCTTCCCCCCCAGCAGAGAGCGCATCTCGGCATCGCCTTCTTCAAATAAGTATATATACTTACTATCAGACATTACTTAACCTCCTATAGTATATTTCCAGGATCTTACTAGCAGTTTCTTCTACTGCCCGATTGGTTACTTCGATAACCGGACACCCCAGCCTTTTCATTATTTTCTGAGCATATTCCAGTTCCTCTAAAATTCTATCCGGATTGGCGTAATTGGCCTGGCCTTTGAGACCCAGGGTTTTTAGTCTTTCTGTCCTAATCTGGTTAAGCTGCTCCAGATTAATAGTAAGACCAATCACTTTCCCCCTTTGGGCGGTAAACAATTCCTCCGGGGGCTGTACTTCAGGAACCAGGGGAACGTTGGCTACTTTAATTCTCTTATGAGCCAGGTACATGGAAAGCGGCGTCTTGGAAGTTCTGGAAACTCCAATTAACACAATATCCGCCATTTCTATTCCCCGAGGATCTTTGCCGTCATCATAGCGCACGGCAAATTCTACCGCCTCAATTCGCCGGTAATACATTTCATCTATTTTTCTCAGCAGACCCGGTTCCCTTCTGGGTTCAATATGACTGACATTGTTAAAGGCTGCAATCAGCGGCCCCAGAATATCAACACATACCACCCCGTATTTATCTGCTTCTGTCCTGAGGTGCATAGCCAGGTCGTCTATAACCAGGGTATATGCCACCAGGAATTTATTGGCTGCAGCCTGGTGGATTACCTCGTCGATGGTTTCAATGTCAGATATGTTGGGAACCTGCCTAATCTCCATTTCCCCGGAATTAAACTGGCTGGCGGCAGCCCTCACTACCATTTCAGCCGTTTCGCCGATGGAATCAGAAACAATAAAGACTCCAGGCAGATGCTTCACTAATATTAACCCCCTTCTTTACATCTAGTAGCCAGGTCCAAAAATAACCGGGCTATATTAGTTTTGGTAATCTTACCAATTACCTCCGGCCTCTCCTCTCCATCTGCACCTAAGTGGAATTTTACTACCGGCAGGCTGTCGATTTCCTGTTCTACAATTTTTTTAACTGCTTCAACTACCGTTTCATCCATAGTGGTGGTAATGACATTGGGCATACGAGTCATAATCACACTAACCGGCATCTTATGAATATCTGCCTGACCCAGGGTAGTCTTAAGGAAATCTTTCCTGGATACCACCCCGGTCAAATAATTATTATCGTCAATAATAAAGATGGTTCCGGTATCCTCTACAAACAGGGTTACGATGGCATCATAAATACTGCAGCTCTCCTTAAGCACTACGGGCATGGATTGAACATCTCCCACCCGGTACTGGTGCAGCACTCTTTTGATTTCATTATCCACCGCTTCATTCTTAAAAGTATATCCCACCCGTGGCTTGGCTTCAAGAAAACCTGACATGGTAAGCACAGCCAGATCAGGCCTCAAAGCCGCCCTGGTGACACAAAGCAAATCGGCAATCTTCTCACCGGTTATGGGCCCCAATTCTTTCACTATTTCCAGGATTCTTTCTTGTCTTTCGTTTAGTTCCATCAAAATACACCATCCAATTATGCTATACTTTTTATGAACTTTCAGCTCAATTATATATGCTAACTAATAATATATACTATATTAAATGAAAAAATCCTGTCTATATTTTAAAAAAAGTAATCATTTATAGTACAATTTTGCTGAAATCTGCTATGAGTCTGCATGAATCAGATATTGACCGCAACAGACTCAGACGGTTGCTTCTTAATCTTTCCTCTTCTGCCATGACCATGACCGCCTCAAAAAAAGAATCTATCTTAATCCGCAACGAAGCTATGGTTCTCATGGCCAGGTCATATTTACCTGCTTTAATGTCGGCGGGCAACTGAGCCTGTAACTCTTGCACCTTGGCAAACAGGCTTAGTTCACTGGGATCGATCAGATGCTCGGGCTGAACCTCTGAAGAATTCCATTTCTTGGAAAGGTTATAGGAACGATTGAAAACTACCATCAAATCGTCAAATTCAGCTGCCGCTTTAAATTGTTGCAAGGAAACCCCGCGACGGTAAATATCGCTTATATCGTATTCCCCCGAAGACAGCACCGCATCAATAACATCATATGCCAGGCCTTTTTCCAGCAGTACTCCTCTCAATCTCTGCAAAATAAAATCGTATACCTCCTTAACCGTAGAGGCCAGATCCTGCTCCGGCTCTATACGGCTGAATCCGGCATAGGATTTGCCTAACACCTCTTTTAGATTAAGGTGGAGTTGTTTATTGATAATGATATTAACTATACCCAAAGCTTGTCGCCGCAGAGCGTAAGGATCCTGGGAACCACTGGGCTTAATGCCGATGGCGAAACACCCCACCAGGTTATCAATTTTCTCGCTAAGGCTCAGCACCAAGCCAGTAGCTGTTGCCGGCAAAATATCACCTGCAAAACGCGGCAAATAGTGCTCAAATATGGCCTGGCTTACTTCCTCTGCTTCGCCGCTCTTCAGGGCATAGTATCTTCCCATTATACCCTGCAGTTCAGGGAATTCATATACCATGCTGCTCAGCAAATCTGCTTTGCACAGGTAAGCTGCCCGCATCAAAAGACTCTGACTGCTCATGGAGCTTTCCTGGCCGATATAACCAGCTAAAGCACTTACACGATCTACCTTGTCCATGATACTGCCCAGGCGTTCATGGAATAATACGCTGTCCAGACCGGGTACCATTTCCTGCAGCGGCTCTTTAGTATCTTCTCTCCAGAAGAACAGGGCATCTTCCAACCGGGCCTTAATTACCCTCTCATTCCCAGCTCGAACTATGTCCAGACAGTAATCGGTACCGTTTCTAACCCCAATAAAACCAGCAATCAATTGGCCTTTTGCATCATAAAGCGGGAAGTAACGCTGGTGCTCTATCATGGAAGTAGTCAATACCTCGGGCGGCACTTCCAGATAGGACCCGGAAAATTGACCGAAAAATGCCCGGGGATATTCCAGCAGGTAATTTATCTCCTCCAATAGATCAGGATTTTCCATAGGTCTGGCTCCCTGGGCTTGAGCTATCTCCTGAACTTGTTCCCAAATCAAAGCTCTTCTCTCTTCCTGATCCAGAATGACGTAGTTGTCTCGCAAAACCCGGAAATACTCTTCCGGGTTTTTTACTTCCAGGGCTCCTGAGCTCAGGAATCTGTGCCCCTGGGTAAACCGGTCTGACTTAACGTTCTCAATCTGCATATTGATCAGCTGTTCCCCGAAAAGCAGTAAAATCCATCTGATGGGGCGGGCAAATCGAGTCTGGTAGTAAGCCCAGCGCATGGACTTGGGAAAGACCATGGAATATACCAGATCTTTGATCAGTTCTGACAGTATTTCTATGGCAGGACGGCTCAGTTCTTCTTTCACCGCGAAAACATATTCGACTCCATCCATCTCCTTAACCAGCAGATCTTCAGCCCTAACTCCCTGACTACGGGCGAAACCCTGGCCGGCCGGGCTTGGCTGACCCGCCTGATCATAAGCAATGGCTTTTTTCGGGCCACGGGTTTCTATTACCGCTGCCTGTTGAGTCTCCTGCAGCGAGACAAGGTGCAATGTAAGGCGGCGGGGAGTCCCGTATACCTTCAGTTCACTGTAGTGCAGACGAGCTTCGGCGAATTTTTTCCTGGCCAAATCCTCCAGATCAGTCAAGGCTTTGGACATATAGGCCGAGGGCAATTCCTCAACTCCCAGTTCAAATAACAAATCTCTAGCCATTACTGCACCTCCTGTTCAGCCAGGAACTCCTGGCGAAGTTCTTCATCTTTCAGCAGTGGATAACCCAGCAACTTTCGTTGTTCCAGATACCGGCCGGCTACCATTCTGGCCAGATTTCTTACCCGGGCTATATATCCGGTCCTCTCAGTAACGCTTATGGCTCCCCGGGCATCTAACAGGTTGAAGAGGTGGGAACACTTCAAGACATAGTCATAAGCAGGCAGAACCAATTGATGGCCGGCGACTCGCAAAGCCTCTTTTTCACATAGATTGAACATGGTAGTAAGGGCAGCTGTATCTGCTATCTCGAAGTTGTAATGAGAGTGTTCAACCTCACCCTGATGATGGACATCAGCATAGCTTACTCCTTCCACCCACTCGATATCGTATACACTCTCCCGGTTCTGGATATACATAGCGATTCTTTCCAGGCCATAGGTGATTTCTGCACAAACGGGCACACAGTCAAATCCTCCGCATTGCTGGAAGTAAGTAAACTGGGTTATCTCCATCCCGTCCAGCCATATCTCCCATCCCAGGCCCCATGCACCCAGAGTAGGTGACTCCCAGTTGTCTTCAACCAGCCGGATATCATGTTTGTCCGGATCTATACCCAGATCCCGCAGGCTATCCAGATACAGATCAATAACATTATCCGGCGACGGCTTCAGTATCACCTGGTACTGATAATAATGCTGCAAGCGGTTGGGGTTCTCTCCATATCTTCCATCGGTAGGCCGTCGAGAAGGTTCAACATAGGCTACCTTCCATGGCTCGGGTCCCAGCGAGCGCAGAAAGGTGGCCGGATTCATGGTGCCGGCTCCTTTTTCCAGGTCATAGGGCTGTTGAATTATGCACCCTTGTTTTCCCCAAAAGCTCTCCAGACGCAGAATTATCTCTTGAAAGTTCATAAATTACCTCCTCAAATAAATATAAAGACCCGTCCCTATACAGGGACGGGTACTACCCGCGGTTCCACCCTGGTTGGCTCTAACACCCACCTTGTCTGGTTTCAGGTTTTACTAACCCTTAAAGGGCGTTCCTCCTGACAGCTCCAAAGCGCCTTCAGAAAGATATCTCTGCCGGTTTCCAGCTCATCCGGCTCTCTGTTAGAGAATGGTCTTTCCTACTACTCTTCTTCATTACCTGATATATAAATTCTTAAATAAGTTTATCAACCGGTCTCCATCGTGTCAATGCTTGCTCTGGTAATATTATTGACGTTTGGTTCGTATTTATTACCCCTTCAGGTCAATTAAGCGCTTTCTGGCTCAACCTGTCATATCATCATTTTGTCTTTCAAACTCTTTATAGTCCTGGTTACATTAAACTTCCTCTCCAGGTAATATTCCAGGTATGCTTCCAGAAGGGTTTCCAGCTGCTGCTGAGACGAAGCGGAGGCTTTAACCCGGCTGAGGGTTACCGGCCCTGCATGAAGCGACAGTCTCAAGATGGCCAGGGTCTCAGCAGATATATTGTGGACAGTGGCCGAGTTTTTCAGGCAATCGCTGCAGACTATTCCTCCCTGAGCCAGATCAAAAGCGCTCACCTGGGGATTACCGCAGCTGACACAGGTATTTAATCCCGGAGAGTAACCCAAACAAACCAGCAACTGCAGTTCATACTGCCTGATCACCAGGGGATTAATGCCAAATTGATCAATAAAGTCCAAGACCTGCAGAGTATGTTGATACAAATTTTTCAAAGGCATTCTATCCATCAGAGCTTTGTCCAGCAGTTCCATTATATATACTGCATGGAGCATCCCGGAAATATCCTCGCGGGTATTACCATAGAAGTCTATCAATCTTCCCTGAGTAATCAAGTCCATATCTTTACCCTGGCGATAATACAATAGTGAGTGACAGAAGGGCTGAACACAGGCTCTAAGACTGCTTTTCGGCTTCTTGATACCCCGGGCTACGGCGCTTATTTTGCCTGCCCCCTCTGAAAAAACACTGACTATTTTATCTGCTTCTTTATAATCCATGGTTTTTAAAATAATTGACCGGCTCTGATAATACACACCCAATCCACTCTTTCCTAAATCCTGCCCCGCTCAGACCTGGCACGCTATTATTTGCCGCCCTGGCGGTAAGCATTTACCAGTTCTTCCGCGCTGCTGCTGCCTATCCTGTGCACCCCGGCCTGAATAAGACACAGAGCAAAATCCACCGTCTTTATGCCCCCGCTGGCCTTTATCTTAAGTTCGTTGCTCTTCACCAGATTAATTGCCTCAATATCTTCGATCGTGGCCCCCCGGCCGGCAAATCCAGTCGAAGTCTTAATGTAATCAGCTCCTAAATCGCTTGCCAGAACCGTGAGCATCTGCAGTTCCTCCCTGGAGAGCAGAGCAGTTTCAACTATCACTTTGAGCTGGTAATCATGATCTTTTCTCATCTGCAACAGCAGTTTGATCTCTTCCGATACCAATTTATAGTCCCGGTCTTTTACCGCCCCCAGGTTAATCACCATATCCAGTTCATTGGCTCCTTCTTTCAAAGCCTGCCCCGCCTCCTGCAGCTTGTTCCCGGCCGGGGTGGCTCCCAGAGGAAATCCTATAACCGCTGCCAGCCTCACCTCACTGCCGTCCAAAACCTGAGTAGCCAAACTCACTCGAGCAGGATTAATACAAACAGCAGCCATTCCAAATTCGGCTGCTCTTTCACACAATCCTATTATGTCTTTCCGGCTGCAATCGGGTTTTAGGTTGGTACTGTCCAGATAGGACGCCAGCATAATATCAACTCCTGTCAGGGCTCATACTACCTGCTTCATATTCTATAACCCAGCTTGTTGAGATTGCTCTCACTATCCCGCCAGTTTTTCTTTACTTTCACCCATAAATCCAGGTATACCGACTGACCCAGAAATTCCTCGATATCGGCCCGGGCATGTTCACCTATCTGTTTAAGCATCTGTCCATTCTTGCCGATGACTATTCCTTTCTGGGAATCACGTTCGGTATATATCACGGCTCGCAAGTAAATCTTGCCCCCGTTCTGCTGTTTAAATTCTTCGATATCCACCGCCAGGGAATGGGGTATTTCATCCCGGGTAAGGATCAGGGCTTTCTCCCTAATATATTCACTAACAATAAAAGAAACCGGTTGATCGGTCATATCCTCTTCCGGATAATACAGCGGTCCCTCCGGCAGATAAGTGAAGGTTTTTTCCAGCAAGCCGGGCAGATTAGTGCCCTCAGCCGCTGAAACCGCCATTACTTCAGCAAAATTCATTCGAGCGATAAAAGGCTGAATAAATTCCTCGATGCTTTCTCCGTCACTTAAATCAATTTTATTTACTATCAGAAAGACCGGGGAGGTCGATTGCTGCAGGTGGCTGATAATGAACTCCTCCCCCCCGCCAAAGGGTCGGGTAACATCGGTAATATAGTAAATAAGATCAACTTCATGTAAGCTGCGGGTAGATACGTTAACCATGTATTCTCCTAATAGGTGCCTGGGCTTATGGATACCCGGAGTATCAACAAAAATGATCTGACCCTGCTCACAGGTATGAATGCCCTGTAATCGGTTCCTGGTAGTCTGAGGTTTCTCCGAAACAATGGCAATTTTTTCTCCGATTATAGTATTTATCAAGGTAGATTTGCCTACATTCGGCCGACCTACTATGCTAACAAATCCAGACTTCAAATGTATTAACCCTCCTGTGTTGAAAACTTAAAGGCCTGCGGCAATAAGTCTCTCAGAAGATGCTGCTCCCATTCACCTTTATCATTGCTGATTATTATGGTAAGATCAGGGGCAAATTCAGCCAGGACCTGAAGACAGGCTCCGCAGGGATATATATATCCCTTTCCGCTGCTGCTGACAGCTATAGCCTGAAAATCAACTTCCCCGCTGTTAATCCCATTAAAAATGGCCGTTCGTTCGGCGCAAATGCTCAAGCCATAGGAAGAATTCTCTATGTTGCATCCTCGGTATACCCGGCCTGATTTCCCTAACAGAGCCGCTCCCACCTTGAAACCCGAATAGGGGGCATATGAATTCAGCTGGGCTTCTCCCGCCTCTCTTAGCAGAGCAACTGCGTCCAAAGCCTGATCTCCTCCGTTCAAATTAGTTGAAGCATCAAAATAAAATTATACCTTATTATTATTGATTAAACCACCGGGGTTTATAAAAATATGTTCCTCCCACTTTATTCCAGCAGCAACCATTCCAGATATTGCTTTACCAATCGCAGCTGCTTCAGAATAAATAGGGTCCGAAAATTATAAAAGCCATTATTACAGCGTTTATGGCCGTGAGCAGGACGGCCCCGGCCGCCGCATTTTTGGCCGCTCGGGCCAGAGGATGATACTCCAGGGTAACCAGGTCCACCGCTCTTTCCAGGGCGGTGTTAATAGTTTCAGCGGTCAAGACCAGAAAGATAGTCAAGCAGAGCAACCCCCATTCCACCCGGCCTATCCCCAGTACTGAACCCAGGAAAATGGCCAGGAGAGCTGCCACCAAGTGTATTCTCATATTTCTTTCGGTGCTCAACACCACTATCAGACCAGAGAGAGCACAGGAGAGACTTTCGGTCCAGGTACGTCGCTTCATATCATCTACCTGCCCAGATTGACGGCAATCATGACCTTCTCTTCCAGATCCCGCATAGCCTTGCGTTCATCATCGCTATTGTGGTCATATCCCAGGAGATGAAGAAAGCCATGAGCAAGCAAATATCCCAGTTCTCTCTCCAGGCTATGCCCGTATTCCTGGCTCTGCTGCCAGGCCTTCTCCAGGGATATGACTACATCCCCCAAAATATTTATATCGCCTGGCTCGGCATAATCCGGTTCATCATTACCCGGTTCATTCATGGCAAAAGACAGCACATCGGTTATTTCATCCCGGTCTCTGTACAAGGAATTTAATTCTCTTATGTAATCGTTATCCACAATCAAAATACTCAATTCAGTGGCCGGAGATATCCCCAGAATCTGGGCTGCTTTATCGGCAGTATCCCTGAGGGTCTTCTCCAAAAGGCTGTTGTATTCAACCCGCTCCTGCTGATTAATGATCATCGTATCCATGACTGCCGCCTCCTTGATCCAATTCTTTCTGTATTAATTCCGGATATTCTATCCGTTTATGATATACTCCTTCCAGAACCTTGTTAAAGGAGTTGGATATAATATCCAGATCCTTGAAGGTCAGATCACACATCTCCAGCTGCCCATCATTCAATTTATCCTTTATCAGCACCCGGACCATATCCTTGATTTTTTCCGGGCTGGGTGACTCCAGCGATCTCACCGCTGCTTCAACTGAATCGGCCAGCATGACCAGCGCAGTCTCTTTACTCTTGGGTTTAGGTCCTTCGTAGCGGAAATTTTCTTCATTAACACTGCCATCACGATCCTCCTCCAGTGCCCGGCCGTAAAAGTATTTGGCCAGACTGGTACCGTGATGCTGTTCGATAAAATCAATGATTGTATCGGGAAGATGGGCTTCGCGGGCCATCTCCACTCCTTCTTTTACATGGGAAGTAATAATCAGGGTACTCAGGGCCGGAGCGATCTTCTCATGGGGATTGTCAAACCCTCGCTGGTTTTCCACGAAATATTCCGGACGCTTGATCTTGCCTATATCATGATAGAGAGCTCCCACTCGAACCAGCAAGGGATTGGCTCCAATGGATTCAGCGGAAGCTTCCGCCAAATTACCTACCATCAGACTGTGGTGATAGGTGCCTGGAGCCTCCAGCAACAGCCGTTTTAACAGGGGATTATTGGGATTGGAAAGTTCCAGCAGTTTGCTCATACTGGTAATGGAGAAGGCTGCTTCCAGGTAGGGCAGGACCCCAATCATCAGTACCGCTGACAATATACCGTTAATCGCTCCAATAGCTGCCCCTATAGCCAGGTTATTGATATTAAGATCATCTCCGATAAACAGCAGGGTAACAATGGTAGCTATATCAGCCAGCGCAATGTACAAACCAGATTTAGCCAGATCCGAGGTCTGATCAACCCGGTGGACCTGGAAAATACCTACCGTACCTCCCACAAATGCGGTGATAGCATAAAACAGCTGGTTTCCTTCGGTCAACAGACCCACATATAAAGCCATGATCAAGGTGACAAAATAAGCCAGGCGATCATCCAGCAATATAGCGATCAGCATAGAGCCTGCAGCCACCGGAGCCAAATAACCAATCAGGTTGCCCAGGTCAGGTTGATCTCCGATTTTGATAATAGTTAAAAACCGGGTAATAGATATTATCAGAACAAAAACCAGTCCCAGCAGCAAGAGCAGCATGTCATTCTGATAAATCTCGGGATAGTGCCTGCGGACGAATTCTATCACCAGCCAAAAGGTAAGCAGGACAAATAGGGCAGTTCCTATCAGGGTGAGGGTATAATTGCTGGTTCTCTGTATACCCAGCTGTTCGAGAATAGATATTTGTTCTTCAGTAACCCGGTTGCCCTCCCGTACTATGATCTCTCCGGCTTTAATGGTTTTTTGTACCGGGGCTACCGAGTCCATAGCCTCCTGTATAGCCAGCTCCGTCTTTTCTTCATTATAAATCAAATTCGGTCTTAAAGAATTTATGCCGACCAGCTTGATTATTTCCCGAGCCTCCGGGGAGTAAGGCAAAATATTTATTATGTTGATGGCTTCTTCGTTCAAATCGGCCAGAGTTTCATCGGTAACCGGCTTGTCCATCACACTCTGCACCAACGAGATGGAAGCCGCTCTCATAGTCTGCAGATCTTCCGGCTGAGCATTCATCAGGTATTCTGCCAGGACCAGGTTTTCCAGGGCTAAATCACTGTACCGGGTACTGGTGCTTTTAATCAGGTTTATTATTCCGGATTCTGTAAGTTCCGCATCTGCTTCGTCTTGAACCAATATGTTTTCCAAGTTGGAATAGAATATCTCGATATCGTTTTCTGCACTGGTTAAAGCATAGGTATCCTCTTGATAGACCTTTTGCACTTTAGCTGCGGCTTGCTTTTTTAATTCCTCTGTTTGCTTTTCATCGATTATGGTGGCATTGACACTGGATTGAATATCCCGGGGAGCTACCTCATCCGGTTTCAGCATTACCTGCTTGGGATTAAAATTGCTGAACAGGATAAGTATGGTTATAGAAAAAAACAGAAAAATGCTCAGGCCCTTTTTTATATTGGAGTTCTTAAAAAACAGACTGATATTTCTCCATAAGCTGGTAAGAATTTTGGATATCGCCATTTATTCTCTCCTTAAAAGCATCCAGCCTCATATTCAATAGATTGCTCAGCAGAATCACTGGCTATTCCCATTGCTGGCCTCAAATATCTCATAGGCATCAATGATCTTTTGTACCAACGGGTGCCGGATGACATCCTGTTTGTCCAGGTATTCGAAAGATATTCCCTTTACCCGGCCGAGAATACGCTGCACTTCTACCAGACCGGAGTACTCATCCCGGGGTAAGTCTACCTGGGTCACATCTCCCGTTACTACTGCCTTGGAGCCAAAACCAAGCCTGGTCAGAAACATCTTCATCTGCTGAGGGGTAGTGTTCTGAGCTTCATCCAGGATAATAAAAGCATCGTTTAGGGTCCTGCCCCGCATATAAGCCAGGGGAGCCACCTCGATAATATTCTTCTCCAGATACCTCTGGGTTACATCAACTCCCAAAATATCGAAGAGACTATCGTAAAGAGGTCGGAGATAGGGATTAACTTTTTCAATAAAGTCACCGGGTAAAAAGCCCAGTTTTTCACCGGCTTCAACTGCCGGTCGAACCAGTATTATTCTTTCCGTTTCTTTATTCTTCAAGGCTCGCACGGCCATGACCACAGCCAGATAGGTCTTGCCGGTCCCGGCCGGCCCAATACTGAAAACAATATCATCCCGTATTATAGATTGAACATAGCGCTTTTGCCCCAGGGTCTTGGCTTTTATCGCCTTTCCCCTGATGGTGGTGAGCAGGGGACCGGACACAATATCTTTGGGCCTAACCTTCTCGCCCTTTTCTATAAGTCCTTGTAAATAATTAATATCATTTACGGTAACCCTTCCTTCGGTTTCTGCAATTTCCATCAAACCCTGCAAAAGTTCGCAGGCAATATTCACCTGCGTTTCTTCTCCGGATAAAAAAATATCCGACCCTCTGGAGGAGATATCCACATCAATGATACTCTTAAGATGTTTAAAATTATCATCGCCGGTTCCAAATAGAACTGCAGCCTTTTCATTATCGTCTATAGATATTTTTGCCTCTTTTTTCGCCAATAAAGGATTACCTCCAAAGCTGAATCATAAAGCCGGATAAGAATACGGCCCCCGTTTAAGCTAGTGTTATGTCCTAGTAATTATAGCATATCAAGACCTTCAATTGCCATTTCCGCCTTTATTTATGGGCTCAATCCGGCCGATATCTTCAATGATATCAATCCCTGCTTTGACTCTCAACATAGACTCACTGGGAGATGATAAAACTTCTATTTCCACATCATCTATGGACAGAGATTTATCTGTCTTTTGGGCCAGGACCTGGAGGGCTTTTTCTTCCGCTATTTTCCGGGCTTCTTTATCCGAGTATTCTGTAACCTGCAGTGCTTGTTCCCTTAATACCTTTTTAATCAAAATGAATTTTCCCAGGGGAGAATTAACCGCATGTCTGCTTTCCAGGGTCTCATAAAGTGTATATCCATTTCTATCATCACCAAATATCTTAAATTCATTCCCGGGGGTTTTCAGGTATACCAAGGTTTTCTCCTGCCCGGTAAAGACCCGTCTCTCCTGATAAAGACCGCACTCTCCATATCCTTCATACCAAACCCTGGCTTTTACGATCCCCCGTGCCCTTACCAGATAGGGATTTAATTCCTGCACGGATGACATATAGGGGTTGGGCTGTGGAATTACAATACCGGAAATAAGAACCTCTCCCCGAGCCACCGCCTCACCTTCTCGTACCTGAGCTTGCCCCTCCAGCACCAAAATCTCTTCAATCACTCCCTCTTTAGCAGCCAGCAGGTGACACGGTTCGGTGATCTCCTCTCCGGGCAAAATCTTCTCTACTACCTGAATATCCGCCCTTACCCCGCGGATATCAATCTTAATATAGGTAAGCTGTTTGATTTCCCGCAGCATTGCTTCCTCAGCTTCCGCCCGGCTGAAGTTCCACTTGGCCGATCCCTTATACACTCCGTAACGAGCAGCCATGCTCAAAATCCTGTCCTCACTAATCTTTTCATTCCCGCTGACATTGATAAACCAGATAAAGGAAGACAGAAAATAAAGAGCCAATATAAAACCCATGGCTCCTCCTAAAAATGCCAAACGTCTTTTGATAGCAGACTTCATAAAGGGCAAACCTCGCTTATGTATCACTTCCAGTTCGTAACCATTCTCGTCGGCCAGGCTTCTCAAGGCTTCATATCCGCTGCTTCTGATTTTGAAACTTATCGAGTCCTGGTTCCTCTTCAGATCCCAAACGAATATCCCCCGGGTCAGAGCCATGTTAATGATTTTCTCAGGTCTGGCTCCCAGCAGATTAAGGGTTACAATTCCGCCAAAATGTTCCAGGAACCTGTTTGCCATTTCATCTCTCCCTTTCTTAATCCCGGAATATAACTGCCTGTACATCCCCGATGACAAACAATTCCTCCGGCATCAGTGTTTTTATTTCCAGCTTATCACCCTGTATCTCGATAAAACCCCGGCTGAGGTTAATTCTCAGCATATCAACCCGGTACTCAATAATTCCTCGATGATTTTCAATATATAATTCGTTTCTTCCTACCATGGTAAGTTTGGGTACATCCATTACCAGATCTTTAGGTATTTCAAGGAAATCAGCCATTACCCGATTAAACACTTCCCGCCTTTTTTCCATTGCCCTATATACCCCCATATCCTTAAGTTGTTTCAATATATGTCCTGCATAAAAATATATGCTGTTGTCTCTCAGCTCATGCTGAGTGACAACATACGTTCGGCCCCTGCCTGTGTTATAATAAAAAAAAATAATAGGAGCATTAATATGGTTAATAAGAGTTATGCCGGACTAATGACTGATATTCTCAATTTGTCCCGCTCCCCGGTGGCAGTGGTTTTCCTGCCGTCAGGTTCCAGCATTCCGGACGGATACCGGGAAGACCTGTCCCTTACATATTGCCAGTCGGTTATGATGGCTCAAAAGGGTGAGAAATTAGCAGTAACAGCTGATAATATCAGCTGCGCTAATGGGGCTGCGGCTTTGGGATTAAGGCCCCTGCCAGACAAGATTGCCCGGGGGGAAATGATCTATAGTCTGGGTGTGTTAGCTGATCCTGTTTACGGGGCCAATTTATCCAATCAAACCCCCAGAGTTCCTCAGGAGCAATATTCGGCTATATTGCTGGCACCGCTGGATTCTGCTGATTTCGAGCCGGATGTGGTCATTGTTCAGGGGAGTCCCTATGACATTATGTGGCTGGTGATGGCAGATAACTACCGGAAGGGAAATCGCGCCTCATTTTCTACCGCGGTATCCCAGGGGCTCTGTGTGGATGTAACAGCAATCCCCTGGTTAAGACAGGAAATAAATATCAGTCTGGGCTGCTACGGCTCACGAAATGCTACCGACGAACAAGCCGAAGAAATGCTTATAGGCATCCCCTTCGCTCAATTACCGGAAATAATTGAGGCATTGCCTAAACTCAACGAAAAGGTAATGGAGCGCACCAAAAAGAAAACAGCTTATCAGCGATTAGCGGATAAGCTGGAAAGGAAGTCATGACGATTTTAAAATCTCAATTCTTATATTATCGAGATATTCCCTGGGCTTTACCTATCACAATAATTGGTACTGTCAGGGAAATTGGCAGTTTGGATTAGCCATTAAGCTATATGAAGTTTATCGCGATAATACTGAATAGAAATGAGGTAATAACCAGACCAGATACTATGTACAAAATCATCTTCTGCTTCTTTGATCCCCGGGTAATTTTCAAAAAACTCATAACACTGCTCCCATTCCCTTAATACTTCTATCATATTGTACTTGAATTATTCCATAATTTAAAAGCCTGCCGGGGATAATTAATCCCTAACAGGCTTTTATGATCTCTACTGCAATAGTTCTTTAACTATTTTATTGATTAGTCTTCCATCCCCTCGGCCCTTTAAGCCGGGCATGATTTCCTTCATTACTCGCCCTGCATCTCCCGGTCCCGCGGCCTGTAAATCTTTCACCGCATTTTCCGCTATAGCCCTGATTTCTCTTTCGTCCAACTGCTCGGGAAGGTATTCCTGAATCACAGATATTTCCTGCTGCAAGCGAATTACATCATCTAATCTATTCGCTTTTTGATAATCCCCAATAACATCCCGGCGCTTTTTAAGCTCCCGGTTTAAGATTTCCAGCATTTCCTCATCCGTTAACTCACCTTTTTTGGCTATTTCAGCTTCTATCTGTGCTGCTCTAACCATTCTTATGGTGGCCAGCCTTATCTTACCGGCTTCTCTGTCTTTCATGGCCTTTTTCATATCTTCGAGCAATCTATCAGCAAGGGACATGTAAATCCCTCCTAGAACTTCTTCTTTTTGCGGGCAGCTTCTGATTTCTTTTTCTTTTTAATACTAGGTTTTTCATAATGATCATGCTTCCTTATATCTTGCATAACCCCAGATTTCTGACAGGATCTTTTGAACCTTCTTAAAGCACTATCCAGGGATTCATTTTTTCCTACTTTAACCTCGCTCATCATTTCCCTCCCCTCATCGTGTGGGCTATATAAATGCCATTCTATTGTACTATGTCAAAAGGCACTGAGTCAAGATTAGCCTTCCGGCCAACCCATTTGCCGACCCCCGAGAAGATGATAATGAAGGTGCATTACCGTCTGTCCGCCCTGTTCACCACAGTTATTGATCAGACGATATCCGTCCTGGGCAATATTCATTTCTCTGGCTATCTGGGATGCTGTTATCTGGATCTGACTCAGTATTTCACTATGGCTGTGGTTGACATCATTCAAGGAACCAATGTGTTCCCGGGATATGATAAGAATGTGCACCGGAGCTACTGGGTTAATGTCTTCAATAGCAATCAGCTGTTCATTTTGAAATACTATTTTAGATGGGATCTGACCGGCAATTATCCGGCAGAAAATACAGGCGCTGTTATCAGGCATTATGTCACCTCCTCTATAGTATAACAAAATAATCCGGCTAAAGTTTACCCAATAAAATATTTTACTCGAATTAATAGTCACCCAAAACCCTGCCGGAGTCAAGATAAAAATAAGTTTTCAAACCGGAGTTCCATCCACTCCCACCACCACCGGCACCAATTTCCTAGTTATATCGTTCTCCGATTGCAGGTATATCGGAACATAATTATCACTTAGGCCCTGGTAGGTGCTGCCCTCAATCCTCTTTTCCACCAGGACCTCCACCTTCCTGTTATACAATCCTTGGATAAAGTGCTTCTTCTTCTCCCGGGCCAGGTCAAGCAGCAGCTGACTCCTCCGATGTTTATCCGCCTCTTCCACTTGGTCTGCCATTTCGGCCGCCGGGGTCCCGCTGCGAGCAGAATAGGGGAAAACATGCAGGTCATAAACCGGCATTTCCTGCAACAATTCCCTGCTTTGCTCAAAGTCCGTCTCATTCTCTCCCGGAAAACCCACTATAACATCGGTAGTAATAGCAATGCCTTCTATCCGCCCAGTGATTTCATGCAGCAAATTGGCAAAATAGACCCGATCATATTTTCTGTTCATGGCCTGCAGAATCCTATCGCTTCCACTTTGCAACGGTATATGCAAGTGCCTGCAAAATCGCGGTTCAGAAGCAGCGACATCTATCAGGCTTCTGCTTATCTCCAGCGGCTCGATGGAGCTGAGCCTGATTCTGTAGTGCCCGGGAATGCGGGCAAATACTTCCTCCATTAAACGGCCCAGATTCCAATCGGGTATATCATTTCCATAAAGACCGGTGTTTATTCCAGTTAAAACCAATTCCCGGTAACCCAGGTCAAGCATCTTTTCGATCTCTGTCAGCACTCCAAGGGGGGTCTTGCTGCGCACCGGACCCCGGGCGTAAGGAACGATACAATACGAGCAAAAATTTTCACAACCGTCCTGGATTTTTATGAACCCCCGGCTTCGTTGGTGAGGGCAGCCATAATCAATAGTATTCAGCCCCGTACCGCTGCAGAATGAACCGGTGACAATTCTGCAATCTGCCTTCTGCTCGGCCAGGTACTCCTCAATGATATCAACCAACTTCTCTTTATCGCTGTTGCCGACTATCAGGTTGATTCCTTCAATGGTGCTCAATTGAGCAGGATCCACCTGGGGCAGGCATCCAACTGCCGCAATGACCGCCTCGGGATTCTGACGCCCGGCCCTTCTGACAGCAGACCTGGATTTCCGGTCGCTGATATGGGTTACCGTGCAGGTGTTAATAATATATATATCGGCTTTATCTGTAAAAGCCACCACTTTATAACCCCGAGCCAGAAAATTTTCTTTTATTTGCTCAGTTTCCACCTGGTTAACCTTGCATCCCAGGGTGCGAAAAGCTACTCTCATCAAATACTAATCCTCTCATAAGGTCAGGGGCCAACCTTTCGGGGTACCGGGTGGAAAAGAAGGTCCCATTTATTCAGCGCAAGTACTCTTAGGGCAACTCCATTTTCGCCTGGTTATGGAGTTCCGGTTACATAAGGTCGTATTCATACATAATTATGCTGGAAGCTGCTATTCCGGCGGTTTCTGTACGCAGAATACGAGGGCCCAGAGAGGCGGTTCTGACCCCGTGCCGGCAGGCTTTCTCTGCCTCTGCTTCAGAAAAGCCGCCTTCCGGGCCTACCATAATGAATATTTTACCACTGGCCAGGGCGCTTTCTTTCAGACTGTTCAGAACCTGGCGCAAATTTTGTTCTTCTTCCTTTTCATACAGCATCAAGGCCGGATACCCTTCTATATCCTGGTAGATCTGTTCTATTTCCACCACCGGTTTTATCAGCGGAATCACATTGCGACGGCACTGCTTGCATGCTTCCCGGGCAATATGCTGCCATCGCTGGACCTTTTTCCCCGCCTTGTCACCCTGCAGCTTGACTATTGTTCGCTGGGTTAACAAGGGATAAATTACGCTTACCCCAATTTCAGTAGCCTTCTGGATAATATTATCCATCTTGTCACCTTTGGCTATACCCTGAATTAAACCCAGTTGAAGCGGCATATCTTCCTTAATCGACTGCTGCTCTATTTGAGCTTGGAGGCCTTCCTGTCCTTTTTCCAGCCTGGCCAGATATTCGTAACCGCTACCATCAAACAATATGATTTGGTCTCCGGGCTTTAGGCGAAGAACCATCTGAATATGCCGAGCTTCCTGCTGATCAATTACCGCTGTATCCCCCTGTATGCTACCAGGAGACACAAAAAAACGGTGCATAAAAACACCCTTTCCATCTGTCTGCGGGGCCGGCGGGCACCCCAAAGATCATGTCTGCATTCGTCCTCAGGCTGCAAATTGCCCTGTGGCGTATTCCACTAAATACAAACAGGCTGATTCATGCCAAGTTCATTACTTGCTCTTAATGGCTGCTACTCCAACCCAATCAGTATCCGTAAGTACTCGGTCTATTACAAAACCGCATTTTTCCAGTTGCTTCTTTACTCCCGGCCAGCGGCTGTCTACTATTCCAGAGCCGAAAAACAATCCGCCCACCGGCAATATCTCAGCTGCCCGGGGCAGCAGCATCTCCACTACTTCCGCTGTTATATTGGCCAGCACTGCATCCGCTTCCATATTATCCATAACTTCCACAATATTGCCCTGCTGAATGTGTATAACGTCCTCCAGCTCGTTCAAAGCTATATTCTCCCTGGCAACTTTAACAGCTATATCATCAATATCCATGGCTTCCACTGACTGGGCGCCTAATTTGGCAGCTGCGATGGACAATATACCCGACCCGCAGCCTGCATCTACCACCTTTTCGCCCCCTTTAATGTACTCATCAGCAAAAACCAAGCAAAAGCGGGTTGATGCATGTATTCCAGTGCCAAAGGCCATCCCCGGATCAATCTCAATCACTATTTCTCCCTCCTGGACGGCATAATCCTCCCAAGAGGGCTTGATTACCAGGCGCTGCCCGACTTTAAAGGTATGGTAATACTTTTTCCAGGATGTTTCCCAGTCCTCATCTCTAACCTCATCAATATATACCCGGCACTCAATGCCAAAATTCAACTCTACTGCCTCTAATCTAAGCATCAACTCATTGATGATTTTTCTTTCTTCCGGGAAATATCCTTTCACCACCACAAATTCATGTCCCAGAAAATCAGGAGAAACCGCTTTGGAATCCCATGGTTCTCGTTTAATATATTTTCTGGCTGCCTGGGGGTCCTCAATAATAACACCACCTGAGCCCAGGTGGTGGAAAATACCTGATATTGCTTCAACACAGACTCCCTCAGTCAGAACACTGACTTCTTTCCAGTTCATTCCTGCTCTCCTATCCCATGGCATCTTTAAATTTATCAAACAATCCCTTTTTGCTGCTGCTCTTGCCCTCTTCAGCGTCATCAAAGAAAGCTGCCAGGAGTTCTTTCTGTCTCTTGCTTAAGCGGGTGGGTATGGCTACATCAATAACAATCTTCAAATCGCCCTGTCGGTGTCCATTCAAATAAGGCACCCCTTTATTCTTCACGGTCAGCACTGCCCCCGGTTGGGTTCCTTCCGGAATATTAAGATTATGGGTGGAGCCCCCCAGTAAAGGAATTTCTATCTCAGCGCCCAGAGCTGCCTGTACAAAGTTTATTTTCAGATTATTTATCAAAGTATAGCCTTCACGTTTGAAGTCAGAATGAGGCTTCACCACAATGGTAATATAGAGATCTCCCGGAGGTCCGCCTTTCTGTCCGTGTTCCCCTTCTCCCTGTATTCTGAGCCTGGAGCCGGTATCTATCCCGGCCGGGATGCGCAGGTTTATCCGGCGTGGTTTCCGTATCTGCCCGTTCCCCCGGCAAGCCGAGCAGGGTTTCTCTGCCCAACGGCCCTCACCCCGGCAGCGTCCACAGGTTTTTACGGTTTCAAACCGACCGAAGGGAGTGCTCTGAACCGTTCTTACCTGCCCGGTTCCTTTGCACTCAGGACAATCTTTTATCTTCGTTCCGGGTTCAGCTCCGCTGCCGCCGCATTTGTCACACTGTTCCACCCGGGTTATCTCGATCTCTTTTTCCAGGCCAAAGACTGCATCTTCAAATTCTATATCCAGACGCAGCTCTTTATCAGCGCCTTTTCTGGGCGCATTTCTATTCCTGCGTCCAGCACCGCTGCTGCCAAAAAACATATCAAATATATCGCCAAATCCTCCCAGGTCACTGGGATCGAAACCTCCAAATCCTCCTGCTCCGCTATTCCTGCTGGGATCGAAAGCATCATATCCAAAGCGGTCATAGGTTTCTCTTTTTTGGGGATCACTTAGTATTTCATAGGCTTCACTGATTTCCTTGAATCTCTCAGCCGCATCATCTTCCCGATTAACATCCGGATGATATTTTCTGGCCATTGTTCTGTATGCCCTCTTGATATCATCTGCAGAGGCATCACTGGATATCTGCAGGATCTTATACAGATCACGTTTAGAAGACATTTTTCTCCACCTTCCTAGCCGGGCAAACCCGGAAGCATCAACTGCTCCCGGGCTCGGTAACTTTCCGGTTAATTTGCCATCGGGATTAACCCCCGATGCTATGCCAGCTGCTGGCCGACCAAAACTAACTCAGAATAAAATCCTATTTCAATATTATACTCTGTACTCGCTCTATTTACATCATAAAATTATTTTTCCTCATCGGTAATATCATAGTCTGCATCGAAAACATCTTCTGAACCGGTATTACCGGTGCCCTCTCCCTGGGGGTTGGCCTGCTCGTACAACTTGGCACTTATTTTATGGAATACCTGGGTCAGCGCCTCGGTAGCCGACTTAATGCTGTCTACATCATTGCCCTCCAGGGTCTTCTTCAGTTCATCCCGGGCTGCTTCCAGTTCCTGTTTCAGTTCATCGTCAATTTGCTCTGAACTTTCTTTCAAGGTTTTATCGCTCTGGTATATCATGCTGTCGGCAGCATTCCGGGCTTCGATTTCTTCCAGCCGCTTTTCATCCTCATCCGCATATTTTTCCGCGTCTTTGACCATCCGTTCGATTTCGTCATCACTCAGGCCACTGGAAGAGGTTATGGTTATAGTATGTTCTTTGTTAGTGGCCAGGTCTTTAGCAGTAACATTGACAATACCATTAACGTCAATGTCGAACTTAACCTCAATCTGGGGTAAACCACGGGGAGCAGGAGGTATCCCACTTAATTGGAAACGGCCCAGGGTTACATTATTAGAGGCCATTTTCCTTTCTCCCTGCAGCACATGTACATCCACTGAAGGCTGATTATCAGAAGCAGTGGTGAATATTTGGCTCTTGGAGGTTGGGATGGTAGTATTTCTTTCAATTATCCTGGTAAACACACCGCCCAGGGTTTCTATTCCCAGGGACAGGGGGGTTACATCCAGCAACACCACATCAGTAACTTCACCGGCCAGAACCCCAGCCTGTATGGCCGCCCCTACGGCTACTACCTCATCAGGATTAATTCCTTTAAAAGGTTCTTTGCCAATAAAACTCTTCACTGCATCCTGTACTGCGGGTATCCTGGTCGATCCTCCCACCAGAATAATCTTATCAATCTGTTCCGGTTTTAAGCCCGAGTCCTTCATAGCCTGACGGGTAGGTCCCATGGTTTTTTCTACCAGATCGGCGGTCATCTCATCAAATCTGGCCCGGGTTAAGCTGCGCTCCAAATGCAGGGGGCCTTCCTGGGTAGCTGTAATATATGGAATATTTATATCGGTGCTCATGACTCCGGACAACTCATGTTTGGCCTTTTCTGCAGCTTCCTTTAATCTGTGCATAGCCATTTTATCATTTCTCAGATCTACTCCGTTGTCTTTTTTGAACTCCTCCACCAGCCAGTTGATGATTTTGTCGTCAAAATCATCCCCTCCCAGGCGGTTGTTTCCACTGGTAGCTTTAACCTCAAATACTCCGTCTCCAATTTCCAAAATAGAGACATCAAAGGTGCCGCCGCCCAAGTCAAACACCAGTATAGTCTGCATATTCTCTTTGTCCAGGCCGTAAGCCAGAGCCGCTGCGGTAGGTTCATTTATTATCCTCAGAACCTCCAGACCGGCTATCTTGCCGGCATCTTTGGTAGCCTGCCGCTGTGAATCGGTAAAGTAAGCCGGCACAGTAATGACCGCCTGGGTTATCTTCTCTCCCAAATAGGCTTCGGCATCTGTCTTCAGTTTCTGCAACACCATAGCCGAAATCTCTTGCGGGGAATACTTCTTCTGATCTATTTCAACACTATAATCCGTACCCATTTTTCTCTTGATTGACACAATGGTTCTTTCCGGATTAGTTACGGCCTGTCGCTTGGCCACTCTTCCCACCAGTCTCTCTCCGGTTTTGGAAAAGCCCACCACTGACGGAGTAGTTCTTTCCCCCTCGGCATTGGTTATAACCCGTGCCTCTTTTCCCTCCATAATAGCAATACATGAATTGGTTGTTCCCAGGTCGATTCCAACCACCCTGCTCATTTCAACACCTCCAAAATCTATACCAATATATTAATTACCCTTTTATTGTCAATTGCTTACCTTCACCAGACTGGGTCTGATAACCCGGCCATGCATAACATATCCCTTTTGCAGTTCTTCGATAACCGTGTTTTCCGGATAACTGCTGTTCTGTTCTATGGCCAGGGGCTGATGATATTGCGGATCAAAAGGCTGCCCCAACGCATCAAGAGCCTGAGCCCCTTCTTGCTCTACAATTTCCTTCATCCGGTTGCTTATCATTTCAACCCCTTTTATCAGAGCTTCCGGGCTCTGTTCAGGATCATACATATCAACTGCTCTGTCCAGATCGTCTATAACTGCCAGCAGTTTTTTCAGCAATGGCAGCGCGGCAAATTTAATATATTCTTCCCGCTCTCGGGCTGTTCTCTTACGGGTATTTTCCGCTTCAGCCAAGGCCCGCAGATAAAGATCATGGTTATTCTTTACCTCTCCCTTTAACTGCTCAACCTCATTCAGTAAAGCCTCTTGCTCCTGGATAGCTGTATCCTGATCCTCCTGCCTTGCATCACCGGGGCAGGTTTTCATATTAATGTCCTTCTCCTCCAAAGTATCACCTCAGTTCACATAAGAATCTATTTGCCATTGGCCGCCTCATTGCTTCGTTGATCCCAGGTCCAGCAAAAACACCTTGACCGTTCCCAGCCCTGCATTACTTAAAAATACCTTTTACTTAATATTTGATCCAGGATATTGCGCAGCGATTCAACGGTTCCAGCTGCCTTCCAGTACTCCATTCTGACCGGACCAATAACTCCGATTTTCCCCATTTCACCGAAATTATTATAACCGGCTACTACCAGACTCATCTCTTTTATGTCTTCAGCCTTGTTCTCCTTGCCGATAGTGATATTTACGTCCTCACTGATAGTATCCGGAAGAATCCTTTTTAACAATATATCTTCTTCCAGTATGGTCAATATCCGTTTTAATTTATCCAGGTCCTTGAATTCCGGCTCGTTAAGAATATTTAAGGCTCCGCTGATAATAACACTCTCATCCCGGCATCCATGCATCATAATATCTACCTCTTCAAGCACTGTATCGATAACCTTCCTCCGATTTTTCAATTCTTCCCTCAAAGCCTGAAGTTCATTGCGTCTCATCTCTTCTAAACGGGTACCTGACAAAACCCGGGTAAATATTCTTCCTATCAGCTGCAATTCCTCACCGGTAATCGAGGCCGGCACTTCTATCTTGCGGTGCATCAAGACTCCAACATCAGTAACTACCAGCAATACAGCAGTCCCATCAGTGATGGGTATGATCTGTATGTTCTTAAATTCGCTCAGTTTGATGGAAGGGACGATGACGAATGAGGCATAATTGGTTATCTGCGACAAAAAGTTGCCTACTTTACTAACAATATTGCTCCATTCGCCCATATTCTCATTCAAAATATGGTGCAGCAATTCCAGCTCAGAATCGTCCAGGGTTTCCTTTTGCATCATGCAGTCCACATAATACCGAAAGCCCATTTGGGATGGTATTCTGCCGGCAGAAGTGTGAGGCTGTTCCAGGTATCCCATCTCCTCCAGGTCTGCCATCTCATTCCTAACCGTGGCCGCACTTATCCTAAGATTATGCTTCTTTACTACTGACCGTGAACCCACCGGCTCAGCTGTTTCCACATAATCCCGGATAATAGATTCCAATATCTGGCTTTTTCTATTGTCTAAACCCATATTATGACTCACCCACCTGTTAGCACTCTCGCGAGTTGAGTGCTAATGAGTATTTATTAAAAAATAGCACCTGCAGTAAGTATTGTCAAGACTCTAAATCCGGCATAAAGTGGCAAATAACCTGGTTCGACACAAAATAAGCCTGCCTGCTCAAGCGCAGCCAGCCGTTGTTTAATGTCAGTAACTGCCTGCCCGTATACTCTTCAACGATATCCCGGTAATGCTCCAGGATATTTATGCCGTAGCGATGGACAAAGTCTTCCAGGTTGATTCCCTCACACAACCTCAGTCCCAGGATTATGGCGTCAGCTGCCAGTTCCGCCCGCTCCATCCTTTCAAGTTCTTCGGTCTCAGGCTCCTGCTCCTTTTCCAGCTTCTCCAGGTAGCCGACCAGATTTCTTTGGTTAAGGAAGCGGCCACCAGCTTTGAAGGATACTGCACCGGCGCCAATCCCTACATACTCCCTGGCCCGCCAGTATCCCAGGTTATGACGGCATTCCTGCCCCGGACGAGCGAAATTGGAGAGCTCGTATTGAACCAAGCCGGCCTCTTCAATCATTTTTACCGCCAGATCATACATCTCGGCTTCCCTGTCTTCACTGCTGAGTTGGAAATAGCCGGACCTGATGTCCCGGGCCAGCGGAGTCTGTTCGTCCAACTGCAGCAAATATACGGATATATGAGCAGGTTCTGCTCCCAGGGCTTGAGCCAGATTCTCCTGCCATTTGCTAATAGTTTGCCCCGGTATTCCATAAATTAAATCCAGGTTGAAATTGCTAAGCCCGCTGTCCTTAATCATTTCAATGCTGTCCCGGGCATCCTGGGCGCTGTGAGAACGACCCAGAATCTTCAGTTCCTGATCCTGGAAGCTCTGAACCCCCAGAGAAATTCGGTTAAACCCGGCTTCCCGGATAGATTGCAGCCGCCCCTCATCCAAAGTGGCCGGGTTGGCCTCCAGGGATATCTCGGCCTGCTCATCCAGTTCCCAGCAGGCTTTTATACTATCCATTATACTCCCCAAAGCCTGAGCCGATAACAGGCTGGGAGTCCCTCCGCCCAGATACAAGGTATTCACCGGCATGCTCCCGTAACTGAGAGCTTTAAATGCCAGTTCCTTTTCCAGAGCCCGACCATAGCGGTCTATAATTGCACTCGAGGCAGGCAGAGAATAGAAATCGCAGTAGCTGCACTTCTTAAGACAAAAGGGTATATGCAGATATAATCCTTGCCCCTCTTCCAGCCTTTCCTGCATCATACCGCCTCCTCCGTGATACTATCCAATAATTGTCCAAGTAAAGATACCTGGATTTTGGCCTCAGCTTTTTTCGATATCCATCACGCTCATAAAAGCATCTTTGGGAACTTCTATTCGGCCAATCTGTTTCATCCGCTTCTTGCCTTCTTTTTGTTTCTCCAGCAGTTTCTTCTTGCGAGTGATATCCCCGCCATAGCATTTGGCCAGCACGTCTTTCCTCATGGCCTTGATACTCTCACGGGCAATAACCTTGCTGCCTATTGCTGCTTGGATAACCACTTCATACATCTGCCGGGGAATTATTTTTCTGAGCCGCTGGGTTATGGACCTGGCTCTCACATAGGAATTTTCCCGGTGAGTTATAAAACTTAAAGCATCTACCACTTCTCCGTTGAGCATAATATCCAGTTTTACCAGGTCCGATGTTTCATAACCACTTAGTTCATAATCCAGGGATGCATAACCCCTGGTTCTGGATTTCATCAAATCGAAGAAATCATACAATATTTCTGCCAGAGGCATTTGATAAGTGATTATTACCCGCTGGGCAGTCATGTATTCCATGTTTAGGTATATACCCCGTTTTTCCTGGCACAGTTCCATTATAGTTCCTACATATTCGTGGGGGACCATGATAGTGGCCTTGTAATAAGGCTCCAGAACCGCCTGTATCTTCTGCGACGGGGGCCAGTGAGTTGGGTTTTGCACGTCCACTTCACTTCCGTCGGTCAGCTGAATCCGGTACACTACCACCGGGGCGGTAGCCATAAGACTCAAATCGTATTCCCGCTCCAGCCGCTCCCTGACAATCTCCAGATGCAGCAGCCCCAGAAATCCACAGCGAAAACCAAAGCCCAGGGCATCGGAGCTCTCGGGTTCATAAAACAATGAGGCATCGTTCAGTTTAAGTTTATCCAGAGCATCCCTCAGCTTCTCAAAATCATTGTTTTCCAGCGGATACAGCCCACAGTAGACCATGGGTTTCACTTCCTGGTAACCAGGCAGGGGCTTAGCCGCAGGGTTTCGGGCTCCGGTTATGGTGTCTCCGACCCTGGTATCTATCACATTCTTTATCCCGGCTACCAGGTATCCTACTTCCCCGGCTTGCAACGTCTGCACCTCGGTCATATAAGGATTTATTACTCCCAGTTCAGTTACTTCATAATGCTTTCCGCTGGACATCATCCTGATCATATCACCTTTCTGCAATTGACCCGCAACCACCCTTATATACGATATTGCCCCCCGATAAGAGTCGAAATATGAATCAAAGATCAGGGCTTGCAGAGGCTCCTCTTCATCTCCGGCCGGAGCCGGTATCTGCTTTACTATAGCTTCCAGTACCTGTTCAATCCCCAGGCCCATCTTGGCGGATATAGGAATAATCTCGCCCTGGTCAATGCCCAGGACATCCTCCATCTCCTGTTTGACTTTTTCCGGTTCGGCCCCGGGCAAGTCGATCTTGTTTACTATCCCAATGATTTCCAGGTTTAAGTCCATGGCCATATAAACATTGGCCAGCGTTTGAGCCTCTATGCCCTGAGATGCATCCACAATCAGCAAAGCTCCTTCACAGGCTGCCAGGCTGCGGGATACCTCATAGGAAAAATCCACATGACCCGGAGTATCGATTAAATTCAGTATATATGCGTTTCCATCCCGGGCCTGGTATTTTAATCTCACTGGCTGCAGTTTAATAGTGATACCTTTCTCCCTTTCCAGGTCCATCTTATCCAGATACTGTTCCCGCATCTCTCTTTCAGTAAGGGCACCGGTATTCTGCAGCAAACGGTCCGCCAGGGTTGATTTGCCATGATCTATATGGGCAATTATGCTGAAGTTTCTGATTCTGTCCTGCAATATAATAAACCTCCAAATTTATCCGTTTAATGAATGATTGGCCTTTGATTCCCGCCGGCATCTCCTATATTTCCCGGCCAGGTAAATCTTAAAAGATTATATCCCATATATAAGGTCCTTTCAATTAGCACCTGCCGGGTAATTTCCTGCGCAGTATCTTCAGCAGCATTTGCGTTTCCTCCAGTTTAAACGGATATATTATCAGGCTGTAAACTACTATTCCAACCAATACTGCCATCCCAGTCCCCAGCAATAGATTAAGTTTATCAGCCAGGTGCAATATTGCCAACAGCCAGGACAGAGAACATCGCACAGCCACGTACATCAAAAGGGAGGCGGCAACAGCAACCAGCAGACTGGAAACTATCTGCCTTCCTCCTATTTTTCCAGTCTTGATGCGTAAAATCACCCCCAGCAGTATTAAATTAACTATTCCGGCCAGAGCATAAGCCAGAGCCAAACCCTGGTGCTGGTAAAGTCCGGACAAATGCCAGGAAAGCAGGATGTTCACCGCTATAGTTATGGCAGCCGCGATCATCGGGGTTTTGCTGTCTTTCAGGGCATAAAAGCTGCGGTTAAGTACTTGGATGGCCGAATAGGCAAATAATCCCAAACAGTAATACTTCAAAACCTGGCTGGTGGTCCCAGTCATTGCCGCCGTAAACTCCTTCTGTTCAAACAGCAGCTTAACCAGGGGCTCCGCCAGGGCTATTAAACCCAGCGAGGCCGGAATACTGACTAGAAATATTGCTCTTAAGCCCAGGGAGGCAGTCTGTTTGAACTGCTCCATTTCTTCCCGGGCTGCCAGTGCGGTAAGGGTAGGAAATATGGCTATGGCTATGGAAGAAGCAAAGATGCCGATGGGAAGGTTCATTATCTTCTGGGCCAGATTCAAAGCACTTATAGTCCCTGCTCCCAGAGTGGAAGATATATTCTGGGTTACGAAAAGATTCAGCTGGATTACCCCCAGACCTGCCAGCACCGGCAGCATTAGCAGCATTATCTGTTGGAAACCCTTATCCCGATAATCCAAAGAAAAACGGTACTTGATTCCTATTCGGCGTAAAGCCGGTATCTGCACAGCAAAATTAAGAGCTGCGCCCAGAACCACTCCGTAGGAAAAGGCAGCAATCCCCAGTTTATCCACCAGTAAAACCCCGGCCAGGATAATAACCAGGTTGTAAATAAGACTGCCCACGGCCGGGGCGGTAAAATTATGGTAGGAGTTCAATACTCCCATGGCAAAGCCATTCAAACTCATAAAAACCGTCTGTAAAAACATGATATGAGTCAGATTGACGGCCAGACTCAGATACTGCTGGGGCAGCCCAGGAGCCAGGAGAGTAACCAGGGGCAGGGTATAAAAATAGGCCAGGATCAACAACAGAATCAGTCCGATTAAGGTGTAATTAAACACTATACTGGCTGATTTCCAGCCCTGGTCTTCCCTGCCGGTAACCAGGCAGCTGGTAAATACAGGAATGAATGCTGAGCTCAAAGCGCCTCCTACCAGAAGCAAGTATAGAAAATCAGGAACTGAGAAGGCAGCACGGTAGGCATCGGTAATATAATTCTGCCCGAATAATGAGTATAGGGCCACTTCCCTGCCATAGCCAAGGATTCTGGATATCGCTACCGTAAACATCAGTAACAATGCCGCCCTGGCTACCCGCTGACCCGCTGCGTTCAAAATCTCATCTCCATTCCCGTTTGCCTCCCAGTAATCTCCCATCGCCTGATAGTTTCTGCCCACCGCTGCAACGAGGACGGAAATTATAGCCCGCTGCCTGTTTTATTAAGGAAGCCCTACCCCTTAAAGAAACGTGGGTATCTTTTAGCTCCGCCTCTTGGTAATATAGCTATAATTATACTTCATATACCATCATTCTCCATCCCTAAACCAGATAGAACCCCAGAGCACGATTGGATAAAACAAGGGCCCAGGAACACTGATCCAATTACCTCATCCCTTTTCCCAGACAGAAAATCAGTCCAGCCAGGATAACCAGAAAAAATCAAATAAAAAAAGACTGCAGCTCCCTTGAAGCCGTCAGCCCGCAGCCCATAAATGTACCTGTTATTAAATACGTATTACTGCTTTGAATATCCTTCCTATGCTCAATAGATAATCACTCACCTGGGCCCGGAACCCTTGGATAATCTGGCTTGATGTTTCCACCGGCTCGCAGAGCCGATATTCCTGCCCCAGCAACTGCAGGCAAAGATTGTCCTCTTCCATATTAACCGCCAGTACTGCCTTGCGCTCTTCCCCGGTCAACTGGTTAATTCCTGCATTACTTACATTTAAAGCAACCGTGACCAGCACCAGCAAGAATAGCATCCATATACTTAAACCTATACTCCGCACTCATTCCACTTCTTTCTCCAGCACTTTCAGCAGCACCTCGGTGAAAAGAGTCCCTGCATACTGTGCCTCTTCCAGTCGGTTGTAATCACTTCCCATTTCCAGGAGCAGGGCATGGTCATGGTATTCCTGGTTATAGGTTCCGGCTTTGGTTCTGACCCCCTTGATTAAGCCCGGATACATCAACTGACCCTGTTGGTAAATCTCCTGGGCAAAGGCAAGGTTCTTTTTCCAGTAGGGATGTTCTTTTCGTTCATCAGTGCCCACCACGATCAGAATCACTGCACTTTTGCGTCCCTCCACGGTTATGGTATCACCATGAGTGGAGCCCGGTATGCTGTCCCGGTGTACATCAAACAAAGCCAGTACCGGGGCATCTTCACTATCCAACACCTGTTTCATCGTGTTGCGGGATTTGGTATAACTTTCGTTGTATTCAGGCCAGTCATGAATAGTATTTATATGCTCCGCGGCCACTCCCTTTTTATTGATCAACTCGGCCATATATTCAGCCACGTTGTTGACCAATCCCCTTTTCCCGTTCATCCTGGCCTGACCGGAATCCGGAATATAGGTTTCCATACTGTGAGTACAGTAAAAAACAATCCGAGAGTTTTTAGCAGACTCCACCAATTCAGGTGCAGCCAATTCTCCTACCTCCATACGTATGGCTGGAAGCGGGAATTCATCCGGCAATGGCTCGCCCGACTCCAGGGAAGATAATTCCTCATCGCTGTCCAGATGGTAAGCCAGAGCATTTATACTGCTGGTAAACATGTTTTCGGCAAACTTCCGCCCCAGATGGTCCCGCGTCAGATGCCCAATATCAGTATCCCCGGCCATAGCTGAATTTACACTGCCGATTAGATATTCGGCCATTTTTTCATTTATCCTGATTCCCCTGGGAACCTCTTCCAGCTTTGCCCCCGCCGGGTAAACCCGGGGAATATAATTTTGCAGGCTTAGATTCAGGCTCCAACCGGCCAGAATGACTACTGCAAATAACAGCAGAAAAAAACCATTTCTAATTAAACCGGGAAAATGCAGCCTATTCATCCTGTCCACCTCACTCGCAATATGTTACAATTTATGTTGCGCTGGAATAATTAGAACTGTTTTTCCGCAACCGGTAATATCCCCAGCAGCAGCGCAGCGGAAATAACTGTATTGAAGCCGGTCGAACCGCTGAAAAAGCATTCTTTTTATCTTGCATTTCGCAAAATGTAATGATATAGTAATTCTGTTAGCTAAAAATAATTAAGGAGGTGAAGTTGTGGCAAAAAGCAAAACCCCAGCTAAAAGAGCAAGAAGAGCCGAGGCCAATCGTCTTAGAAATAAATCCTACAAAACCAGACTTAAAACGGCCATAAATAAATACGAAGCATTATTGGCAACAGAAGATACTGAAGCCGCACAGGGTAGTTTGTTGCAAGTAACCTCCCTGATCGATAAAAGTGTAAGTAAAGGCATCCTGCACAAAAACACCGCAGCTCGCAGAAAATCAGCTTTAACTCGAAAATACAACGCACTGGCCAAATAAATACTGTTAACCAAGAAACCTGTCGATAAGACAGGTTTTTGTTTTAACAGATATTCTATTCCGCCCTATTGTCTGCGAGATCCGCACATCTCCATTATCAACCCTTCCATAAGGAATACTGCATCCTGGGAGGTGTTTTTTATTTTAAAATCTATATCCAGGCAGAGAACAAAAAATGACTCGATTTCCTCCCAGGAGAAATAGCGGCCAGACTCAATCATTTTCCTTACTGAGAAGTCTTTCATGGCAGTCAATTCGGCTATCTTCTTATTGTTATGACCCTGTTCCCCGTAGGCTTTGACTCGGGCCATAGCAGCCAGCTGCCTGACCGTTATATTTAGAAACAGCAGGGGATGCTCACCCTGTTGCAGCAACTGGTGAAACACCTCCAGGCTGCCGGTTAGATTTCTTTTCAGCAAAGCATCGCTTAACTTGAATACTTTTATCTCATCCCGGATACTCACATCTTCCTCCAAATCCCGGTGGTCAATTTTCCTGCCTTCAACCTGCAGGCAGAGTTTTTCTATCAGGTTGAAAAGGTAATACATATCCTGCCCACTGCTCTGCAGCCCTTTGATCACTTCCCGGGTACAAGCCCGGTTCCTTTGCGCGAATTGCTGTGTAATCCAGTCTTCCAGTGTCCTGGCGTCCGGGGACTTGCATTCAATTATATGCGCCTCCTTACTAAACCTCTTAACCAGGGGATTACCTTTTTCCAACCCCTCAGCGGTAAATATCAGAGTCTGCCCGGGCACCTCCTGATCCAGGTAATCGTTTACCGCCTGTATGAAATCTTCGCTTTTATTTCCCCTCTTCTTGCCTTTCCCCAACCAGTACGGTCTCTTAATTACCATTATGCGCTGCAGCGCGAAAAGCGGGCTGAACTCCAACTGCTCCCGCAGTTCCCGGGGGGTTAACTCATCAGGGTCCACATACAACACTTCCGGCTCTTCCCCGCATTGTTCTCTCAAACACCCCGTCAGCCGCTCAATCTCTTGATCTATCAGGAATGGTTCTTTTCCCCATAAAAAATAAAGGCTGCTTTCCATCATAATTCTCCTGTTCAAATTCTTTCTATATTATAACAGTTAGACTAATGGCATAACTATGAATATAAAATATATCCGTCATATGCTATAATCTAGGTCGGTAGGGTCTTTAACCGGCACGAAAGATGTAGTACCCCTATCCGGTTGGCAGAGGATAATACCGGGAGGTGCATCCCTTAATGACAAACTATGATGTGATAATAATTGGAGCCGGTCCGGCAGGCATTTTCGCCGCCCTGGAAATAAGCTCCAAAAGCACCCTCAAAGTGCTCTTATTGGAAAAGGGCCGGTCCGTGGATCAAAGACGCTGTTTAATCGGGGATAAATCAGACGTCTGTGTTAACTGCCAACCCTGTTCAATCATGTGCGGTTGGGGAGGAGCAGGTGCCTTTTCCGACGGCAAGTTGACTTTAACCACAGAATTCGGCGGTTGGCTGCAGGACTACATTGGCAAAGAGCGGCTTCAATCCCTGATCGAATACGCTGATAGTATATATGTAAAATATGGTGCACCTGATCGGGTGTTTGGGCAGAATAGCTCGGTAATCGAAGATCTCAGGATGAGGTCGGCCCGGGCCGGTTTAAAACTCGTTCCCGCTCGCATAAGGCACATGGGAACCGAAAATACCATAAAAATCCTGAAGAATATTCATGATGATCTTAAATCCAGGCTGACTATACAGACAACAGAAGTAGTGGAAGAGATTATTGCCGTGAATGGCTCGGTAAAAGGGGTTAAAACCAGTATTGAGACCTATTACGCTCCAATGGTAATCGCTGCTCCGGGCCGGGATGGTGCTCAGTGGTTTGCCGAACAATCCAAATCACTGGGCATCAATATGCGCAACAACCAGGTGGATATCGGGGTTAGGGTAGAAGTACCCGCAGTAACCATGCAGGAATATACCGATAATATCTGGGAACCCAAAATTATATTCAATACCCGTGAATTCGACGATGTGGTCAGAACCTTCTGTGTAAATCCCAACGGTCATGTGGTTATGGAAAACACCAATGGGATTATTACGGTTAATGGCCACTCTTTTGCCGAGAGCAAGAGCAGCAACACTAATTTTGCCCTGTTAATGAGCCAGGAATTCACCCAGCCTTTTAATCGTCCCATACTATATGGGCGGCGTATTGCCAGCCTGGCCAATATGTTAAGTGCTTCCATCATCGTGCAGCGTTACGGGGATCTGAAACGAGGCCGTCGTTCCACCCCCTCCCGCCTGGCCAAAGGCCTGGTTGAACCGACCCTGAAGGGAGCAGTACCCGGGGACTTGTCTCTGGTTCTCCCCCACCGGTTCATGGTGGGAATTAAAGAATGCCTGGAAGCTCTGGACCGGGCTATGCCCGGCATTGCATCTGACCACACCCTGCTGTATGGGATCGAAGCCAAATTCTATTCAGCCCGACCCAGCCTGAGCAATACCCTGCAAACAGATATCAAAGGCCTGTGGGCAGTAGGAGATGGAGCCGGGGTAACCCGGGGGCTGATACAGGCCAGTGCCTCAGGAGTGATAGCAGCTGAAGATATTCTGCATCTGATAGGAGTTTAGGTTTTCAGCCCTTTCCTTTCTTTCCTTTAACCCGGACTTCGGGTCCTGATATTATTCCAGACTATATTTGCCACAACAGACGCATGGTGTCCCAGTTTTATAACCATGCTGGTAAATTCATTTTACTAGTATTCTGTCCAAAATGAGGCTGAATTTCGATGAATCCAAAATTCCCGGCAATCCATCACCGGTATATATATTTGTGCAAATGTGGTATTTTATTATTAATTATAGCTTCTGCCCCAGCGGATTTTCCAAACACAATACTGATCCGCGAAGATTATTTGCTGCCAGGAGGTTGGTCTCATGTCCCAAACATTTTTTCCCCAAGGGTGGATTAGACTGCTGATCACTATCTGCGCACTGCTCCCTTTGAGTCTGGGCTGCGCCCCGATTATTATCGAACATCCCTCTGAACAGGGCAGCCATCCTTGCCGGCAGTCCCTGAACGAAAATCGCCAGTTTAACCCGGCTGGCATCGAGCAAATCATAGTCAGGACGGTAAGTTCCGATATCCAGCTGACAGCCGCCGAAGGCCAGCAGATAGACATAAGCCTCACTGGGGAGACTGACTGTGATCAGGAGCAAAATCCGTATGTTACCCTACTAAGCGAGATACAGAATGACAACACCCTTTATATTGAAGTACAACATCGCCCCGGCATATCAGTCAATAGCAGCAATTTACTGCTGGATCTGCTGTTGCCGGAACACTTTTCTCCAGAATTAACTGTCACAACGGTATCAGGCAATCTGCAGTTCAGCGCCCTTGATCTGAATGGATTTACTTGTCAAAGCATATCCGGCAGCATACAGGGAGACAAATTGCATGCCGAAAACATAAAACTGGAATCCACCTCGGGCAATGCCTGTATATCTGACATTAATGGTAATCTGACTTTTGATTCGGTTTCCGGTGATATAGAGGTGGGCTGCCAGGTACTTTCGCATAATATAAGGGCCAGCACGACCTCCGGTCAGGTAGTATTCCGGCTGCCGTCAGATGCCTCTTTCCGGCTGTTATGTGAAACCGTATCCGGAAAAATAAGCACCGATTTTCCCGATTCCATATCCCACAGTTCTGGCCGGAGATTGGAGCAAACAGTGAATACCGGCGAAAACCAGATAAATATCCAGACCATATCCGGCAGCATTCGCATTCTGTAACAAGAGGAGGAAGGTATGGAACTTTGTAAAATCAGCGGGAATACTTATTATATCCCTGGTGCCACCAATATAGGAGTATTCCAGTTTAAAGACAAGTATACATTATTGATTGATACCGGCAGCGACAACAGCGAAGCCAGGAAAATATGCTCCCTGCTGGCTGACCGGGGTCTCTCGGTTAAATATGTAATCAACAGTCATGAGCACTATGATCACTGGGGGGGCAATATTTATATCGGGGAAAACTTTCCCGGCAGTATTTTTTATGTCTCCCGGGAATCGGATCTGTTTATCCGGAACTCATATCTGTTTCCCCTGTATATCTTTGGAGGCAATCCCCTCCGGGAACTATCCCGGGATTATGTAAAAAGCAAACCGCCGCAGCTGGACTTCCTGCTGGAACCGGGAACTGAAAGGATTAATAATGAAAGATTTGAAATAATTTCTCTAGCCGGTCATGCCCGGGGACAAATCGGTATAGCCACTCGTGATAATGTCTGTTTTATCGGCGACGCGCTTTTCAGCCCGGAAATACTCAAGAAGTACTCGGTCCCCTTCATAATGGATATACAGGCCCAGCTGGACAGCTATGACATTCTGTCCAACCTGGATTATGATCAATATGTGCTGGGGCACGCAGACAGAGTATATGGCCGGGAGGAGATGCCGGGATTAATTAATCTTAACCGTCAGACCCTAAAGCATTTCCTGGATCTCTGCCTGGATCTGAGTGACCAGCCCAAAAGCCGGGAAGACCTGCTGGAGGAGATTATAATCCTGGAGGATATAACGGTGGACCTTAACGAATACTACCTGCTAAGTTCAACCATAGCAGCATTGATCACCCATTTATACCATGCCGGATCTCTAAAATATCAGATTGAGAATGGAAGAATATATTTCTATAAGTAATTTATAAAACCCGGAGCTTTCTTTTCCCTACCATTTTAACCAGGTATAAATCCGCCAAAAAAAATATCTCCAGCCCAGTTGAATAAAAAAGGGCGATCTGCCTTGCTTGCTCTGCAACTGCTGCCACAGGCGCACGAAGATGACTAGGGCCAGTATGGCCGCCAGCAACTCGGATAGGGAAAACGCCAACCAGACCCCGTTCAGGCCCAGTTCACCGGGCAGTATTATTAACAGGGGCAGGAAAAAAACCAGCTGCCGGCACAGGGACAGAAACATAGCCGTAAATCCTCGTCCCACCGCCTGTAATACGGTGTTTAATATTAATACCGGCCCAATAAGTGGAACACAAAGTGCGGCTAAACGTATGCAGTTAACCCCCAGAACAGTTAGCGCTGGATCATCCGAAAAGCACTGTATGATCCCGAGAGGATGAAACTGCATAATATACCAGGCGCCCACCATAAAGCAAAACGCTGTAACCGAGGCTTTAATAACCGTCTCTTTTACCCGTTCCAGGTTTCCTGCCCCAAAAGCGAAGGCCGCTATAGGCATAGCAGCCTGAACCAGCCCAAAGACCGGCATATACATCGTGGACCTTATGCGCAGAAATATACCCAAAGCGGCAACAGCGGTAAAGCTAAAACCGGCCAGAATTCGGTTCATATACCCCATTACCAGAACCCCGGCCAGCTCCATAATCAAGGTAGGGAAACCTACGCGGTAAATATCAGCCAGCACTTTAACGCTGGGAGCAAAATTAACCTTCGACCAGCTTAGAAACCTCTTTTTCTTAATCACCAGCACTCCGGCCAAAACCGTAGCCAGTATCTGGGCCAGGACCCCGGCACAAGCCGCACCGTTTAAGTCCATGGCTTTAACCGGCCCCAGGCCGAAAATAAATATAGGATCCAGGACTACATTGAGGGTAATCCCCACCAGAGATATCAGCACCGGCATCAAAGTATTTCCTTCTCCCTGTATGACACTGCATAATATGATAGGTATGAAGGTAAATATACAACCTGCCAGAAGTATCTGCATGTAACCTTTGCTGAGAAGCAGTATTTCGGTGGAACAGCCAAAAAACAGGAGCAACTCATCCATGTATGCTGACCCCAACAACAGCAGTACCACTCCATAGATCAGGCTCAATCCCAGACCGTGCCAGGCAGTATTGTCTGCATAAGCCCTTTGGCCGCTGCCCAAAGCACGCCCGATCAGGGAGGTGATGCCCACTCCAGTGGCTGAGGCCATAGAAGTGATAAGAACCTGCACCGGAATCACCAGAGTCAGGGCAGCCAGGTTGTCCGGCCCCAACCGGGCTACAAACCAGCTGTCCACCAGGCTGAACATGGAAAAAAGTATCATCCCGGCCATAGCCGGAAGCGAAAGCCGGAGCAGGAGATAACCCACTCCCTGGGTCAGCATACTGTCGTCAGCACAATACTTACTCCCGATGCATATCCCCTCCCCTCTGAATAAAGCTATGAATAAACAGTTGATAATAGTATGTTGTAATCAAATAAGGTAAGATTTACCTTGAAAGCCAAATGTAACAGTAAGGGAGGAAAAAAAGATGTCATTATTGATAAAGAATGGAACCCTTGTCACTATGAATTCAGCCCGGGAAGTAATCAAGGCTGATATCCTGGTGCAGCAAGATCGTATAATGGATATCTCCCCTGATATAGATGAGCTCGCCCGGCAGGTTATAGACGCCCGCGATATGCTAGTAATTCCCGGCCTGATTCAGACCCATGTCCATCTGTGTCAGGCTTTGTTTAGAGGTTGTGCTGATGACATGGAACTGCTGGACTGGCTGAAACTTCGTATCTGGCCGCTGGAGGGCAGCCACGATCCCGAATCCCTTTATTATTCAGCCCTGCTGGGCTGTGCTGAGTGCCTGCGCTCAGGCACCACAGCCATCATAGATATGGGAACTGTTCACTACACGGAATCAATATTTGACGCAGTTCTAGGGGCCGGTATACGTTATCTGGGCGGAAAATGCATGATGGATTTTGGCCCCGAGGTACCCGGCACCCTAATTGATAGCAGCAGTAATGCCCTGGATGAAAGTATGGAACTCTATAAGAATTGGGATGGCCGTGATAACCAGCGAATACATTATGCATTTTGCCCGCGCTTTGTTTTATCCTGTACGAAAGCTTTGTTATTGGAAATACAAAGGCTTTCCAGACAGCACCGTATTCCTATCCATACCCATGCTTCCGAAAACCTGGCCGAGGTGACGGCGGTTCAGCAGATGACCGGGATGAGAAACGTAGAATATCTGGACAGTCTGGGTATGTGCAGCGATAAACTGATTCTGGCCCACTGCATCCACCTTAATGAAGAAGAAAAAGATATACTGATAAGCACTAATACCAATATAGCCCACTGCCCTTCCTCTAACCTGAAACTGGCTTCCGGCATAGCCAGAATTCCAGAGCTGCTGGCCCGGGGGGCCAGTATCTCCCTGGGTGCTGATGGCCCACCCTGCAACAACAACCTGGATATGTTCCAGGAGATGCGGCTGGCGGCCCTGATACAGAAACCTGAGCACGGCCCCACTAGCATGCGGGCTGAAACGCTGGTCGAACTGGCTACCCTAAGCGGTGCCCGGGCTATGGGGCTGGATAAAGAGATAGGCAGCCTGGAGGTCGGCAAGAAGGCCGATATAGCGATAATAAATCTGGAGGGATGGCACACCCGCCCCCAGAACGCGGCCAGTGCCTATACCCAACTGGTATATCAAGCCAAATCCAGTGATGTATACTGCACTATAGTGGATGGGAAAGTGCTGATGTTAAATGGCCGCTTAAAAACTATTGACGAAAACCAGCTCAAAAGCGGGGTTCAGGATTCCTTTACCCGCGTAGCCCGCAGAAGCGGTATTTAAGCATCGTTGCTAAGGGGCCGATTCCTCTGATACATTCTGCTATACAATGTCATCTCCTGAAGCAGTCAATCACCAGGTTTTGGCCGTCGCTCTCCAGGCTTACGGCCCCATCCATATCAGTTCGCAAGACCAGTATTCCCTGTTCTTCCAGGTAATCCAGTACTTCCCGGGCCGGGTGTCCATATATGTTATTTTTGCCTGCTGATATTATCGCTGCATAAGGCCCCAGCTTTTCATAGAAATCCTCTAACAAGGCACCCCTGCTGCCGTGATGAGGCACCTTCACCAGCAGGGTAGGTTGAACACGGTCCGAGGCCGCCAGCTGCTCAAGTCCCTCTTTCTCCAGATCTCCCGGCATCAGCAGGGAAAAGTCTCCGTATTCCAGGCGAAGAACCAACGACTGCTGGTTGTAATCGCCATTCCCCATATAGGCCGGGGGATAAAGCACCTCAATATTCAGGCCGGCCTCAATATTAATATGCTGCCCGGCAGCTGCACCCAAGACTTCCGCGCCTCTCTGCCGGGCTATCTCCTTTACTTCATCATATTCTTCCGCTTGGAAAAGACTAGCCGGCACCATGACGTATCGAAAGGGCATTTTCTCCGCGGTTTCTGTCCAGCCTTTCAGATGATCACTGTCGGGATGGCTGTTGATCATAAGGTATATTTCCCTAACTCCCCGGTGCCTAAGATAGGGCAGAATCTTTTTAGCGCTAACCGAATAGAAATGACTGCCGCCCCCGTCCAGAAGGATAAATTTTCCCCGGGGAGTCTTAATAAATATACTATCTCCCTGACCTACATCCAGGAATACCACCTCCAGAATTCCATACCTGAATAAGCCGGGAGGCAGACAGATAAGGAGCATACCTAAAGACAGCACCGTCAAGGCAGTCCAGACTCGTTGGCGAGGCCAGGAATAATAAAAGGCTGCCAGGAGCATCAGGAGAGCCAGATAATAAAGGGCCATAGTCTCCAAGTCCGGGGTTTTTACCCACAGGCAGCCCCCCGGTATCCGGACGAAAATATCCGCCGCCCTGGTTAATATTTCTATCATAAAGCCAGCCGGATACAAGAAGAGGACTGCCAGCGGCGGGAAGTAAACCAGCAGCAAAGCTAAAAATCCGCAGATTACCACAGCTGCGATCAAACAGCTGACCATGATATTGCTGATCAAGGCTACCGGGCTGAACAGGTTAAAATAGTAAACCAGAAGTGGTATTACAGCCAGCTGGGCACAAAGGGGGATCAATACTATATCCCATACCCGGTTTTGATACTGCCAGTAGTCTTTCAGGGCCGGATATAGGCAGACCAGCCCCCAGGCAGCCATAAAGGAAAGCTGGAAGGAGATTGTAAACAAGGCATACGGGTCCATCACTATTATCAACATGCCGGCCAGGCCCAGAGAGTTGCCGGCTCCATTTTGCCGCCCGTGGTAATTGGCCAGCAAAGCCAGGGAGGCCATGATCACGGCTCGCTGGACTGAAATGGGCCAGCCGATAAGGCTGCCATAAAGTAAAAGAAAGCCAATTACCAGTAAGAACCTAATTCCTTTTGATTTCAGCAGCAGAGAAGTACAATAGGACAGAAATAGTACTATAATTCCTATATGAAGGCCGCTTACCGCAAATATGTGTACAATGCCGGTTTTCTGGAATACTTCATATCGATCCGGATCTATGTTCTCCTTCTCTCCCAGCAGCATTCCCAGAAATATTTGAGCTTCGGTCTCCGGCATAAGCCGGTATACCATCTCTTCCGTCCGGCTGCGGCAGGAGTTGATCTTCTGCGTAATACCCCGGACTGGTGTGGTATTTATTATGCCTGTCTCCCCTTCTACTGAAATAATATAGAAAACCCGCTGATGCTTCAAGTAGGTACAGTAATCAAATTCTCCCGGATTACCGGGCTTATCCGGAACCTGTAACTTGCCCTGCAGGGTCACCTGATCACCCCGATTCAGATCAGCTGAAAAATGGCAGTATACCTGAACATATTTGAGTTGGGGACTGTCTGCGCTGTTTTGCAGCCGGAAACTGGTACGATCACCCTGGCGAACTGGATAATCCATAATCACCCCGTTTATCACCCCTTCTCCAGCCACCGCCGGATCAGCTATCTCATCTGCGGAGCGGAGCTGTAAGCAGATCAAGCCCAGACCCACTATCACCAGCGCAGCCGATATTTCCTTTCCCCTTTGGGGATACCGCAGCCAGGCCGTAAACATCAGGAACAGGATGATAATTAATCCGTACCACAGTCCATGGTAAGCGATTGCAATACCGGCAGAAAAGAGCAAGAAGATGGCAACCCAGGGACTTAACATGAATAGCTGCCGGTCATCGTGCCGGATGTTTGAGGATGGAAGCAATTATTTGACACAAATACTGTCCTTGATACCCTCATATTTTTTCTCCCCTATTCCGCTAACCTGCTGCAAATCTTCAATTTTTTGAAAAGATCCGTGGGAAGTCCGGTAATCTACAATGCGTTGAGCCAGAACCGGTCCTATCCCATTGAGTTTGGCAGACATTTCTTCGGCGCTGGCCTGATTGATGTTGAGCCTGCTGCTCAAAGCTGCCGGCATACTGCCAGAATTATAAATAGATTCCTGAGCCGGCAGTCCGGGATCGCCAATTACTGGTACCACGATGGTTTCCCCATCCGTCAATTCCCTGGCCATACCCAGGTATTTAAGCTCGGCCCCTTCCTTCACCCCTGCTGTTTCTACAGCTTCATGCAATCGCGCTCCTGCCTTCATCTGATAAATGCCGGGATTTTCCACCTCCCCGCATACATATACCTGAACCAAGGCAAGTTCTTCTTCTCTCTCCAGCTCTGACTCAACACCGCCAAGATCCTTGATTACCAGCGGTTCCTGTTCGCTATCGGCTTTGGTAACCGTCTGGTATTTGATTCCCCCTGCAAAAGCCAGTATCAGCAGAACGAATACCCCCGCCAGCCAGCGCCGATCAAAATCTGCCCACATTCCTATTACTCCATCATACATTATTTTACATTTATGTTATTTATTATATTATATTTCGGGTTGGAATACTAAATTATTTCCTTTATCTACCCCAGCTCCTTAAATCTGCGGCTTTACTGCCTGTAATGAGCAGCAAGGGGAACCAGCATCAACAGATCTTACCAACCGCCATCGCAAGGAATATCTGTCATTTTTGCGGCCTGAATTTTCGCTCTTACCAGGAACGACCTGCCGGTTCTGTTAACTTGCCATTAACAGAATCAGCAGGTCGTTGATCGGCACTGATTTAATTGGCATAATTGTTACAGGGCCGGCGATAGCCGGCCCTGTTCTTAGATAAGCAGAATTTTCCTCTATGATCCAGCTTTTTAATTACTAAATCTTGTTGGTCTTCCTCCAGATACCTTGAGCTTCGGCCGCTTTGACCAAGTCATCCCTGAATTCTGGATGCGATATATTGATCAATCCCTCAGCCCGCTGCCATACTGACATACCCTTCATGGCATACATGCCAAACTCAGTGACAATATAGTCAGCTACCGATCTGGGATCGGTTACGATGGCCCCATTGGTAAGAGTAGGTACTATCCTGGATGATACCGCTTTACCATCCTTGTAATTGGCAGACGGTGTGGCTACAAAGGATTTTCCGCCTTTGGACAGCCATCCTGCCAATACGAAGTCCAGCTGTCCTCCGGTGCCGCTTATGTGACGGGTTCCATGTGATTCGGAACAGCACTGACCGTAAATATCTACCTCGATAGCATTATTTATGGTGATCAACTGGTCATTCCGCGATGCTATATAGGGTTCATTGGTATAGTTAACCGGATAGCATGCGCATTTAGGATTATCGTCTATGAAATCATACAGCATCTTGGTTCCCAGAGCAAAAGTGTAAACCAGCTTGCCCGGATCTATCCCCTTGTTTTTACCGGTCAGCTTACCGGCTTGATCCATATATACATAGGCATCCACCAGCATCTCCGTGTGACATCCCAGGTCCTTAAGATCTGATTCAGCTATCATCATACCAACCGCATTGGGAATACCTCCAATGCCCAGCTGCACACAGGAGCCATCAGTCATTTGTGCGATAATATATTCGGCAATTTTCTTGTCAATTTCGGCAATGGGTGGAGCCGGTATCTGAGCCAGAGGCAGATTGCTCTCTACAATGAAATCAACCTCTGAAATATGAACTGCCTCCTCATAGCCTCCCAAACAGCGAGGCTGATGCTCATTTACCTCTACTATTATTTTGCTTGCTACATCGCAAACAGCCCGGCTGTGAGTAACCTGGGGGCCAAAGTTGAAAAACCCGTGTTTATCCATGGGGCAGACCTGCAGCATGGCAACATCCAGAGGTACAATTCTCTCTCTTACATAACGCGGAAGTTCCGAGTATTTTATGGATGAGTAGTATACTGGTTTTCCGCTCTTGGTTATCTTCCGGTCCGCACCGGAAGTATGCCAGCTATGCCAGACAAAGGTATCGCCGACAGGATCAGCTTCGTTGACTTTGGTTGGGTAAGGATTAACACAAGTCCAGATTTTTACATCGTCCAACTCATCTTTTCTTTTGGCCAGGGCTTCATCCAATGCTCGAACCTGACCACAAAAGGAGCCATAGTCTATCCAATCTCCAGACTTAACCACTTTAACCGCCTCATCCGGAGTAACTAATTTGCTTTTATATTCCTCTATATAACCCATACTTAAAAGAACCCTCCTTCAAAATAATTAAATCATTCATTGCACCTTTTGTGCACAAATAGTAGATTGATATTTTTTCTTCAAACCCCTAATTTAATAAAAAAAGTTAGAGCTTCTTCTAATGACCCCCCTTTCACTGGAAATTGGAGGAATTATGTTCAGGTAGACTGAGCGATAATAGAAACTATTTTCATTAGGATGTGATTAATTGGTCTTTTTTATGATACGATTCTTTGTCCTGATGTGGAAAACGGCTGCAGGTGTGTACCTGCTGATCCACTTGACCTGTAAGGTTAGCATCGGAAAGGCTGCATTTTCTAGAATTAGATAAGAAATTTATTGCTGGTGTTTTGGTATAATCAGCTGCAAACAAACAACTATTAGATACAAAACTCCTCCTACTTTGTATATTATCCATTACTCTGAAAATTCCTCCTTTTTTATTTCAATATTAGGACTATTCCGACTATTATCCGGGGTGGTCCCATTGGGATCTCTATTATCACTGGGACACAACCCAGTATTTTCTGCCCATCCATTTTGAATATTTAAGGATTTTATACACTCTCCGAGCACTGCTATTAGCTTTGGTTGGCCAATAGGTTTATGTAAAAAACTGCTCCACAGCTTCAAGCCCATCGCGGCAACCAGGCGCAGGATCAGCATCCCCATCGGCCTCTGGACACTAAATAGAGCAGTTAATGCTTGCGTTCAGTAACTTTATATTCTATAATATTGCTCGTGGACGAAAAGTAGTCTAGATAAAATTAATATCAGAAAGCATCGACCCGGAGTAGTAGACAGGCGGTTTCAGAGAATCGTCGGATGGTGTGAGACGGTATTAGGCCAGTTGAACTCACCGGTGAGCTTCACAGGTGATATTTAGCCTGTGACGGGAATTCCGTTATCATTCCGAGTGGACATGACGTGGGGCTATGGCGCAGTTGGGAGCGCGCTTGAATGGCATTCAAGAGGTCGTGGGTTCGAATCCCACTAGCTCCACCATTATTGTATCTGTCAATAAGGGTGGTACCGCGGGAAAGCTAATCTCGTCCCTTGCCGGGGATGAGTTTTTTATTTTCTGATATTTTAACAAGGAGGTTATTATGAACAGTAAGTATAATCACCGGTCTATTGAAGCAAAATGGCAAAAATACTGGGAAGAAAACCACTTCTTTAAAGTAAACGAAGATCCCGGCAAGCCCAAGTATTATGACCTGGAGATGTTTCCTTACCCGTCAGGAAATTTGCATATGGGGCATGTGCGCAATTATGCTATAGGTGATGTGGTAGCCCGGTTTAAAAGTATGAACGGGTATAACGTTCTCCACCCAATGGGTTGGGACGCTTTTGGACTGCCGGCTGAAAACGCGGCCATCAAAAATGCCACCCCTCCGGCAGTATGGACCAATGCCAATATTGAGAACATGAAGCAACAGCTTAAAACCATGGGGATCAGTTATGACTGGGATCGGGAACTGGCTACTTGTAAACCGGATTATTATAAATTTACCCAGTGGATGTTTGTGAAGCTTTACGAAAATGGCCTGGCCTACAAGAAGAAATCAGCAGTTAACTGGTGTCCTTCCTGTCAGACAGTTTTAGCCAACGAACAGGTGGTGGATGGAGCCTGTGAACGCTGTGAGGCTGAAGTGGAGAAAAAGCAGCTGGAACAATGGTTCTTTAAGATAACCGATTATGCCCAGCGATTGCTGGATGATCTGGAAAAGTTGCCCGGCTGGCCGGAAAAAGTGAAAACCATGCAAAGAAACTGGATAGGGCGCAGCGAAGGCTGCCAATTTTCCATGCCTGTGGAGGGCACTGATGAGTGCATGTCTGTTTTCACTACTCGCCCGGATACGGTATTCGGGGTTACTTATATGGTTTTGGCGCCCGAACACCCGCTGGTAGAAATTATCTCCCGAGGTAAAAAAGAAGAGTCCGCGGTGCGCAACTTAGTACAGAGTATGAAGAATCTGTCCGAACTGGCCCGCACCTCTACCGAGGCGGATAAGGAAGGTGTTTTCACCGGCGCCTACGCGATTAACCCTATGAACGGCGAACGACTGCCCATCTGGATAGCTAACTACGTTTTGATGGACTATGGGACCGGGGCTATTATGGCAGTGCCCGCTCACGACCAGCGGGACTTTGATTTTGCTCGCAAGTATAACATTCCCATAAGAGTAGTTATAAAAGCTTCCGATTCCCCCGCCGATGCTGAAGAAATGAACGAAGCCTATACCGGAGACGGGATAATGATAAACTCAGGAGTTTTTAACGGACTCGGGGTAGATGAGGGAATCTCGGCGGTAATCAAGTATATGGAGGATAACAATATAGGAACCGGAACCGTGAACTTCCGGCTGCGGGACTGGCTGATTTCACGCCAGCGGTATTGGGGAGCCCCCATTCCAGTAGTGTATTGCGAAAAATGTGGGATCACTTGCCTGACCGAAGACCAGCTGCCGGTACTGCTGCCGGAAGATGTGGAATTCCGGCCTTCCGGAGAGTCACCCCTTAACTATGTGGAGAGCTTCACCCGCACCACCTGTCCTGGCTGTGGCGGGGAAGCCCGGCGCGAAACCGACACCATGGATACCTTCGTCTGCTCCAGCTGGTACTTCGATCGCTTCTGCAGTCCCCATGAAAAAGACGTACCTTTCAAAAAAGAAGCAGTTGACTACTGGATGCCGGTGGATCAGTATATAGGAGGAGTAGAACACGCCATACTGCATTTGATGTATGCCCGGTTTTTCACCAAATTCCTCTATGACATCAACATCCTCTCCTGTGAAGAACCCTTTACCAACCTGCTGACCCAGGGCATGGTGCTGAAAGACAGTTCCAAGATGTCAAAATCCAAAGGCAATGTGGTCAGCCCGGAAGAGATTATAAAAACCTATGGAGCCGATACCGCCCGTCTGTTCATTCTTTTCGCTTCCCCTCCCGAACGGGATCTGGAATGGAGTGATCAAGGGGTGGAGGGGGCCTATCGATTCCTGAACCGTATCTGGCGCCTGGTCATGGAACACTCATCGGCTATTAAGGACGTCACCTGGCCCGAATCTTTTGGCGACCTTGACGATGACGCCCGGGCTCTGCGCTTCAAAACTCATGCCACCATCAAAAAGGTAACTGAGGATGTAGGGGATCGCTTCAATTTTAATACTGCCATCAGTGCCATTATGGAGCTTTCCAACCACCTCAATGCGTACAGGGATAGCGAGAATCCTAACCTGGCAGTAGTAAAAGAAGCGGTGCAAAACCTGCTGATTCTGCTGACTCCTTTTACTCCTCATATATGTGAAGAGCTCTGGCATCGGGGTCAAAATCAAGGCAGCGTCTGCCAGCAGAAATGGCCGGAATATGATCCCCAGGCTCTGGTACAGGATGAAGTAGAAATAGTCATTCAGCTCATGGGGAAAGTAAGAGACCACATTCGGGTACCTGCTGATATAAACGATGATGAACTTAAAACCCTAGCAGTCGAGTTACCAAAGATCAAAGAACTCACTTCGGGAAAACAGATCAGCAAGATCATCGTAGTACCTAGGAAACTGGTCAATATCGTAGCCAAATAGAGAGGATATTGCTGTGCACTGGTATACCTTTGAAACAATAAAAGGCAGTATGGCCATACTCATGGAGGGTGATACCCTCTATCGGCTTATACTGCCTTCGGTTTGTTCAGATATGGAAGAACGGCTTAGAGAAGATACTATAGAGAACCTTGAACTAACTCATGTACTGGAAGATGATACTTCTATCTCCCTGATAAACAAGCTACGGGATTATTTTTCCGGTGAAGTGATAAATGACTGGGGAATGAAACCGTACATCTCCAACCTGCCCCCTTTTTACCGCCGCAGTCTGGAGTATGTCTATAACATACCCTATGGCCAGACCATGACCTATGGTGAAATTGCCAAAGCTATAGGCAGCCCCAGAGCCTCACGGGCAGTAGGGCAGGCCAACCGCAATAATCCCATCCCTCTGGTCATACCCTGCCACCGGGTAGTAGGAAGGAAAACTCCTGGCGGTTTTTCCGGCCCGGGCGGAGTGCAGATGAAAATAGATATGTTAAAGCTGGAAAAAGCAAAGCTTGATAAAATCAGCAGCAAATATATCCAGAACTGATATGTAATGAACTCAATATGATGTATGCTTATACGTTATGATTTATGAAGAGTTTTATTTGTCGCCCCTAATTTGCGCTGGAGTAAACTGCCCTGCTGATACCAGCAGGGCAGTAGAAAATCCATATCTGAAATATGCATATTACACAGCTTATATAAAAAGTCCAAGACTTGACATCAATTTTTCATTTGAAGTCAAGCAAAAATAATATCTTACGACCTTATCGCTTCTTCTGCTTCAAACTGCATCACTTGGGCATCTCCCCAAAGGTTTTCCAGGTTATAGTATTCCCGTTCTTCCTGGCGGAAAACATGGACCATAATAGAACCATAATCCAGTACCACCCATTTGCCTTCAGCATGACCAGCTCGACGCAAGGGTACTACCTCAACCGCTTCCAGTACATCTTCGACATGCTCTACAATACTCTTTACCTGGATAATACTCCTGCCGCTGGCAATGACGAAATAATCTACTAATACCGTTAGTTCGTGTACATTTAGCACGGTTACATCGATAGCCTTTTCGTCCTCACAGGCTCCGGCTATCAACTTTACCAGATCTTGAATCTTTTCCAATAACAGCCCTCCTACTTCCTTGGTGTCCTGCATCACTTGAGTATTTCGTTACACTGTTCAACCCAAATAGGGTCCACTTTGAGCAGACGTTTCTTTTTTAAGTTCTCTCTCATCACCCACCGGACCTCCGGGTTGTTGCTCTCCAACCACTTCTCAAAGATAGGTTTCCCTTCCCGGGGAAACGCTGCCACCACCACACTCCAGCCATAGGCCAGACCTTTTTTTAGGACCCGGTATTCTTCAGTTTTTCTCAGGTGATCATTATCCGCCAGCCATTCAGTAATTTCACCTATGAGTTTTAGTACCCTATCGGCATCATGAGCATTTTTCAGCAACCTGGGCTCGCACAAAGCGGCAACAACGGCTCTCTTCTCCAGGGGATTACCTTCTTTTAGTATTTCCATATCACTGAGCAACATTTCAAAATCATTATCTCCCATGATTTGATAAGCCATGGCAACCGCTTCTCTTAATCTCCATCTCGTATCTGAGGCAAAGCTGCGCAAAACAGGCAGAAGTTGATGATCACCTTCTGTTATCAGTCTACCATACCCCACTATACCGCACATAGCCAAAAATTCTCCCGGAGTATTTCTGGGGGCCAACGGCTCAGTGTAAACCAGGTAACGTTGAAAAAGCTCCTCATCTCCTTCCCGTACTACTGCCCACATAAGCTCCAGATTACTTCGAGGCCCAGGAAGACCTGAGTTTTGAAGCAAGTAATCATCCCAATCGCTCATTTTCATTAGTTTATCACAATACATCTGTATTTTACTCACGAGCATTCACCTTCTTTAGGAAGCTGTTTCTTGCTTCAACCGTTTGCGGGTGTAAAGTTTTTCCTGCATCCAGGCAATACCTGATACTGCTTTCCAAACCCAACAACATAGTCTTGTCCAAGTCTTTATAAGCCAGTTCTCTAAGTTCTGCAACTCCATTATAGCTCCGGCCTGGTTCAATCATATCCGCTATAAATATCACTTTTTCCAGGTCACTCATCCCCACAGCACCCAGGGTATGGTGACTGATAGCGCTTAGTAGTTCGGTGTCTTTTATCTCCAGTTCTTGCTTGAGCAGAAAAGCCCCCACCGGTCCATGGAGCAGTTCAGGAATATCTCTTTCAACCTGATTGCCAATCAAGTTGTTTTTTGCAGCAGTCTCAAGCAGTACTTCCTCCGACAAATCTCGGGCATAATCATGTAGAAGTCCTGCCAGATTGGCCCGGTACTCATCCAGTCCGTATCTCCGGGCCATTTTAACCGCTGTATCAGCCACCTGCAAAGAATGCTGGTACCTTTTATTAGAAAGCTTTGCTTTAATCAGCTTTCGAGCTCTATCAGCCTCCATAGGATTATCCTTCCTGGTAAAGATGGTTATCTCTAATATATCTTTCCACCATCTCGGGCAGCATGTATCTGATCGGCTTACCCTGAGATACCCGTTTCCTTATATCACTGGAAGATATATCCAGGCCCGGTATTGGTATAAAATTGGCCTGCCGCCAGAATACATTTGGAAGTCGGTCCCACAGCTTTTCTTCATCGTGGATATTATAACCAGGACGGGTTACTATGATAAATCGACACATATTAGCCAGGCACTCAATATCTTTCCAGGTATCCAATATAAATAAGGAATCCAGGCCCATGATAAAGTATATACTGCCGCCTGGATAAGCCTTTTGGTAATGCTCGATGGTGTCAATAGTATAGGAAACCCCTCCCCTTTTGAGTTCCAGATCAGATACCTCAAAAGCCGGATTATTTCGCACCGCCAGGTCTACCATATGATAGCGTTTATCTTCATCAAGTATTCCTCTAGTATCCTTATGCGGCGGAATTTTAGCTGGAATAAATATAACCCGGTCCAGACCAAACTCTGCCCGGGCACATTCAGCAGCTATAAGGTGCCCAAAGTGAACGGGATCAAAAGTCCCCCCAATTATACCCAGGGATGTAACCATCATTAGCATTTCTTCCTTTATAAATAAGCACAATTTGTCAATATCCAAGCTAAATAATAACCGTAAGATTAACAAAATGCAAATACTCCGCCAATGCGATCCTCAACCAGGAGGCTGCACTGACATACTAACGATTAACTAACTTGCTTGCTATTTAGTCAATAAAGATGGAATGATAATTATATTCCATTTGGTTTGTTTGGCCCCGATTTAAGGAATTTCATCATACTATTGAGAGAATATTTTATGGTAATAGCAAGAAGATCACTTTAAGTACTTTACTCAAAGTGACCAAGGTTCAAATATAGGCGAGAAAGAAGTAGTCCAGGATAGGCATTTCTGTAGCAATTCACATTGTTTACTGCGCCTCTTATAGGGCACTTATCTAGTCTTTCAGTTATCTACTTTGTAAATCCTTACATAAGCGGTAATCACATTTCCTTCCCTGAGCGTGGCCGGGTCTGGTATGGTATTGGCATTGCGAATAGTCACTCTATCCCGGGCGGCAAGATTCAGGGTAGTGGCAGCAGTTATCGTCTGACCGGCTGAAGTAAATCTTGATTGAGATACTCCATTAATAACCACGGCCCAATCCTGGGGATTGTTTAAGCTGGTGTATACGGAAAATTCAATGTTATAGACACCTCCGGCGGCAACCTCAATAGTAGGGCTGCCTGGTGTATGAACAATGCCATTTAAAGGACCGTTATCGGTGAAAGTAACGTTGGACCCAACTGCTACAGTTTGGGGTCCGATTTGATATACATAGCCCCAAGCGCTTAAACTGGAGATATTAATGTCTTCTGCCCCCAGCCCATTATTGAGAGGCAACCCGGCAAGTGATTCTCTTACAGTATTATTTTTACTGCTTCCTGCCTTTGGTTTCCTTTGACTATTTGGCCTGCTGCGTCCCAGACGAAAGCAGACTCCTCGACAACCTGCAAATATGTCCCAATTTTCCACAAAAAATCAACCTTCCAATTATACTACTAATGATAGAATATGAAAATTAGGGCTACCATGTTCACAAATTACTGCTATTTTTTATTTTACGGAAGTGATAGTTATCCAGGTCGTCGCTGTCGGTTTTTATACTTACCTGGCCGCTTAAACATATGGTCTTTTGCCCTAACTATAATATAATAGATATATTGGCTGTCAGGGAGGATACTAATATGATTAAAGAGATTGAAATCATCTTCCATAATGAAGGTTTGCGCAGCTATATCGAAGTCGACCTGTGCATGGAATGTCCGCGACAGGATGGTAAGGGTTGTTGCGGTAATTATTCCCCGGTTTTTTATCCCAGCGACTTTGCCTTTTTACTCAAAAACCATCCAGAAATAGTTGACTACCTCATGACTATCAAGGACGTTACCATCCTGGATGCTTCATTAACGGTTAATAATTCCATCGATGGAGAAAGTTATAAATGCCACTTTCACAGCAGCGAAGGGGGATGCCTCCTGCAGCAGATACAGCGTGAGTCTATATGTCGACATTTTGTATGTCCTGGTATTGGCTGGGAAGATGAAGCAAGCATGCAGCACTGGAAAGCTTTTTTCCAACAGCTATCGAACTATGAAATTGAACTAAATAATAATATCGCAACAGCCTTAAAGGCTCAGGGTCTTACCCTCAGAAACAGCGGCCAAAGAAAGCTCTTTTTTGCAGAACTGCTAACCATATTCGAGAAAGAGACCCGTCATCTTCCCAGGTTCTTATTATCATGTAAACCACTAGAACGTTTTGCCATTAAACGGAAGATATATTTTAAGCAAGAATGGCCGTTATAGCGTGATAATATGATAATATATTATAAGTGAGTCAAGGGGAAGTTTTCTCCCCTGACTCACTTATATTGCTAGGGAGGTAAAACAGTATGAACTGGAGCTCAAGGCAGAAAATTTTTAATAGTGTTTTGGAGGCCATTGGATGCACTCCCATGATTCGCTTGAATAAGATATCTGCGGATATTAATGCCGATATCTGTGTAAAGTTGGAGTATACCAACCCCAGCGGCAGTCTTAAGGATCGAGTGGTGTACTCAATAGTTGAACAGGCTGAGCAGAGAGGGGATTTAAAACCCGGTATGATACTGTTGGAGGGCACTACCGGCAATACCGGAATAGCCGCCGCCATGGTGGGAGCAGCCAAGGGCTACCGGGTTATCATAGTAATGCCGGAGGGTATGAGCGAAGAACGCAAGAAAACCATTAGAGCCTATGGAGCTGAACTGGTACTTACCCCGGGAGCCGAAACTGACGTTGATCTGGTTCTGGAAGAGGTAGATAGAATTAAACAACAATATGGTGATAAAGTTTTCCAAATCGGTCAGTTTTTCCGTCCTGATAATGTACTGTCACATTATGATAATACCGGCCCGGAGATATGGGAACAAACGGAAGGGAAAGTAGATGTATTCATTATGTGTCAGGGAACGGGAGGAACCATAACCGGAACCGCCAAATTTCTAAAAGAAATGAATCCCCACATAAAAATATATATCTCTGAACCTCTGGAATCCCCAATGCTTTCTCGGAGAACTATCGGCCAGCATAAGGTACAGGGGATAGCAGACGGTCTGCTTCCGGTTATTTTAGATCTGGATTATGTAGACGGGATCATACTGGTTAGCTCTGATGACTCTATTGCCATGGCCCGGGATTTGTCTGCCCAGGAAGGAATATTTTGCGGCATATCATCCGGGTGTAACGTAGCAGCAGCAAAAAAGGTTTCTCTTAAACACCCGGACCAGAAATGCATAGTCACCATGATTAACGACAACGGTCTTCGTTATCTCTCTACTGTATTGTGTGAAAGTGAGGACACTCGCACCATGCTGGACCGAGAATACAAACTGAGCCGGGAGGATCAGGATACCTTGGCCCGTTACTCCTTCGAAATAATCGAGTAAGTCCTGGAAAGATGACAGCAGGGCCGAAGTGTAACCTGGTTACGCCCCGGCCCCTTGTGACCTTATCTGGTGTGGCCGTCGCCGTAAATAATAAACTTGGTAGTGGTTAATTCGGGCAGACCCATAGGTCCCCGGGCGTGGAGTTTCTGGGTGCTAATCCCCATTTCGGCGCCAAAACCAAATACATTGCCGTCGGTGAAACGGGTGGAGGCATTAGCATAAACCGCTGCTGCATCGACTGCCGCCATAAACCGGCGCACATTACTGTAGCTTTCACTCACAATCCCTTCACTATGGCCGGTTCCATAGCGGTTTATATGTTCTATCGCTTCTTCCAATTCATCAACTATCTTAACTGCCATTATCAGGTCCAGGTATTCTTCCTCCCAATCCTGTTCCACCGCCTCTTTAATGTCACCAACAATTTGTTTTGTTCTTGGGCATCCTCTTATCTCCACCCCGGCTTGCTGCAGATCATCCAGCATCAGGGGCAGAAAATCCAGGGCTATTTCACTGTGTACCAGCAGAGTTTCGGCAGCATTACATACCGAGGGACGCTGTACTTTGGCATTGAACACTATCTGCCTGGCTTTCTCCAGGTCTGCAAACTGATCCACATATACATGGCAGTTACCCATACCGGTCATTATATAAGGAACCCGTGCGTTCTCCATCACCGCGGTTTTCAAACCTTTCCCACCCCGGGGGATAAGTACATCCAGGTAATCACTCATTTTCATTAAAAATATCGCTGCCTCTTTATCATCGCTGTCTACCAACTGTATGGTTCCTTCAGGCAATCCGCATTTTACTGCGGCAGACGATATAACCCGGGCAATAACCCGGTTGGAATTAAGAGCCTCTTCGCCGCCCCGAAGTATAATGGCATTGCCGGCTTTGAGACATAACCCGGCCGCATCCGCAGTTACATTAGGACGTGATTCATATATGATGCCCACCACTCCAATGGGGGTTCTGATCCGACCCACTTCAAGTCCGTTAGGCCGGCGGGTCATGCCCAGCATCTGCCCAACCGGATCAGGCAGGGCTGCTATTTCACGCAGTCCCTGGGCCATATCCTTTATCCTCTGCTCGTTTAACATAAGTCTTTCCAGCAGAGCAGCAGTCAAGCCCATCGCTTCTCCATTGTGCAAATCCAGCTGGTTTGCTTCCATCAGCTCATTGCTGTGCTTAACCAGGGCATCGGCCATCTCCAATAAAGCCTGATCCTTCACAGAGGTTGAGGTAGTGGCAAGTATCCTGGCAGCCTGCCGGGCTCTCTGTCCCTGTTCAATCAACACCTCTTGCAACCTGACATCCATTGCTCATCGCTCCTTAACTATGTAATCCGGGTAAGGAAACCCGTCCCTTTCCCTACTCTACCCAGAGATTGTTCCTATGGATAATCTCATCATAATCCTTTTCCCCCAGAATGTCTTGGATTTGGGAAGACTTTTTCCCTTTGATTTTAGAAATATCAGCCGAACCATAATTGGTAATTCCCCGGGCTATTTCCTGTTGTTCATTATCAAGTACTGCCACTACGGCTCCCCGCTCGAATTCTCCCTCCAGGCCGATTACCCCGGAGGGCAGCAGGCTTTTTCCTCTTTTCAGCAGAGCCGTGCTGGCCCCGGCATCTATTAGAATCTTGCCCTGTACCAGCCGGCCGAAGGCTATCCATTTATCCCGGGCATGCATCTTCCTTTCCCGCGGCACAAAGAAAGTTCCCAGTTCCTCTCCGGCGACAATACGCCGAATAACATTCCTTTCCTCGCTGTTGGCAATAACCAGTGAGGTTCCTGAAGCCATACACATGCGAGCAGCTTTTAGTTTGGTATACATGCCTCCGCTGGCAAAAGTACTGCCCCGGTTGGTTGATTTCTCTTCCATTTCGCCGGTTATCTCTTCCACCTGGCTTATAAGCTGCGCTTTATCGTCCTCGCGGGGATCGGAGCTATACAATCCGTCTACATCTGAAAGAATGATGAGCAGGTCGGCATCAACCAGTCCGGCCACCATCGCCGACAGGGTATCATTATCACCAAATTTGATTTCTTCCACTCCCACCGTATCATTTTCGTTAATAACCGGAACAACATTCATAGCCAGCATGGCTAACAGGGCATTGGTGGCATTCAAGTAGCGAATCCGGTCATCCATATCCCCACGACTCAGTAAGACCTGAGCTACTGTTTTACTGTATTCAGAAAAGAGTTTCTCGTAAAGCTGCATAAGCGCTCCCTGGCCTATGGCAGCCAGGGCCTGTTTTTCCGGCAGGGTGTTGGGTAGATTTTTCATCCCCATTCGGTTGGCACCCACCCTGATTGCTCCCGAAGTAACCAGGAGAACCTCCAGATCCCGGTTATGTAAATCAGCAATTTCTCGCACCAGTCTTTCAATCCGTTGTAAATTTAACTGTCCGTTGGCATAGGTAAGGGTACTGGTCCCTACCTTTACTACTATCCGGCCCGCTCGGGCAATACGCTTTCTCATCTTCCACCTCTCCACCTACTGCTGGTATTGTTTTCAGACCCGGTGCTATTCATTATAATCAAATTCGAAGTCTGCTATTTTAACTGTATCTCCCTCCTGGATTCCTTTTTCCCGGAGAGCTTTTTCCAGACCCATTTTCTCCACTGTCTTTTGAAATCTGCTCAGACCCTCGTCACTGTTAAAATTAGTCATTAACAGCAGTTTTTCTATTCTTTTTCCGCTAACCTCCCATATCCCATCCACCAGTTCAATATGGAAGGGTTCCTCTTCTTCGTATCGCCGGACTACTGCCTGTTCCCCGGGGGCTGCGATTTCTGCCGGCAGTTCCAGCAGCATCTGGTTGATCTGCTCGATGAGAAGGTCCAAACCTTCTCCGGTAACGGCTGATATTAAGTACAGTTTGTCCCCAAATACCTGCTGCAACTGCCCAGCCCGGTCTTGGGCCTCGGACAGATCTATCTTGTTGGCCGCCACCAGGTAAGGGCGATCCAGGAGAGCAGGATTAAACTGTTCCAGCTCCTGGCGCAATATCCGATAATCCTCCATGACCTCCCGACCTTCTGTCTCGGCAGCATCCAAGATGTACAACAGTACCCGGGTACGCTCAATATGTCGTAGGAAATCATGTCCCAGCCCTATACCTTGGCTGGCTCCTGCTATCAAACCTGGTATATCGGCTATTACAAAAGAGTCTTTATCCCGGGTGACTACTACCCCCAGGTTAGGAACCAAGGTGGTAAACGGATAATCTGCGATCTTGGGCCGCGCCGCCGAAACCCGGGATATAAAGGTAGACTTGCCGGCATTGGGGAAACCTACCAGTCCAACATCGGCCAGCAGCTTGAGTTCCAGCCGCAGCCAGCGTTCCTGCCCTGGCTCCCCGTTCTCTGAATACGAAGGGGCTTTGTTGGTAGAAGTGGAAAAACGAGCATTCCCTCGCCCCCCCCGGCCTCCCCGGGCTGCCATTACCTCCTGCCCGGTCCGGGTTAGATCGGCAACCACCTCCCCGGTATCATCGTCATAGATTATCGTCCCCACCGGAACCTTTACCGTCAGGTCTTCACCCCAGGCTCCGTGCATATTCTTGCCTTGTCCATGTACTCCCCGGTCGGCCTTAAAATGTTTACGGTATTTGAAATCCATAAGGGTTTTCATGCCTTCATCGGCAACAAATACCACATTGCCTCCCCGTCCTCCGTCTCCTCCGGCCGGACCGCCTTTGGGCACATATTTCTCGCGCCGGAAGGCTACAATACCGTTGCCCCCATCGCCGCCTTTTACATATATCTTGGCATGATCAACAAACATTTCTTCACTTCCTGACTTCAACCACTATAGAATAAGTTTCCATGCTTTCGCAGCTAAAGAGCAGATCGACTCCATCTGCTTTTTCACATATCTCCAAGTACACCGGCAGGTCTTTCCCTGATTTATCAATATTCCACCGGCCCAGCAATTCCTGCAGACTGCGCAGTGGTTCCCGCTTTTGCTGCAATATTCCTGGGGAGTTGAGCTTTACCTCATCATATCTTAGTATTACTCCTAAATCCCGGGATAATAACAGCTGTTTATATAAATACAGAGCCGTTTCCGGATCAGTACTTTCAAAAATAATCCTCTCCCCAGCCAGATCATCTACCAGATCCATCACATACTGTCGCGCCAGGTCCGGATGTCCCAGATCAAGATAACCGAGGATCACCTGCAGGTTATTGCCGTAATCATGTCTGATTCTCCTCAATAGATCGACTGTTTTCTGAGTGTCCAATCCTAAATCCTCCTCAGTTAACTAATAATAGCAAAAACCCCTGAAAAACTCCAGGGGTTGCAAAACCGGCATTCTCCCATTAAACTAAACTTGGGCGCTTACCATTGGATCTACGGGATACACGCTGACCTGCTTTTTATCCCGGCCTTTTCTCTCAAACTTAACCTGGCCATCTACCACTGCAAACAGGGTATCATCTCCGCCCTTCATCACATTGTTGCCAGGATGGATTTTGGTGCCTCTTTGCCGGACCAGTATATTTCCGGCCCTGACCACCTGTCCATCGTACCTTTTAACTCCCAGTCTTTTTGATTCGCTGTCTCTTCCGTTTTTTGAACTTCCCACCCCTTTTTTATGGGCGAATAGCTGTAAATCAAACTTAAACATCCTTTGACCTCCTAACCAGAACTATTAAATAACCTGCATAGGCCCCTTCCATGGACTTCAGGCCCTTTTCCATAGTAGACAGAATAATCTGCGCCTTCTCCTGGTCTTCCTCACTTAACCCGGAGGGCAGTCTGCATTTCATAAAACCTTTCTCCAGCCGGTATTCGGGTTCGGTATGCAGATGATCTATCAGGCCAAGCAGCGCGGTCTGGGTAACTGCTGATACTCCGGCACAATAAATATCCTCACCTGCCGAGCGAAACCCGGCATGCCCAGTCACTGAAAAAGATCGAATGTTGTCCTGCTGATATTCAATTTCAACTTTTATCATTATCCTTCAATCTTTTCGATAAGCAAGCGGGTATAGGGCTGCCGATGTCCCTGTTTCCTGCGGTAGTTCTTTCTTTTCTTATACTTATAAACTATTATCTTTTTGTTCTTGCCCTGATCCAATATTTTAGCAGTGACCCGGGCATTATCCAGCAGAGGATTCCCTATTTTAATACTTCCATTCTCGTCATTTATCATCATTACCTGATCGAGAACTATACTTCCTCCCGCTTCTCCCTCCAGTTTTTCAACTTTTAATATCTCACCTTCGCTGACTTTATACTGCTTTCCACCTGTTTGAATTAATGCGTACACTTAATAACAGCACCTCCATGTTTATTGAGACTCGCCAGTTGCAGGCAGGCCAGCAGCCGTTTGATAAACCTGCACTGAGCGGTTGCATAAAACATGCAACCCACATGCAAATTTAACATATCCAGGCCCTTTAGTCAAGTAATCTCATTTCCTTACCTCTATCGGGTATACGGCACCTTAGTACGAAGAGGTGCTTATACTGTATTCTCCATTACCATACTTGCTCCTGGCCGTCAGGGTGATCTTTTTGCCAATTCTTTTTTCAATATATTGAAAGTCCTTATCCTCCGTTAGAGCTTTGATTAGTTCCGGACCGGCCTCACAAATTACCTCGTCATTTTCTATGTAATCCATATTGATTAGTTTTCTTTTGATTTCGCAGCCTAGGGCGGCCAGGCTGACAGTTCTTCCCCGGCCGTTGCAGCGCGTACAATCTTCTGCAAAAAACTCACGGGCCCCATAGCGCGATTTCTTCCGGGTCATCTCCAGAAAACCCAAACCGGTCATGCCTACTATCCTGGTATTGGCCTTATCTTTAGCCAACCTGCTCCTTAAAGTATTAATTACTTCTTCTTCATTCTCCTTGTCTTTCATGTCTATAAAGTCTATCAAAACTATACCCCCAATGCTTCTCAGCCTCAGCTGACGGGGTATCTCTACTGCAGCTTCCAGGTTTAGCTTGAAAACCGTTTCTTCAAAATCATTCTTGCCGGTATATTTACCGCTGTTTACATCAATTATAGTCATGGCCTCGGTCTCGTCAATAATTAAGTAACCTCCGTTTTTCAGCCATACTTTGCGACGCAGGGTTCTCTTGATATCCTTTTCCAGACTGTATTTTTCAAAAAGAGCACCCTCTTCGTATTTTATTTCCCGGCAGGCAGCGTTCTTCTTTTCCACATAAGCACTGATACGCTCTTGCAATTTTCTATTATTGATAATGATCCGGGATATTTCTACATCCAGGTATTCTCTAAGGGTCCTTTCCAGGGTGTCTATATCCTCATAAATCAGGCTGGGGCTGCGAGCCTTCTCAAAACGTTTATTGATGTCCTCCCAGGCCTGCAGCAGCTCTCTTAGCTCATCTATCATCTCATCATCTTTGGCTTCCAGGCAGGCAGTTCTAAGTATGACTCCCATGTTAGCAGGTTTATCCTGTTCAATCATGGTACGCAGATATTCCCGCCGTTCGTTATCGGTTATCTTGCGGGATATGGATACCTCGTTCTGGAAAGGCAGCAAAACCAGATAGTGCCCGGGGACGGTCATGTTGCCGGTAACCCGGGCTCCCTTATCGGCAAAGGCCTCTTTTTTAACCTGTACCATTATGTCCTGTCCGCTTTTCATCAGGTCAAAGATGTTGCTGCCCCTTTTGATTCCGGGAATAGTAATATCTCCTTTATAAAGAAAGGCGTTTTTCGCCAGCCCTATATCGATAAAGGCGCAGGACAGCCCGGGTATGATATCTTTTACCCGGCCTTTGTATATATTCCCCACATTGTCATTCTGATCGGCCCAGAATATCTCAACCAGCCTGCCGTTCTCCACAATAGCAACTCTGGATTCCCAGGGGTAGATCTCGACGATAATCTCTCTTTCCACCTAACTCACCTTTTCCAGCGGGTTATAAAAATGATTCCCCGTCCGTATATAATTCCCGCTGCGGAATATATCAACTATTTCTTCCGGCTTAATGCCCTGTTCCATCAATAGATCCAATAGTTCATCATAGCGGACATTAACCGGTTCACCTACACTAACCCATATTTTAATGATAACAGACTCCTGATTATTGTTGACATTTATTTTATAAATTCCGGAACGCAAATCCTTATCTTGACCTTTTTTCTTGCCTCTGCTTTTTACCAGCAATCTGTCCTGCTTCATAATTGTTTCCGGCAGCATGGAGTAATCGGCCTTAGAACTCAATATAAAGCTGTAGCTGGCCGCATTTACTATTTTCATCAGGGACTCCGGCTTGTCATCCAATCTAATGCATTGGGTGATTTGCATTTCCCGGGGCAGCGCCCGATTGAGTTTATCTTTCAATACTTCCGGTTCCATTTCTTCGGTTAATTCCAGATCAAAATACTCTCTTTCCCCCCATACCCCCACCGGCAATACCGTGCCCATAGACAGCTTGATATGAGGATTAAATCCTTCGCTCAGAGCAAAGGGAATTGCCGCTCGTCGCAGGACCCGGCTCATAAGATTCATCATATCCAGGTTGCCTAAAAACTTTAAATCGCTGCCCACCCGGTACTCGGCTCTCACTCTCATTACTGAATTTCCTCCTTGATATCCAGATCAACTTCGAAGGCTGGGCATACACCGCAGCCGCTGCATTCTTCCCAGCGACAGTCTCCGGTGGCAATTCCCTCGGCCGCTCTTTCATCTTCAGCCTGAAAAAATGCTTTGTTAACTCCTATGTCAATAAAATCCCAGGGCAGCACCTCGTTATAGGAGCGTGGACGGATAGTATAAAAGTCCGGATCAACCCCTGATTCCCGGAACGCTTCCAGCCAGTGCTGGTAATAAAAATACTCTGACCAGCCGTCAAATTTACAGCCCTTGTGCCAAGCCCGGCAGATGACCTCTGCAAGTCTTCTATCCCCACGGGAGAAGACCCCTTCCAGGTAACTGGTCTTGCTGTCATGAAAACTGAGTTTAATCCTTTTCATTTTCCGAGCAGCCAGGATTCTCCTTTTTTGTTCCAGTTCCTCAATGGAATTCTGGGGGCGCCACTGAAAAGGGGTATGAGCCTTGGGAACAAAGGAAGCTATACTGGCCCGTATTTCAACTTTTCTCCGGGCATATTCGTCTCCCACAGCCCGGACTTTCTCCAGCAATTCCAGAATTCCCTCCAGATCTTCTTCCATTTCCCCCGGCAATCCAATCATAAAATATAGTTTTAAAGATAACCAACCGGATTGAAAGGCCGCTTTAACCGCCTCCAGCAGTTGTTCCTCGCTAACATTTTTATTTATGGCATCACGCAGCCGCTGGGTTCCAGCCTCCGGGGCCAGGGTCAGAGTTGTTTTTCTAACCTTCTGTACTTCATTGGCCAATTCAATGGAAAAAGCATCTACCCGCAGAGAGGGCAAAGATACCCCGGTACCCTGATGCTGGTAAGTCTGCACCAGGCCCCTGACCAGCTTGTCTATCCCCGAGTAATCCAGAGTACTCAGGGAAGCAAGACTTATTTCTTCATAGCCGGTACTGGCCAGCTGCTCCTCAGCCTGCTTCTTGAGGGTCTCAATGCTTCTTTCCCGAACCGGACGGTATACCATGCCGGCATGGCAAAATCGGCAGCCGCGCTGACATCCCCGCATGACTTCCAGTACGGCCCGATCATGAACAATGGTCATATATGGCAAGATCGGACGTTCGGGAAAATATGCCCGGTCCAGATCGACAACGATCCGTTTTTTTACTCTTTCCGGTATCGATTCATGCACGGGAGTCATTTGTTTAACCGTACCCTCTTCATTATAATCAACCTGGTATAGAGAAGGCACATATACACCTTCCATAGCCGCAAGTTTTAATAACTGTTCCCTTTTTGACAGATGCCGGTTTTCCCAGCAGCAGTCCAGAAACTCCAGCAGTACTTCTTCCCCGTCACCGATTATGAACAGGTCAAAGAAGTCAGCGTAGGGTTCGGGATTATAAACCACCGGCCCCCCGGCTATCACCAAGGGATAAGTCTGGTCTCTATCCCGGGACCAGATAGGTATACCGGCCATATCCAGCATATTTAACACATTAGTAACAGCCAGTTCATACTGCAGGGTAAAGCCCAGCAGGTCAAAATCCCTCAGACTCCGGAAAGATTCCAGGGTAAAAAGGGGAATTTCCTGGCTGCGCGTCTCCTTTTCCATATCCGGCCAGGGAGCAAATACCCTTTCCAGCAGGTGATCACTCTTTTCATTGACCAAGCCGTATAAAATCTTGCTTCCCACATGAGACATACCCACTTCATAAACATCAGGAAAAGCAAAAGCCATTTTCATCCGGCATCTGTCCCAGTCTTTTTTTATCATATTCACTTCACTGCCAGTATATCGAGCCGGCTTCGATACCTTAGGCAAAATATCTCTAAAAATCTTATCCTTCATCATAAGCCTCCCAAGTTCTAAGTCCAATACCCAATACTATATATATTACCATAAATAAACCACCAAACAAGGGGACGGTTCTTTTGTTTGCTTGCATACAAGCAAACAAAAGAACCGTCCCCTTGTTTGGTGCGGCTAGCAGTCTTTGAGACAGCAGTCCGGTCCTTTTTCCAGCAGGCATTCTATCAATTCAGCCTCAGTCACGATCCCTATTGCTGATTCGTCATCTCCTATTATCAGTACGCTGAGATAAGCCGAAGGCCGGCTGTTATCCAAAATTATTTTCACCGAGGTATTCGGGAGAGCGGCTAACTGTTGAGATTCCATAAAGCCCAGCTGGCTTAGCTGTTGCTTTTTATTTAAGAGAAAACGCATGAAAGCATATGCCAGCATGTTTTTCTCCCTGCTAGCAGCCCAGAAGAGCAGTATGCTGATTATTATAAGATTGGCTCCCGACCGGGCATGCCAGAACCAATATATGCCGCTGGCCCCTATTATCATTGCCGCGGCCTTTCCCAGAAATACTGCGGTTAAAGTAGCCTTGCGATAACCCAGCTTTCCGGATAATATTGCTCTCAGTATCCGTCCTCCATCCAGGGGCAGGGCTGGAAGCAGATTGAAGCAACCCAGAAACAAATTGATATAAAAAAAAAGACTGAAAAGGGGGCCTTGCCAGGGAATAATCCAGTAGAAAACCGCAGCCAGAAACAGACTTAATAGAGGACCTGCCAAGGCGGAGTAAATCTCTTTTTTGGGCTCCAGACCGGTATAATCCTCAATTACTGCCTGCCCGCCAAAAGGCAGCAATTCCACCTGGGAAATTCTTACCCCCAGATGCAAGGCCACCATGGTATGAGCTAGCTCGTGGGTCAGAACAGCAGTGCTTATCAATAGAACTTCCTGACCCAAACCCAGAAGGATATAGATCAAACCCAGCAACAAAAAAGCCAGGTTGACCTTAAAATCTATACCTGCTATCCTAAGCAATCGCATTACGGTTTAAATATTTTATTTGGATTCAAGGGACCATCCTTACCGGTGACCTGGAAATACAACTCCTGGCTGCTGTTGCCAATGACGGTATCCTTGCCTACCTTTTGCCCGACTTCCACCAGGGCCTCTCCTAAACCACCATAAGAAGAATACAGGCCGCCGCCATGATCAATCAAGACCGTCTTACCTGTAACTTCGCTGGAAATATCCGCCACCAAACCCTCGTAAACAGGTCTAACCTTGGAGCCCTCAGCAACCTTTATCAGAACTGCCGGAAAAAATTCCTGTACCTGATGGCTGGCATTATAGTGCCAGCCGTACTCACGTTCAATTTCAATAAATTCGCAAGGCAGCTGCAGCGGACTGCCTCCGGATACCGGATGAGATTCAGCCTCTTGCCCATCATTTTTTTCATTGAAAAAATCGGCTATTTGATTTTGAATTCCATAGTCCTTCATTATGTACTTAATGACTGGTTCAACTACCTTTTTGCTGCCGTGTTCCGATTGCATGGACAGGCCGGCCAAAGCAGCGATGATAATTACCAGCAGCAACCTGATTTTGAAGCTTCCCAGCACAGACAGCCCCTCCTTGAACGCATTCTTTGCAACTGGTTGCAGGAAGTTTATTGTTATTCTCTTAAATATATATCTTTCCTGTACATTTTATGACACAAGCAGTAAGATGATGAGTTTACCTCAACCCCGAAAATGCACCAGGAGGACTGCACTGCACCGCAGAACCGTCTCCTGGTTAAAATACGATCTGTTTTCCGCGGATGTTTATGTTTACGACCAGGGCTACGGCGATCAGGTTGGTGATCATGGAACTGCCGCCATAGCTGATAAAGGGCAGGGGTATGCCGGTAATAGGCATTAAACCTATTGACATGCCTATGTTTTCAAAGATATGAAAGAGCCACATGGCTGTTACTCCGACTACGATCAGGCTGCCAAAGAATTCCCGGGATTCTGAAGCGATGTAGAGTGCACGAAGTATTAGTATGCCATAGAGCAGGATCAGGAAAGCTGCTCCTATGAATCCCAGTTCCTCGCCAATAACTGCATATATGAAATCGGTATGGTGTTCGGGGAGGAAATTGAGCTGAACCTGGGTTCCATTATACAGACCTTTCCCGGTTAATCCCCCAGATCCTATGGCAACCAGTGATTGTATGGTGTTCCAGCCGGCTCCGCGCCCCCCCTGTCCATCGTTATAGGGGTCTACAAATACGGTAAGTCGTTTAATCTGATATTCTTCCAGAGGGATGGACAGCCCCATATTGAAATGCAAAAATAACACCAGTACAATAACCAGAATCCCTCCGGCCAGCAGTGCTATTAATAGCTTGGGGTTAGCTCCAGCCACAAACATCATCACTACTGTGATTGCTATGTATACCAGGGCAGTTCCCAGGTCAGGCTGCATCATTATTAGAATGAAAGGCAAACCCATGTAAGCAAAACAGGGCAGCATGCCCATCAGAGTATCCATTTCTCCTCTTCTGCGATTCACGAAGTCAGCAAAGGCAATTATTAACATGACCTTGGTAAACTCGGCCGGCTGAACTGCGGGAAGAGGGCCCAGAGATATCCATCCCGTCGTTCCCCTGACTTCTGTTCCAAAAGCCAGCACTGCTATCAACATCCCCACTGAAAGCAGGTAAAGCAGTAAGGCAAAGCTCTTGAACTCGGCAAAATCATAACGGATAACGAAAATTGCTCCCAACAGTCCCAAGCCTATCATGAACAGCTGCTTTTTCACATAATAAAGCCCATCACTGGTCATTCCGCTGCTGGCACTGCTTTGAATCACCAAACCCAAGGCCACTATTATCAGAAGGGTGATTATAAAAGGCTTATCAAGAAATTTTAAACGTTTAAAATTCAAAGCTGCTACCTCCCCATATATTATAAAACTAAGGAAAATAGCATGTAAAGGGAACAAATGAAGCTTGTAGACCAAAGGGGTCAAAAAGGCGAACCTGGGGGTGGGCAACCCGGGTCCGCCTTTTCGACAGAGCTCAAGGAAATAGAGTTAAGGAGTTTACGAAGTTTTTTTGTTTTCAGGAAGACGCTGCTTCATTGGCCTTGCGTTTGAAACCTCGAACCGGTATGTTGGCGATAAGGGCTATGGAGTTTTCTTCATTTTCCAGATTAACCTGCAGAGCTTCCTCATCTATATCCAAATAGTCTCGAATGACTTTAATAAGGTCTTCTTTCAGTGAATTGAGAAATTCGGGAGATACGGAGGCACGATCATGTACCAACACCAGACGCAGCCTTTCCCGGGCTATTTCCTTACTGGGCACATTCTCCCTGGAAAATATCCTGCTCAGCATATCGAACAAACTCATCCCCTCCCCCTTATCTGGCCAGCTTCAACATTTTCTTGAATTTGTCCATAATATTTTCCGGATCATCCAGCGAGTACATGGGGACATCCTCTCCATTTAACCTGCGCGCAATCCGACGATAGGCTGCACCGGCCCGGGACACATTTTCCAATACTGCCGGTTCTCCTCTATTAGTAGACACCACTATGGCCTCATCTTCCGGTACTACTCCCAGAAGCTCGATAGCCAGGATATCTATGATATCCGCTGTATCCATCATATCCCCCCGTTTAACCATTTTGCTGCGAATGCGGTTTATAATCAACCTGGCATTAGTCAGACCAGCTGCTTCCAGCAGACCTATTATCCTATCCGCATCCCTTACCGAAGATACCTCCGGCGTAGCTACCACAACTGCCTGGTCAGCACCTGCGATAGCATTCTTAAAACCCTGTTCTATGCCGGCTGGACAATCAACCAGGACAAAATCGAAGTCTTTACGCAATTCATTAACCATGTTCTTCATCTGATGAGGAGAAACTGCAGTTTTATCCTTGGTTTGAGCCGCTGGCAGAAGATATAAGCCGTCAAACCTTTTATCCTTAATTAGAGCTTGCTTTAATTTACACTGCCCGTTAACTGCATCTACAATATCAAATACTATCCGATTTTCCAGGCCCATGACCACATCCAGGTTTCTGAGCCCTATATCGGTGTCTATCATAACCACCTTTTTGCCCGCCATAGCCAGAGCAGTGCCTAGATTTGCTGTAGTTGTAGTTTTTCCTACCCCACCTTTTCCTGAAGTTATCACAATTACTCTGCTTTTCATCCTTAAGCCCCCTATCATATTTTTAACTTCTCAATAACTACTCGGCCCTCCCGAATCCTGGCCACCTCGGGATAATCAACCCCATTTCGTTCTCCATCCGGAGGCCGGGTTATATGAGCTGCAATTCGTAGTTGGGTTGGGTTCAAACGGTAGGCGCTGATTATTACACCCTCGTCACCGAACACTCCGGCGTGGGCCAAGCCTCTCAGGGAACCCATCACCAGTATATTCCCCCCTGCGATCACTTCCGCCCCGGGATTGATATCTCCCAGAATTACAGCATTGCCAGGAACGAATTTCTTCTGTCCGGAACGTATATGCTGACATATCAGGGCGGTATCGTCATAGTGATTCATTCCGGCGATACTCGCTTCCTGCTCTGAATTTTCGTCATCCAGCCCGCCTGAAATCAGCTGATCCAGATGTACACCGTAATCCAGCAGAGTATCTTCCAGTTCTCTCACCTGCTTATTGCTCAATACTCTTTTTCCGATGTCGATGCTCACCTTGCTGCCGACTGGAAGATCTGTTACCAGCTGCAACCGGTTCTCCAATCCCTTTTTTATCTGAGCAAAGGTATTGTAAGCTTTCAGGTCTATCAGCATACTGCTACTGGCTGGTTTACATGCTGTGCTCACCTATTTAGCCCCCCATTCATATAAAGACCCGTTAATTCCTTAAACTATCCATTTTGTCATGTAATTCTATAAATACTAATATTTCCCTTCGATGAAAAAAATAAAAATAGGTCCGATATTTTCTAATCGTCCCTATTTAAGTCGCCTGAGCAGGAGAAATTTCTCCGATTATTCGTCAGCGTTATTCGACACTGATTGTGCAGGAACTTAGTTTTCTTCGGTCAGGTAGTTATGGAGTCCAAAGTATTGCCTGAAAACATCCCGGGCCACTATCCCCCCTGATTCACCACCACTGAAGCCATATTCCAGCACCCCGGCAAAAGCAATTTCCGGGTCATCAAAGGGCGCAAAGGCTACAAATACTCCGTGAAATTCCTTTAATTCATTGTCCCCTGCCCTGCCGGTCTGGGCAGTACCGGTCTTGGCCCCAACTCCAATGGACTCGGGAAAATCGTAAAACAGAAAATGAGCCGTCCCACCCGGTTGAGAAACCGCCAGCATAGCCCTTTTGGTTTCCGCTACGGTTTCCGGTTTTACATCTACTTCATTTATTGCCCGGGGTTCGATTTTTTTGATAGTATTACCTTCCCCATCAGTAATTTTACTAAGCAAATATGGCTGCATAAGATAACCGCCGTTAGCGATAGCGGCCACATAGTTGGCCAGCTGCAAAACCGTATAATCGTTATATCCCTGTCCCATAGACATATTAAAAGTGTCAAAGGCTTGCCAGGTGGTGTTGAAATTATAATCAATCTGGTACTGGGCTTCCAACTTGATCATTTCGTTGGCTCTTTTCTTTTCCAGGCTCTTTCTTTCTTCTTCATCTACCGCATTTTTCATCAGCTCATCATATTTCTCTTCCAATTGCTTACGCTTTCTTTCATACTGGTTATTGGTTACAATGGAACTTATTTCTTGCTTCCAATCCGGAGTAGGTAGTAATCCTTTAGCTTCATAGGGCAAATCTATGCCAGTTTTGGCTCCCAGTCCAAATTCCCGGGCCACTCGAATGATTTGATCATTTCCTGCTCTGCGTCCCATTTCCTGAAAATATACATTGCACGATCCGGCCATAGCTGAATAATAATTCACCCTGCCATGAACGCTCCAGCATTTAATGTAGGGGGCAATCCAATAATTTCCGGTACACGTGACATAGTCATTTCGGGGGTCGGTCACTTCTGCATCCAGAGCTGCCATTCCGGTTATCATTTTAAAAGTCGATCCGGGGGGATAAGTTGCCTGGATACTGCGATCGATCATGGCCCCGGGCTGCATGGGATCATAGGCTTCGGTCTGGGGAAAATAATACTCCGCCCGCAGGGAACTGATGTTTCCTTTCCAATCATCAGGGTACATGGCCGGGCTGCTGCACATAGCCAGAATGGCCCCGGTCTTAACATTAATCAATACTGCTGATCCCACTTTTGCCTTAGGATATTTTTCCTGTAACTGAGCCAAGGTGTTGTCCATGCTCTTCTGCATAACTTGCTGGAGCTCCAGATCCAGGGTAAGGTAAAGGTTGTGCCCTGCTTCCGGCTCCTTGGTTACCAAATCCCGAATAGGCCTGCCCTGAGCATCCACCTCTACACTGCGGGCACCATCCTTGCCTTTCAGAGCATCTTCGTACTGTTTCTCAATGCCTGATTTTCCTATCAGGCTATTAATACTGTATTCCCCTTCAGCAGAATTCTGCAGTTCGTTCTGGTCTATGGAATGTATATAACCCAGGATATGTCCCGCCAGATTGCCCTGAGGATAACTGCGCAGAGGCTCTACCACGATGGAAACTCCGGGCAGACTTTGACGGTTCTCCTCCAGTCTGACTACCAGGTCCCATGAGATGTCGTGCACCAGAGTAATCGGCTCATATAACCGGTATTTTTGTAATTCAACCTTTTCCTCTATGGACTCCCGGGTTATATCCGGATAATAATCATGCAATATCAATAACAGATTCTCTATAACTTCCTCCTGCTTGCCCAGCCCCAGATAACTGAGACTCAATGAGTAGACTATTTCATTGCCGGCCAGCAGTTCACCCTGGGAAGCATATATCTCTCCTCGAGGCGATTTTATAGGAAGCAGCCTGATGCGATTCTCCTTGGCTTGAGTCTGGTAGGTTTCATTGTTAAACAATTGAACAACCGCCAACCTGCCCCCCAACAGGGCCAGCAAGAGAATAACCGCCAGGGTATATACTTTGAGTTTTTTCTCCATTTCTTCTGCTTTCATCTATCTCTCCTTGGATATGCGAAGCAATCCCTGCTGGGAGGAACTATAATACCATATATAGGCAGGCACTGCCAGCAACAGATTGTAGATAATCTGGTATATGGCTGAAACTATTATCGAAGCATCCAGGTGAAATATACTAAAGGTGGTCCATCCCAATAAGAACATCAACAGAGCATTAAGAACGGTTCCAAACAATACTACTACCAAACCGGCCAGTAGATTATCACTGAAAAAGCGCACCTGCAGCCGTCCAATAATGTATCCAATCATAGCTTTGGACAAAGCACTCACACCGATAAACCGGCCCATATACAAATCTTCCAGCAAACCGCATACAAAGCCATATGCGGCTCCCTTCCCTTCTCCATTGAGAAAAGCAAAAAAAATGACGAATATTAAAAGCAGGTCAGGTCGGGCGCCATTTAGGCTAAAAGTGCTGAACAATGTGGATTGTAAAAAAATGGCCAGAAAAGGCAATAGGCCCAGTACAAAATACCTCAATATACCTTATCCCCCAATATCTTCGGTATCGATTTCGCCATCATTATCCTCATCAGTGGGGAAATCTGGATTGTAGTCAACTACCACCAGCACTTCCTCCAGTTGGTCAAAACTCACCGATGGCTCAATCAGCGCCGATAATGTTATTCCATCCAGCTCCAATTCAATTTCTTTTACTACCCCGATATTAATGCCTTTGGGATAGGAACCCGAGAGGCCGGAAGTAATAATATTGTTGCCTGGTTTTATGGTTGAATAATAGGGTATATTGACCATCCGTAACAGGTTGTTGTCGCCCAGACCTTCCACAATCCCCTGGGTCTCCCGGTTCTCTTGAATTATAACTCCTACCGCCATTTCCCGGTGGGTAATCAAGTCAACATGAGCTGAGTTCAGACTTACACTAGCCACTCTTCCAACCAGACCCCCGGGACTGATTACCGCCATGTCCTTCTCTATCCCGCTTTTCGACCCTTGGTCAATCACCAGGGTGCGATACCAGTTATTGGGGCTGCGGGCTATTACCCGAGCCGGTTTGGTCTGGTATTTACTCATACTGATGTCCTGGAAACCCAACAGGCTTCTCAATCTGCGAGCTTCCATTTTATCTTCTCTCAGCATCTGGTTTTCCATGACCAGCTCTTGGTTTTCTGCTTGCAGTGCCTCTATTCTCTGCTGCAGTTCCTGCTTGTTGCTGAAAAAAGTATTAACCCGACCCAAACGATCCTTAAACTCGACTACCTCACTTTGCAGGGGAGCATAAGCATCCCTTATCATCTTTTCCAGCAGACTGATATTATTCCTTTCTGACGAGGTGTTGCTTATAAGCCATAATGTTCCAATCAATAGTACGAGAATCAGCCAGAAATATTTATTTTTAATATATTTTTTCAATTACCCTCACCCAGCGACTTTTATTTTCTTGGTGATATCAGCACCTTTTTCAGTATATCAATATTCTCCAATACTGTACCAGTCCCCCGGGCCACAGCCAGCAAGGGATCCTCACATACATAAACCGGCATATTGGTCTCACGGCTTATCAGCTTATCCAGTCCTTTAAGCAGCGCTCCGCCCCCGGCCATTACTATACCGCGATCCATAATGTCCGAAGCCAGTTCAGGCGGCGTTTTCTCCAGGCATATTTTGATGCCGTCAACTATCTGCTCTACCGTCTCTTTTAAAGCCTTTTGTATCTCGGTTGATGAAACCTGTATAGTCTTGGGCAAACCTGTCACCAGATCTCGCCCCCGCACTTCATAGAATTCTTCATCACCTTCCCATACCGCTGACCCAATCAACATCTTGATGGCTTCCGCAGTCCTCTCTCCGATCAGCAGGTTGTAATTCTTCCTGAGATGACTGATGATGGCATCATCCATATCATCTCCGGCTACCCGTATGGAACGGGAAGTTACTATTCCGCCCAGAGATATAACCGCAACTTCGGTAGTACCTCCGCCGATATCCACTATTAAATTACCGGTAGGTTCATCCACCGGCATCCCTGCACCAATGGCAGCAGCCATAGGTTCTTCCATCAGGTAGGCTTCTTTGGCTCCCCCGGCAATAGTGGCCTCTCGCACTGCTCTCTCCTCTACCGTGGTGCAGCCGGTGGGTATGCTGACAATCACCCTGGGTCTAATAAAGGGGTTCTTCTGTCCTATGGCTCTGGATATGAAATATTTAATCATGGCCAGGGTAACATCATAATCGGCAATAACTCCGTCTTTCATAGGCCTTATGGCAACTATATTACTTGGAGTCCTGCCAATCATCTGCTTGGCTTCCTCTCCTACCGCCAGCACTTTACCGCTGTCGATCTCTATAGCCACCACCGAGGGTTCACGTAATACGACTCCCTTTCCCCTGACATGCACCAGGGTATTGGCTGTACCCAGATCTATTCCCAAGTCTTTTCCGAAAACCAATATGATTTGCCTCCTTAAGTGTTTAGATTAAACCTTTTGATTTAAGACTGCAGTAGGTATTATCTCCTATAATTATATGGTCAAGCACCGATATTCCCATTATATTTCCGGCTTCAATCAAACGGCGGGTAATCTCTATGTCCTCCTGACTGGGAGTAGGATCTCCGCTGGGGTGATTATGAACCAGTATCATGGAAGCCGCGCTTCTTTTTACTGCCAGCTTGAAAACCTCGCGGGGGTGAACTATGGAACTGTGCAGTCCTCCTACGGAAATATCCTGCATCAGGAGCATCCCGCCTTTTCGATCCAGATAAATGACCCGGAAATGCTCCCGGTCGAAATACCTCATTTCTTCCATCACTATATTTTTGACATCTTCAGGGGATTTTATCGGGGTTTTTATCTCAATATCCTGGGACATGCGGCGCCCCATCTCAATAGCAGCTTTAACGCTCACCGCCTTGGCCGGACCTATTCCCTTCTCACTCAACAGTTCCTCCAGGCTGGCGTCTTTTAAGTGCCTAAGGGACTCGTACTTTATTATCAACAGCCGGGCCAGTTCCAGGGCACTTAGTTCCCTGGTACCCTGTCCCAGTATTATGGCCAGCAATTCTGCATCCTCCAGGTTTTTTTCCCCTTTTAACATCATTTTTTCTCTTGGCCGCATATTTTCCGGCATATCTTTAATGCCTGTATGATAGAAACTCAGAGCTTACACCTCCAGCAGTCTTACTCCCTGCCTCTTCAACATGGAATACAGATGTTTCAAAGGCAGTCCTACAACATTGAAATAACAACCTTCAATCTTTTCAATGAACACTGCCCCGGTTCCCTGTATTCCATATGCCCCTGCTTTGTCCAGCGGCTCCCCGGTTAATATGTAAGCCCTTATTTCCTCATCTGTAATATCTCGAAAATATACCCTGGTAGTCTCGTCCTGGATTTCGGCCAGGCCGCTCTCTGTATCCATAACGCAAACGGCAGTGACTACTTCGTGCTCTCTTCCCTTTAGGGAGGAAAGTTTGCGGAAGGCATCCTGAACATCTTCCGGTTTGCCCAGGATCTTGCCATTACATACTACTACTGTATCAGCGGCAACAATCAAGGCATTTTTCATCTGTTTACTTGCCTGTTCTGCTTTGCACCGGGCAATCCTTCTTACCGCAGCTCGGGGTTCTTCTCCCGGCAGTATCTGTTCGTCGATATCGGCCGGACAGCACTCGAAGTCAATATGCAATAGTTCAAGAATAGTCTGGCGCCTAGGGGATTGGGAAGCGAGAATTACTCTTTTCAAATCGCATCTCCGCTCTTATAGTCTCTTATATACCATATAGGCCGCTATAAAGCCCATAATAGTAAACAAATTTAAATGCATCATAAATCCCAATGAAAAACTGATTACTCCCAAATCCAGGCTGAAGCCTGGAATGCCTACGCTTTGCATATTCCCCAAGATACTGGCAGCCGGCCAAACGGCTTTGAAGGCATCTCCTATCCAGGCGCCAATAATTCCACCGAGTACCAGCAATAGTATGAGAATCTGCCAGCCGGGATAGGTGCGCGATCTACCTGTCAATAATCTCCCTCCGCAACCGATTATTTTTTAAAGTGTAGCATTACTGCCTTTGAAACACAAGTTCGCCAAAAAAGGAGAATTACCCGGCAGAGTATTCTCCTTCTTTATTATTCTATCACAACGCAAGTTTCTTACTTGTTCTGAACCAGATTAAAACTCAATACCTCCAAGTTAACGGATAGATCTACGTTCCTTAGTATCACGTCAGCGGGAACCTTTAAGACCCGGGGCGAGAAATTCAAGATAGCTTTGACCCCAGCTTCTAGCAGTTCATCGGTTACCTGCTGAGCTTCTGCGGCCGGAACCGTTACTACTCCTACATGTACGTCGTGTTCTTTCACTTTGTCCTTGAGGACGGTCAGGGATTCCACCTGCAACTGTCCCAATCTGCTGCCGATCTTGTTTTCGGCCACATCCAGGATGGATTTGACCACAAACCCCCGCTCCCTGAACCCCTGGTAGAGGGCCAGGGCCGAACCGAGTTTGCCTGCTCCTACTATTATCACATTCCATTCATGATCCAAACCCAGGATCTCCATTAGATACCCGTACAATTCGTCGACTTTATATCCTACCCCCCTGGTTCCAAATTCTCCAAAATAAGCTAGATCCTTTCTTACCTGGGCAGAACTAACTCCAACCCCCCGGGCAATTTGTCCGGAAGAAACAGTATCTTCTCCTTCCCCCATCGATTGATGAAGGTATCGAGAATAAATGGAAAGTCTTTGTACGGTCGCTTCTGGTATCTTAAATGCTTTCAATGTTCCACCCCTTCACGGTAGCATGTTACAACATGAACTATCTTTTATACTATTGTACATAAAAATAGGCAAAAAATAAGCTATTTCTTCAGGAAATAGCCAGATTTTATAAAGCCAGGTGGGCAATTTTCACTAAATTGTAAGTTAAGATGGCCACTACAGCCGATGAGGGAATGGTTACAAACCAAGCCACGATTATCTGCCGGGCTATATTCCATCGTACTCCCTTTAATCTTTTGGCTGCTCCAACCCCCATTATGGATGAAGAAACCACATGAGTGGTGCTAACTGGAGCCCCCAGCAGACTGGCGGAATAAATGACCAGAGAAGAAGTAAAATCAGCAGCAAAACCATTAATAGGTTCTATTCTGAATATTTTGCCGCCCATGGTCTTGATTATTTTCCAACCGCCTATGGCGGTACCCATACCCATGGATGCAGCACAGGATACTTTCACCCACAAGGGGACATCAAAAACGGTGATAAGGCCTCCTCCTACCAGGACCATGGTAATAATACCCATGGATTTCTGGGCATCATTGGAACCATGGGCAAATGATGCCATGCAGGCAGATACGATCTGCAGCTTGCGAAAGCTGTTGTTAATCTTGGAGGGTGCAGCCGGTTTAAAGAGCCAGAACAGCAGGGTCATAACCAGACTGCCCATCAATCCCCCTATAACGGGAGCCAGGATTAGCCCCAGCAGTATCTTAAAAAACCCATCCCATAGAACCGCATTAAAACCAAAACCAGCTATTACTGCCCCGGCCAATCCCCCTATTAAGGCGTGGGAAGAACTGCTGGGGATGCCGAAATACCAAGTAAACAGGTTCCAGAAGATGGCTCCTATCAATGCTGCTATCATCACGGTACCGGTTACCAGCTCCGGCGCTACTATACTTTTGCCGATAGTAGCAGCCACCGCAGTGCCACTCAGTGCCCCTACGAAATTGAGGCTGGCTGCAATCATTATAGCATTGCGGGGCGATAGGGCCTTGGTTGAAACCGAAGTAGCTATGGCATTGGCCGTATCATGAAATCCATTAATAAAATCAAAAATCAGTGCTAACAGTACTATTGCTATGATCAAGCCGATGCTAAACATATTTTACTGCAATTCCCTTAATAATATTGCTCACATTCTCGCAATAATCGAGGGTGGTCTCCAGATGCTCATATATCTCTTTCCATTTTATGATGTCAACCACGTTTTCCGTGTTTTCAAACAAAAGGGCAATCCCTGCTCGATACAGGTAGTCGCCCTCATGTTCATAAGCTCTTATCTTTTCACTGGATTCCACCACTTCATGATGTGAATTTCTGACGTCCGGCAATTTGGAAACAGCAGTTTTTATTTCATGGGCTGCTTCTTTCAGTACTTGGGCTAATTTTAAAATATATATTTCCTTAGGCCGTCCTGCTTTATAGATGACTATTTTCTCCATGATGCCCTGAGTATGATCAACTATGGAATTCAATCCTCTGGCCAACTGCAATATATCTTCCCGGTCAAAAGGGGTAACAAAGGAACTGTTAATCTGGGCCATAACCTCAGATAGGATTCTATCCCCCCGCTCTTCCACCTGATTGATTGACTCCAGATTTTGGGAGGCGTCGCCCCCGGGCTGTTCAATAAATTGCAGCAGTAAATCGGCCGCTTCCAGTATAGCATCGGCTAGCTGGTCAAAATAAGAAAAAAACAGGTCATTACGTGGCTTCAATTTAAAAACCACCCTGACACCTCCTCAATTCTACATCCTTTACGCTTTCTTAATAAAATTATAGCAATAATAACATTAAGGCTTTGTTAATAATTTGTTAACAAAGCCTTAAGCATTCGTAAACTGCCTTCGCGCCTTATCCAATAAATAGAAGGAGCCGGTGATAAGCAGATATTCATCCTCCTTCAGCAGTTCCATCCCCAATTCAACAGCCTTTTCAATATCTTCCCGCATATGGCATTCTACTTCCGGATACAGCTGTTTCCAAACCTCTGCCGATCTATACCACTTTCCCGCCCGATCCCCTTCCGGTCTGCTGACAATACATTTGCTGGTATTTTCCCCCAGATACGATAATGCCCCCACCACGTCTTTGTCATCCAAATATCCGCAGAGCAATACTTTTCGGCTTGGTCCCAGGATAGTGTTCAGGGAATCTGCCAGAGCCCGGGCGGCATGAGGATTGTGCCCGGCATCTGCAATGACTAGAGGATTTCGGCATATAACCTCCAACCTGCCGGGAAATTTTATGCTTTTTAGAGTTTCTCGCAATACCTGAGGAGACAGATGAAAGCCGTAATCCCTTAACAAATGTACAACCGCCAGAGATAAGCGCAGGTTTTCCAGTTGATGGTTTCCGGCCAGTCCAAAATATACTCCGCTCATATGCTGCCCGGCCAGATCCAGGCAGATCTCCTGTCCCTCAATCCCGGGCTGACCGTAAGGAGCCACCCGGATCAGGTTCCGGTCAAAGCAGGGTGCGTTCTGCCTGCGGGCTTTTTCTCTGACAACCCGCTCGGCTTCTTCCGGTAATATTCCTGCCACTACTGGTATTCCGGGTTTTATTATCCCAGCTTTGTTCTCCGCAATCTCGGTCAGAGTATCCCCCAATACCTGAGTGTGATCATAATCAATACTAGTGATTACTGATACCAGCGGAGCAACAACATTGGTGGAGTCATAAACCCCCCCCAGTCCCGCTTCCATCACGGCCAGATCCACCTGCTTATCCTTAAAATACTGGAAAGCCAGGGCGGTCAATATCTCAAATTCCGTGGGATGTTCCTCACCCTCTGCCTCCATCTGCCGAGCCAGGCCCTTAATATAATCAAGGTAATTAATGAAATCCCCGGCCTCTATCTCCCGGCCATCAATGGTAAAGCGTTCCAGGTAGGAATGCAAATGCGGAGATGAAAAACGCCCCACCCGATACCCGGCGGCACTTAATAGAGAAGCAGTGAGATAGGTGACAGAACCCTTGCCATTGGTCCCGGCTGCATGTACAAATTTAAGCGCCTTTTCCGGGTTGCCCATGCGTTTCAGCAACAGGCTAATCCTGGTCAAACCCGGTTTAATGCCAAAAACACTTAATTTTTCCAGGCGGGATGCTATTTCTCGCTGAATATTTGCAGCCGTTGCAATATACCCTCTTTCTTGCCTCTGGCTTCTTCAACTTTAAATCTCTCCTTTTCCACTACCTCTGCCGGGGCCCGGGACAGGAAAGCGTCATTTTGCAGCTTGGCTTCAGCCTTGGCCAGATCTGTTTCTACATTTTTCAATTCTTTGCCCAGCCGGGCTATTTCTTTGGCAAAATCGATAACTCCCTCCAGGGGTACATATATTTCCATATGGGAACTTACCGCTGAAACCGCCTGTTCCGGTTTGTTGTTCAGCTGATCTGCCATCTCCAGATCACCCAGATTAGCCATCTGAACCAGATAAGAGCGGTTCTGTTCAAATACCTGTCTTAGCCCGGGCAGGTTGACCAGGACCAAAGCATTGACCGGTGAACCCGGGGGTACACTGAATTCAGCCCGAATATTGCGGATGGAACGAATAGCATTCATTATCTGTTTCATATCCTCCACTGCATCTGGCCATACCCCATATTTATTCGGCTGGGGCCAAGGGTCCATCATAATACTGGAACTGTGACCGGGCAGGTTCTGGTAAATTTCCTCGGTAATAAAAGGCATAAAAGGATGCAGGGTTCGCAGAATGGTTTGCAGTATATCATTAAGCAGATTCTGAATCAGTAGTTTTTCTCGTTTATCACCGGGGTTAAATAATCTGGGCTTGGCCAGTTCGATATACCAATCGCAGAATTCGTCCCAGATGAATTCGTACAGTTCCCGGGCTGCCTCACCCAGATCATATTTTGCCAGACGCTGACCCACCTGCTGTACCAAGGTATTAAGCCGCGAAAGTATCCACTTGTCGGCCAGCTCCAGTTCCTCCTGGGCAATATCTATTTTCTCAAAATCCTGGAGATTCATCATAACAAAACGAGAAGCATTCCATATCTTATTGGCAAAATTTCTAGTGTTCTCAACCTTCTCCCAGTTAAAGCGCACATCATTGCCCGGAGTCACCCCGGTAATCATGGAAAACCTCAGAGTATCAGCTCCGTAACGATCTATCACTTCAATGGGGTCTATCCCATTACCCAGCGATTTGCTCATCTTCCGGCCCTGTCCATCCAGGATCAGGCCATGTATATTAACCTCATGAAAGGGCACCTGCCCGGTTTGCTCTATTCCAGAGAAAATCATCCGGGCTACCCAGAAGAAGATAATGTCTCTGCCGGTTACCAGTACACTGGTGGGATAATAATATTCCAGGTCCTGGCTGTGGTCAGGCCAGCCCAGGGTTGAAAAAGGCCACAGGGCGCTGCTGAACCAGGTATCGAGCACATCTTCATCCTGCAGCAGGTTGCTGGATTCACAACTGCTGCAGCGTTGGGGATCGATCCGGCTGCAGATCATTTCTCCGCAGTCCTGACAGTACCAGACCGGAATTCGGTGCCCCCACCAGAGCTGCCTGGATATACACCAATCCCGGATGTTCTCCATCCAGTTTATGTATATACGAGTAAACCTTTCCGGCACGAACTTAATCTCTCCATCCAGTACTTTCTGAATGGCCGGTTCGGCCAGAGGCTTCATCTTAACAAACCACTGCATGGATATCATGGGCTCGATTACGGTTGCGCAACGCTGGCAGTGACCAACCGCATGGTTGTGATCACTTACCTCCAGCAACAAGCCCTGCTGCTTCAAGTCTTCAATAATTTTTACCCGAGCTTGTTCCCGGCTCATCCCCTGATAAGGCCCGGCATTTTCGTTCATATTCCCATGATTGTCCATAACCACGACCTGCTCCAAATCATGTCTCAAACCCATTTCGAAGTCATTAGGGTCATGAGCCGGTGTTACTTTCACCGCTCCGGTCCCAAACTCCTGATCCACATAGCTGTCTGCGAATACCGGAATAGCCCGGTTCATTAAAGGCAGCATAACCATTCGTCCCAGCAGGTGGGAGTATCTATCATCTTCAGGATGAACTGCAACTCCAGTATCCCCCAGCATGGTCTCAGGCCGGGTAGTGGCTACCACCAGGAACTCATCGGAATCTATAAGCGGATACTTAATGTGCCACAAATGACCGTCATGGGTTTCATGCTCTACTTCTATATCCGAAATAGCGGTATGGCATTTGGGACACCAGTTGACCAGATAATTACCTCTATATATCAAGCCTTTTTCATACAGATTAACAAATACTTCCCGTACCGCACGGGAACACCCCTCATCCATGGTGAAGCGTTCTCTGCTCCAGTCACAGGAGGAACCCAGCAGGCTCAACTGGTCGGTGATGGTATTTCCATATAAATGCTTCCACTCCCACACCTTCTCCAGAAATTTCTCCCTACCCAGGTCATGTTTGCTTATGCCCTGCTGAGCCAGTGACTCTTCCACCCGGGCCTGGGTGGCTATTCCAGCATGGTCAGTGCCCGGCAGCCACAAGGCATTATAGCCTTGCATGCGATGCCAGCGGGTCAATATGTCCTGGATGGTGTTGTCCAGGGCATGGCCCAAATGCAGTGCTCCCGTTACATTAGGCGGGGGCATGACTATGGAAAACATCCTCTTGCTGCTATCAGGTTCAGGCGTAAAGTAGCCCTGGCCCTTCCAATATTGGTACCATTTTCCCTCTACTTGAGCGGGATCGTACACGGTGGGCAGATGATTCACTGTACCCATCAAATAACCTCCTTACAGTATCTATCAATAACTGCAATTAATGTCTGTTATACAATCTAAATTGTACTTAAATTCTGCCTCTTAATGCAAGTTATCAGAATAAAAACTGTATTTTCCTCCAATCTTGTAGTACCCTTGGTTTATGAACCAACGAAAGTATTTTATAGGGGGAATATTCAATTGGCAGGGAAGTTAAAATTAGGCCGCAATGATCCTTGTCCTTGCGGCAGCGGCAAGAAATATAAAAATTGCTGCGGGCAGCTGGGGGATATCACTCCCGTGTACGAAGATCCCTTCACTCACTACAGCCAGCTCATCACATCCTTTAAGGTTAAATTGGAAAGCTATTTTGCCGCGGAGGTAAAAAAACATCGCCAATCCATCAAGTCGCGCTTCGCCCGTTTCAGTGTCATCAGAACTATCCGCAACGAACACGAATCCATTTTTTCTGACTGGCTGTGGTTTGATCTGAGGGATGAGGAAGAAATGACTATGGCCGGACGCTATTTTATGGAAAATGAGGCTTTTATGGAAAAACCTCTGCGGGAATGCCTGCAAGCCCTCAATCAGTCTTATTTATCCGTATACCGGCTGACCGGTTCCATGGGCCTCACTCTAAGTGTAAGTGACATCTTTTCCGGTTCTTCCTATAAAGTGATGATTAAGGAGCCCTTTGACTTGGAAGATAAAGATCGGAATATGCTGGCACTGGGCCGAATAATATGCCTGCCCGATGTCAACCTCTTTTCCGGCCTGGTATTAATGCTGGAAAATGACCTTTTGCAGGAGGATTTTATCAAAGAACACCTGGAATATCTGCAGAGTCTGGCCGGACTGGATCTGCCCCAGTTGCTCAAGAGCCATGGGGAGATTCTCTATGGCATCTACGATCATGCCGGACAGAAAATGCTGCTCAACCTTAATGATATGCGGATACGACTGCTGGATGATAATGAAAGAGAGCGGCTCCTGGGCAGGCTGGCTCAGGATTCGGATTATAAACTTCAGCATACTGCTGCCGGCTGCCTCTGGTATAAAGCTGCTGCGGAAACAGCCGGTTATTCCCGTCTAATTGTGGCCGATAACCTGGTTTTATCTGCTTCAGATGTATTGGAAGACGTGATGGAGCATTCCCGCTTCCTTGACACCCTATGCCCGAACAAACCGGTAGAGGTGATCAATAGCCTGATGCTGCCGGAACCGCCTGATCCCCAGTACTCCTGGCTGTGGTTCCTGGTTCTCAAAGATCGGGAAAGCGAGAAATGGCTTAGTACTCCGCATCGGGAGTTGGAGGGCAAAACCCCGGATGAAGTTTTACAGCAGCCGGATGGAGCCTCCACCATAATAGCTATGCTCGATACTTATCAGGATTCTATGGTTATGGAGGAAGAAAAAGACATAGTAGAATATATCAAGTTAAAATGCCTGGCATCGGCGTCGGGATAAGCAGGTTAAAACCAGTCAAAAACCCGGGGCAGACTATATTGAAGTCTGGACCCGGGTCTCGTTTTTTTCATTTTATTTATGGAGCCTCCTGATCCGATCCTTCTATTCCGACTATCAGGCTCTCGGGTTTATGGTCCAAGATCTCCTGCAGGGCCTCCTTAATTTCTTCGGCCCCTTCACCGGTATCGGCGGAAAAACATATAGGCAGCATTTCCCCAGGTATGGCCAGCTCCTTCCTGATAACCGTCAGGTGCTTGGATCTGGCTCCCCGGGATATTTTATCGGCTTTGGTAGCAATTATCAGAACCGGAATTTGATGATGGGAAAGCCATTCTTTCATCATTATATCATCAGCGGAGGGCGGATGCCTTATATCCAGGATATGCAGCACCCCTCTTAACTGCTGGCGCTGACTCAAATAGGCTTCTATCATCCTGCCCCATCTGGCTCTTTCCTGCTTGGATACCTTGGCGTAGCCATAGCCAGGCAGGTCGACCATATGCCATTTATCATTGATCAAATAGTAATTAATGGTTCTGGTCTTGCCCGGAGTTGAACTGGATTTAGCCAACTTCCTGCGGTTGGTGAGTTTATTGATTAGAGAAGACTTGCCTACATTGGATCTTCCTACCAGAGCGATTTCCGGCCGGTCATCCTCGGGCAGATTTTTAATGTCCACAAATACTCCTCTAAATTCCGCCTGTTTAATTTTCATCATCTACCGACCCTTTTCAGTTTAGAGCTGCGTCATTCTTTTCCAGGGCTATCTCCAATACCTGGTCCATATGGGAAACTATCTGGAGACCGATCTTCTTTCTGACCTGAGCCGGTATATCCTGGATATCCTTCTTGTTATCTTCTGGCAGCAATACCGTCTTAATCCCAGCCCGGTGAGCTGCCAGCACCTTTTCTTTCACCCCGCCGATAGGCAGAACTCTTCCTCGCAGGGTTATCTCTCCTGTCATGGCTATATCGCTCCGTACCGGCAGGCCTGACATGGCTGAAGCCAGAGCAACTGCTATAGTAATTCCCGCTGAAGGGCCATCTTTTGGTATAGCGCCTTCCGGAACATGCAGGTGGATATCATTTTCGTCCAAGGTCTGCTGAGCAATACCCAGTTGGTCTGCTCTGGATCTTACATAGGTCAGCGCCGCCTTGGCTGATTCTTTCATTACCTCCCCGAGTTTACCGGTTAGAATCAGCTTGCCTTGTCCCTTATATAAGGCTACCTCAATGGCCAGGATGTCGCCGCCGGTTTCGGTCCAGGCCAGACCCGTGGCTACTCCCACCTGGTTCTCACTCTCTGCAACCCCGTAACGGTAACGTTCTTTCCCCAGATAACGGACAACTGCGCTGGCAGTAATGTTCACCTGAAAATTCTTATCTTCCACAACCTGCCGCGCAACTTTGCGGCACATGGAAGCGATTTCCCTCTCCAGGTTTCTTACCCCGGCCTCACGAGTATAATTGCGGATCACCTTTCTGACCGAACCCTCGGAAAAGCTGATATTTCCGGGTTTCAAACCATGTTCTTTTATCTGCTTGGGAACCAGGTAATCCATTGCTATATGAACCTTATCCTCTTCGGTATAGCTGGTTATTTCAATTACTTCCATCCGGTCCAGCAAGGGACGGGGTATATTATAGATCGAATTGGCCGTGGTTATAAACATTACTTTGGAAAGATCAAAGGGTATTTCCAGGTAATGATCACTAAACGAAAAATTCTGTTCCGGATCCAATACCTCCAACAAGGCTGAGGCCGGATCTCCCCTAAAGTCAGTGGTCATCTTATCTATTTCGTCCAGCAGGAAAACTGGATTCCTTGAAGCGGCCTGCTTCATTCCCTGCAGCACTCGGCCCGGCATGGAACCCACATAGGTTCTGCGATGTCCTCTAATTTCCGCCTCATCTCGAATACCCCCCAGGGACATCCGGACAAATTTGCGTCCCAAAGACCTGGCTACAGATTTACCTAGAGAGGTCTTTCCCACTCCAGGAGGTCCTACCAGACACAGGATAGGTCCTTTCATCTTCTTGGCCAGTTTGCGTATAGCCAGATATTCCAGAATCCTCTCTTTGGGTTTTTCCAAGCCGTAATGGTCTTCATCCAGTATCCCTTCGGCCACTTTCAAATCCAGCCGATCTTTGGTCTCGAAAGCCCAAGGCAGGGAAAGCATCCAGTCCAAATAATTTCGCACTACCACTGCTTCAGCCACCATCGGCGGCATTTTCTCCAGCCGCTCCAATTCCTTGTAGGCCTTCTCATGGGCATCTTTGGGCAGTTTTGCCTTATCTATGCGTTCCTTGAGTTCTTCTACCTCGGCAGCCCGCTCATCTTTCTCCCCCAGTTCCTTCTGAATGGCTTTCATCTGCTCCCGAAGATAGTACTCTTTCTGAGTTTTTTCCATCTGCTTGCGGACTCGAATGTTAATCTTCCGCTCCAGTTCCAGTACTTCCATTTCTTTAGCCAGGATATCACACATGATTTCCAGCCTTTTGGCTATTTCCCGGGCCTCTAGTATCTTCTGCTTTTCATTGATCCGCAGGGATAAGTGGGAAGCTATCACATCGGCCAGTCGGCCTGGCTCCTCTATAGCTACCACAGTTACCACCGTTTCCGGCGGGATCTTCTTGCTTACTCTAACGTACTGCTCAAACTGGGATACCAGGGTCCTCATCAAGGCTTCCAGTTCTGGCGGCTTTAGCCGGGGATCATCCTTAAACTCTTTGATCTCAACCTGTATATATGGATCATGCACGATATAACTGCGTACTTCCGCCCGATGCAGGCCTTCAACCAGAACCCTCATAGTACCGCCCGGCATCTTTAATATCTGTCTGATCTCGGCTACTGTCCCTACGGTATATATGTCTGCTTCTTCCGGGTCATCATCCTGCGCCTCTTTTTGAGTAGCCAGAAATATCTCTTTATTCTCTAACATAGCTTCCTCAATGGCATTAATAGATTTCTTACGGCCTACATCAAGATGAATAACGGTATATGGAAAAACCAACATTCCCCGCAAAGGGAGCATAGGCATTACTCTTAGAATTTCATTATCTGACTGCAATAAAAAAACACCTCCCAGGCAAGTTAATTCTACTATATGACTGGCTTCCAGGCAAGTTTCAGAAATTCAGTCATCAAAAAAACCCTATCCCTCAATGCCTCATAAGCGACGGTATGTGCTATCAAATTATATTATTGATTATATAATACCTGTCAACCTTTATTGGCCAAATGCTATATCCAGCACCTGCCGCAAGTCATTGACAGGTATCACCTCAATATCGGACAGGTTTTCGAATATACCCAGCCAGTTGTCTCGGGGAATAATTACTTTCTTGATGCCCGCTTTCCTGGCGGCATCCACCTTACTCATCACACCTCCCACTGCTTTCACCCGACCATGTACTGATATTTCTCCAGTCATGGCCAGCAGGTTATATACCTCCTGACGGGTAATAGCCGAATATATGGCAGTAGCAATACTGACTCCAGCCGAAGGGCCATCTACCGGGGTTCCACCGGGAAAATTAAGATGCAGGTCATAATCCAAAGTCTGGAGGTCATATTCCGAGCGTAATACCGTCAGAACATTTTCCACCGCCCCCCGGGCCATGCTTTTGCGGATCAGTTTTCTGCCCTCTCCTCCTACCTCTTCCTGGTCGATAACCCCGGTTACGGTCCAGGTACCGGTAGCTTTTGGTACCGGAATGGCATTAGCTTCCACCTCGATCAGCATCCCGACATTAGCACCGTGCACAGCCAGACCGTTGACTATTCCAACCCGCGGCTGTTCCCCGGGACGGACTTCCGCCCTTGGCGAAAGCCTGCCATTGTTTAATACTTTTTCTATCGTTTCCAGGGTTATGCAGCTTGAATTTTCGATCTGAGTGATACCGGCTGCCAACTGCACTATGTTGACCGCCTCCCGGCCATTGCTGGCATATTTTACTATCTCGTTCACCGCGTCATTCTTAACCTGTATGCCGGCCTTCTCTACCGCATTTATAGCTATCCGCCTTAAATCTTCCTTTTCCAGAGGCTTAAAAAACACTTCCATGCACCTGGATCTTAGCGGCGGGGATAATTCTCCAGGCATCCTGGTAGTCGCCCCTACCAGCCTGAAATCGGCCGGTAGCCCATTTTGGAATATATCGTGAATATGTCCGGGTATGTTCCTGTCATTTTCACTATAATAGGCACTTTCCAGGAGAACCTTGCGATCCTCCAGGACCTTTAGCAATTTGTTCATCTGCATAGGGTGCAGTTCGCCGATCTCATCCACAAACAACACCCCGCCATGAGCCTTGGTACAGGCCCCCGGCTTGGGCTGGGGTATCCCGGCCGTTCCCATGGAGCCGGCTCCCTGATAAATAGGGTCATGTACTGATCCAATCAAGGGATCGGCAATATTCCTCTCATCAAAACGAGTAATAGAAGCATCAATTTCCACAAATTTTGCTTCCTCCCCAAAGGGCGAAAGGCTGGTCCGGCGTGCTTCTTCCAATACCAGCCTGGCGGCGGCCGTCTTTCCCACCCCGGGAGGTCCATAGATTATCACGTGCTGGGGGTTGGGTCCGCACAAAGCCGCCCGCAACAAGTCCACACCTTCTTCCTGTCCTACCACATCTTTCAGATCTACCGGACGAGTGAGGCTGGATAGGGGTTCGGTTAACCTGATATTACGCATCTCTTTTAGTCTGCCGTTTTCTTTCTCCGATTCCTTTACCAAACCGTATTTCTTATTTTGCTGAGCCTTTAGGAGATTCCAAAAGTATATCCCTATTACTATGGCAAAAAATAACTGTACTATATACAATATCGGTCCATAATCCATAAACAGATCGTTCATCGGCATTTTCCTTTCTCTGCAGCTTTTGCTTACTGGTCTGGTTCAATCAGATTTTGGGGGTGAGCTAAACCTGATATCCCGAACACTAAAAATATCAGGTCAGTTTTTTTATTATTCCCTGCAAAGTCAGTTGAATAAGGCCATAAAGACAGTAAAAAAAGGCAGTATTCACTGCCTTTTCCAGATACTAACCCTCCAACCATATTACTGCCAGTTTGCCCGAAGCAATTAAATCGTTCATCTTTTACTACATTTTACATCCGGTGAGGCAGACTAAAAGCGTTAAACACCGGGGTTTCCGTTCCCCGAGAACGCAATGGTACGTTTGAACCGAAAGCAATACGACACATATTTTGTGGAATTGCGTATCATGTGGGTTATGCACGAGAGCGTATGCACGACTGTGTAAATGGTAATAATCTCCACAAATAAAAGCTAAGGAGATGTTATCATGAGACAGTTGAGTGGCTGAAATCAAAGCAAAAAGAGGCTGCCCTTTTGACACAGCCTCTTTAAATACCATTTATCCCCTGCGGATATTAATTAACCTTCCGTCTGGCATCTACAGTTACCAGCAGGGGCTTTTCTTTCTTGGCTATTACATCCCTGGTAACCAAAACCTTGGTAATATCAATGCGGGAAGGAACCTCATACATGACTTCCAGCATCACATCCTCGATTATGGCCCGGAGCCCTCGGGCACCGGTATTTCTGCGCAAGGCCTCTTCAGCAATGGCATCCAGGGCATCATCGGTAAATTCCAAATCCACCCCGTCCAGTTCCAATAATTTCTTGTACTGTTTTACCAGTGCATTCCGGGGTTCAGTCAGTATCTTGATCAAGGTCCCCTTGTCCAGAGCGTCCAGAGTAACTATGATCGGCACCCGGCCCACAAATTCCGGTATCAGCCCGTAACGCAGGAGATCCTGGGGTAATATCATTTCCAGGATTTCTCCTATCTTCTTATCTTCTTTAGCCTTGATATCAGCACCAAAACCCATTACTTTTTGACCAACCCGGTTTTGAATTATTTTATCAATTCCCTCGAAGGCTCCTCCGCAGATAAAAAGAATGTTACTGGTATCGATCTGAATAAACTCTTGATGCGGATGCTTGCGTCCGCCCTGAGGAGGCACACTGGCTACTGTACCCTCCAGTATTTTGAGCAGGGCCTGTTGTACGCCCTCTCCGGATACATCCCTGGTAATACTGGGGTTATCGGTCTTGCGAGCTATTTTGTCTATCTCATCGATATACACAATTCCCTTTTCGGCTTTTTCAATATCATAATCAGCGGCCTGGATAAGTTTCAAAAGAATATTCTCTACATCTTCGCCCACATAACCAGCCTCAGTCAGCGAAGTGGCATCCGCGATGGCAAAGGGCACATTCAGTATCCGGGCCAGAGTCTGTGCCAGCAGGGTTTTTCCGCTTCCCGTTGGTCCCAGCATCATAATATTGCTTTTTTGCAACTCCACATCATCCAACTTCATGCCCAGATTGATTCTTTTATAATGATTATAAACCGCTACTGCCAGCGACTTCTTGGCAGTATCCTGGCCGATCACATAATCATCCAGGGTCTCCCTTATTTCCAGCGGCTTGGGGATATCACCCAGTTCCAGCCCTAAATCTTCCGCCAACTCTTCCTCTATTATCTCATTGCACAACTCGATACATTCATCACATATATAGACCCCCGGCCCGGCTACCAGTTTCTTCACCTGATCCTGGGTCTTGCCGCAGAATGAACACTTTAATTGTCCTTTGTCATCGCCGTATTTATGCATACATCCACCCCTCCAGGCAGCACATTATTTCTTCTTGCCCAATCCCTTGGGCCGACCCATCACCTCGTCAATAATACCATATTCAACTGCTTCCTCTGTGGTCATGAAATAATCCCTTTCCGTATCCTGCTCTATTCTCTCCAGAGATTGACCGGTACGATCAGACAATATCCGGTTCAGGGATTCTCTCATTTTGATTATCCTTTTGGCGTGTATTTCTATGTCCGTAGCCTGACCCTGAGTCCCGCCGCTGGGTTGATGGATCATTATTTCGGCATTGGGCAAGGCAAATCTTTTGCCCTTCTCGCCAGCAGCAAGCAAAAACGCACCCATACTGGCGGCCAGACCTACACATATAGTTGATACATCAGCCTTGATATGCTGCATGGTATCATATATAGCCATACCTGCACTGATGGAACCTCCAGGACTGTTAATATATAGAGCAATGTCCTTATCTGGATCTTCAGCCTCCAGGAACAAGAGCTGGGCTATAACCAGATTGGCTACCGTATCATCTATTGCACTTCCCAGAAATATTATCCGGTCCTTTAATAGGCGGGAATATATATCATAAGATCTTTCTCCCCGGTTGGTTTGCTCTACTACCATAGGTACCAAATAAGACACATAATTCACCTCTTTTTTATTTTAATCTCAGCTACATCCTTACTCTGGGTTTGGAACTATTCTTGAACTTCTTCGGCGCTGCCCGCGACTTCTTCCCCCTGGTTCCGATTAACTGCCGCAGAGGCATCCTGAACACTGACCACCGCATGCTCTACCAAGTAATCTACTGCTTTGTCCATCTTTAGATTATAACGAATATTTTCTATCATGCTGTCCATGTTCTTCCTGACTTCCTCGATTTCCATGCTCATCTTCTCAGCCATGTCCTTTATATATATATCTAATTCTTCATCATTAATCTCTATACCTTTTTCGTTGATTATTTTTTCGAGCATAAAATTAGTCTTAAGCTGCTTTTCGGCATCGGGCATGATGGAATTGATCAGAGCCTCAATACTGCTGTTGGTAATGGTCAAGTACTGCTCCAGGGAAATGCCCTGGGATGAAAGCCGTTGTTCCAGCTGCTGGGCCATATTGATGGCCTGCGAGCGAATTGCCGATTCAGCCAGTACCACCTGGCAGTTTTCCAGCTGCTTATCAACTGCTGCCTGACGCAGACTGTCTTTACGGCTATTCTCGTTCATCTCCTCCAGGTTCTTCCTAACATCTGCCCTGAGTTCATCCAGAGTATCACATTCGCTTACTTCTTGGGCAAATTCGTCATTCAGTTCTCTCACCTGTTTGCTCTGGACATTCTTAACTGCCACCTTAAATACCGAAGCTTCACCTGCTAAATCTTCCGCCTGATAATCTTCCGGGAAACTAACTTCTACTTCCTTTTCATCTCCCACCTTCAAACCGGTCAGCTGCTCTTCAAATCCTGGAATAAAAGTGTTGGAGCCCAGAGCCAGCTGGTAGTCTTCTCCTTTTCCGCCTTCGAAGGGAACCCCGTCTATAAAACCTTCAAAGTCTATAACCACAGTATCCCCCATCTCGCTGGGTTCATCTTTATCTGCCATTTGAGCATAGGACGAGCGCATCTCATTTAAGCGATTTTCCACCATCTCATCGGTAACCGAAAAATCAGGAATGCTTATCTCCAGTCCTTCGGTCTGTCCCAGTACCACATCCGGTTCTACTGCGACGGTAGCTTTCAGGATAAACGGCTGCTCACTATCTATGGTCTCCAGATCAAAGTCGAATTCCGGCTGTCCCATTACCTTTAATTCCATATCCTTGACCGCTTCATCATATACTCCTGGAAGTATATGTTCCAGCGCATCTTCGAAAAGAACCTGTTTGCCATAATAAGCTTCCAGCAGCTGGCGGGGAACCTTGCCTTTCCTGAAACCGGGAACCGTGACTTTCTTAACCACGGTACGGTAAGCGTATTCCATACCCTCTTCCAGTTTATCCGCACTTACCTCTATTTCCAGGAAAGCTTCACCATTATCAATTTTTTCTACCCTCGCGTTCATTTACGCTCCTCCTAACCTCATCGTTTTAAGTTGCTTATGATTAACAGCAATACGTCTTGAATAAGCTGATTAAACCCTTTAAAGAATTTACCCTAATTTCACAAAAAATACAACACCCCGGCAGTTGGCCGAGGCATATTTTTCACTGGAGCGGAAGACGAGATTCGAACTCGCGACCCTCGCCTTGGCAAGGCGATGCTCTACCACTGAGCCACTTCCGCACACAATTAGCTTCTTATTATAGGATAATTAATTACCCACTCTGAAGTCAAGCCTCCAAGTATAACAATTCAAATTTTCTTTATTTTCCTCTCAGGTGCGTCCTGGTTGCTGAATCTAATAGCCCGGAAACAGGCAGACCGTTATCAGACTGATATTTTTTCAGGGCATTTGCAAACTGGCTCTCATCTATCGGCATGCTTAAATAACCTTCAGCGACTAGACAGTCCACCGCAGCATCCATCTCCTCTTCCGTTATGAGCTGTACATTCAATACTTCTGATGAATAAGTACCAGACTGTCCGCTAGAAGGGTAGCTAAAATAGGCCATGTTGTCATCCTGGTCTGTCAACTTGGATGGGCCGTCCTCTTCGCCACCACTGTCAGCCGTTCCATCATTCAGGGGACCGCTGACCGCATATTTCCAATGCCTCATTTCAGCCAGATCCTGATTGCCCTGACTGACCGTTTTTTTGTCCTGGGCATTGTTAATGGTATCATCAAGGGCCTTCATAACCTCGATATTATCATTACCCTTACTGGTAGGGACGGAACTCTTTCCGGTTTTGCAGCCCGGCAGCCCACACCCCAATAAAACCAGTATAATAAAAACAATAATGGTCTTTTGATTCATTATTACCATTCCTAGACTGTTTAATCATCCAGTTAAAAGATATCAGATTATCAGGGATTTTGGTACTATATTTTTTAATTTTTTTAGAAATAATCCTATGCAAGGGGTTGATAATACCTATTTAATAGTTAATTTGGCTCATAACCGCAGATTTTCCAACTGTCTATGGCCTTCAGCGGTTTATAATAGCGTGCCGGGCAACAAAAAGGCTGCCCGATCATCAGCAGCCTTATGGTTTTGTTCTATTGGAGGCTCTGCTCCGGATAGGCCTCCGGGCATCATGATTTCCGCCCTGCAATAATATGGATTATCTTCCCTCCATCATGGTTTGGAAAAATTTTGAAGATTCATATCCGCATCCGGGTGAAATCCTCCGCATCTCTTCCAGTGCCTGTATTGATTTTTCTGTCTGCCCCGTTGCCTGGTAGACTACCCCCAAGTAAAAAAGACTGTCGTCACAGTAATTTGTTTCAGGAAACTTATCCAGATATTGCAAATAATGATATTCCGCTTGTTCGTAGTCCTTTTGCAGGTAGTAAGTTCGGGCCAGGTAATAGAGCGCCTCTCGGTTCAAATAGTTGCCTGAATCCATAGCTGCTACCACCCCCAGGTTGCTTATGGCCTGAGTAAAATTTCTTGCTTGGTAAGCCTGGTATCCTGCCCGATAATAACTTTTCTCCCCTTCCAGGTCATAGTCTGAACCTCCCCGGCTGCTTAATTCTTCTGCCCTAAGCTCAGCAGACAAAACCGGAGCCTCCGCTTCTGCCGCGGCAACAGTCATTTCATTGACTACTGCTTCTTCTTGCCCGTACTGAGCTTCCGGACTGCTTCCCAATCCCGGCAAAATCACTGCTTTAATTAATAAAAGAAGACAGGCGGTAGCGGCCAGAGCATAAACCGCCCGAAACCGGAAAATCACAATTCTTTTTCCTGGCTTCGCTCCTGATTCCTCTCCGAGCTTCGCTTCTGGCTCCTCCCCGGGCTCCTCCCGGACAGTCTGAGGAACCTGGATGGAACTGGCGGAGGGAATCAGGTGCAGGTAGTCTGACAGGGTTTTATTGCCGGTATCTTTTTCCAATCCTTTTTTCCATACCAGGCGGGCCTGCTCGTATTCACCCAGGGCCATATAACATAGACCTAGAAATTGGTATACACTAACAAAGCCATCGTTTTCTTCCAGGAGCTCCCGCAGCATCTTCAAAGCCGATTCATAATTCTTCTGTTCAATATTATACAGCGCCAGTTTGTACCGTTTTAACCAGGATTGGAAAGATGGGGTACGATAACGGCCAATTTTGTTTTTGGCTTCCTGATTGGCCGAATTAAGTCTCAGCACCTCGTCCCAGCAAGCCTTTGCCCGATCAAATTCTCCCAGGTAATAGTAACAATCTGCCAGCAGATTGATCAAAGTAAGATTTTCTGGTTCATAACCGACAGTTTCCAGCAGAATCTCCAGGGCGGCACTTAAATTGTACTCGTGCATTCTGTCCAGAGCAGCCTGCCAGGACATACTTGAATTGGTTCCATTATCCATTTCTTATCACACCCTTGAAATATTATTTTCGTTGATATACTTCTTCAACAGCCCGGCGCCAGTTTCCTTCCATTATTTGTAATTTAATTATTGCTTTTATCCCAATATTTCGGGCATTTTAAGCAGATTATCGTCTTATTCGCATTTCTCCTTGTCTGTTTTTGCCACCTGCTGAAGCAGCAAAGCTAGAAAGGCCGGTTCAATAATTCCACTGCTGGTAAACAGGTAAAGATATCCCCGCTTTTTTATTAAGGCAAATATTCCTATTGACAAAGCAGACGCGGGTATTATCCTCCGCCTGCCTCGTTACAGCGGTGGGTTAAATCTGGGCCCTGGATTCTTCCGATACTTCACTTTGCCATCCTTCATTGGACTCTCCCATTACAGCGGGAGTGCCTCTGCTGCTCACAGCCAAATATCCGGAACGCTTTAACGAATTGACATTATCGAGACTGAGATGTTATTATAATTAGGTTCGGGGCGTGGCGCAGCTTGGTAGCGCGTCTGATTTGGGATCAGAAGGCCGCAGGTTCAAATCCTGTCGCCCCGACCATTTAAAAGCCTCAAGTCGCGCAGGTTGGCGTGATTTTTTTCTGCAACTTTTATTTGGGAGTCTTACTTTCATCTTACTGCAATTTAAAATAAGGTAAAGCCTATTCAGAGTTTCGGGGAATTCGCAACTTTTTTAAAACTATCTTAAGGATTAATATGCTTTTATAAGAGGGCAACCTATATTGCTGAGGGTTTTTACTCAGGAACTGGATTAGCAGACAACCGGATATATGACTGTCTGGTAGTTGAAGGACGTTTTTACGTATTGTTGATGATGAAGATGAGAATTATCTTTATTATGCTTAGCACCATGCTATGAACCCCGAAAAAATACGGGAGGGAACGTTTTGAAATTATCGAAGATGATGAATACGGGACGCCGAGAATATAATACCAATAATTTCCATATAACCCCACGCCTGATTACATAATGTGTTTGACAGCCAGGCAGGTTAATATGGCACCAATACTTAGGATAAACATCAGGGTCAAATTGTCAGCAATATTTTTCCAGGAGTTAGGCCTGGAGGTCTTCCCCATATTGCCTTCCATAATAGATCCTGAACCGAATCTGGCTGCCGCCTGGAGATTATGAGGAACACATAGAATACCCAGGTCCGGTATCAGGTCATCGTTATCGTTGCAATCCTTGCATCCGCCCACATGTAATCCCTCTATCCATATGCCGCCCGAATCACAGATGTAAATTTCTTTTCCTTCAGGATAGTTGACCGGGGTCATCCTGGTGTTGGTCTTAGGAGACAGCTTCACTGCTTTGGACAGCACTTCGGCCTCCTTCAATCTTCGGGATGCTATCTCATGCCGACAAGCCAGCAAGTATATCTCCCCCCGCTCCAGCCAAACCCCGCGGCATTTCCTGCAATAATCAACTTCTATCCCCTGTCGGCTTAAAACCGATTCCAGAAGACTTTCCTGGCAATCAGGACACCTCATTATTAATCTATCCTCCCCGGAATAAGATAATATTTACCAGTGTATTTTTATTGATTAATTAATAATTCAACACGAAATTAGTATTTCCTGTATTTACATCTAATTTTTTACAATAAATTCCTCGCTGCCCATTTCCATTAGCAACTCCAAGTATTGGCCAAATCCTTACACTTGATGCAAACCCCATGAGTTTTACTTAAGCTGTTCTGCATAAGCTCTTTGCAGGGCAGTTAAGGTGGATGATCCTACTATGCCATCGGCCTTCAAAGATTGCCGGGTTTGAAAGTCTTTTACCGCCTGTTCGGTATAGAGTCCAAATTCACCATCCAGCCTGGCCCGGTAATACTTCATTTTTTTGAGCATTTTTTGTATTTCCTGTACATCACTGCCATTGTCGTTGAGTTTTACATCCCGGTTATTGTAAGCTTTTCCTATAACGGTCACCGGGGTTCCGACCGGAGTCCGGTCATACACTTCGATTACATCCGAGTTATACAGGCGAATACAGCCATGGCTTACTGATTTGCCAATAGATTTGGGGTTGTTGGTGCCATGAATCCCATACCCTCCCCAGGGCACACTTAAACGCATCCACCTGACTCCAAAAGGACCACCGGGATTGAGGGCTTTGCTGACAATGTTCCAGTTGCCCAGCGGGGTAGGCAGACTGGGCCTTCCTACTGCTGCCGGGTATATCTTGACCAAGCTGTTACTGGCAAAAACCAGAACCCGCCGGTCTATGTCGATAATGATGCTAGGAGCATCATACACCTGCTGGAAGCTGAAATAACTGGACGAATTCATGTCCAAAGCCATCCAGGTAATGGGGCCAACTACCCCATCGACTTTGATTCCCTTGGATTTCTGGAAATTTTTTATCGCCCGCTGGGCAGCTTCGGTATATATTCCATTGGCTTTTTCCGGGTAATACCCCAATTCCTGCAAGCGAAGCTGGAGTTCGAGAATATCTGGCCCCCGCATATTATTCCTCTGCCATCTTATTAATCTGGTAGAGCAGCCTATATGCCATTTCCCCTTTCTTTTACTGATATATATTAATGTATATGCCGGGCTGGAAAAATCCTGATCAAAACCTGGTTGTCTATATAAAAATTGGTCAGCTCCGGCCCATAGGCCAAATAACTTGCATAATCCGGGCTGGGCTGGGAGGATTTACATCCTCTCAGCAAGAATAATATGGCTCAGGCGATAATTAATAAGAAGGTACTCAAGCTTATGAAAGCCTGTAAGATATTGAACTTGGTTCTGGCCAGCCTGCTGGTCCTGTCACTGTTGGCGGGGGGATGCGGCCAGGCAGCGGAAAAAGCCACTGAAAAAGCCATGGAAAGTGCTATTGAAAGAGAAACCGGGGAAAAAGTAGACCTGGATCTGGACGATGAATCACTTGAAATCAGAACCGAGCAAGGGACCCTAAAAGCAGGCAGCACCTATGAGTGGCCCCCGGGGATGCCTGCTGATGTACCTGAGTTTAAATACGGCACCATTATCGGAGTAATAGAGACCAATTCTGATGCCGGGAAATTTTATTCCGTTTCCATGGAAGATATAGCAGCCGATTCTTTCGATAAATACAAAAATAATCTGGAAGGAAAAGTATGGACTATGGAATTAACTCAGCAAATGAGCAGTGGCGGCTGAAGCGAGGAGATGATCATAAGCAGTGAAGCAAACTAATCTCCATAAAACAACCAGAACCTGGAGGTTTGCAGATGACCATATGGCCGAAACCGATGTGCATCTGGTAATCGAGCAGGAGCTTATGGTTTATATTAATGAAGAATATCTAGCCACCCTTACCTCCTCTCCGGGATCTGAAAGGGAATTGGCCCTGGGTTATCTCCTCAGCGAAGCAGTTCTTAACCTGGATAGCGTAATCTCATCGCTTGAATGCTGCCCGGGCAGGATCAATATCACCGTCTCGCATCCTCTGTCTCCTGGTCCATCAGAGGGTATTAAACCCTATCGGGCTCCGGATAATATTGCTGCCGCTTCTTCCAATGCCAATTGGTCCCGCTCCAATAACACCAGATACCATGCTGCTCATCTGCTTTATTTGATGCATGAATTAGACCGAAAATCCCATACCTTTAAACTTACCGGCGGGGTGCATACAGCGGCACTGGCTGATAACCAATCCATGCTGGCCAGCTATGAGGATATCGGACGCCACAATGCAGTGGACAAGGTAGTTGGTCATGCTTACCTCCATCAGATCCCCCTGGCGGATAAATGTCTGATCTTAAGCGGGAGGATAACCCGGGAAATAATGGCTAAAGCCATCCGGAATAAAATACCCGTGGTTTTATCTAGATCGGCTCCCACCCTGCATGCAGCAGAGTGGGCTGAGCAGGCGGGAATAACCCTGCTTGGTTTTGCCCGGGGCCAGCGATTTAATGTCTATTCTCATCCCCAACGAATTATTGAATAGGAATCGATACCCACCTGCACAAATCCGCTGCCGATGAGTACGGAAAATATTTATGAATTTATCTCAATCTTAGCAGGGGAATCAACAGTTCTTGTCGAATTATTATCTCGTAAATTAAATAACATTCTCCGAGCTTTTATACCTAAAGCCTCCGGCTATGGTATCAGGGCCTGTGGGTAGAACTGGAAACAGATCTGCCTCCCGTGTTTGGAAAGGAGTATGGGTTTTAACTGCCAGTAAGGGATAAAAAGCGGTTTATTACTGTGTTTAAGTTAAAGGGACCTCCTGTTCAGACAGGAGGTCTTTATCTGTAAATATCAGTATAAACCATCAACTGAATAATATTTTCAAAAGCTTTGCTCCAAAGCTGCTTTGCCTAAAACTTCGGTCAAGGCGACTCAGCCGACACGGTCAAAAACCGGTACGGTAGATCTGGAAACGGGTTTGCCTCCCTTACTTGGAAAGGAGTCATGGGCCTGTGAAATCAAATTACTCTGCCTGGCATTAGGTTCAGGTTGATTGGGTGTGAATTATTATACCCTTAATTGATCACAGGCAAGGGGGGGGGGAGCGTGCCTTTGATTATAAATTGTTCATGACTTTTGATCATGAGCAGATGAAAAACCTCCTCCTGTTCCAGCAGGAGGTTTTTATATTAGATAAAGAAAGTGGAAGGAGTGAATGTTGGTGGAAATGGTAAATTTGTACATCAATGGGAAGGAGGTAGAAGCTCCAGCAGGAAGCACCATTATGCAGGCTGCCGATCTGGCCGGAATAGATATTCCGCGTCTGTGTTATGATCCGGACCTCAGCGCCCTGGGTGCGTGTCGTCTATGCGTGGTGGAAGTAAAGGGCAATAGACTTTTGCCAGCTTCCTGCGTTACCCCGATTATGCCGGGGATGGAAGTCCTGACGGATTCTCCTGCCGTAGTTGAAACACGGCGCACCATCCTGGAGCTTCTGGTTGCCAATCACCCGCTGGATTGCATGACCTGTGACAAACTGGGCGACTGTAAACTGGCCGATTATTGTTACCAGTATGGGGTCAAGGAAAGTCCTTTTGCCGGTGAAAAGCACAACTACAAATGTGACGACAGCAACCCCTTTATCATCCGGGACCTTAACAAATGTATACTATGCGGAGCCTGCGTAAGAGCCTGCCAGGAAATGACCGGTCAGGATAACCTCTCTTACCTCTATAGAGGCTTTCACAGAAAGGCAGGTACAGCCGGCGATGTTGATTACGCCGAGTCCGATTGTGTTTTCTGCGGCCAGTGTGTAGCTGTCTGTCCTACCGGAGCATTAACTGAAAAGACTATGACCGGCCAGGGTAGACGCTGGGAACTAGACCGTGTGCGGACTACCTGTCCATTCTGCGGTACCGGCTGTAATTTCGATTTGGCAGTTAAAGACGGCAAGGTAATCGGAGTGCTCTCCAATCCCCAAAGCCCCGTTAATGGCCGCAGCCTTTGTGTAAAAGGCCGATTTGGCTGGGACTTTATATATAATGACAAGCGCCTTACCACCCCTCTGATCAAAAGAAACGGTCAATTTGAACCTGCTAGCTGGGATGAAGCTTTTGATCTAATTGCCACCCGTTTTAACCAAATCAAGGATCAATACGGTACGGAAAGCTTTGCCGCTCTTAGTTCAGCTCGCTGTACCAACGAAGAGAATTATCTGGTTCAGAAGTTTACCCGAGCATATATGGGCACCAACAATGTAGATCATTGTGCCCGTACGTGACATGCGCCCACCGTGGCCGGTCTGGCCACCACTTTTGGCAGCGGCGCAATGACTAATCCCATCAATGATATTGTTAATGAAGCAGAACTAATGTTGCTGATTGGAACCAATACCACTGAGGCACATCCGGTTATCGGTTATAAGATGCGTCAGGCCGCTCGCAAAGGTTGTAAAATGATAGTATGTGATCCTCGCCGTATCGACCTGGTAGACGATGCGGATCATTGGATAAGACATAATCCAGGTACCGATATTCCCCTCCTGAATGGTATGATGCATATTATTATCAAGGAAGGGCTAGAGGATAAAAATTTTATTGCCGAACGCACAGAGAACTACGAAGAACTCAAAGCTACGGTTGAAGCCTATAATCCAGAATATGTATCTGAATTGACCGGTATATCCCCCGAGGAACTATATACCGTAGCCCGCTTATACGCTGCTACCGATAAGGCTATGATATTCTATACCCTGGGTATCACCGAACACATCTGCGGTACCCGCAATGTTATGAGTATTGCTAATCTGGCTATGCTCACCGGACATATTGGCCGCCCGGGTACTGGAGTTTGTCCGATACGCGGTCAGAACAACGTACAGGGAGCCTGTGATATGGGAGCCCTGCCCAATGTATTCCCGGCCTATCAGGCGGTGAACAATGATGAAATAAGAAGTAAATTCGAGAACGCCTGGGAAGTTTCCCTGCCTGCTAAGGTTGGACTAAAGATACCGGAAATGTTTGAAGCAGCCCATGAAGGCAAAGTAAAAGCTATGTATATTCTCGGTGAAAATCCGGTTTTAACTGATCCCGATGCCAATCATATAAAAGCTTCTCTGGAAAATCTTGATTTTCTAGTGGTACAGGAACTTTTCCTTACCGAAACCGCCAAGTTTGCTGATGTGATCTTGCCCGCCGCCAGTTTCGCCGAGTGCGACGGCACCTTTACCAGCACTGAGCGCAGAGTACAGCGGGTGCGCAAGGCTATAGAGCCCTTACCCGGCCAGGCAAATTGGGAGACAATATGCCAGATGGCAACCCGGGTAGGTTTTCCTATGCAATACGATCACCCTGGCCAGATATGGGATGAATTAGCAGCCCTGTCTCCCTCACTGGCTGGCATTAACTATGAGCGTATAGATAAGGTTGGCATGCATTGGCCCTGTCCCAATACTGATCATCCTGGGACGCCATTCCTGCACGCGGGAAAATTCACCCGGGGTCTGGGGAGTTTCCAACCGTCGGATCATATACCACCAGGTGAGATGCCGGATGAGGAATATCCATTCCTGCTTTCAACCGGTCGCATCTTATATCATTACAATGTAACTACCCCTTATTCCATGGGTATCAATAGTATGTGGGACAGGGAACAAGCAGAAGTAAATCCCTTGGATGCAGAAAAACTAGGTATTCAAACCGGCAGCCAGGTACAAGTAACCTCCCGTCGGGGACAGGTAACCACTGAAGTTAAGGTTACTGACCGGGTAATGCCAGGAATTATATGGATGTCATTCCATTACTCCACCACACCAACCAATGAGTTAACCAGCCATCACCTGGATCCTATCACGGGAACCGGCGAATACAAGGTGTGTGCGGTCAGGATAGAAAAGGTAGGGTAACGTATTATGCGCAGAGTTCCGGTAGAAAATGCTATAGGTTTAACCCTGGGTCATGATATAACCAAAATTGTTCCTCAACGGGAGAAATACTGTGCTTTCCGCCGGGGACATATTATTAAAACCGAGGATATTCCCCAATTTTTAAGCCTGGGAAAAAGGCACATCATGGTTTGGGAAGCTGATGACCAACTGGTTCATGAGGACGATGGTGCCCTGCGTCTGGCCCAGGCCGCTGCCGGGAAAGGCATCTGTTTTTTACCCCCTTCCCAGGGAAGGATAAACTTAAAAGCCTGTTGTGATGGAGTGTTTAAGGTTAATCCTGAACAACTAAGCCGGGTTAATAATATTGACAATATCATATTCGCTACCCTGCACAATAATAGCTCAGTTGCTAAAGATCAGACCGTAGCCGGAACCAGAATAGTCCCAGTGGCAATAGATAGTGGAATACTGGAAGAGGCTGAAGGGTTGTGCAGAGAACCCCATCCCCTCATAACTGTCAAACCCTACCAGCCCCTGTGGGTATCTGTGATTACTACCGGTTCTGAAGTAAATAACGGACTGGTGAAAGATGGCTTCGGTAGAATCATACGACGAAAAATCGTTCCCTTTGGGGGTAGATGGATGAGCCAGGTAACCGTACCGGATAATAGCGAATTGATCGCTATGGAGATTCAGAACTGCATCTCTGAAGGAGCCCAGTTAATACTGGTAACCGGAGGCATGTCAGTTGATCCGGATGATGCTACTCCTTCAGGAATCAGACAGTCCGGAGCAGAAGTGCTCTTTTATGGTGCCCCGGTTTTGCCTGGATCACAATTCATGCTTGCTTACCAGGGATCGGTTCCCATCTGTGGGGTCCCTGGAGGAGCTCTGTTCAACCGCAGGACCACGTTGGATCTTCTTCTTCCGCGTCTCTTTTGCGGTGATGTAATTACCCGTGCCGATATCGTAGCCCTGGGACATGGCGGACTCTGTGAAGAATGCCCAGTCTGTCATTATCCCTTCTGTCCTTTCGGCAAATCAAGTATATAAAGAAAGGCTGGATGTAAAATGAAATGCGACCTTAGTATAGAGGAAGCTCAACAGCTAATTCTGGAGAACATATGCCATCTGCCCACGGAAATGGTATCTATTGTACGGGCAGCCGGAAGAGTTCTGGCCCAGGTGATTAAGGCCAGTCATGATCTGCCCGGTGCGGCCCAATCTGCAGTTGATGGATTTGCCCTGGGCGATGCTGCAGCTAACGTTAACAGCTGTTTTTCTCTGGCCAGCATTTCCTCCCCCGGAGCTTTCAACCGGATAGAGATCAGCAGCAGGCAGGCAGCAAGGGTATGTACAGGAGATGACCTGCCAGCAGGAACTCTTTCGGTAGTCATGCATGAAAAGGCAGAAGTAAGACAAGAGGGCATTATACGGATAATGGAAAATGTTTCTCCAGGCAGTAACATAAAACAGGCTGGAGAGGATTATAAGCAGGGAGAATTATTGGCCAGCGTGAATACCGCTCTTACTGCCGGTCATGTTGGATTGCTGGCTGCTTTTGGTCATAGTGAATTACTGGTATACCAGCAACCTCGAGTTGCCATGTTTTCCCTGAGCAACAATGTTGTATCCTGTAACCAAATCCCCAAGCCGGGGCAAATCAGAGACTCCAATGTCCCTATCATGACTGCACTGATTAATCAGGTTGGCGGCTCAACAGCAGGATATGTAATGGCTTCGGAAACTGATCCGCAAGAACTGATAAAATATCTTGATAACTTTGCCTCCACGGCAGATGTGATTGTACTTACTGGAGGAACATACGCTCAAAGCCGGAGTGAAGCCCAGACGCTATTGGAAAGGGCAGGTGCCAAAATAATATACTGGGGTACTGACATCCAGCCCGGAAGTCATAACGGATTTGCGTTGTACCAATCAAAACCGGTATTTGCCTTATCTGGAAATCCGGCCGCCTGCACTGTGGGATTCAACCTTTTTGTTATGCCTGCCCTTCGTTATATGCAGGGTCTTTCTCCTCTTCCCATCCAGGTACGGGCCAGATGTACCAATAGCTACAATAAAGCGGCCCGGTCACACCGTTTGGTAAGAGGCAGAGCCAGCTACAGCAAAGATGGTTGGGAAGTCACTGTGCTGCCCGGGCAAAAACCCAGTATGCTAAAATCACTGGTTGACAGTAATGCGCTGATCAGTATGCCGGCCGGACATCCCCAGCTGGAGATGGGGTCGGAAGTCACTATAATACTATTGTCAGCAGATGAAGGCAAATATATTTAACTATCATACCAGGACGATAATATAGGAGGTGAAATATTGTGACAGACTACAGGGATATTATCCTTACCTATAAGGATCTGCCCGGAGGACTCATCGAAGCATATCATGCTCTGCAAAGGGAGTTCAATTATATACCCG